>Ga0208398_101197_pt1 | contig 11054 bp, 7 predicted proteins | sample LakWasMe79_HOW10_2_FD_183905 | JGI IMG/M metagenome (GOLD analysis project Ga0208398, IMG submission 183905) | Freshwater sediment methanotrophic microbial communities from Lake Washington under simulated oxygen tension - Sediment Metagenome... | ecosystem: Environmental > Aquatic > Freshwater >... | reverse complement strand
CTAATTTAAATATGAAATCACAAGACGTACGTAAGCAATTCCTAGATTTTTTCGAGAGCAAAGGGCATTTAATTGTTCCTTCAGCTCCAATAGTTCTTAAAGATGATCCAACCTTGATGTTTAACAATTCAGGAATGGCGCAGTTCAAAGAATATTTTCTTGGATTAGGAACTCCAAAAAGCAACAGAATTGCCGATACACAAAAATGTCTTCGTGTTTCAGGAAAGCATAATGACCTTGAGGAAGTGGGGATTGATACCTATCACCACACAATGTTTGAGATGTTGGGGAACTGGTCTTTTGGCGATTATTTCAAAAAAGAAGCAATTCACTGGGCTTGGGAACTATTGACAGAAGTTTATAAAATACCAAAAGACATTCTTTACGTTTCCGTTTTTGAAGGAAATCCGGATGAGAATGTACCTTTCGACCAAGAAGCTTGGGATATTTGGGCAGCATTAATAGATGAAGATCGAATTATTCTTGGTAACAAAAAAGATAATTTCTGGGAAATGGGTGACCAAGGACCTTGCGGACCTTGTTCTGAAATCCACGTTGATATCCGTTCTGCTGAAGAGAAAGCTTTGGTTTCAGGTAAATCTTTAGTGAATGCCGATCACCCGCATGTGGTGGAAATTTGGAACAACGTATTTATGGAATTCAACCGTAAAGCCGATGGATCATTAGAAAAATTACCTGCTCAGCACGTTGATACCGGAATGGGATTTGAACGTCTTTGCATGGTTTTGCAAGGAGTTCAGTCCAATTATGATACCGATGTTTTTACACCGCTAATCAGAGAAATAGAAACGATTACGGGAACTAAATATACAATTAAAGCTAAAGATGAAGCCGAGGAAAAAATAAACATTGCAATTCGCGTGATTGCAGATCACGTTCGTGCGGTTGCTTTTGCTATTGCCGACGGTCAGTTGCCATCGAACACTGGAGCTGGTTATGTAATACGCAGAATTTTGCGCCGTGCGATTCGTTACGGTTTTACTTTCCTGAATACCAAAGAGCCTTTTATTTATAAATTGGTTGAAGTTTTGAGTGCGCAGATGAGTGGTTCATTTCCAGAAATCCGCTCGCAAAAAGCCTTGTGTTCGAATGTAATCCGTGAGGAAGAAAGCTCTTTCCTGAGAACATTGGATCAGGGATTAGTATTGCTTGATGCAGTGATTAACACCAATTCAGGAACTGTGATCGATGGTAAAAAAGCATTCGAATTGTATGATACGTATGGTTTTCCAATTGATTTAACAGCTTTGATTCTTTCTGAAAAAGGATTAGAGTTGGACGAAAAAGGATTTCAGGAACAATTGCAATTACAAAAAGAACGTTCCCGTGCGGCTTCAAAAGTTACAGCTGGGGACTGGAATGTTTTGGTTGAAGATGATGTGCAGGAATTTGTGGGTTACGACCGATTGAAACACAATGTAAAAATCACAAAATACCGCAGAGTTGATAGTGTGAAAGATGGTGAAATTTATCAGCTGGTTTTCAATGCTACACCATTTTATGGAGAAAGCGGAGGGCAAACAGGTGATAAAGGATATCTTGAAGCTTCAAACGGCGATATTATTTATATTATTGATACTAAAAAGGAAAACAACCAAACAATACATCTTACTCAATCGCTTCCGGATAATTTAACCGATAGTTTTGTAGCTGTTGTGGATGGAATCCAAAGAGCAAAGACATCTTCAAATCACTCGGCTACTCACTTGTTGCACCAAGGATTGCGAAAAATATTGGGAACTCATATTGAGCAAAAGGGATCGATGGTGCGTTCTGCTTCTTTGCGTTTTGACTTTTCTCATTTTTCTAAAGTGACTGAGGATGAACTGAAAGAAGTGGAAGATTTTGTAAATGCCAGAATCCGTGAGAGTTTGCCATTGGTTGAAAAAAGAGGAATCCCAAAAGACCAGGCATTGCAAGAAGGTGCGATTGCTTTGTTTGGAGAGAAATATGGAGATGTGGTTCGAATGATTAAATTCGGTGATTCGGTGGAATTATGTGGTGGAACACACGTACCAAATACAAGTGATATTTGGCATTTCAAAATTACTTCGGAAGGTGCTGTAGCAGCTGGAATCAGACGTATTGAAGCGATTACAAGTGAAGCAGCCAAAGACTTTTTTGAATCGCAGTTGATTACTTTTGCAGAAATAAAAGATGTATTGAAAAATGCTGTTGATCCTGTAAAAGCTATTCAGGTAATGCAGGATGAAAATGCTTCTCTTAAGAAACAATTGGAGGTTTTGTTGAAAGACAAAGCCAAAAATATGAAAGGCGAATTGGCTAAAGAATTACAGGAAATAAATGGTATTCAGTTCCTTGCAAAACAAGTGGATTTGAGTCCGGAAGGAGCCAAAGACTTGGCTTATGAATTAGGAACATTGGGAACTAATTTATTCTTGGTATTGGCAACTGCAGATGCCGGAAAACCAATGTTATCTTGTTATATCTCCAAAGAATTGGTTGCCGACAGAAAATTAAACGCTGGTCAAGTCGTTCGTGAACTAGGGAAATACATCCAAGGCGGAGGAGGAGGACAGCCGTTTTTCGCTACTGCAGGTGGTAAAAATGCAGACGGAATTGCGGAGGCTTTGGCTAAGGCGGTTGAGTTTGTGAAGTAGTTCTCGCTGAGTTTTTTATAATATTGTCTCGCAAAGTCGCAGAGGCGCAAAGGAATAAGTTTAATCTTTGCGTCTCTGCGACTTTGTGAGATTTTTTTTAAAAAGTCTTTTGTTCAATTCACATAGTGGTTTTTTTTGCAAGATTTTTAATATGTTTGTAAGAAAGATGACTGAGAACGAAATTTCTAGAATTGTTGTTGATGTTTCATATAAAATACATACCAAGCTTGGGCCAGGATTGTTAGAATCAGTTTATGAAGCTATTCTTTATTATGAATTGTCTAAACGTGATTTAAAAGTTGAAAGACAGAAACCACTACCTGTAATTTGGGATGAAGTCTGTTTGGATATAGGTTTTAGAACAGATTTGGTAATTGAGGGAAAAGTGATTGTAGAAATTAAATCGGTTGAACAAATTATTAATGTTCACCCAAAACAGCTTTTAACTTATCTAAAAGTTACAGGTATGAAATTAGGATTGCTGATTAATTTTAATGAGTCATTAATTAAAAATGGAATTACAAGAATTGTGAATAATCTTTAGCCTACAACTCGCAAAGATTTTATTAAATTTGTCTCTCGCAAAGGCGCTAAGACGCAAAGTATAAAGTTTTTTATTTGCGACTCTGCGCCTTTGCGAGAAAAAAGTACTTTGCTTAAAATTTCAGCTTTAGCAAGCAATAAATATGAACTTCACAACCAAAATATCTATCCCACAAAATCCCAATCCAATAGACTACAACTCCAAAATTGTTTCGTTGGGTTCTTGTTTTGCGGAAAATATGGGAGATAAATTCCAATATTTTAAATTTCAAAACACAATCAATCCATTCGGAATTATTTTTAATCCGGTTTCTATTGAGAAAATTATGGATAGAGTCGTTAATGATGCTTTATTTACCGAGGAAGATATTTTTTTTCATAACGAGCGTTGGCATTGTTTTGAGGTACATTCGGATTTAAGTCATTCGGATAAAGATGAATTAGTGAAGAATCTGAATCAGATTTTGGAGGAAACCAAAAAGCAATTACAGGAAGCTAGCCATATAATCATTACCTATGGAACTTCGTGGGTATATCGCAGTATCGAAAAAGACAGCATCGTTGCCAACTGCCACAAAGTACCTCAAAAACAGTTTTCCAAAGAATTACTGTCAATTGAAACAACCGAAAAATCAATTCAAAACACTATTGATTTAATCGAAAAATTGAATTCAAACTGCAATTTTATTTTCACCATTTCCCCAGTGCGACATTTTAAAGACGGTTTCGTCGAAAATCAAGTCAGTAAAGCGCATTTGATTACGGCAATTTATCAAACAACAAACAACAAACAAGCTATAAATTATTTTCCTTCCTACGAAATTATGATGGATGAACTTCGGGATTATCGTTTTTACGGTGAAGATATGTTGCATCCAAGTCAGGTGGCAATAGATTATATCTGGGAAAGATTTAAGGAGTCCGCCATTTCAGAAACGGATTTTTCCACAATGGACGCTGTCGAAAACATTCAAAAGGCCTTACAGCACAGACCTTTTAATCCCCATTCGGAAAGCCATAAAAAATTCGAATCCAATCTTCAGTCGAAAATAGCTAAATTAGTAGCTCAATATTCATTTATGAAATTTTAATTATGTTAAAGAGAATTTTAGCTGGAGTTGCAATTGTATTGGTGATTGTTTTGACATTCCGATTTTGTGAATTCAAAAAAGGGGACGAATCGTCTTTGGATTATAATACCAATTTGATTCAGCAGCAAATCGTGAATGTTGGCAAATTAGTGGTTACCGAAGGTCATTTTTCAGAAGTTGTGACTTATAAAAATCAACAGAAATACATGATGGATATGCTCTCGTTTGAGAAAAAAGCATTGGTAATAGTCAATGCCGATGTTACCGTATCCTATGATTTGCATCAAATGAAATACGATGTTGACGAAGCCAATAAAACCATTACCATTCTTAGTATTCCAAAAGAAGAAATCAAGATAAGCCCAGATATACAGTTTTACGATGTTGAGCAAAGCCAGATGAATCCGTTTACCGGTGATGATTACAATAAAATCAATAAATCAGTCAAAGCCAATCTGGCAAAGAAAATAGAGAAATCTTCTTTGAAATTAAATGCCCAAAACCGTTTGATAAGCGAACTTTCGAAGATTTTGATTCTGACCAATACGATGGGTTGGAAACTGCGATATGAGGGAAAGGAAATCACAAGCGAAAAAGAATTGCAACAGGATTTGAGATTGTAAAAAGATTTAAACACAAATTCCACAAATTTTCACAGATTATTTTACGTGAAAATTTGTGGAATTTGTGTTTATTATATTCTGCTTTTTTAATGCGTAGTTTCTTCGTTTTCGAAAATCAATTCCAATCCATTTGAAATTAATTTTTTGAGTTCGGGACGTTGTTTTTTTAGGTTTTCCAAATGCAGAAGAATTTGTTGCGTTAAATTTGTTTCGTTTCGTGTGTGCAAAAGTTCAACCAATTCCACTGAAAGTAGCCAATCGTTTGAATGATTGTTTTGAAGTTTTTCAAAAATAGGCTCCAATGGAGTAGTTGTGTCTTTCGATTCGCGGATGCTTCTCACGGTTTGATAAAGTACTTCCAGATCATCTCTTTCGGCAGTTTGTTTGGCTTTAATAGTTTTGCTTGAAGGAACATGTGAAATCAAGTCGAAGCTGTTTACATCGGCAGGACCGGAGAAAGCCGAAACCATTTTTTTGCCTACTGCCATATCGTAATTACCCCATTCAGGTTGGAATAAAACAGTGTCTCCGTGTGTAACTGTACAGTTTTTGAAACAGATTAAAATAATCTCTCCGTGCAGATTTCTCTTTCCTGTAATGATTTCTCCAACCACTTTTATATCGCCTTCAAATTCCAAGGTTGCAGTTTGGCTTTCATAAACGCCATACGCTTTTAAGTCACGAGGACTCATATCTTCAATAGTCAAGTTGATACCTTTCAGTTTGCCAATCGGGCTTCCAAAACCTTCTGGGTGAGTGGCGGTTCCGTGGCCGACCAATTCTTTTTCGCGATAAGCCAATGCTGTTTTACCTGTGGTTTGTATGTAAATTGGTTTTCCCTCATGCTCAATAACATTGGTAAAGATTCCTGAAATCTGTAAACCGGTACTTAATTCAACAGTTCCCAGTGCTTTAGAATGAATCAGTTTTTTTAATCCGGACAAACCGCCTGTTCGCAAAGCCATCGTATTGGCAAACTCTTCCAGAATCAAACTCAAATAAGCAAAATCGGGAGTTACGTACAGTTGCGGTTGCAATTTGGTAATATCAAAACTTTGATGGACAGCCGAAAAATCATAAGGAATTTTCTTCACATTATCGGTCATACACCAAGCGCTTTCGCCAATGGAAGATAATAGACCGGCTCCATATATTTTTGGGTTTTCCAATGTGCCTATTAAACCATATTCAACTGTCCACCAATGCAGATTTCGGATTTGTGCCATTTCGGATAATTCGCCCATATTGTTTTGCAGGTCTTCCACGGCTTTTTCAGCAGCTTCAATTTCGGATTGCGGAGTATCTTCAGCTTCTTTCAAAATAGAAAGTAATCGTATGGCTTCATACATTTCGTAATCTTTATGCGAAGAAATGGCTTTACAGCCTATTTCACCAAAACGACGCAGGTATTCTGCATATTCGGGATTGGCAATAATTGGAGCGTGACCGGCACCTTCGTGAATGATATCGGGGGCGGGAGTGTATTCAATATGTTCGAGCTGGCGGATATCTGATGCAATAACCAAAACATTGTATGCTTGAAATTCCATAAAAGCATTCGGCGGGATAAAACCGTCAACGGCTACCGCTGCCCATCCAATTTCGCTAAGGATGCGGTTCATGCCATACATACTCGGAATGTTATCTATCTCAATCCCAGTTTTTTTCAAACCTTCCAAATACGAACTATGAGCCACTTTTGACAGATAATCAACATTTTTACGCATCACATATCTCCATACCGCCTGATTTACAGGAGTATATTCGCTGTAATCCTGGGGTTTGATAAACTGTTTTAAGTGCTTAGGCAAACGGTCTAATAATGGATTGCTTTTTATTTTTGTGTTCATCACGAAATCGATATAGTTATACGTGCAAAAGTACAATATTCAGAGGCTAAAAGAAATTTTGCTATAGAATTTATTTTAGCTTTTTTCTCCAAATCTTCTGCTTTAGTTTAGGCTAAATTCAGTTTGTTGAATCCTTCACTGTTAAGAATTTGCAATTTAAAATCATTCATATAATCAATTTAATTCCAAAATTGGAACCCACTAAATCCAATACGCGTCTCCTTCATCTGAAAAGGAATGATGCCAAAATCCAATGCAATATAGTTCAATTTTTTTGCAAATCGAGTGCAGTAGAGATTTAACAATGGCTCTTTACGCTCAAAAAAAGTGAAGCTTGAACCGACCTATTGAAGTGTTTTATAAAATCACTGGTATCATAAGTAGAAAAGTGATTGTTTTTAAAATTGGTGACCTTGGTTTGTTTTTTTATTTTGCAGTAAAAGTAGTATAAGTTTTTTTGACTTTTTGTTTCATAGAAAGTAATAATAAATTGTAAGGAATGAGAAATCATTTTTTATTGTAATAGTTTTTTTTCTAATTATAAATTGTATTGCTGATTTTCGATTCCAAATTAATAAAATGACATTAATGAGCTCTAAAAGACATTAAATTTTCGTACAAAATTTTTATTACAGAAATTTGCTTTCGATTTGTCTTTTGACAATAAGCATTAAAAAAAACAAGACAGCTTATTAGGAGGGGTTTGCCATTTGTTGTTATTAAGAGAAAATAGTGACAATTGAATGCATATAGACTGAACTTCTTAAAAAGAGTTGAATTGCTTTACTTTTTTTTGCAAGCGAAAATCATTTATTAATCATTCATTAATTGCCCCAAATTATGAACAAGTTTTTTTTAAGAGCTATGCTCTTTATCGTCTGTTTACTTGCAGTATCAGAACCTTCGTATTCTCAAGTGCCTAATTTTTCTATAATCGGTTTTGCAACCCAAAACGGAGGTACTACTGGTGGTGCAGGCGGTACTGAAGTTACAGTAACCACTTTTGCTGACCTGAAAAAATATGCGGAAATTGAAGACACGAAGTATATTATTAAGTTTTCCGGAACCATAACCGGTACAGGAAGTGTTGCTGATAAAGACTATATTGGTTCTATCAAAGTGGCTTCCAATAAAAGTATCATTGGTATTGATGATAAAGCTTTCTTGGATGGTGTAGGTTTTTCTATTAAGGATACTAAAAACATTATTATTCAGAATATTAAGTTTTCATTAGTCTCCGTTGCTAAAGCAATACCTGTCGGTTCTGAAGATATTGCCAATATTTACAGTAAATTAGGAGACGAAGGCAGACCCCAAATCTTGGTAAATGGAGGTGATTTAATTTCGGTTTATGGAACTAGTAGTAATATTTGGATTGACCATTGTGAGTTTTTCGAAGAAGACCCCTATACACAGACTAATCAGGATTTGTATGATGGTTTGGTAGATGTAAAAGACAAAAGCGGATTTATTACTATTTCTTGGTGCTATTTTCACGACCATCACAAGTGCAGTTTAATTGGTAGTTCTGATACGAACTTATTTGACGACAGAAAGATAACTTTTCACCATAATTATTACCAAACAATTCAGGAACGGGTGCCATTGTATAGAGGCAGTACAGCACATTTTTTTAATAATTATGCTTACGATGTTTATGGAGGCAGCGTAAATTCACGTGTGAATGCCTGCGTGCGAGTAGAGAAAAATTATTTTGAGAAATGCAAAAACACCGTCTATTCGAAAAACAGTAGCATTAAAGGCAGTGCTGAACGAATAGATAATAAAGAAGTGAGTTGCACCAGTTCTGAGGCTTATCCAGCAACTTGTACGGCCTATATTCCATATGATTATTCCAATGTGTTAACCGGTACAGTTGATGATGTAAAAAGTATTGTTACAACTTACTCGGGTGTTGGTAAACTAAATACTGCTTCACTATCAGTTAGGGATGTTGAGTATAAAGACGATGTAAACACAGTATATCCGAATCCATTTGACACAACAGTTACAATAAAACAAGTTGGTTCATTTGACTATTTTGTTTATAATGTGGCAGGTATGGAGATGGAAAGAGGGAGATCAATAGACTTAGTAACTCTAGGAGGAAATTATGCGACAGGTTTTTACATTATAAAACTAACATCTTCCGAAGGTGTCTCTTTTTTTAAAATGATAAAGAAATAATTGAAAAATGCTTGAACATATTGACTTAGGTAATATGTTCAAGCATTTTGTTTAAAAGTATAATTGTTTTATTTACAAAAGCGGATGCTTCGCTTCATGCCTGAAATACTCAATTTTATGGTTAAATATTTCGGCCATACTTTGACCTCTAAATTTAGCTTCTTCAGCAAGCGGGCCTTCAAAAAGAGTATTTACGGTTTCGGTGAAAATTTCCATCCAGCGGGTAAAATGCTGTTTTTCCACCGGAAGTTGCTTGTGCGGGGGAAACGGACTTCCGGAATAGGTGTGTTCTTCCAACAAAATGGTTTGCCAAAAGCGATACATTTTTTCCAGATGTTCCGGCCAGCGGTCGCCTATTTTTTCGTCAAAAATAGAACCGATCAGTTCATCTTTTCTCACATTTGAGTAGAATGTATCTACCATTAATTTGATGTCTTCTATATTTGTTATGTCTTTATTTGTCATTGTTTTTTTGAATAAAAATAGCCTACTCAAAGATAGCCTATAATTAGAAAATCGACAGAAAAAGATCTGTTAATTTATTCTATCAATTGGGTGAAAAGGTCGTGCCTTTCGTTAAGATAACGGTATTCAAATCCTTTGGTATCCATGTTTTTTTTGATTGTGTGAATGTCATTCGGATTCTTTAATTCCAGTCCCACCACTACCGATCCAACTTCACGGCTGTTCTTTTTGGCAAATTGAAAATAAGTGATGTCATCGTCAGGACCCAGAATATCATTTACAAATTCCTTTAAAGCCCCGGGACGCTGCGGAAACTGTATCATAAAGTAATGCATCAATCCTTCGTAGAGCAGGGAGCGTTCTTTAATTTCGGCGGTTCTTTCAATGTCGTTGTTGCTGCCGCTAACAATACAGACCACAGTTTTACCTTTTATTTCTTCCTTGTGAAAATCCAGTGCAGCTATGGTCAATGCACCCGCAGGTTCTACTACCATGGCTTCTTCATTGTACAGACGCAATATTGTGGTACATACTTTTCCTTCTGGAACCAATATAATATTGTCTACGTTTTTTTGACAAATGTCAAAAGTCAGGTCGCCCACTTGTTTTACAGCAGCACCGTCGACAAATTTATCAATAGTGTCTAATGCAGTGTTTTTATGATTGGCGATAGAGGTTTTCATCGACGGAGCGCCTTGAGGTTCTACTCCTATGATTTTGGTGTTTGGACTCAATTGTTTGAACACGGTTGATAGACCGGAAGCCAGTCCGCCACCGCCGATGGGAATAAAAACATAATCGATAGGTTCATGGTAATCGTCCAGAATTTCTAAGCCAACAGTCCCTTGTCCCGCTATCACTTCCAAATCATCAAAAGGATGAATGAAGGCTTTGTTGTTTTGAGTGGCATCTTCTATGGATTTTGCATAAGCATCATCAAAAGTGTCGCCAGTCAAAATGATTTCAACATAGTTTTTGCCAAACAATTGTACTTGTTTTACTTTTTGTTTGGGAGTGGTTTTGGGCATGTAAATTTTGCCCATTATTTTTAAAAGATTACATGAATAAGCAACCCCCTGAGCATGATTTCCTGCACTGGCGCAGATGATTCCCTGTTCTTTTTCGGGCGTAGTGAGCGTGCACATTTTATTATAAGCTCCTCTTATTTTATAGGAACGGACTACCTGTAAATCTTCACGTTTTAGCAATATCCTTGACGAAAACTCCTCAGATAAATTCAAGTTTTCTATAAGTGGGGTGGGAGAGATTACACCTTGAAGTTGTTTTTGTGCTTGTTGTATAGTTGTAAATAAAGTCATTTTTGTAGTATTTCGAATTTTAAAATTTTTGAATTAAAAAGAATTAATTATGTTTAATTGCTGGATTATTTTGTTGTCTGTTTTACTGGTATAAATGCAATAATCATTTTCTTGAATAATAGTTACAGCGTTGATAATTGATGTAATCTGCTTTGCTTTTTCATCAGAATTAAGAAACTTTAATAATAGAATTTGATGAGTTGAAAACTCGGTTTCAGTCTGCAAATAACATTTGAAAACTTCAATGATTTTTTCCATTTGATACACGACATTTTGAACTGCCGACTCGGTTTCAATAAGTGTAATCGTAAAACGATATAAATTTACTGTTTTG
>Ga0208398_101196_pt1 | contig 11062 bp, 9 predicted proteins | sample LakWasMe79_HOW10_2_FD_183905 | JGI IMG/M metagenome (GOLD analysis project Ga0208398, IMG submission 183905) | Freshwater sediment methanotrophic microbial communities from Lake Washington under simulated oxygen tension - Sediment Metagenome... | ecosystem: Environmental > Aquatic > Freshwater >... | reverse complement strand
CCAAGACCACGCTGGGCCTGGCCCAGGCCCTGTACGAGAAGCACAAGGTGCTGACCTACCCGCGTACCGACTCGCGCTACCTGCCCGAGGACTATCTGGCGGTGGCCAAGCAGACCGCCGAGATGATTGCCTCGGAGGACCTGCCGGGCCCGCTGATGGCACTGGCCCAGCATGCCAGCACGGCGCTCAAGCAGGGCTATATCAAGCCCACCAAGAAGGTGTTCGACAACGCCAAGGTCTCGGATCACTTCGCCATCATCCCGACGCTGCAGGCGCCCAAGAGCCTCACCGAGGCCGAGGCCAAGCTGTATGACATGGTGGTCAAGCGCTTCCTGGCGGTGTTCTTCCCGGCTGCCGAGTTCCAGGTCACCACGCGCATTTCGACGGTGAAGAGTGGTGGCAAGGAATACGCCTTCCAGACCAATGGCAAGGTGCTGGTGAAGCCGGGCTGGCTGGCCATCTATGGCAAGGAAAGCCAGAGCGACGATGCCGCCGATGGCACGGGCGCCAACCTGGTGCCGGTGGCCGCCGGTGAGCTGGTGCGCACCGAGGGCACCGATGTGAAGGCGCTGCAGACCAAGCCGCCGGCGCGCTACACCGAAGCCACGCTGCTCTCCGCGATGGAGGGCGCGGGCAAGCTGGTGGACGACGACGAGCTGCGCGAGGCCATGGCCGAGAAGGGCCTGGGCACGCCAGCCACGCGCGCCGCCACCATCGAAGGCCTGATCACCGAGAAGTACATGCTGCGCGAGGGCCGCGAGCTGATCCCCACCGCCAAGGCCTTCCAGCTCATGACGCTGCTGCGCGGCCTTGGGGTGGAGGACCTCACCAAGCCCGAGCTCACCGGCAACTGGGAATTCCAGCTCGCCGAGATGGAGAAGGGCCGGCTGAACCGCGATGCCTTCATGGCCGAGATCGCCGCCATGACCCAGCGCGTGGTGCAGAAGGCCAAGGAATACGACCGCGACACCATCCCGGGCGACTACGCCACGCTCAAGACGCCCTGCCCGAAGTGTGGCGGCGTGGTGAAGGAGAACTACCGCCGCTTCACCTGCACCGGGAAGTCGGGCGACGCCGAGGGTTGCGGCTTCTCCATCGGCAAGATCCCGGGCGGGCGCAGCTTCGAGCTGGCCGAGGTGGAGCAGTTCCTGGCGCACAAGAAGATCGGGCCGCTGGAAGGCTTCCGCTCCAAGGCGGGCTGGCCCTTCACCGCCGAGCTGGCCCTGGTCTATGACGAGGAGCTGGCCAACTGGAAGCTCGAGTTCGACTTTGGCGAGGACGCCAAGAAGGCCGAGGAAGAGGGCGAGCCGGTGGACTTCAGCGCCCAGGAATCGCTGGGCCATTGCCCCAAGTGCGGCGGCGGCGTCTATGAGCATGGCACGAACTACATCTGCCAGCACGCGGTGGGCGCCAAGGCCGCCTGCGACTTCAAGAGCGGCAAGATCATCCTGCAGCAGCCGGTGGAGCTGGGCCAGATGAGGAAGCTGCTGGAAACCGGCAAGACCGATCTGCTGGAGAACTTCGTCTCCAACAAGACCCGCCGCAAGTTCAAGGCCTACCTGGCCTTCGACAAGAAGGAGGGCAAGGTGATGTTCGAGTTCGAGCCGCGTGCCGCCAAGGTACCGGCCAAGAAGGCGGCGGCCAAGAAGGGCTAGGCAAGACCTGCCCCCTGCAGTATCGGCTCGGCACGCAGGCGCCGGCCGGCCAGCTCGATGAAGGCGCGCACCTTGGCGGGCGCGCGCCGCCCCGCCGGGTAGACGATGTGCACCGGCACCGGCGGGCGCTCGAACTCGGCCAGCACGATGCGCAGCGCGCCGCTCTTCACATGCTCGGCCACCTGGTAGGCCAGGCCGCGCGTCAGGCCATGGCCGGCCAGCGCCGCGGCAATGCCGATCTCGCTGGTGTTGGCCACCCAGTCCATGCGGGGCTGCACCTGCACGCGCGCCGCATCGGGCCCGAAAGCCCAGGGCTCGGGCACCAGGCCGTCGAAGGAAAAGCCCACCGCCCGGTGCAGGGTCAGGTCTTGCGGGCTGCGGGGCTCGCCATGCCGGGCCAGATAGTCCGGTGAGGCCACCACCAGGCGCCGCAGGCTGCCCACGCGCAGCGCGGTGAGGCCCGAGTCGGGCAGCTGGGCGATGCGTATCGCCACGTCCATGCCCTCGTCCTGCAGGTGCACGATGCGGTCGACGAACAGGCTGCGCAGCTGCACCCTGGGCTGGGCCTGCAGAAACTCCATCAGGATGGGCACCACATGCAGGCGGCCGAACATCGCCGAGGCCGTCACTGCCAGCACGCCGCTGGCCTCGCGCTGCACGCCCGCCACCTGACCCTCGGCCTCGTCCAGATCGGCCAGGATGCGGCGGCAGTCCTGCAGAAAGCGCTCGCCCACCTCGGTGAGGCGCAGGCTGCGGGTGCTGCGTTGCAGCAGCAGGCTGCCCAGGCGCGCCTCCAGCGCCGCCACCGCGCGCGTGGCCGTGGGGGCCGAGATGCCCAGCCGCCGCGCGCCGGCGGCCAGGCTGCCGAGTTCGGCCACGGCGACAAAGCAGCGCAGCGAGTCGAGATGGTCCATTCTTTCAGGCCCTGAAATTCTGTATGGCTTTATAGCGCCGTTCCCATGGTGGAGAGGATTGCCTACGCTGCGGGCATCGTTCATTCCAGGAGCCTCCATGTCCCGCCGCCTCTACCAGTTCGCCATCTCCGGCCATTGCCACCGCGTCGCCCTGATGCTTGCGTTGCTGGGCCTGCCTTACGAGAGCGTGGAGGTGGACCTGTTCAAGCGCGCCCAGCGCGAACCCGGCTTCCTGGCGCTGAATCCGCTCGGCCAGGTGCCGGTGCTGGACGATGAGGGTCAGGTCTTGAGCGACAGCAATGCCATCCTGGTCTATCTGGCGATGCGCTACCCCGGCGGCCAGGCCTGGCTGCCCCAGGATGCGCTGGGCTGGGCGCGGCTGCAGCGCTGGTTCAGCCTGGCCGCGAGCTGGCTGGACGAGGGCCCGGCGACGGCGCGCTTCGCCCGGCTGAGCGGCCGCGAGGTGCCGGCCCAGGCCGTGCAACTGGCCGAGCGCCTGTTCGGCCATATGGAGCAGGAGCTGCAGCGCGCCGACTGGTTGCTGGGCGCCGCCCCCAGCCTGGCCGACGTGTCGCTCTACACCTACACGGCGCGGGCCCCCGAGGGCGGCATCGACCTCATGCCCTATCCGCGCCTGCGCGCCTGGCTGGCGCGCGTCGAGGCCTTGCCGGGCTTTGTGCCGATGCTGGCGGCAGCATGATGATGAACAAGGGGCAGGACCCCTTCCACGCCGGTGAGCAGGCCCTGCAGGCCGAGGCCGGCGTGCGCGAGCGGCTGGCCGAGATCGGCCCCAAGGTCGTGCGCGAGTACATGCCCGAGCAGCACCGCGAGCTGTTCGGCAAGCTGCCCACGCTCTTGCTGGCGGCGCTGGATGCCGAGGGCCAGCCCTGGGCCAGCATGGTGGCGGGTGCGCCGGGCTTCGTGAGCACGCCGCATGAGCGCGAGCTGGCGCTGGCGCTGGGGCCGGCGCCGGACGATCCGGTGCTGGCGCTGCTGGCCCCCGGCGCACCGGTGGGCGTGCTGGGCCTGGAGCCCCACACGCGCCGGCGCAACCGCATGAATGGCCGCGTGCTGGCGCATGCCGGTGGCCGGCTGCGCATCGAGGTGCTGCAGAGCTTCGGCAACTGCCCCAAATACATCCAGGCGCGGCTGCCGCTGCCGCGCCCGCCCGGCCCGGCGCCGGCCCGCCAGACGCTGGGCCCCGGCCTGGACGAGCAGACGCTGGCGCTGATCGCACGCAGCGACACCGCCTTCATCGCGAGCGCCTCGGCGCGGGCGTGCAGCGCGGGCCACAGCGAGGGCCTGGATGTCTCGCACCGCGGCGGGCCGCCGGGCTTTCTGCGCCGCCGCGAGCAGGGCGGCCGGCTCTGGCTGGACCTGGACGACTACCCGGGCAATCTGTTCTTCAACACCCTGGGCAATCTGGCCGTGCATCCACAGGCCGGCCTGCTGCTGGTGGACTACCGGGATGGCGGCCTGCTGCACCTGCGCGTGCGCGCCCAACTCGAGGGACATGATCTGCGCCTGGCGGTGCAGGGCGGGCTGTGGCGCCCCGCCGCCTTGCCCTGGCGCTGGACCGAGGCCGAGCCGGCGCCGCAATTCCGCCCCTGAGCGCGCTTTTTGGGCGACACTCCGGCCCAAGCTGCCGGTGCGGCAGCGTACAGGAGAGGAGCTTGCGCCTGTCGCCCAGAGTGCTCAGCATCCAGACGCGCTTGATCGCCGGCATTGGCCTGGCCGCCACCGCCCTGGTGGTGCTGATTGGTTGGTACTGGACCGCCCGTGAGGAGCGCGAGCTCAACGCGGCCCTGGAGTTGCGCGAGGCGCGCATGGCCCAGTTGCTGGCGCGCGGCTTTGCCGGCCCGGTGTGGAACCTCGACAACGCCGCCATCGCCAATCTGCTGGATGCGGTGATGGCCGACCCCGAGGTGCATGGCATCACGCTGACGGCCATGGGGGTCGAGGGCCTGGTGCTGTCGCGCTCGCGCAAGGAGGCGGCCGTGCAGCCGCTGGCGCATCGCTTCGAGGTGATCTACCAGGCGCGCGCCGGCAGCGCCTCCAGCGTGGTCGGCCATGTGGACCTGGTCTACACGCGCGCCCTGGTGCGTGAAAGCGTGGCCAGCACGCGGCGCTTCGTGGCCAGCCTGCTGGCCGCCGTGCTGCTGGCGGTGGTGGGGGCCAGCTATGTGCTGGTGAACCGGCTGGTGAAGCGGCCGGTCTCGCGCCTGGGGGATCTGGCCAGCCGCGTCGCCGAGGGCGAGCTGGGTGCCCAGCTGCCGGTGGAGCGGGCCGACGAGATCGGCGTGCTGACCTCCCAGCTGAACGCCATGAGCCTGCAGCTGCAGCAGAGTTCGCTGGGCCTGCGCGCCAGCGAGGAGCGCTACCGCAGCCTGTTCGAGAACGCCAGCGAGGGCATCTTCCAGGCCGATTCGCATGGCCGGCTGCTGAGCCTGAACCGCGCGCTTGCCACCATGCTGGGCTATGCGCGGCCCGAGCAGGCCAGGCTGCAGGGCGCCAGCCTGCGCCGCCTGGCGCGCATGCAGCCGGACGAATACCGCCGTATCGCGCGCGCGCTGCTGCGCCACCGCCTGCTGCAGCAGGTGCCGATGCTGGTGGCCACGCGCGACGGGCGCGAACTCTGGATCGAGCTGAGCGTGCACATCGTCGCCGACGCCCAGGGCCGCCAGCGCGTCGAGGGCATGGTGAGCGACATTTCGCAGCGCCGCCTGGCGGAGCAGGAGCTGACGCGCCACCGCGACCATCTGGAGGAGCTGGTGGCCGAGCGCACCCAGGAGCTGAGCCAGGCCAAGCAGCGCGCCGAGAGCGCCAACCAGAGCAAGAGCCGCTTCCTGGCCACCATGAGCCATGAGTTCCGCACCCCACTCAACGCCATCCTGGGTTTTGCCCAGCTGCTGCAGATGGACGCCAGCCTGCAGGAGGCCCAGCAGGGCAAGATCAGGCTGATACGCGATTCGGGCGAGCATCTGCTGAGCCTGATCACCGATCTGCTGGACATGGCCAGCATCGAGGCTGGCAAGGTCAGCCTGCAGACCGCCACCCTGGACCTGCTGGCGCTGGTGGAGATGGTTTGCGATGCGGTGCGCCTGCGCAGCCATGAGAAGGGCCTGGAGTTCCGCGTCGAGTTGCACCCCGGCGTGCCCACGCGGGTGCGCGCCGACGGCCAACGCCTGCGCCAGGTCTTGCTGAACCTGCTCTCGAACGCGGTCAAGTTCACCGACCATGGCCATGTCAGCCTGCGCCTGGACCTCCTCGCCTACCAGGGCGGCGTGGCGCGGGTGCGCTTCGAGGTCAGCGATACCGGCATCGGCATCCCGCGCGAGCAGCTCGCGCGCCTGTTCCAGCCCTTCGAGCAGGTGTCGGAGGCGACGCGGCGCCAGGGCGGCACCGGCCTGGGCCTGTCGATCAGCCAGGAGCTGGTGCGGCTGATGGGCGGCCAGATCGAGGTACAGACCGAACCTGGCCGCGGCAGCAGCTTCCAGTTCGTGCTGGAGCTGCCCGTGCAGGCGATGGCGGCGCTGCCATGAGGGCCTGGCCGTTGATGCTGGCGATGACGCTGGCGATGGCCGGCGCCGGCGCGCATCCGCTGTGCCCCAAGCCGATCGAGGTCGGCTTCTACGACTTCGGCGCGCATTACGACGCGCGCAACGGCGAGGGCATCGACGCCGATCTGATCCGGGCCCTGGGCGAGCGCAGCGGCTGCAGCTTCCGGCCGCTCTACCTCTCGCGCGTGCTGATCTGGCGGCGCCTGGCCAGCGGCCAGCTGGACATGACCGTCTCCGGCCTGGCCACGCTGGAGCGCCAGCGCTACGCGGAATTCCTGCCCTATATGCAGACCCGCAATGTGATCCTGATGCGCGCCGAGCTGAAGGGGCTGAACTCGCCGGCCGAGTTCGAGGCCATGCCGGCGCTGCACCTGGGCGTGGTGCTGGGCTACAAGCATGGCGCGGGCTGGGACGACTGGATCGAAGGCCTGCGCAACAGCGACCGGGTCGAGACCGCCGGCGACCTGCCCACCCTGATGCGCCTGCTGGACAGCGGCCGCGTCGATGCCGTGCCCATCATCCCCACGGTATTGCCGGGCCTGCTGCAGCAGCGCAGCGAGCAGGCGCCGCCGCTGATCACCCAGCCCTGGTTCAACCAGCAGCCCAAGCAGGAGGCCTGCCTGGCGATGAGCCGCAAGCGCATGGCGCCAGCGCTGCGCCAGCACCTCGCCGCCAGCCTGGCGCAACTCAAGCGCGAGGATGTGCTGACGAAGATCCTGCACAAGCACCTGGGCGAGGACGAGGCGCGCGCGGCCGTGCTGCCCTAGCAGACCGGCTTGATGCAGCGATGTGGGCATTACCGACGGCGCCGGCGCGCGCCGACGGTGATACTGGCCGCATGACGGTGCTGGTGTTCTACAAGCTGCTGGCGATCTTCATCGCGGTGGCCATCGGTTGGTTTGTCGGGCGCATGCGCTGGCTGGGCGACAGCCAGGCGGGCGGCAGCGGTGGCGACCCCGCGCGCGTGCTTTCCAGCGCGGCCTTCTACATCTTCGTGCCGGCGCTGCTGTTCCGCACCACCGCGCGGGTCGAGTTCGCGGCGCTGCCCTGGGCCACGCTGACGGCCTTCTTCGTGCCGGTGATCGGCCTGATGCTGGGCGTGTACGGCTTCCAGCGCTGGCGCGGCGCCGGCCGCGCGGCGGTGGCCGTGCCCAGCGTGCAGGCCATCACCGCCAGCTTCGGCAACACCCTGCAGGTGGGCGTGCCGCTGGCCGCCGGCGTGTTCGGCGAGGCCGGCCTGGCCATCCACATCACCGTGGTGAGCCTGCATGCCCTGACCCTGCTGACGGTGCTGACCCTGCTGGTGGAGCTGGACCTGGCGCGCGAACGCGCGCGCGACCAGGCCGAGAGCCTGGGGCGCACGCTGGCCATCACGGTGCGCAACACCGTGATCCATCCGGTGGTGCTGCCGGTGCTGGCCGGCCTGCTTTTCAATGCCGCCGGTTTCACCCTGCCGGCGGTGCTGGACGAGGTGCTGCAGATGCTGGGCACCGCGGTGGTGCCGCTGTGCCTCACGCTGATCGGCATGTCGCTGGCCTATTACGGCTGGCCGCGCGCCTGGCGCGGCGCGCTCGGCCTGGCCGCGCTGAAGCTGCTGCTGCTGCCGGCCCTGGTGCTGCTGCTGGCGCATGGGGGCCTGGGCCTCTCGGGCATGCCGCTGGGCGTGATCGTGATGATGGCGGCGCTGCCGGCGGGTTCCAACGCGCTGATCTTCGCGCAGCGCTACCGCTGCATGGAGGGCGAGACCACCGCCGCCATCGTGATCTCGACGCTTTGTTTCGTGCTCACCGCGCCGCTCTGGCTGGCGCTGCTCGCTTATCTGAAACTATGACGCAAGACCTGACCCTTGTTGATGTGCTGCCCGCCGACGCCGTGCCGGCCGAACAGCTGCATGCTGCCTTCGGCGCGGCCTTTGCCGATTACCTGATCGGGCCCTTCCAGCTCAGCCCGGCGCAATGGCCGGGCTTCCTGGCGCGCCAGGGCGTGGACTTGGGGCTCAGCCGTGTGGCGCAGCGTGACGGCGAGATCCTCGCCTTTGCCTTCACCGCACCGCGCCCGGACATCGGCCGCTGGCGCCTCGGCACCATGGGGGCCACGCCGGCGGCGCGCGGCAGCGGCGCCGCGCCGGCCCTGCTGGACGACTTCATCGCGCGCGCCAGCAAGGCCGGCATGGCGGCGGTGGAGCTGGAGGTGTTTGCGCAGAATGAGCGCGCGCGCCGCCTCTACGAGGGCCGCGGTTTCACGCTGCTGCACGAGCTGCATGGCTATCTGGCCGAGCCCGGCCGAGTGCCGGCGCTGGCCCATGCGGTGCAGCGCCCGGCCCAGGCCGAGGCGCTGGCCTGGCTGAGCACGCTTGCACTGCCCGATCTGCCGCTGCAGGCGACGCCCGCCATCCTGGGCCAGTCGGCGCTGCAGGCCTGGCGGCACGGCCAGGCCCAGCTGCTGTTCGCGCTGCCGGACGAGGCCCATGTGCAGATCGCCAGCCTCGTCGACACCGGCCCGGCCCAGGCCGATGCGCGTGCCCTGCTGCAGACCCTGGCGGCCGAGTTCCCGGAGCGCCGCCTGCTCGTGCCGCAGTTGCAGCGCCTGGACCTTGGGGGGCAGGCCTTGCGCGAGCTGGGCTTCGCGGTGCAGCCCCTGCATCAATGGCTGATGTGGCGGCCGCTTACCGCGTGATGAGCGCGTGACGAGCGCGTGATTTCCGGGCTTGGGCGAGAATGCTCGCCATGAATGCAGCAGTCCTCCCCAACGATCTCGCGCCTTATATGCAGCAGCTGGGCGAGCGCGCCCGCGCCGCCGCCACCCTGATGGCCGCGGCCTCCACGGCCGCCAAGAACCAGGCCCTGCTGGCGCTGGCGCGTCGCCTGCGCGAGGCCGGCCCGGCCCTGCAGGCCGCCAATGAGCGCGACCTCAAGGCCGCGGCGGGCCTGGATGCGCCGATGCTGGACCGCCTCAAGCTGGGCAGCAAGGTGCTGGCCACGGTGGCCGAGGGCTGCGAGCAGATCGCCGCCATGCCCGATCCCATCGGCGAGATCACCGGCGTGAAGCGCCGCCCCAGCGGCATCAGCGTGGGCCAGATGCGCGTGCCCCTGGGCGTGTTCGGCATGATTTACGAGAGCCGGCCCAATGTCACCATCGAGGCCGCCTCGCTGGCCATCAAGAGCGGCAATGCCTGCATCCTGCGCGGTGGCTCCGAGGCCCTCTACTCCAATCTGGCGCTGGCCGAGTTGGTGGCGGCGGCGCTGCAGGAGGCCGGCCTGCCGGCCGACGCAGTGCAACTCGTCAACACCACCGAGCGCGCCGCGGTGGGCCTGCTGATCGCCATGCCCGAGTATGTGGACGTGATCATCCCGCGCGGTGGCAAGGGCCTGATCGAGCGCATCAGCCGCGAGGCGCGCGTGCCGGTCATCAAGCACCTGGACGGCAACTGCCACAGCTATGTGGATGCCGAGGTCGACCTGGAACTGGCGCTCAAGGTGGTGGACAACGCCAAGACGCAGAAATACAGCCCCTGCAATGCCACCGAATCGCTGCTGGTGCACAGCAAGCAGGCGGGCGCCTTCCTGCCGCGCATTGCGGCGGTCTTCGCGGCCAAGGGCGTGGAGATGCGCGGCTGCCTGCGCACGCTCGCCTTGCTGCCCGGCGCCAAGCCGGCCACCGAGGCCGACTGGAGCGAGGAATACCTGGCCCCCATCATCAGCGTCAAGCTGGTGGACAGCCTGGACGAGGCGATTGCCCATATCAACCGCTACGGCTCGCACCACACCGATGCGATCCTCACCACCAACCATGTGAGTGCGATGCGCTTTCTGCGCGAGGTCGATTCGGCCAGCGTGATGGTGAACGCCAGCACGCGCTTTGCCGATGGCTTCGAGTACGGCCTGGGCGCCGAGATCGGCATCTCCACCGACAAGTTCCATGCCCGCGGCCCGGTGGGCCTGGAGGGCCTGACCTCGATGAAGTGGCTGGTGCTGGGGCAGGGCGAGGTGCGCCAATGAGCGCGGCGGCCACGCGCAAGGCCCTGGTGCTGTTCTCGGGAGGCCAGGACTCCACCGCCTGCCTGGCCTGGGCGCTGCAGCGCTATGCCGAGGTGGAGACCATCGGTTTCGACTACGGCCAGCGCCATCGCGTCGAGCTGGACTGCCGGCAGGTGGTGCGGCGCGAGCTCGCCGCCGCCTTTCCGGCCTGGGCCGCCAAGCTGGGCGAGGACCATCTGCTGGACCTCGGCCTGCTGGGCCAGATCTCGGACACCGCGCTGACCGAGGCGCGCGCCATCGAGATGCAGGCCAACGGCCTGCCCAACACCTTTGTGCCGGGCCGCAACCTGCTGTTTCTCACCTTCGCCGCCACGCTGGCCTACCGCCGCGGCGCCTCGGTGCTGGTGGGTGGCATGTGCGAGACCGACTTCTCCGGCTACCCCGACTGCCGCGACAACACGCTGAAGGCCTTGCAGGTGGCGTTGAGCCTGGGCCTGGACGCGCCCATGACGCTGGAAACGCCGCTGATGTTCATCACCAAGGCCGAGACCTGGGCGCTCACCGCCCAGCTTGGCGGCGCGGCGCTCAACGAGCTGATCATCGAACACACCCACACCTGCTACCTGGGCGAGCGCAGCCAGCGCCATGCCTGGGGCTATGGCTGCGGCAGCTGCCCGGCCTGCGAGCTGCGCGCGCGCGGCCATGAGGAATACCGGGCCGCGGCGCAATGAACATCTGGAGTTGGGCCGGCTGGCTCAGCCTGGCCGCGCTGTTCTTCTGGGCCGTGGGCGCCTACAACCGCGTGATGCGGCTGCGCAATGCCATCGTGGCGGCCTATGCCCAGCTGGACGAGGCGCTGAACCAGCGCGCCGCGCTGTGCGCCAAGCTGCTGGGCCTGCTGCGCCCGCTGCTCAGCAACGAGCAGGCCACCTTCGATGCGCTGGAAACGGCCCAGG
>Ga0208398_101194_pt1 | contig 11065 bp, 9 predicted proteins | sample LakWasMe79_HOW10_2_FD_183905 | JGI IMG/M metagenome (GOLD analysis project Ga0208398, IMG submission 183905) | Freshwater sediment methanotrophic microbial communities from Lake Washington under simulated oxygen tension - Sediment Metagenome... | ecosystem: Environmental > Aquatic > Freshwater >... | reverse complement strand
CCCGGGCGGCAACATCGCCTACAACGAGCTCTACCTCGGCATGACGGCGCATTTCCCGCCGCACAAGCTGGCCGCCATCCTGGCCTCGCATGCCGATCCCGACATCATTGCCTCGCTGGATCGCTGGATGACGGCCAGCAGCGCGCCGGTCTATATCTCGCGCATCTGGGAGCGCTTTGCGCCGCATTTCTGCAAGCCCGGCAAGACGCTGGGCCGGGTGATCGGCATTCCTGACGCCGGCGCGCGCCTGCGCCTTGGCGAGGGCGACGCGGCCTTCGAGCTGCTGGCCCTGCCTGCGCATTTCCTGCATGCCGAGGGCAATTTCCAGTTCTACGACCCGCTCAGCAAGATCCTGTTCTCGGGTGATCTGGGCGCCTCGCTGGGGCCGGGCCTGAACCCGGAGCAGATCGTCACCAGCCTGGCCGAGCATGTGCCGCGCATGGAGGCCTTCCACCGCCGCTACATGGTCAGCAACAAGGTGCTGCGCCTGTGGGCGGCGATGGTGCGCGATCTCGATATCCGCATGATCGTGCCGCAGCATGGCGCGCCGCTGGCGGGCGAGGCGGTGCCCGAGTTCATCCGCTGGGCCGAGAACCTGGCCTGCGGCATCGACCTGGTCGGGCCGCAGGACTACCGCGTGCCGCGAGAGGCCCTGCCGGCGTAGCATGGCGCCATGGGCGAACGCATCTCGACCGCATTGAGCGGCCCCGTCGGTCTGGTGCTGCTGGTGCTGGCGGTGCTGGGTCTGAGCCAGGCCGCGCGCAGCTGGAACGAGGCCGAGCAGGCGCAGCAGTTGCGCGCACGGGCCCGGCCTGGCGACATCCTCATGCTGGCCAGCAGCAGCTGTGTCTACTGCGAGCGTGCGCAGCGCTGGCTGGATGCCGAACGCGTGCCCTACCGCATGTGCCTGATCGAGCAGGATGCCGCCTGCGCGCGCCGCTATGTCGCGCTGCAGGCGCCCGGCACGCCGACCTTCCTGGTGCGGGGTGTCCGGGTGGTGGGCTGGGATCGGGCGGCGCTGTTGAAGGCGCTGGAGTGAGCTTGCCTCAGCCCAGCCGCTTGCAAGCGGCTGAGCCTGAATGAGGCACAAGACCTGCCGCAGGGCAGGTCTTGTGTCCTCGTTCAGTCCTCGTTGCTAAACACGAGCTTGACCTCGTGGCTCTGCTTCTCGCCCGTGCCTTCGAACTTCCACTCCATCAAGGCATTGATCACGGCCTTGTCGAACACGCGCTTGGGCTCGGCCTCGACGATGGTCACCTCGCTGACCTTGCCGTCGGCCTCGATGCTGAGCTTGGCCTTCACCGTGCCCTTGTTGACGCCCTTGCGCGAGGCCTCGGCCGGGAACTCGGGGGGCACCTTCTTGACCACCTTGGGCGCCGCCTGCGCGGCCGTGGCGATCAGCAGGGCGCCCAACAGGCCCAGGGCCAAGCGCGCTGCGCTCGAAATCTTCGACATGGTTTTCTTCTCCTTGCAGAGTTCGGAATTGGGGGCGGGACTAGCGGGTACGGAAGAAGCCGACGGCTTCCAACAGGCGCGATGAGCTGCCGGTCAACTCTTCGGTGGAGCGGGTCAGCTCGCTGACCAGGCTGGCGTTCTGCTGGGTGCTGCGGTCCAGCTCGTTCATGGCCTGGTTCACCACGCCGACGCCGCTGGCCTGCTCCTGGGCCGAGTGCGAGATTTCCTCGATCAACTGGCCCATGTTGTTGACCTCATCCACCACGCTGTTGATGGTGTTGCCGGCGTTGTTGACCAGGGTGGTGCCGTTCTCCACCTTCACCGAGGATTCCTGGATCAGCACCTTGATCTCCTTGGCGGCAGCGGCCGAGCGCGAGGCCAGGGCACGCACCTCGGAGGCCACCACGGCGAAGCCGCGGCCATGCTCGCCGGCGCGCGCCGCTTCCACCGCGGCGTTCAGCGCCAGGATATTGGTCTGGAAGGCGATGCCGTCGATCACGCCGATGATGTCGCCGATCTTGCGCGAGCTGGCGCTGATCTCCTGCATGGTGTGCACCACCTGGGCCACCACCTGGCCGCCGGCCGAGGCCGACTGGCGCGCCTTGGTGGCGATGCCGGCGGCCTTGCGGGTCAGCTCGCTGGCGCCGCTGAGGTTGGCGGCAATCTCTTCCACCGAGGCGGCGGTGGTCTGCAGGCTGGAGGCCGAGCGGGCGGTGCGGTCCGACAGGTCGTTGTTGCCGCCGGCGATCGCGCTGGAACTCTGCGCCACATCGCTGGCCGCGCTGCTGACGCTGCTGACCACGCCCGAGAGGGCCTGCTGCATGTCGCGCATGGCGGTGAGCATCTGGCTCAGCTCATCGCTGCCCTCGGTGCTGATCTCATGGGTGAGGTCGCCGTCGCGGATCGCTTCGGCGGCGGAGCGCGCCTTGTTCACCGGCGCCACGATGGAGCGTGCAATCGCGAGGCCGCCCACGCCACCGATTGCCGCCGCGGCCACCACCAGGATCAGCGTCACCAGCACCGAGTTGCGTGCCAGCTCGCCGCCGGCGACGGCCAAGTCATGGGCGCTCTCGAACTGCAGGTCCACCAAGCCCTTGAGGCCGTCCTGGTAGGCCTGCTGGGCCGGACGCACGTCGGTGATCAGGCTTTCGCGTGCCTCGTCGGGGCTGCCGTCCTTCTGCACCTTGCGGAACTTCTCCACCGCGGCGAAGAACTTGCCCTGGCGTTCCTTCACCTGGGCCAGCAGATCGCTTTCCTTCGCGCCCTCGATGCTGCCCTGCAGGCTGGCGAGCTGCTTCTCGCTCTCCTGCAGCGCGCCGTCGATGGCGGCCTGCTGTTTCTTGATCTGGCGCGCCTCGTCGAGCAGCAGCAGGTCGCGCGCGGCACGCGCCACCACATTGACGTTGCCCTCCAGCGAATTGGCCGCGGCGATCTTCACCAGGCTCTGGTTGGCGGTGCGGTCCAGGTCTTTGGAGAGGCGGTTGGCGCTGTAGGCACCGTAGCTTCCGATGATGACGAGCAGGACGATCAACAGACCGTAGCTCAATGCGAGGCGCTGGCTGATGCGCAGCTGGGTCAACAGACTCATGCTCTGCCCTTTCGGAGGCTTCTTCGTTTCCCGACGACCATTCTTTGTGCAGCGCAGGGGTGCCGTGTCAGCTCACCCCTGATCTGATGGCTATCGGCATCGGCCGCCGCGGCTTGAGGGCAAATATCACGCTTCCTGCAAGCCCAGCGTGGCCGGGTCGCCGCGGCCGCGGCGTATCAGCTGGGCCTCGTCGGCGGTGAGGTCCACCACCGTGGTGGGCTGCAGCGGGCAGGCGCCGGCGTCAACGATCACCTGCAGCACGCGATCGAAGCGCTCGCTGATCTCCGCGGCGTCATTCAACGCCTCGCTCTCGCCAGGCGGGATCAGGGTGGTGGCCAGCAGCGGCTCGCCCATCAGGGCCAGCAGATCCTGGGTGACCTTGTGATCCGGTACGCGCAGGCCGATGGTGCGGCGCGAAGGGTGCGAGACGCGCCGCGGCACTTCCTTGGTGGCTTCCAGGATGAAGGTGAAGGGGCCAGGTGTTGCCAGCTTGAGCAGGCGGTACTGGCGGTTGTCGACGCGCGCGAAATTGGCCAGTTCGCTGAGATCGCGGCACAGCAGCGTGAGGTGATGCTTGTCGTCCACGCCGCGCACGCGGCGCAGCTGGTCGACGGCAGCCTTGTCGTCCAGCCGGCACACCAGGGCATAGCTGGAGTCGGTCGGGATCGCACCGACGCCGCCGGACTGGAGGATTTGCGCGGCCTGCTTGAGGAAGCGCTGTTGCGGGTTCTCGGGGTGGACTTCGAAGAATTGCGCCATGGCCTATTGTTGTCCAGGCCTGACTCAGTCGGCGATGGTGTCGGCGGTGACTGTGGCGGGCCGGGTACGCTGGCGCACGTTCAGCCAGGCCGAGCTGGCGCCGCTGGCCGACACCACCGCCATGCCCAGCCAGGCATAGCCATCGGGCACATGGTCGAAGGCCAGCCAGCCGATCGCCGCCGCCACCGCGATCTGCACATAGACAAAAGGCATCAGCACGCCGGTGGGCGCCAGGCCCAGGGCCAGGATCAGCAGCAGATGGCCCACCGTGCCGAGCGCGCCGATGCCCAGCAGCAGGCCCCATTGCCAGGGCGGCGCGGCGCGCAGGGCTGCCATCACCTCGAAGGGCCCCAGCGCCAGCAGCAGACTCAGCAGCAGGGCGCCGGTGAGGCCGGTGTAGAAATGCGTGGTGTAGGGGTCTTCCAGCGAGGCCAACTTGGCCGTCAGCACCTGGAAGCTGGCGTAGAAGCAGGCGCCGGCGAGCGGGAACAGCACCGCCCAGCCGAAGGTGCCGCTGCCGGGCCGGATCACGATCAGCGCGCCGGCGAAGCCGCCCACCACCAGGGCCCAGCGCAGCGGCGAGACGCGCTCGTGCAGCAGGGTGGCGGCCAGCAGGGTGACGATCACCGGGGTGAGCATATTGATGGCGCTGAACTCGGCCACCGGCATCGCCTGCACGCCATAGAAGCTCATCGCGCTGGTGGCCAGCAGCAGCAGGCCGCGCACCAGCTGGAAGCGCGGATGCGCGGCACGCAGCCCCGCCAGCGAGCCCTGCCGGGCGGCGCGCCCGCCCAGCCAGGCCGCCATCACCAGGGCCTGCACGCTGTAACGCGCCCACAGGATCAGCAGCACCGGCAGAAAGGCGCCGAGGTAGCGGATCGTGCTGTCCATGCTGGCGAAGCAGCTCGCCATCAGGACGATCAACGCAATGCCCAGACCCGGGCGCTGTGCGTTCACGGGGCGGGGCGCTGCACGCGGTGTTCCAGTGCCTGCCAGACCGGCGTGAGGCGGCCGGAGAGATCGGGCAGACGGCCCAGATCGGTATGGCTTTCGGTGGGGCTGTGGAAGTCCGAGCCGCGCGAGGCCAGCAGGCCGAACTCCAGCGCCGTCTCGGTGTACTTCTGGGCCTCGGCCGCGGTGTGGCTGCCGGTCACCACCTCGATGCCGCGCCCGCCATGGGCGATGAATTCGGTGATGAGGGCGTATTCCTCGGTGGGCGTGAAGTCGTAGCGGCCCGGGTGGGCGATCACCGCCACGCCCTGGGCCTCGTTGATCCAGCGCACCGCATCGCCCAGCGCGGCCCAGCGGTGCGGCACATAGCCGGGCTTGCCCTCGGTGAGGAAGCGGCGGAACACCTCGGAGACATCGCTGCAGACACCGCTGTCGACCAGGAAGCGCGCGAAATGGGTGCGCGAGATCAATTCCGGGTTGCCCACATAGTGCAGCGCCCCTTCGAAGGCGCCCTTGATGCCCACCTGGGCCAGGCCGGCGGCCATGTCACGGGCGCGCGCCTCGCGGCCGCCGCGGGTGGCATGCAGACCGGCCACCAGGGCGGCGTTCTGATGATCGAAACCCAGGCCGACGATGTGCACCACACGTCCGGCAAAGCTCACCGAGATCTCGGTGCCGGTCAGATAGGGCAGGCCCAGCGCCAGGGCGGCATCGCGGGCGCGCGCCTGGCCGCCCACCTCGTCGTGATCGGTCAGCGCCCACAGCTCCACGCCATTGGCCTTGGCGCGCGCGGCGAGCAGCTCGGGGCTCAGGGTGCCGTCCGACACCACCGAGTGGCAATGCAGATCGGCGTTGGTACAGGCATGCAGGGTAGTCACGGCCACCATTTTAGGTGGGCCGCCTCAGACGAGTGCCTCGACCACCATTTGGATGCGCTCCTGACCCTGGTATTCGTCCAGGCTCAGTCGGTAGGCCAGGCGTGCCTCGTCGGGCACCGGCTCGCTGCGGCCGAACCAGATCGCATCCCTCAGCAAGCCGCCCTGGCGCAGGCGCAGCTTCAGGTGCCGCTCGCCCACCAGGCGCTGCGAGACGATCTGCACCTGGTCGCAGAACAGCGGTGCCTCGAAGGCCTGGCCCCAGACCTGGGCATCGAGCTCGCGCACCGTGGCGGCGTTGAAGAGCTCGGGCGCCAGCGGGCCGTCGGTGCGCAGGGTGCGGGTGAGCGCCTGCTCGTCCAGCCACTCGGCCGCCACCTGCTGGAAGGCGTTGTTGAAGCGCTCGAAACCGTCGTCGGCCAGGGTGCAGCCGGCCGCCATCGCATGGCCGCCGAACTTTTTCAGCAGGTCGGGATGGCGCTTAGTGATCAGGTCCAGCGCGTCGCGCAGATGGAAGCCGGGAATCGAGCGCCCCGAGCCCTTCAGCTGGCCATCGGCGCCGCGCGCGAACACGAAGGCGGGGCGGTGCACCCGGTCCTTCAGGCGCGAGGCGACGATGCCCACCACGCCCTCGTGGAAGGCGGGGTCGAAAATGGCCAGCGCGGCGGGCGGATCGCCGGCCGGCATCAGCGCCTCCAGCTGGGCCTCGGCCTGCTCGCGCATGCCGGCCTCGATCTCGCGGCGCTCGCGGTTGATGGCGTCCAGCAGCTTGGCGAGTTCCAGCGCGCGCGTGCTGTCGTCGCACAGCAGGCATTCGATGCCCACCGTCATGTCGGAAAGCCGGCCGGCGGCATTGATGCGCGGGCCCAGCGCGAAGCCGAGGTCGAAGGCATTCGCGCGGCTGGCGTCGCGCCCCGCCGCAGTGAAGAGCGCGGCGATGCCCGGCTGCATGCGGCCGGCGCGCATGCGACGCAGGCCCTGCGCCACCAGGCGCCGGTTGTTGGCATCGAGCTTCACCACATCGGCCACCGTGCCCAGGGCCACCAGGTCGAGCAGGCCGTCGAGCTTGGGCTGGGTGCTGGCATCGAAGCGTCCACGCTTGCGCAGCTCGCCGCGCAAGGCCAGCAGCAGGTAAAAGGCCACGCCCACACCCGCCAGGTTCTTGCTCGCGAATTCGCAGCCCGGCTGGTTGGGGTTGAGCATGGCGTGTGCGTCGGGCAGCAGCACCGCGCCGTCCACCAGGGCCGGCAGGTGGTGGTCGGTCACCAGCACCTTGAGGCCGAGCGCACGCGCATGCGCCACGCCGGCATGGCTGGCGATGCCGTTGTCCACCGTCATCAGCAGTTGCGGCCGCAGCGGCAGGGCCCGCTCGACGATGGTGGGCGTGAGGCCATAGCCATGCACGGCGCGGTCCGGCACCACATAGTGCAGGGTGTCGGGTCTTGCCCCCAGCAGCGCCAGGCCGCGCAGCGCCACGGCGCAGGCGGTGGCGCCGTCGCAGTCGTAGTCGGCCACGATGCAGATGTGCTCGCCGGCGATCAGGCTGTCGGCGAGCAGCGAGGCGGCCTCGGCAATGCCTTTCAGCCCTTCGGGCGGCAAGAGCCTGGCGAGCCCGTCGTCCAATTCATCGGCCGAGCGCACGCCGCGCGCAGCGAACAGGCGCGCCAGCAGTGGCGAGATGCCCGCCTGCTCCAGCGCCCAGGCCTCGCGCGGTGGCACATCACGGGTGACGAGGCGTGGCTGATTCATTGGTGCACCCTTCGCGCTACGCGCTGTCCCGCCGAGCGGGAATTCGCCCCTTCGGGCGGCCGTGCGGCGCTCATAGCGCCTCCAGAATGGCGGCGGTGTCAGCCCGGGTTGGCAGCAGCGCCTGCCTGAGCTTGCGCCAGCCCTGGACGGGCGTGCCGGACCAGCTGCGCGCATGGCGCTCGCCGCAGAGCGTGAGGCGCACCGGCTGCGTGGCCGAGGCGCGCAGCAGCGCCGCCAGCGGGCCGGCGTCGAGCGCGCGCCAGGCCTCCATCCAGGCCGACCAGTCGCCGCTCAACAGGGGCTCGCGCAGGTTGAATTCCTGCTCGAGATCGGCAGGCAAGACCTGGCCCCGGCCGATGCCGCAGCCGCTGATCCAGACCGAGTTCAGGGGCAGGGCGCCGCGCGCCTCGCGTGCCGCGTTCAGCGGCAGGCCGTGCAGCATCAGCTGGATCTCGTTCTGCAGCAGGCGCAGTGCGCGCGCCTCCGGCATCCAGCTGCTGACGCTGCGGTCCAGCACGCGCTCCAGGCTGGCGCTCGGCAGGGCGTCGAGGCTGGGATGGGCGACCAGCCATTGATCGGGCGCCAGGAGTTCGCAGGCCCAGCCCTCGCTGGCGGGGAACAGCGGCGCCAAGGCCTCGAAAAAGGCGCGTGCCTCGGTCTCGTCCAGGGCCAGATGGCGCGGGCCCAGGGCGGTGACCTGGTCGGTGCCCACCGAGAGGTGCAGGGGCGTCAGCAGCGCCCAGGCCTGGGCGTCGCGCGGTTTGTTTGTCTGTTCGCGCAGCCAGGCGGCGCAGGGCAGGGCGCCGTCAGCGCTGAGACCGCGCAGCCGCGCCAGCGCCAGCTCCTGCGGGAGGTGCAGGCCATATTCGTCCTCGCCCAGGGTGTCGGGCGCGGGCGTCAGGCGCCCCAGCAGGGCGGACAGCTGGGGCAGGGCCAGCTCGCGCAGGCAATGCCGCGCTTCCTCGCTCACGGCGCTGGCGTAGGGAATCATCAAATGCATGGGGACATTATCCGGGCCGTCACCGGCGCGTCATGCCGGCTTGGCAATCTGGCGCTCCATGCAGCCCGATTACGTGATGGCGCGCGTCGCCAGCCCCAGCAGCTTCATGGCCGAGCCGCCCGCCGTCGCCTCCGATGCGGATGGGGACGAGGGGCGCTTGCGCTACCGCAGCGTCTGGATTTCCGATCTGCACCTGGGCACGCCTGGCTGCCAGGCCCGCGCCCTGCTGGAGTTCCTGCGCACGGTGGAATGCGAGCAGCTCTTTCTGGTGGGCGACATCATCGACGGCTGGCAGCTGCGCCGCAGCTGGTACTGGCCGCAGACGCACAACGATGTGGTGCAGAAGCTGTTGCGCAAGGCGCGCAAGGGCTGCCGGGTGATCTTCATCCCGGGCAACCACGACGAGTTCGCGCGCAAATACCTGCAGCACAGCTTTGGCGGCATCGAGGTGGCGGAGGACTGGGTCCACGAGACGGCGGATGGCCGCAAGCTCTGGATCACCCATGGCGACCTGTTCGACGGCGTGATCCAGTGCGCGCGCTGGCTGGCGCATCTGGGCGACAGCGCCTACGAATTCACCCTCAAGCTGAACCGGCATCTGAACTCGCTGCGCGCGCGCCTGGGCCTGCCCTACTGGAGCCTGTCCAAATACCTCAAGCTCAAGGTCAAGCGCGCGGTCAGCTATGTTTCCGACTTCGAGGTGGCGGTGGCGCGCGAGGCGCGCAAGCGCGGCGTGCAGGGCGTGGTGTGCGGCCATATCCACCATGCCGAGCTGCGCATGATCGACGGCATCCTCTACTGCAACGACGGCGACTGGGTGGAAAGCCTGACCGCCCTGGTCGAGCATGCCGATGGCGAGCTGGAAATCCTGGACTGGGCCGCCGTCACGAATTCGTCACGAGGCCTTCATAGAATCGGTGTATGACCCTGCCAGACGTCGCCTTGCTCAATCGCGAGCAGGCCATCCTCGAATTCAACCAACGTGTGCTGGCCCAGGCTGAACGCAGCGATGTTCCGCTGCTGGAGCGGCTGCGCTATATCTGCATCGTCTCGTCCAATCTCGACGAGTTCTTCGAGGTGCGCTTCGCCGACATGCTGGACGCGGCGCGCGACCCGGTGAATGCGGTGAGCTCGCGCGATGTCGAGCGGGTGGCGCGCGCCGCGCATGACCTGATCGACGAGCAGTACGCCATCTTCAACGAGCAGGTGATGCCGGCGCTGCGCGAGCAGCGCATCGTCATCCTCAACCATGCCGATCGCAACCAGACCCAGCGCCACTGGGTGGCCAAGTTCTTCGAGCGCGAGGTGCGGCCGCTGCTGGTGCCGGTGGGCCTGGACCCCGCCCATCCCTTCCCGCAGGTAGCCAACAAGTCGCTGCACTTCATTGCGCGGCTGTCGGGCAAGGACGCCTTCGGGCGCGACAACCGCATCGCCATCGTCAAGGTGCCGCGCGTGCTGCCGCGCGTCATCAAGCTGCCGGCCACCGTCAGCGAGGGCCAGCAGGCCTTTGTGCTGCTGACCAGCGTGATCCGCGCGCATCTGGAGGAGCTGTTCCCGGGCCGCCATGTGGAGGCCTTCTCGCAGTTCCGCGTCACGCGCGACTCCGACCTGGAGGTCGACGAGGAGGAGGTGGCGAACCTGCGCCATGCGTTGCGCTCGGGCCTGACGACGCGCCATTTCGGCCGCGCGGTGCGGCTGGAGGTGGTGAACACCTGCCCGGCCGAGCTCTCCAACTTCCTGCTCGAGCAGTTCGACATGCCGGCGGCGGCGCTCTACCACGTCAACGGCCCGGTGAACCTGGTGCGCCTGAACGAGCTGATCGACCAGTGCGATGCGCCCGAGCTGCGCTTTCTGCCGCACGAGCCGGTCTGGCCGCAGGGCCGGCTGCCGCGCCAGAAGTCCATCTTCCACCGCCTGCGCAAGGGCGATGTGCTGCTGCACCATCCCTTCGAGAGCTTCGAGCCGGTGGTGCAGTTCCTGCGCGAGGCGGTCGAGGATCCCGACGTGCTGGCCATCAAGCAGACCGTCTACCGCACCGGCAGCAAGTCCGAGCTGATGGACCTGTTGATCGAGGCGGCGCGGCGCGGCAAGGAAGTGATGGTGGTGGTGGAGCTGAAGGCGCGCTTCGACGAAGAGGCCAATATCAACTGGGCCGAACGCCTGGAGGCGGTGGGCGCGCAGGTGGTGTACGGCATCGTCGGCATGAAGACCCATGCCAAGCTCTTGCTCGTGACGCGCCGCGAGGTCGGCAAGCTGGGCAAGCCGGTGCTGCGCCGCTATGCGCATCTCTCCACCGGCAACTACAACCCCAAGACCGCGCGGCTCTATACCGATCTGGGCCACCTGACCGCCGACCCCGAGCTCACCGCCGACGCCGATCTGGTGTTCCGCGAGTTGGCCGCGCTCTCCAAGTTCAAGGCGCCCAAGCGCCTGCTGCTGGCGCCCTTCAATATGCACGGCCGCATGCTCGAGCACCTGGCCCAGGTGGCGCGGGCGGCGCGCGCGGGGCAGCCGGCGCGCGTGGTGGTGAAGATCAATGCGCTCACCGACGCCGAGCTGATCGCGGGCCTGATCGCGGCCGGCCAGGCCGGCGCCAGGATCGACCTGATCGTGCGCGGCGCCTGCATGCTGCCGCCGGGCCTGCCCGGCCAGACCGACAACATCCTGGTGCGCTCGGTGGTGGGGCGC
>Ga0208398_101193_pt1 | contig 11077 bp, 11 predicted proteins | sample LakWasMe79_HOW10_2_FD_183905 | JGI IMG/M metagenome (GOLD analysis project Ga0208398, IMG submission 183905) | Freshwater sediment methanotrophic microbial communities from Lake Washington under simulated oxygen tension - Sediment Metagenome... | ecosystem: Environmental > Aquatic > Freshwater >... | reverse complement strand
GGCGCCAGCACCGTCTCGCGCCGGCCGGTGACGGGGTGGCCGGCGGGGTGGTACAGCACCGCGCCCACCCGGTTGCCGTGGCGGGTCAGCAGCCGGGCCAGCGCGGCGACAAAGCCTTCGCTGAGGGCGCGCTTGGTGCGTGCGCCGGAGCCAAAGTCCAGGCTGTCCGACAGGTCCAGCAGAAACCAGGCGGTGAGCTCGCGGTCTTCGGTGAACTGGCGCACATGCGGCACCTGCAGGCGGGCGGTGACGTTCCAGTCGATGTGGCGCACGTCGTCGGCATGCTGGTATTCACGCAGGTCGGCCAGGTCCAGGCCGGCGCCGCGCCACAGCGTGCGGTAGTCGCCCTGCAGCAGGCCGTCCAGCTTGCGCAGCACCGTCCATTCCAGTTGCAGCAGCAACGCCTCGGGCGAGGATGATTCAGGTGCCAAGCCAGCGGCCGCCGTGGAACCGGCTTCGCCGGGCCACTGGCGGCCCCCCCCCGGGGGGGAGGCGACCGCAGGTCGCTTCGGGGGGGGGCTCATGCCAGCGGTTTGTCGGGCAAAGGCAGCCGGGCCATCACCTTGGCGATCAGTGCGTCCGGGGTCAGGCCCTCGGCCAGCGCCTCGTAGCTCAGCACCAGGCGGTGGCGCAGGCAGTCGGCGGCCAGGTCACCCAGGTCCTCGGGCAGCGCGTAGCCACGGCCACGCAGAAAGGCCAGCGCACGCGCCGCTTCCACCAGCGCGATGCTGGCGCGTGGGCTGGCGCCGTAGCTCAGGTAGGGCGCCAGCTCGGGCAGGCCGGCGGCGGCCGGGCGGCGGGTGGCGCCTACCAGCTTGACGGCGTACTGGATCAGGCTGGGGTCGACATAGACCTGGCGGCAGGCCTGCTGCAACTCGGCCAGCTGCGTGGTGCTGGCCACCGGATTGGCCGCCAGCGGCGGGCCGATGACCCGCTCGACGATGACGAACTCCTCCTCGTCGCTGGGGTAGTCGACCAGCACCTTCATCATGAAGCGGTCGACCTGGGCCTCGGGCAGCGGGTAGGTGCCTTCGGTCTCGATCGGGTTCTGCGTGGCCATCACGATGAACGGCGCCGGCACTTTGTGCGACTCGCCGGCGATGGTGACCTGGCGCTCCTGCATCACCTCCAGCAGCGCGCTCTGCACCTTGGCCGGCGCGCGGTTGATCTCGTCGGCCAACAGCAGGTTGGCGAACACCGGGCCCAGCGAGGTGCTGAACTCGCCGGTCTTCTGGTTCCAGATGCGTGTGCCCACCAGGTCGGCCGGCACCAGATCGGGCGTGAACTGGATGCGCTTGTAGCTGCCGCGCAGCGTGGCGGCCAGCGTACGCACCGTCAGCGTCTTGGCCAGGCCGGGCACGCCCTCGACCAGCAGGTGGCCCTGGGCCAGCAGCGCGACCATCACGCGTTCCAGGAAACGGTCTTGCCCGACCACGACGCGCTTGACCTCGTAGAGGATGCGCTCCATCAGCTGGGCGGTTTCAGGGGGCACTGGGGCAGGGGCGTTCATCGTGGCGGCGGTGGGGACAGGGTCAGAAGGGTGGCATGCCGACGGCCGCAGCGGCGTTTTCGATCGGCACGGCGAAGCCGATGCCGATGAAGGTGCGTTGCCGGTTGGGGTTCATGATGGCGGTGACGATGCCCACCACATGGCCGTCCAGCGTGACCAGCGGCCCGCCGGAATTGCCTGGGTTGGCCGCCGCGTCGAACTGGATCAGGTTGCTCAGCACCCGCTTGCCTTCGGGCGAGCGGAACTCGCGCTTGAGCCCCGACACCACGCCCTGCGACGCCGAAGGCCCGATGCCGAAGGGGAAGCCCACCGCCAGCACCGCCTCGCCCGGCGCCAGGCCGGCGGTGGAGCGCAGCGTGGCGGCCTGCAGGTCGTCCGGTATGGTCCGGGCCTGCAGCACGGCCAGGTCGTTCTCGGGCTGCAGGCTGACCACCGAGGCCTCGCTGCTGCTGCCATCGGCAAAGGTCACGCTGATGCGTGCGGCGCCGTCCACCACATGCAGATTGGTCAGGATCAGGCCCTTGTCGACGATGACCACGCCGGTGCCGACGCTGCGGCCCTCCAGCGCGTCGGCCTCGTCGTCGGCCTGGGGCGGCCGGGTGCCCGGTTGGCGCCGGCCAGGCGAGGCGTGTGGTGCCGGCCGTGCCGCCGGCTCGCCCACCACCCGCACCACCGACGGCAGGATGGCCTCATACGCGTCGACCCCGGCCGAGTCCAGCGGCTGCTTGCGGATGGACTCGCGCAGCGCGGCGTCGATCTGCTCGATCGTCAGCGCCGGCCTGGCCTTGGTGGTCCAGGCCGGCCAGCCAACCAGCAGGGCCAGGCCCAGCAGCCCGGCTGCCCAGGCCCAGCGCGCGTCCCGCCGCCAGCGGCTCGGGCCGGTGGCGCTGGCGGCGGGGTTGGCCTGAGGGGAGGGCGGTACAGCAGCGTTCAACGCATCGGCCGTGGGTGTGGCCGATGGCGTGGCCGCCGACCGCGCCGGTCGCTGCGGTGAAGGGCTGTACAGCGGCGTGCGGGCCATCGTCTCCAGCTCCCGCAGCCACCAGCGGACTGCGCGCAAAGACAGTATCACGGACCTGCCCGCTTTGCACCGGGCGGGGCGCCGCTGGGCCGCCGGGGTCAGGGCATGGTGCGCGCCAGGAAATCGCGCAGCGTCGGCCAGAAGGCAGCCTGCCAGGCGCGGCGGTCGAAGCCGGCCGGGTCCTCGGCCGGGTCACCCGCCGCTGAGCCCAGCGGCCCGGTGCCGGCCTGGAACAGCGCGAAGTGCCCGGCGTCGGTACTGCGTTCGCAGGGCGCAGCGGGCAGGGCCCGGCACACCGCCTCGGCGTGGAAGCGCGGCACCAGCACCGTGTCGCGGGCGCCGTAGGCCACCAGCACTGGCAGGGTCACCGCGGCCAGCGCGTCGGGGTCCAGCGCGATGCCCACCGGCGCGACGGCGACCACGGCACGGATGCGGGCGTCGTGCAGATCGGGCAGGCTGACGGCGGCCGCGGTGGCGTGCGGCGCTGGCGGCGCGGCCGGCCGGCCCTTGTCGAAGCCCGCCAGGCGGCAGAACTCGGTGTCGTCGCGCAGGCCCTCCCCCTGGGCGCCGCAATGGGCCTGTACCCGGCGCAGATCGGGCCGGCCGCCGGCCAGGGCCAGCACGGTGTAGCCGCCGGCCGAATGGCCGATGGCGGCGATGCGCCGGGGGTCGATCAGCGGCGCCCAGCGGGCATCGCTCAGCAACTGGTCCAGCACACGCGAGACCTGGCGCGGCCGCTCGGTGAAGAAGTCGGGCCGGCCCACCGCGCTGCGGTCCAGGTAGTTGTCGCCGGGGTGGCGGAAGGTGGCCACGACATAACCCTCGGCCACCAGGCGCTGGGCCAGCCAGGCATGGCCGGTCTCCTGCCCGCCGGTGCCGTGTGACAGCAGCACCAGCGGGTGGGCGCCGGGCGACGGCGCCGCACCTGGCGCCACCGTCACCTCGAACGGCCCGAACTGTTGGGTGCGGCCTGGGGTGGCCGTGGGGTACCAGACCAGGGCCGGCTGGGCACCGCCGGTGCTGGCGCTGCCGTCCACGCTGGCGGCGGTCCAGGCGCTGCGCTGCACGCCGACCTGGGCGCCAGCGGGTGCGGCCGCCAGCAGGGGCAGCAGGCAGGCCAGCAGCAGGCGGCGGGCGGCGTGGTGAAGCGGTGAGGTCATGCGGTCTTCTCCGGTGGGGGGTGTCTGTCTGCGGCGCAGTCTGGCCGGCGTGGGCCGGCCAGGCGAGCGGGCGGCGACAAAACGGGCCGGGGCGAGACGGGGCGTGGCCAGGGGGGCGCGAAACGCCCGCCGCCGCGCCTGCGGGCATGATCCGGGGATGCGCTGGATCGATGGGGGGCGCGAAACGCCCGCCGCCGCGCCTGCGGGCATGATCCGGGGATGCGCTGGATCGATACCCATTGCCACCTCGACGCCCCCGAGTTCGACGCCGACCGGCCGGCGGTGCTGGCCCGTGCCCGGGCCGCCGGCGTGACCCGGCTGGTGCTGCCGGCGGTGATGGCCGACCACTTCGACAGCGTGCGGGCGCTGGCCCATACCGAGGGCCTGGCCTACGCGCTGGGCATCCACCCGCTGTATGTGGACCAGGCGCACGACACCGACCTGGACCGCCTGGCCGAGGCGCTGCACCAGCACCGCAGCGACCCGCGCCTGGTGGCGGTGGGCGAGATCGGGCTGGACTTCTTCGTGCCGGGGCTGGACGCACTGCGCCAGCAGCGCTTCTACCTGGCCCAGCTGAAGCTGGCGCGGGCCGCCGGCCTGCCGGTGATCCTGCATGTGCGACGCTCGGCCGACGCCTTGCTGGCCGGGCTGAACCGGGTACCGGTGGCCGGGGGCATCGCCCACGCGTTCAACGGCAGCCGGGCGCAGGCCGAGCGCTTCGTGGCCCAGGGCTTCCGGCTGGGCTTCGGCGGCGCCGTGACCTTCGAGCGTGCGCTGCAGATCCGCCGCCTGGCCGCCGAGTTGCCCGAAACCGCACTGGTGCTGGAGACCGATGCGCCCGACATCCCGCCGCAGTGGCTGTACCAGACGGCGCTGGCGCGTGCGGCGGGCGCCCGCAGCCGCAACGAGCCGGCCGAGCTGCCACGCATCGCCGCCACGCTGGCCAACCTGCGCGGCTGGACGCTGGACCATACCGCCGCCATCACCAGCGCCAACGCGCTGGCTGCGCTGCCGCGGCTGGCGGCGCTGGGCTGAGTGGCTGGCGGTGGCTCAGCCGGCGACAAAATCCTTCCAGGTCGTCGCCAGGTAGTCGAGGAATTTCGGCCCCACACCCTCGGCCTGCAGGTGGGCCCGGGTGACCGGCCGTGGCAGGGCCACGAAGCCGGGGTCGGCCAGCGCACGGCGCGCAAAGTCGTGGTGCAGGATGGCGGCGCGGCCGATCAGCACGAAGTCGGCGCCGGCGTCCAGGCAGGCCTGGGCGCGTGCCGCGTCCATCAGCTTGCCGGCCACCCCCAGCCGGGTGCCGTGGCGCGGCAGGTCGGTGAAGTGGTGGATCAACGGCCGGCCCTTGTGGGCCTCTTCCACCGGTTGCTTGAAGACGTCCCACAGCGACAGATCCAGGTAGTCCAGCTGGCCGCCGGCCATCACCTGGCGGGCCAGTTCACGCGCTTCGGCCAAGGGGATGCCGTAGCGCTCGGGCGACAGGCGCAGGCCGAGCTGGAAGTCGGGCCGGCAGGCGCGGCGCACCCGCTCGATCAGCGTGAAGACGATGCGGCTGCGGCCGGCGAAGTCACCGCCCCAGCCGTCGCTGCGGTGGTTGTGCTCGGCGTCCAGAAAGGCGCACAGCAGGTAGCCGTGGGCGAAGTGCAACTCGACACCGTCGAAGCCGGCCCGTTCGGCACGCTGGGCCGCGCTGACGAAGTCCTCGATCAGCTGCTCGATCTCGGCGGTGCTCAAGGCGCGGGCACCGGTTTCGGCGTCGTCCCAAGGCGAGACGGGCTGTTCGCCGGTCAGCACCGGGTCGGCGCGCCGGCCCGAATGCTGCAGCTGCAGGGCCGAGACACCGCCTGCGGCACGGATGCCCTGGGCCAGCCGGGTCAGGCCCGGCAGGTGGGCCTCCGACCAGATGCCGAGTTGGCCCGGAAAGCCCTGGCCACCGCGCTGCACATGGGCGGCGCAGGTCATGGTCATGCCGAAGCCACCGCCGGCGCGCATCAGCAGCCAGCGCGCTTCGTCCTCGCCCAGCGTGCCGTCGGGGTTGGACTGCCAGTTGGTCAGCGGCGCCAGCGTGACGCGGTTGGGCCAGGCCGGGCCATGGGCCAACGGCAGCGGGGTGGACAGGGTGGGGCTGGAAGCGGTGTGCATGCCCGCGTTGTACCCAAGCGCCAAGCCGGCGCCTGTCCCCCAGGCGAAAGCCCGGACGGGCTCAGCCGACGCCGGGCCGCCCCAAGGTGGCTGCGTGCCCCGTTGGGGGCTGTCAACCGCGGCGGCGGGCCAGGCCGGCCAGCAACGCGCCGCCGGCCAGCATCAGGGCCCAGCTCTGCGGCTCGGGCACCGGCAGGGCTGGCGAGGGCATGCCGATGGCGCCCGCCGAGCCGGCCTCGCCCATCAGCGCCGACGGCGCCAGATTGCCGTTGCCGAAGCCCGTCACGTTGCTGGCCAGGCCGCCGCCATTGGCCTTGGCGTGCAGGATGTCGTAGCCGAAGCTGCTGACCGTGCCCCGGGTGCCATCGGGGTGGAGGTCCCACACCGTCTGCGAGAAGCTCGTGAAGTTCATCGAGCCCGAGACGCTGGGCAGGTCACCGCCGGTGGACAGCGACAGGCTGCTGAACATCACGTCGTTGAGCGCCAGTTGCATGAAGGTGACCGGGCCGCTCGCGCCCGCCGTGACGTACTCGATCGTGGCCTGCTTGACGACGGTGCCGCGCAGCAGGTCGGCAAACACCACCGGCACCGACTTGTCGAAGGACTGGGACCAGGTCAGGTCGCTGATCGAGGGCTTGCCGACCCCCGAGCCCCCGACGCCCCCGGCGGGGTTGTACGCCGTGCTGACGCCCATCTGCGCTGAATCGAGCTTGATCCAGTTCTCGTAGCCCGAGGCCGTGCTGTCGCCGCCGATGGAGCCGCTGCCCGAGCCCAGGCGCAGGTACATGCTGGTCCCGCCCTGCTGTGCGGCCGGTGCATTGCCATTGAAGAACTTCGGCACACTCCCGGTCGGTCCCTCCACCAGATTCTTGACCGGGTCATAGCTGGTGGTGACCGCCTTGTCGGTGACCTTCGTATTGCCCATGGCGGCCGGGTCGTAGGTCATCGACAGCTTGCTGTAGCCCAGCGAGCCTGACACCGACGAGTTCCCCAGTGACAGGCTGGTGACGACCGCCTTCTCGGTCTTGAGCTGCAGGTAGGGCTTGCTCTTGGGCGCGCCGGGGGCGACCAGATCGAAGGTGCCCGTGGCGGTGACGGTGCCCTTGACGGCATCGCCGAGCAGGCCCGGGTAGCTGATGTCCAGCGCCTGGCTCCAGACGAGGTCGCCCGGCTGGGGTTTGCCGGCCCTGCGACCCGCGGCGCCGAGCCCGAGGCTGCTGACGTCGACATTGACGCCGAACTGCAGGCTCTGCGCCTCGATCCAGTGGCGGTGCGCCTCGTCGGTGGACGTGCCGGTGACACCGGGCAGGTCGAGGTAGAGGCTGGTCGCGGCTTGTGCCGCGCTGGCAGCGAGCACCGACAGAGCGAACGCGGTAAGGTTGCCGGGCAGGCGAGAGTGGGCCATCACGTCCTCTTGGGGGGCCGGCGCCTGCCGTGGCAACCCATGTGCGCGGGTGACCAGGCGCCGGCGGTTAAGAAGCGTGAAGTCTGCTCGCCCGGCAGGTACCGGCAACCCGCCGAGTTGAGGGGGTTGTGCCGGCCCGAATTTGCGCCCGCTCAGCGGCTGCGCGGCGCCAGCGGGGTGTCCGGCACCGGGTAGCCGGCGGCGCCGAAGGTGGCCACCACCGCGCGGTGGGTGTCGAAATAGACCTGCCAGTAGTGGTCGGTGTGGGTGTAGGGGCGCACTGCCAGCAGCGGGCCTTCGGGCGTGAACTGCAGGATGTCCACGTCCGGCGCCGGGCTGGTGGCCACGTTCGGGATCTGGGCGATGGCCGCCTTCAGACGGGTGATGGCATCCACCGGGTCAACGCTGTTGGCCACCTTGGCGGTGCAGTCCACCCGGCGGTAGGGCAGGGTGGAGAAGTTCTGGATGCTGTCCGAGAAGACCTTGTTGTTGCCGACGATGGTCACCACGTTGTCGGGCGTGATGATGGTGGTGCCAAACAAGCCCACCTCGTGCACCGTGCCGGTGACGCCGCCGGCCTGCACAAAATCGCCCACCTTGAACGGCCGCAGCACCTGCATGAACACCCCCGCGGCAAAATGCGCCAGCAGACCGCTCCAGGCGGCGCCGATGGCCAGGCCGGCACCGGCCAGCAGGGCGGCGAACGAGGTGGTGCGCACGCCGAAGATGTCCAGGATCGCCAGCACCAGCACGATCGTCAGCACCACGCTGATGATCGAGCTGAGGTATTTGGTCAGCGTCGGGTCGATGTTCTTGCCGCGCGCCATGGCGGCGCCGAAGGCCCGGACGACCAGGCCGATGATCCAGCGGCCGATGATCCAGGCGGCCAGCGCCCCCAGCAGCTTGAGCGCAAAGTCCGCCCCCTGGGTGGTGACGAAATTGACGATGGTGTCCACGTACATGGTGTTCTTCCTCCTGCCCTCGGGATGGGGCGCGGCACATGATTGCAGGGCCCCCCATGGCTGACAAGCCTGCCGAACGTGGGCCGGTGCTGCAGGGCCTGGCGCCGGTGGTCGGCCCCGCGACGCGGCTGCTGCTGCTGGGCAGCTTTCCCAGCGTGGCCTCGCTGGCGGCGCAGCAGTATTACGCCCACCCACGCAACCAGTTCTGGCCGCTGCTGTCGGCGCTGTGGGGGCTGGATCTGCGCAGCCTGACCTACGGGCAGCGGCTGGACGAGGTACGCACGCGGGGCCTGGGCATCTGGGACGTCTATGCCCGGTGCCAACGCCCGGGCAGTCTGGACAGCGCCATCACCGACGCCGAGCCCAACAACCTGCCCGCGTTGGCCGCCACGCTGCCGGCGCTGGCGGCCATCGCCCACAATGGTGGCGAATCGGCAAGGTCGATGCGGGTGACGGCGGCGCTGGGCCTGCCGGTGTACCGGCTGCCGTCCACCAGCCCGGCCAACGCCAGTTGGTCGTTCGAGCGCAAGCTGGCGGCCTGGCGCGCGGTGTTCGAGGCCCACGGAATCCCATGACGACGAAGAAGAAACAGACCCTGCTGGCCGGGGCGACGATCAGTGAATTCGACGGTGTGCGTTACCTGCACCTGGGCACCGACTGGGTGCAGGGCGCGATGCGCATCCGCCAGCCGCGCAAGCTGGAGCTGGAGTACATCCAGCGCATGATGGCCTGGCTGCTGTGGCGGCCCAGCGACCAACTGGGCCAGGGCCACGCGGTGCAACTGGGCCTGGGCGCGGCGGCGATCACCCGCTTCAGCCACCAGGTGCTGCGCTGGCGCACCACGGCGGTGGAGCTGAACCCCAGCGTCATCCAGGCCTGCCGGCTGTGGTTCCACCTGCCCGACGACGAAGAGCGGCTGCGGGTGGTCGAGGCCGATGCCGGCCGCTGGGTGCAGCAGGACACGCAGCTGCAGACGGTGGACGCGCTGTGCGTTGACCTCTACGACCACGAGGCGGCCGCGCCGGTGCTGGACGACGAAGCCTTCTACGCCGCCTGCCGCGGCGTGCTGGCACCGGGCGGGCTGATGACGGTGAACCTGTTCGGCCGTGACGCCAGCTTCCAGCGCAGTGCGGCGCGGGTGGTGGCGGCCTTCGGCGCCGATCAGGTCTGGCAACTGGTGCCGACCAAGGAAGGCAACACCGTGCTGGTGGCTGCACGTGGGGTCGAGGTGCCCGACCGCGCGACGCTGACCGCCCGTGCCGAGCTCATCGAGGACCGCTACGGCCTGCCGGCGCGCAAGTGGCTGCGCATGGTGCGGCCTTACCAGCCGGGTTGAGAACCTGCCCGCATGGCGCTTGCGCCGGCCCTCCCACGAGCGGGGCGCAGCGGCCAGGGGCGAGGCCGGACCCGACGCGGCACCCCGGCCGGCGCGTCAGTCGTGCGCCTTGCCCCCGACCTTGCCGCGCAACGCCTTGACCTGGCCACGCTGCACCTTGCCCTCGACCCGCCGCCGCTGCGACGCCCGGGTCGGCCGGGTGGCGCGGCGCGCCTTGGGCACATGGGCGGCGGCCTCGATCAGTTCACGCAGCCGGGCGAGGGCATCGAGCTTGTTGCGCTCCAGGCTGCGGTGGTCCTGGGCCTTGATCACCACCACGCCGTCGCTGCTGATGCGTGCATCGGGCAGCGCCAGCAGCCTTGCCTTCACCAAGTCGGGCAGGCTGCAGGCGTGGATGTCGTAGCGCAGGTGAACCGCGTTGCTGACCTTGTTGACGTTCTGGCCACCCGCACCCTGGGCACGGATCGCGCTGAACTCGACCTCGTCCTCGCGGGGGTGGCCGGCCAAGCCGGCGGAGGCTGGCATCATGGGTGCTGGGCTTTCAGCAGAGAGGGGCAGGGCATGTTCGGCGTGGCGGATTACGGGGCGTTTGTCGTGGCGGTGATTGTGTTCCTGGCGATCCCCGGGCCGGGCAATCTGGCGCTGGTCACCTCCACCGGCAAGGGCGGGGTGGCGGGCGGATTGGCCGCCACGCTGGGCGTGATCGCCGGTGACCAGGTGCTGATCTGGCTGGCGGTGGCCGGCGTCGCGGCGCTGCTGTCGGCGTCACCGCTGCTGTTCGGCGGCGTGCAGTGGCTGGGCGCGGCCTACCTGGCCTGGCTGGGCTGGAAGATGATCACCGCCAAGCCCGGTGGTGCGCCGGTGCTGCAGATGCGTGCCGGCCACTACTTCCGCCAGGCGCTGACCATCACCCTGCTCAACCCCAAGGCCATCGTGTTCTACATGGCCTTCTTCCCGCTGTTCGTCGACCCGGTGCGGCACCAGGGCCTGCTCACCTTCGCCGTCATGGCCGCCACGGTGGCGCTGCTGACCTTCGTCTACGGCCTGCTGGCCGTGCTGCTGACCCGCCACTTTGCCGAGCGTCTGCGGGCCAGCCCGGCGGCCACACGCTGGCTGAACCGGGTGGCCGGCACGATGCTGCTGGGCTTCGGCGTCAAGCTGGCGCTGTCGCGCTGAGACCGACGGCGCCGATCCCGGTAGACACCCCACGGGCTGGTGCCGTGGGTAAATATTCGATTGAATCGCTCAAGTCGCTGAATTCCTGCCGATAACCCCTCATCGTGTCCGGCGGCCAGACAAGGCCTGCCCGCCGGCGCCCTGTGTGTGGCCAACGCGAGGAGCGGTACTTGAACCGGTTGACGATTTCCACCCGACTGAACATCCTGATCGGGCTGTTGTGTGCGCTGCTGGTGCTGGTGGGCGTGGTGGGCCTGCACGGCATCCAGCGCGCCAACGAGGCCTTGCGCACCGTCTACCACGACCGCACCGAGCCGATCGGCCAACTGGCCGAGGTCCAGCGCCTGCTGCTGCGCAACCGG
>Ga0208398_101192_pt1 | contig 11123 bp, 8 predicted proteins | sample LakWasMe79_HOW10_2_FD_183905 | JGI IMG/M metagenome (GOLD analysis project Ga0208398, IMG submission 183905) | Freshwater sediment methanotrophic microbial communities from Lake Washington under simulated oxygen tension - Sediment Metagenome... | ecosystem: Environmental > Aquatic > Freshwater >... | reverse complement strand
CAGCGCGTAACCCGGGGCTGCGGCGCTGTTGGTGTCGTTGGCCATGGTGCGCGCCACGGCGCGCCATTCCAGCGCGAACTCGCCCGGCACCACACCCGGCCGCCAAGCGGCCTCGGCCCAGCCGCTGCTGCGCTGGGTGCCGGCGATGCGGTTGCCGGCGTCGACCGCCACATTGGCGGCCGGGCACGGTGTGGCGGTGCAGGTGAGGAAGCCGTTGCTGTAGCTGGCATGCAGGGCGCTGACCGCAGCGCGCAGGCGCAGCGCGCTGGTCACGCGCCACAGGCCGGCCAGTTCGGCACCATAGCGCCGGGTCTGGCCCACGTTCTGGAAGATCGAGCGCCCGCCGGTGTTGGACAGCACGCCGATCTCGTTGTCGGTGTTGACGTCAAACAGCGTGGCATCCAGTTCCACCGCCGTACTGCGCCACTTGGCGCCCAGTTCGAGCTGGCGGCTGGTCTGGCCCTTCAGGTCGGTGTTGAAGCCGCCGGCACCACCGCTGCGGTAGGCCAGTTCGCCCAGCGTGGGCGACTCGAAGCCGCGTGCCGCGCTGGCATGCAGTGCCCACTCCGGTGCCGGCGACCAGTGCAGGCCCAGCACCGGGTTGGCGTAGGAAAAGGCCATTTCACCCGAGTCGTCGCCATTGAGGCCGACGATGTAGCGGTCATGCGTGCGCATCTCGACGCGTCCGGCGCGCAGGCCGCCGGTCAGGTCCCAGCCGGTGGCCAGCGGCACCTTGGCCTGCACAAAGCCCTCGGTGGTGGTGGCGCGGTTGGTCTCGTCGCGGCGCTGACGGCCGGTGACGCCCAGCGTGGTGGGCGCCGCGGACGGGCCGGTGAAATTCTCGTAGCCGCGGCGGTCGTCTTGCTGCATTTCGGCGTTCAGGCCCAGCACCAGGTCGGTGGCGCCCAGGCGGAAGGCCAGCTTGCCCTCCGCGCCGCCGTACAGGCGGTCGAAATCGACCACCCCGCCGCCACTGCGCACATTCACCTGCGCGCCGGGGGTGATCGACTGCCACTGGGTAACGCCGCGTGAGCCCTCGTACACCGTCAGTGAACTTTCACGCAGCACGCCACCGTCGGCAAACTGGTGGCGCCAGTTCAGGCCGGCCTGGGTCTGGCGGATGGTCTTGCGGGTGTCGAAGCGCAGGTCTGCCGGGTTGGCCGGGTTGTAGCCCGGCAGTGCCACCGACGTGGTCTGGCGCGGATTGGCCAGGAAATCGGCCAGCGTCAGCCCGAGCGGGTCCTGCGCCGCCTGGTTGTGGTCCGACACCAGCAGTGTCACGGTGTCGCGGTCGCCCTGCCAGCCCAGCCGCACATTGCCCAGTTGGCGGTCGGCGGCGCTCTGCGGCCGGAAGCCGTCGAGCTCGACCTTGGACAGGCTGGCGCGGATGTCCAGCGCGCCGCCGGCCACCTCACCCAGCGGCGCCGCCACGCTGACCCGGCCCTGGCGCAGGCCGAAGCTGCCGGCGTCCAGCGCCACCTCGGCCAGGCCGGCCTTGACCGGCGCGGTGAAGACCGCGACCACGCCGCCCGAATTGGCGCCGTACAACACCGAGAACGGCCCGCGCAGCACCTCGATGCGCTGCGCGCCGGCCAGGTCGACATGCGCCACCTGGCCCTGGCCGTCGGGCATGGTGGCGGGGATGCCGTCGGTGTACAGCCGCAGGCCACGCACACCGAAGGCCGCCCGCGCGCCGAAGCCGCGCGAGCTGATCTGCAGGTCCTGGGCGTAGTTGTTGCGGTTGTTGACCACCAGGCCGGGCACCTGGGCCATGGCCTCGGACAGGTTGATCATCGGCCCGGCGTCGCGCAGCGCGCTGCCGTCCACCACGGTGATGGCAAACGGGGCGTCCAGCACCCGCTGGGCACGCGCCGACCCGGTGACGACCACCTCGGACTGGGCCAGGGCGGCCGGGGAAACGCAGGCCAGCAGGCAGGCCATCGCCAAGGTCGAAGGCAGCAGGACAACGGATTTCATGGGGGATCGCAGGGGGAAGGTGCCGCAAGCGGCTTCGGGAAGGCCCGGCACGGCGCAGCGGGCCGGGCCGGAAGGGCAGAACAGCGCACATCAGACCTTTGCGGACCCGGCCTTCCAAGCCCGCATTTTCCCGGACCGTGCTTCAAATCGGATCAGGTGGGCCGGGCATTTGGTATCGTCGGCGGCAAATGTTCCAGGGACGAGCCATCAGATGACCATGCCAGCCGACGCCGTCGACCGCGCGCGCGCTAGGAGATGCGCCTCATGACGCGGGTGTACCTCGTTGACGACCAGCTCATCCTGCGCGACGGCCTGCACGCTCTGTTGGAGACGGCTGGCCACCAGGTCGTCGGCGCCAGCAGCGACCCCACGCAATCTGTTGTGGAAGCCCAACAAAATCAGGCACAGGTGATGTTGTTGGACCTGGGCCTGGGCGAGCGCTCTGGTTTTGAGGTGCTTCAGGAGTTGAAGAAGCGCGACTCGTCGGTCAAGGCCATCGTCCTGACCATGTCGGCCCAGCCGCGCCATGTGGCCGAGGCGGTGCGCCTGGGCGCTGCCGGCTATGTGCTGAAAGACGCCGGTGCGGCCGAGTTGCTGCAGGCCATCGACACGGTGGCGGCCGGCCGCCGCTTTTTCGGGCCCCAGGTGGCCGATCTGGCCCTTCAGGCGCTGACCGATGACACGCCGGCAGACCCCTTTGCCATCCTGTCGCCGCGCGAGCGCCAGATCGTCACCATGGTCGTCAACGGCCTCAGCAGCGCCGCCATCGGTGGCCAGCTGCACCTGTCGCCCAAGACGGTGGATACCTACCGCAGCCGCATCATGGCCAAGCTCAACGTCAACGGCGTGACCTCGCTGGTGCGGCTGGCGGTGCGCGAAGGCCTGGTCGAGAAGTAGCCGCGGCAGACGGCGCCCCGGGGGCGCCCGAAGCGCCGCCGGCTAGACCGCGCAGCTGCGGAAGCCGACAAACAGCTCGTCGCTGGCCGGTGCCGCATAACGCCGGGCCCGCGGGTGACGCAGGCGCGGGCTGCCCCAGGCCGAGGCGCCGCGCAGCACCCGCAGGCCACCGGCGCTCAGGGCGTCCAGCGCCGCTGGCCCGTCCTGGGCCCCGGGGTAGGGCCGCGCGCTGCCGGCCACCCATTCCAGCGTTTCCCCCCAGACAAAACCGCGGGCACCGGCGGCCGCGGCGGCCAGCCCCCACTCGGCATCGCTGGGCAGGCGGCGGCCGGCCCAGCGGCACCAGGCCTCGGCCTCGAAGGCGCTGACATGCAGCACCGCCTGGGCCAGCGGCAGGCGCTGCAGCCTGCCCTGGCGGCGCGCCAGCACGCCGCCGCTGACCTGCTCGACATAGCGCGGCGCACGCCGGCCGCTGGCTTCCAGCAGATCCCAGCCGGCATCGGCCCACCAGCGGCGGTCGTCGTAACCGCCGTCCTCGACGAACTCGGCAAACTGCGCCCAACTCACCGGCTGGGCATCGATCTCGAAGTCGGGGACCACGACGGCATGGGCCCATTTTTCGGCGTCGGGCACGAAGCCGCCCGGCGGGCTGCCCAGGCGCCAGGTCTGGCCAGGCAGGCCGATGGGGTCACGCCGGCCGCGCCCGGGCAGCACCGGCCACAGGCCACGCTCGACCAGGGCCTGGCAGCGTTCGGGCGCCAGGTCCAGCGCCTGCACCAGCACCGCCAGCGCCTCGCCCAGGCGGTCTTCGTGGTGCAGCGCCAGGCGGAAGCCGTACAACGCCTCGTCGCTGGTGTCGGCCTTGTCCAGCAGCTCCAGCGTGGTGTCCAGCGTGGCGGCCAGGTAGGCCTGCAGGCTGGCCAGATCGGGCGCCGGCTGCTGCCAGCGCTGGGCACGGCTGCCGGCCTGCGGGTCGAACCAGGCGTCGGCCTGCGGCTCGATCGAGGCCAGCCGCAGCCCGGTCGCGTCGGCGGCCTCACCCCGGCCACGCTGCACATGGCGGGCGATCCAGTATTCCTGGAACCAGGCGGCCTGGCCGGCCAGCCACCAAGGGGGGTCAAAACCATCGAAGGCCGCGCCCTGGAAATCCAGCCCGTCGAAGGCCGCCAGCCAGCCCAGCGTGCGGTTGCGGGCATCCATCAGCGCCAGCGACAGCAGGTCGGCACCGGCCAGGCGCATGACCTGTGCGTCATGCACCTGGCTGTCGATCAGGCCGGCGCCGAGGTTCATCGCAGCGCCCGGGCGTTCAGTCGTTGACCGCGGGCTTGACCAGCGACAGGTGCGCGCCGAAGCGCTTGCGGACCGAGGCCTCGATGCCGGTGGCGTCCAGCCCCTGCAGGGCCAGCAGCTTGGCCGGGTCACCGTGTTCGATGAACTCGTCGGGCAGGCCCAGGTGCAACAGCGGCACGGTCACGCCGGCCGCGGCCAGACATTCACCCACCGCGCTGCCGGCACCGCCCATCAGGCAGCCCTCTTCCACCGTGACCAGCGCGTCGTGCGTGCGTGCCAGCTCCAGCACCAGGGCCGCATCCAGCGGCTTGGCAAAGCGCATATTGGCCACCGTGGCGTCCAGTGCCTGCGCCGCGGCCAGCGCCGGGTGCAGCACCGTGCCGAACGCCAGGATGGCGACGCGCCGCGCGCCGTTGCCGGCACCGGCCATCACCAGCGACGACTGCCGACGCAACTCGCCCCGGCCCCAGGGCAGTTCGGCCAGGCCGGGTTCGATCGCCTTGCCGACGCCCGCGCCGCGTGGATAACGCACCGCCACCGGGTGGTCCTGGCGGAAGGCACTGCTCAGCGCCTTGCGGCACTCGTCCTCGTCAGACGGTGTCAGCACGCTCATGTTCGGGATGCAGCGCAGGTAGGCGATGTCGTAGGCGCCGGCATGGGTGGCGCCATCGGCCCCGACCAGGCCGGCGCGGTCCAGCGCAAACACCACCGGCAGGTTCTGCAGCGCCACGTCGTGGATCAGCTGGTCGTAGCCGCGCTGCAGGAAGGTGCTGTAGATCGCCACCACTGGCTTCAGGCCCTCGCAGGCCAGGCCGGCGGCGAAGGTGACGGCATGCTGCTCGGCGATGCCGACGTCGTGGTAGCGCTTGGGAAAGCGCTGCTCGAACTCGACCAGGCCCGAGCCCTCGCGCATCGCCGGGGTGATGCCCACCAGGCGCTCGTCGGCGGCGGCCATGTCGCACAGCCACTGGCCGAAGACCTGGGTGAAGGTGATCTTGGGCGCGGCGGCCGGCTTGGTCAGGCCCACGCTGGGGTCGAACTTGGCCGGACCGTGGTAGCCGATCGGGTCGGCCTCGGCCAGCTTGTAGCCGTAGCCCTTCTTGGTGACCACGTGCAGGAACTGCGGGCCCTTTTTGTCGCGCAGGTTCTCCAGCGTGGGGATCAGCGCGTCCAGGTCATGACCGTCGATCGGGCCGACGTAGGTGAAGCCCAGTTCCTCGAAGATGGTGCCGGGCACGACCATGCCCTTGGTGTGCTCCTCGAAGCGGCGGGCAAACTCGTACAGCGGCGTGTTCTTCAACACGCTCTTGGCGCCCTCACGCGCGGCGGTGTAGAAGTTGCCGCTCATCAGCCGGGCCAGGTGCTTGTTCAGCGCCCCCACCGGCGGGCTGATCGACATGTCGTTGTCGTTGAGGATCACCAGCAGGTCGGCCGGGCCCACGCCATGCGGCGCGCCACCGTGGTTCAGCGCCTCGAAGGCCATGCCACCGGTGAGCGCGCCGTCGCCGATCACCGCCACCGCGCGCCGGTGCTCGCCCTTGAGCTTGGCCGCATGGGCCATGCCCAGCGCGGCCGAGATGGAGGTGGACGAGTGGCCGGTGCCGAAGGTGTCGTACTCGCTCTCGGCGCGGCGCGGGAAGCCGCTGATGCCGCCCAGCTGCTTGAGCGTGCTCATCCCCTCGCGCCGGCCGGTCAGGATCTTGTGCGGGTAGGTCTGGTGGCCGACGTCCCAGACGATGCGGTCGTGCGGCGTGTTGTAGACATAGTGCAGCGCGATCGTCAGCTCCACCGTGCCCAGGTTGGACGACAGGTGGCCGCCGGTCTTGCTGACGCTGTGGATGACGAAGTCGCGCAGTTCCTGTGCCAGCTTGCCCAGTTCGCCGCGCGACAGCCGGCGCAGGTCGGCCGGGGCATTGATGGTGTTCAGCAGTGTGCTCGGCATGGCAGTTCAGCTTTCGCGGTCAACGACCATGTCGGCCAGCAGGCGCAGGTGGTCGACCCGGGGCAGGCCGCTGCTGGCCAACGCGGCCAGCGCCTGGCGGTGCAGCTCACGCGCCTGGCGGCGAGCCTCGGGCAGGCCCAGCACGGTGACATAGGTGGGTTTGTTGGCGTCCAGGTCCTTGCCGGCGGTCTTGCCCAGCTTGTCGGACGCCTGGGTGACGTCGAGGATATCGTCGACGATTTGGAAAGCCAGGCCCAGCGCAGCGCCGAAGTCGCTGAGCGCGCACCAGACCTGGGGCGCGCAGGGGCCGGTGGCCGCGCCCATCAACACGCTGGCCTGCAGCAAGGCGCCGGTCTTGCGGCGGTGCATGTCGCGCAGGCACGACTCGTCCAGTGCCTGGCCGGTGGCGGCCAGGTCGATGGCCTGGCCGCCGGCCATGCCGGCGTGGCCGGCGGCGCGGGCCAGCAGGCCACACAGCCGGGCCTGCAGCGCCGGGGCCACGCCGTCGGTATCGGCCCCGGGCGACGGCTGACCGGCACAGGGGGTCAGCACCTCGAAGGCCAGGGCCTGCATCGCGTCGCCGGCCAGCATGGCACCGGCCTCGCCGAACTGCACATGCACCGTGGGCTTGCCGCGGCGCAGCACGTCGTTGTCCATGCAGGGCATGTCGTCGTGCACCAGCGAGTAGGCGTGGATCAACTCCACCGCCACCGCCGCACGCAGCGCCGCACCGGCATGGCCGTCCACCGCCTCGCAGGCGGCGCGCACCAGCAGCGGCCGCAGGCGCTTGCCGCCGTCGAGCACACCGTAGCGCATGGCCTCGCCCAGGCCGGCCGGGGCGTCGGCGGGCACCCAGCGCGACAGCGCGTCCTCGACCCGCGCCAGTTCCTCGCGCACCCAGGCCTCGAAGGCCGGCAGCAGTGCGGGATCGATCATGTGCCGGCCCAATCCTTGAGCTGGCCGTCTTCCAGCACCTTGACCTGGTCTTCCACCGCCTGCAGCCGGGCGCGGCAGAAGTCCAGCAGCTGCGCGCCGCGGCGGTAGCTGTCCAGCAGCCCGTCCAATGGCATCTGGCTGCCCTCCATCGCCTGCACCAGCCGCTCCAGCTCGGACAGCGCGTCCTCGTAGCGGGCGGGTTCGGCGCCGGAGGCGGCAAGGGGCACGGCAGCGGTCATGAGGACAGGCGCAGGCGGCGGCCGGCGCACAGCAGTGGCGGGAGCGCGATTTTAGTCACCGCTTGTGGTGGGCCGGCCACAGCGGCCCGCTACAATGTGGGGACGGCCGCCCCTTGGGGTGGCCGTTTTCATCATGCCCATCCGCGGGGCCACCGGGTGGGGGTTCTAGACATCCTTGCCGGAGATCCTGGGGATCATGTCGGACCTGAGCGTCAGTCTCGAAGCTCTTGCGCGCAACCACCGGCTCGACGACCGGTCTGCCCGCTCGCAACTCTCTGTCACCACCTATTTTTCGGACGAGCTGTTCCGTCGCGAGATGGAGCTGATCTTCCAGCATGGGCCCCGCTACCTCGGGCACGAGCTGGCGGTGCCCGAGGTGGGTGATTTTTACGCCCTGCCGCAGGAAGGCGAGGGGCGCGCCCTGGTACGCACGCCGCAAGGGGTGGAACTGCTGTCCAACGTCTGCCGTCACCGCCAGGCGCTGATGCTGCGGGGCCGCGGCAATACCCGGGGCACGGCACCGGGCCACAGCGGCGGCAACATCGTCTGCCCGCTGCACCGCTGGACCTACAGCACCAAGGGCGAACTGCTGGGCGCACCGCTGTTCGACCACGACCCCTGCCTGAACCTCAACAACTACAAGACCCGCACCTGGAATGGCATGGTGTTCGAGGACAACGGCCGCGATATCGCCGCCGAGCTGGGCCAGGTGGGGCCGCGCGCCGACCTGGACTTCACCGGCTTCGTGCTCGACAAGGTGCACCTGCACGAGTGCGACTACAACTGGAAGACCTTCATCGAGGTCTATCTGGAGGATTACCACGTCGGCCCCTTCCACCCCGGCCTGGGCCGCTTCGTCACCTGCGACGACCTGAAGTGGGAGTTCAGCCCGCACCATTCGGTGCAGACGGTGGGCATCAACGACTCGCTGCGCCAGGCCGGCTCACCGGCCTACAAGCGCTGGCACGAGGCGGTGCTGGCACTGGGCAACGGCCAGCCGCCCCAGCAGGGTGCGATCTGGCTGACCTATTACCCGAACATCATGGTCGAGTGGTACCCGCATGTGCTGGTGGTCAGCACGCTGTACCCCAAGGGACCGCAGAAGACGGTCAACATGGTGGAGTTCTACTACCCCGAGGAGATCGCCGCTTTCGAGCGCGAGTTCATCGAGGCCGAGCAGGCCGCCTACATGGAGACCTGCATCGAGGACGACGAGATCGCGCTGCGCATGGACGCCGGCCGCCGTGCCCTGATGGAGCGTGGCGACGACGAGGCCGGACCCTACCAGAGCCCGATGGAAGACGGCATGCAGCACTTCCACGAGTGGTACCGCCGGGTGATGGGCATCGGCAGAGCCCCCTGGTAGGTCTATCGGCCTGCCACCTTGCGCAGCAACTCGATCAGCATCAGCCGCTCGGCGCGGCTGAGGCGGTCGTCGAGTTCGGCTTCCATCGGCTCGGCGGCGGCGGCGCCGTCGTCGGCCATGCGCTGGCCGTTGTCGGTCAGCACGATGTTCTGGCTGCGGCCGTCGGTGGGGCTGCGCTCGCGGCGGATCAGGCCGCGCTGCTGCAGCCGGTCCAGCAGCTGTGTCAGGTTGGGCGCCGATAGCGCCAGGGCCTGGCCCAGGCGCTTGGGGGTCAGCGGGCCATTGGCCAGCAGCAGCAACAGCAGCGAATACTCCACCTTGCGCAGGCCGAAGGGCTGGCCGATGTGGCGCTCGAAGGTGTCCACCGTGGTCACCGCCGCCTGGGCGATGTGGTAGCCCAGCACGTCGCTCAACATACCGAGTGACAGCGCCGGCTGTGCGCTGAACGCCGGCGCCGGCTCGGCGGGCGCCAGCAAGGGGCTGCTTGACGGTGCACGGGCGCGGCGGGCCGTGGGCATGCGGGGCCGCTCAAGCTGCCAGAAAGGGCAGCGCGGCGTCACGCTGCAGCGCCCGGCCCCAATGCACCTGGGCCTGCGGCAGCAGCCACTGCAGGCCGAAGGTGGCCGATTCCAGCCACTGTGCGGCCGTGCGGCCACCGGCAGCCGGCGCACGCGCCGGGTCCAGCGCCACCCGCGCCACACGCGCCCAGGCCCAGGCCATCAGTGCATGGCCGATGCCGGCCAGCACGTCGTCGGCCACACGCAGGCTGTACTCGGGGTCGGCGGCCTGGGCATCCAGCAGCGCCTGCTGCACCTGGGCCCAACTGGCCAGCTGCGTGTCCAGCGCGTCGGCAAATGGCACCAGTGCCGGCTGTTGCCGGCACAGCGCCGCCTCGGCCGCCAGGTCAGCACGCAGTGCAGCGGCGCGCTGGCCGCCGTCGGGCAGCAGCTTGCGCTGTACCAGGTCGATGGCCTGGATCTCGTTGGTGCCCTCGTAAATCATCGCGATGCGGCTGTCGCGCACCGTCTGCTCGATGCCGAACTCACGCACGAAGCCGTAGCCGCCCCAGACCTGCAGCGCCTCGTCGGCACTGCGGTGGCCCAGCTCGGTGAACAGCGACTTGGCCACCGGCGTCAGCAGCGCCACATGGTCGGCGGCGATGGTGCGGCGGGTGGCATCGGGGTGGTGCTCGGCCTCGTCCAGCAGCAGCGCGGTCCAGAAGGCGATGACCCGTGCCGCATCGGTGCGGGCGCGCAGCGTCAGCAGGGTGCGGCGCATCGCCGGGTGCCAGACGATGGGGTCGGGACCACTGCCGGCCAAGGCACTGGCCGGCGCATCGGCCGGGCGCCGGGCAGCGCGCATCTGCAGGCGTTCGGCGGCATAACGCCAGGCGTTCTGCGTCGCGGCCTCCAGGTGGCCCACGCCCTGCATCGCCACATGCAGGCGGGCGGCGTTCATCATCAGGAACATCGCCGCCAGGCCGCGGTTGGGTTCGCCGATCAGCCAGCCCTGGGCGGCCTCAAAGCGCATCTGGCAGGTGGCACTGCCGTGGATGCCCATCTTGTGTTCGATGCCGTCGCAGAACACGCTGTTGCGCGTGCCGTCGGGCAGCAACTTGGGCACGATGGCCAGCGACAGGCCCTTGGTGCCCGCCGGCGCATCCGCCAGCCGGCACAGCACCAGGTGCACGATGTTGTCGGTGAGGTCGCTGTCGCCGCCGCTGATGAAGATCTTGGTGCCGGTGATGGCCACCAGCGCACCGTTGGCCGCCGCGCCCGCCGTCAGCTCGGCCCTCGTGCGCACCAGGCCCAGGTCGCTGCCGGCCTGGGGCTCGGTCAGGCACATGGTGCCCAGCCAGTTGCCGCTGGCCAGTTCGGCCAGGTAGCGCTCACGCAGCTCGGGCACGGCATGGTGCAGCACCACCTCGTAGGCGCCGTGCAGCAGGCCGGGGTACATGGTCCAGCCATGGTTGGCGGCGGCCAGCATCTCGAACAAGGCCATGTTCAGCAGCTGCGGCAGGCCCTGGCCCCCGGCCTCGGGTGTGCAGGCCAGCGCGCCCCAGCCACCGTCGACAAAGGCGCGGTAGGCCGCCTTGTAGCCCGGTGGGGTGGTCACGCCCTCGGGCGTCCAGGTGCAGCCGTGCTGGTCGCCTGGCGCATTGGTGGGCGCCAGCACTTCGCTGGCAAAGCGGCCGGCCTGGGCCAGCACCTCGCCGGCGGTGTCGGCGTCCAGCTCGGCAAAATCGGGCTGGACGGCCCAGCTGGCCGGGGCGTCCAGCACCTGGGTCAGCACATGCAGCATGTCGGCCACCGGGGCCTGGTAGGTCCACATTGTCGGGCTCCGGGGATCAGGCAGGCTTGCGCGCGGCGCCGAGGTAGGTCTCGATCACCCGCGGGTCCACCGCCAGGTCGGCGGCCGGGCCTTCCAGCGCGATGGCGCCGGTCTCCAGCACATAACCGTGGTCGGCCACTTCCAG
>Ga0208398_101191_pt1 | contig 11127 bp, 11 predicted proteins | sample LakWasMe79_HOW10_2_FD_183905 | JGI IMG/M metagenome (GOLD analysis project Ga0208398, IMG submission 183905) | Freshwater sediment methanotrophic microbial communities from Lake Washington under simulated oxygen tension - Sediment Metagenome... | ecosystem: Environmental > Aquatic > Freshwater >... | reverse complement strand
CGCCGCCCGCGCCGCGATGCAGGCCGGCGCCCACCCGCTGACGCCCTGGGTCGACTACTGGGACCTGGCCAGCCGCCTGAACGAGGCGCAGGTCGACGAGGTCGAGGCCTTTTACGCCCGCTGGCCCGGCAGCTATGTCGAGGACCGGCTGCGCAACGACTGGCTGCGGGAGCTGGGCAAGCGCCGCGACTGGACGAATCTGGCGCGCGACTACCCCCGCTTCCGCATGAACGACGACCGCGAGGTCAGCTGCTGGTGGCTGTTCACCGAGCACCTGGCCGGCCGCGACGTCAGCGCCGCGGCGCGCAGCGCCTGGTTCGGCCAGCGGGATCTGGACGAGGGCTGCAATCTGCTGGCCACGGCCATGGTCGACGCCAAACGCTTCAGCGCCGACGATGTCTACCGCAAGGCCCGGCTGTCGCTGGAGCTGCAGCGCCCAGGCGCGGCCAAAGCGGCCATCGGCCTGCTCGGCAACAACGCCGCCCGTGACGTGGCCGAGGCGCTGGACAACCCGGCGCGTTTCCTCAAGCGCATCCCGGTCCTGCACCTGGGCACGCCCCGCCTGGCGCAGGAGCTGCGGCTGCTGGCGGTGGTGGCGCTGGCGCAGTCCGACAGCGACGCCGCCGCGGCGCAGCTGGACGGCGGCAAGCTGCACCTGGCGCCGCCGCTGGCCGCCTGGGGTTGGGCCTATGTCGGCCGGCAGGCGGCGTTCAGGCTGGCGCCGGATGCGGCCGTGCCCTACCAGCGGGCGCTGGCCTTGCTGCGGGCCGAGGACGGCCGGCAACCGGGCTGGAGCGACGAGACCCTGGCCTGGGGCGTGCGTGCCGCCTTGCGCAGCGCCGCGCCGGCGCAGCGCTGGCCGCTGGTGATCCGCCTGGTCGACGCGATGAGCGCCGAGGCCCAGCGTGACCCGGCCTGGGCCTACTGGAAGGCCCGCGCCCAACTCGCCACCGCACGCGACGGTGCCGACGGCGAGGCCCAGCGCGCCGAGGCCCGGCAGGGGCTGGAGGGCATCGCCGGCGCGATGAGCTTCTACGCCAAGCTGGCCGCCGAGGACCTGGGCCGCACCCCGGCCCTGCCGCCCGCCCCCGCGCCGCTGACCGCCGCCGAGCGCGACGCCGCCACCAGCCACCCCGGCCTGCAGCGTGCGCTGCTGCTGGTCGGCCTGGGCCTGCGCGACGAGGCCCGGCGCGAGTGGAACTACAGCCTGCGCGGCATGGGTGACCGCGAGCTGCTGGCCGCCGCGCGCCTGGCCTGCGAGCGCAGCGATTGGCAGCTGTGCATCAACACCGCCGAACGCACACGCGGCGAGATCGACACCACGCTGCGCTACCCCATGCCCTACGCCGCCGACATCAGCCAGGCCGCCGGCGCCGCCGGGCTGGAGCCGGCACTGGTGTTCGGCCTGATCCGGCAGGAAACCCGCTTCATGCCGCAGCTGAAGTCCAGCGTCGGCGCGTCCGGCCTGATGCAGGTGATGCCCAGCACCGCCAAATGGGTGGCCAAGAAGATCGGCCTGGACTGGAGCCGGCCCGAACTGATCCACGACCCGCTGGTCAACCTGCGGCTGGGCACCAGCTACCTGAAGCTGGTGCTGGACGACCTGGGCGGCTCGCAGGCCATGGCGGCCGCGGCCTACAACGCCGGCCCGGGCCGGCCGCGCCGCTGGCGCGAAGGCGCCACGGTGGACGCCGCCATCTGGGCCGAGAACATCCCGTTCAGCGAAACCCGCGACTATGTCAAAAAGGTGCTGTCCAACGCCGCGATTTATGCCACGCTGCTGGACGGGCTGAAGCCACCGCTGCTGCGGCCGCGCCTGGGCCAGACCATCGGCCCGCGCGAGGCGGGTGCCACCACCCCCAACACCGAACTGCCCTGAGATGCCTGCCGCCACGCCGCTTCGCGCCGGCCCCCCGAGGGGCGTCCCAGCCGCCCCGGGGCGGCCCGGCATTGGCTGAGACCACCATGACTGCCCTGAAGAAGATCGTCATCACCGGCGGCACCGGCTTTGTCGGCCGCCATGTCTGCGAGCGGCTGTTCGCCCACGACGCCGGCACCCGGCTGGTGGTGCCGACGCGGCGGCGCCGCACCGGCCGCGACGTCGGCGTGCTGCCCACGGTGGACCTGGTCGAGTGTGATGTGCACGACCCGAAGGCGCTGGCCGGGCTGCTGGCCGGCGCCGATGCGCTGGTGCACCTGGTGGCCATCCTGCACGGCCGCGCCGACGACTTCGACCGCGTGCACCGGCAGCTGCCCGCCCACCTGGCCACCGCCGCCGTGGCCGCCGGCGTGCAGCGGGTGGTGCATGTCAGCGCGCTGGGCGTGGACGCGCACGCGCCGTCGGCCTACCTGCGCAGCAAGGCCGCGGGCGAGGCGGTGTGGCAGCGCATGGCCGGTGACCATGGCCTGGGCCTGACGATCCTGCGGCCGTCGGTGATCTTCGGCGCCGACGACCGCTTCACCAACCTGTTCGTGGCACTGCAGCGGCTGTTCCCGCTGCTGCCGCTGGCCGGCTGCGATGCCCGTTTCCAGCCGGTGTGGGTGGGCGACGTGGCACAGGCGGTGGTGCACAGCCTGGTGCGCACGCCGCAGCCCGGGCCGGTGGTCGAGTGCGCCGGCCCCGAGGTGCTGACGCTGAAGCAGATCGTGCAGCGTGTGGGCGAACTGGCCGGCTGCCGCCGCCCGGTGCTGGCGCTGCCCGAGGCGCTGGGCCAACTGCAGGCCGCCGCCATGGGCCTGCTGCCGGGCGAGCCGCTGATGTCGCGCGACAACCTGCTGTCGATGCGTGTGCCCAATGTGGCCAGCGGCACCTTGCCGGGGCTGGCCGACCTGGGCATCGCCGCGGCCCCGCTGGACACCCTGGCCGGGCACTTCAGCCCGCGTGACCCGCGACGCCGGTGAGCGGGCGATGAAGGCCTATGTGGTCGGCGGCGCGGTGCGCGACCGCCTGCTCGGCCGCCCCGTCAACGACCGCGACTGGGTGGTGGTGGGCAGCACGCCCGAGGCCATGGTGGCCGCCGGCTACACGCCGGTGGGCCGCGATTTCCCGGTCTTCCTGCACCCGGCCACGCAGGAGGAATACGCGCTGGCCCGCACCGAGCGCAAGTCCGGCCGCGGCTACCTGGGCTTCACCGTGCTGGCCTCGCCCGAGGTCACGCTGGAACAGGACCTGGCGCGGCGCGACCTGACCATCAACGCCATCGCCGAAGACCCGGCCACCGGCGCACTGACCGACCCCTTCGGCGGCCAGCAGGACCTGCGCGACCGCGTGCTGCGCCATGTCGGCCCGGCCTTCGTCGACGACCCGGTGCGCCTGCTGCGGCTGGCCCGGCTGGCCGCGCGCTTTGCCGACTTCCAGGTGGCGCCGGAAACCACCACGCTGCTGCAGCAGATGGTCGACGGCGGCGAGGTCGACCACCTGGTGCCCGAACGCGTCTGGCAGGAGCTGTCGCGCGGGCTGATGGAGGACCGGCCCGAGCGCCTGTTCGACGTGCTGCGCGGCTGCGGCGCGCTGGCCCGGCTGCTGCCCGAGGTGGACCGGCTGTGGGGCGTGCCCCAGCCGGCCGAGCACCACCCCGAGGTCGACACCGGCCTGCACCTGATGCTGGTGCTGCAGCAGGCCGTGCGCCTGCAGGCGCCGCTGCCGGTGCGCTACGCCCTGCTGTGCCACGACCTGGGCAAGGGCACGACGCCGCCGGCCGACTGGCCGCGCCACATCGGCCACGAGGCACGCAGCGCCAGGCTCGCCAAGGGGGTGGGCGAGCGCTGGAAGGTGCCCAGCGACTGCCGCGAGCTGGCCGACGTGGTGGCGCGTGAACACGGCAACATCCACCGCAGCGCCGGCCTGGGCGCCGCCGCGCTGATGCGGCTGCTGGAGCGCTGCGACGCACTGCGGCGGCCGCAGCGCTTTGAGGCCACGCTGCTGGCCTGCGAATGTGACGCACGGGGCCGCGGCGGCCTGGCGGACCGGCCCTACCCGCAGCGCCAGCGCCTGTCGGCCACCCTGGCCGCGGTGCTGGCCGCGCCGGTGCATGCGGTGGCCGAGCAGGCCGCTGCGCAAGGCCTGGCCGGGCCGGCGATCGGCGAGCGCATCCGTGCTGCGCGCATCGCGGCCATCGAGGCCAGCGGCCTGGCATCCGCCGGGGCGGACGCCGACTGACCCCCGCCCGGCACCGGGCGGCACCGCCGTCAGAACCAGTGCCCGATCAGCATCGCCAGAAAGCTCAGCACCAGGCTGGACGCCAGCGGCACGTAGAACTCGCGGCCGAACAGGCGCAGCGTGAAGTCGCCCGGCAGCCGGCCCAGGCCCACCTTGTGCAGCCAGCGCTGCAGGCCGCCGAACAGGATCAGCGCCAGGAAGAAGACGATCAGCCAGCGCATGCGGGACGGCGGTGTCTCACAGGCGGTGCGTGCGGTCGCCCTGGGCAAAGCCCAGCGGGTCGATCGACACCCCGCGGGCAAAGGCGATGACCTTGAACAGCTCGCCCATCTCGTGCTCGGTGATCAGCTTCTGCGCCATCGCCCGCTCGGAGAGGGACGCGCCCTCCAGCAGCGCCACCAGGCCGCAGTTGATCAGGAAGTGCGCCTGCGAGGTGTAGCCGATGACGTCCAGCCCGGCGTCCTGCGCCGCCAGCGCAATGCCGGTGAAGTTGACGTGGGCGGTGATGTCCTTCAAGCCCAGGTCGGCCAGCGGGTCGCCGTCGGCGCGGTGGGCCTGGTGGCACATCAGCGTGCCGCCGTGGCGCTGCGGCAGGTAGAACTCGGCCTCGGGAAAACCGTAGTCGATGAGGATCACCACGCCGCGCCGCAGCACGCCGGCCAGCGTGGTGACGAAGGCCTCGGCCTGCGGGTGGATCTCGGTGACGGTGCCGGGCACGAAAGGCGCGTCCACCGGCGGGCGCAACGCGGTGGGCCGGTCGGCGAAGGCCAGGCCGCCGCCGGCGTCCACCACCACGCCGCGCTCGGACCAGGCCGCGCCGTCGAAGTGCAGCAGCTGCACCGGCATGGCGTCCAGCACCTCGTTGCCGATCACCACGCCGTCGAAGGCCTCGGGCAGCGCGTCCAGCCAGCGCACCCGGCCGCCGAAGCGCGCCAGCCGCGCCTGCTGGCGCGCACGCAGCACGCCGGACAGGTCGACGATGGCGTAGTCGGCCACCGCATGGCCCTGTGCATCCAGGGTGTCGAGCAGGCTCTCGGCCAGGGCGCCCGAGCCGGCACCGAACTCCATCACCTGCTGCGTGCCGCTGACCGCCAGCGCCTGCGCCACCTGGGCCGCCAGCGCCCGGCCGAACAGCGGCGACAGCTCGGGCGCGGTGACGAAGTCGCTGCCGCTGCCCGGCAGGGTGCCGAACTTGCGGCCGCTGTTGGCGTAATAGCCCAGGCCGGGCTGGTACAGCGCCAACGCCATGAAGCGGTCGAAGGGCAGCCAGCCTCCGGCGTCGGCAATGGCCCGGCCGACCACGGCGCGCAGGGCGCTGGCTACACTGTCGGGTTCGCCCGCGCTGGAGTCGTCTGTTTCTGAAGGCCGGGCCATCGCGGCATTGTAGGAAGCATGTCCCCTCCCCTTTCCCCCCACCGGCCGGTGGCCCTGGTCACCGGCGCTGCGCGCCGCATCGGCCGCGCCATCACCCTGGAGCTGGCCGCACGGGGCTGGGACCTGGTGCTGCACGGCCGCGCCGGCAGCCTGGCGGATGCCGAGGCCACCGCCGCCGAGGCCCGCCGCCACGGCGCGCAGGCCTGGCTGCTGGCCGCCGACCTGGCCGACGAGGCCGCCTGCAACGCGCTGGTGCCGGCCGCGGTGGCCGCCGCCGGGCGGCTGGACGCGGTGGTCAACAACGCCTCGGCCTTCGCGTACGACAGCGTGGCGAGCTTCGGCCACGCCGCGATGGAGCACCACTGGCGCGCCAACACCGCACCGGCGGTGCTGCTGGCCCGTGCGCTGCACGCCCACCTGGCCGAACGCGGCGCGGCCAACGGCGCGGGCTGCGTCGTCAACCTGCTCGACCAGAAGCTGGCCAACCCCAACCCCGACTACTTCTCGTACACGCTGAGCAAGGCCGCGCTGGCCGAGGCCACGGTGATGCTGGCCCAGGCGCTGGCGCCGCGGCTGCGGGTGTGCGGCGTGTCGCCGGGCGTGACCTTGCTGTCGGGGCCGATGGACGAGGCCGAGTTCGCCGCCGCGCACCGGCTGACGCCGCTGCAGCGCTCGTCCACGCCCGAGGACATCGCCGGCGCGGTGCGCTTCCTGCTCGAAGCCCCGGCCATCACCGGCCACACCCTGCTGGTCGACGGCGGCCAGCACCTGCTGGGCCAGCCGCGCGACGTGCTGTTCCTGGCCCAGCAGCAACTGGCTGCAGCCGCCCCCAAGGATTGACATGCAAAGCCTGCTCACCAACCCCAGCCTGATGGACTGCCGCCGCCTGTACCTGCGCGACTACGAGGTCTGGATCAACATCGGCGTGCACGACTTCGAGAAAAAGGGCGAGCAGCGGGTGAAGATCAACGTTGACCTGTATGTGCCGCTGGCGCTGTCGACGCCCACCCACGACCAGCTCGACGAGGTGCTGGACTACGATTTCATCCGCCGCACCATCGGCGAGCGCGTGGCGCGTGGCCACATCCACCTGCAGGAGACGCTGGCCGATGACGTGCTGCGCCTGATGCTGGCCCACCCCCATGTGCGCGCCGCCCGCGTGGCCACCGAAAAACCCGATGTCTACCCCGATTGCGACGCCGTGGGCTGCGAAGTCTTCGGCATGAAGGACCCCGCATGAACACCGCCACCGACCTGAACCCGACCCAGGGCACCGACGCCGACGCCGCAGCCACCGCCCAGGCCAGGAAGCAGGCCTTCGAGATGAACAAGCTCAGCAAGCGCCTGCACCGCCAGGTGGGCCAGGCCATCGTCGACTTCAACATGATCGAGGACGGCGACAAGGTCATGGTCTGCCTGTCCGGCGGCAAGGACAGTTACGGCCTGCTGGACGTGCTGATCAACCTGCGCAAGCGCGCACCGGTGAAGTTCGACCTGATCGCGGTCAACCTCGACCAGAAGCAGCCCGGCTTCCCGGCGCATGTGCTGCCCGAGTACCTGGCCACGCTGGACCTCCCGTTCCACATCGAGAACCAGGACACCTACAGCATCGTCAAGAAGCTGGTGCCCGAGGGCAAGACCCTGTGCAGCCTGTGCTCGCGGCTGCGGCGCGGCATCCTGTACCGGGTGGCGGGCGAACTGGGCGCGACCAAGATCGCGCTGGGCCACCACCGCGACGACATGGTGGTGACGCTGCTGATGAACATGTTCTTCGGCAGCCGCCTGAAGGGCATGCCGCCCAAGCTGGTCAGCGACGACGGCCGCCATACCGTGATCCGGCCGCTGGCCTATGTGGCCGAGGCCGACCTGGCCACCTGGGCCGAGCACCGGCAGTTCCCCATCATCCCCTGCACCCTGTGCGGCAGCCAGGACAACCTGCAGCGGGTGCAGGTCAAGAAGATGATCCACGAGTGGGAGCGCCAGTACCCCGGCCGCATCGACAACATGGCCACGGCGATGGGCAACATCACGCTGTCGCACCTGATGGACCGCAAACTCTTTCCGTTCACCACGATCAAACCCACCGGCGTGGCCGATGCGGCGGGTGACAAGGCCTTTGACGAGGACGAGGATGAGGCTTGCGCGCCGCCGGCGGCCATCGCCGACGTGCCGCAGGTCATCCAGTGGCAGCGCGGCTGAGCGGCACAGACCGCCTCATCCCGTGATCCATCAGCCCAGCAGGAGAACACGATGAACAGACGTGATTGGCTGCGCGGCATCGCCGCCACGGGCGCCGCGGCGCTGTTGGCCGGTTGTGCCGGCCTGCACCAGCTGGCGGCCGACGTGTCCACCTTCGGCGACTGGCCGGCCGGCCGCAAGCCCGGCAGCTACGCCTTCGAACGCCTGCCCTCGCAGCAGGCCGACGCCGAGCGCACGCAGCGGCTGGAAGACGCCGCCGCCCCCGCCCTGGCCAGCGCCGGCTTCCGGCCGGTGGCCAGCGGCGCCGAGCCCGACTATCTGGTGCAGGTGGGCGCCCGTGTCAGCCGCAGCGACAACTCCCCCTGGGACGACCCGCTGTGGTGGCAGGGCAGCGTGGGCATCTGGCGCCGCGGCCCCTGGCATGGGCCTTATTGGGGTGGTTCGCTGCAGTACAGCACGCCGCGCTACGACCGCGAGGTGGCGCTGCTGATCCGCGACCGCAACAGCGCCAAGCCGCTGTACGAGGCCCGCGCCAGCAGCACCGGTTTCCAGGGCGGTGACATCACGCTGCTGCAGCCGCTGTTTGCCGCCGCGCTGCTGGACTTCCCGGCCACCGGCATCAATCCGCGCCAGGTGTCGGTGCCGCTGCCCTGATCCGCCAGGGCCGGCGCGTGCCGGCTCAGTGCTTGGCCGAGGCCTGGGCGGTGGGCTCGTCGCCGGTGTCACCACCGTCGCCGTCGGCCGGCGGGGTGGAGGCGGCCTTGGCCTGCCTGGCCTGCTTCGGCGGCTCGGGCGGGATCACCGGCACCACCGGCTCCAGCTTGTTCTCGCGCATGTACTCGCTCATCTCGCGCCAGCCGGCGTACATCGCCGCCTTGTCGGCCTTCTTGTTGAGCGTGTAGCAGTCCTCGATCGCCCGGCCGGCATGGCGGCAGGCGCCGCCGATGGCCTTGCCGTCGGCCTCCAGCCGGGCCGAGGCCTTGGCGGGTGACTCGATGCCCAGCTGGTCGCAGCCCGGGGCCAGCAGGCACAGGACGAGCAGCAACAGGGTGGCAGGTGTGCGGCGCATGGCCAAGTTATCGGCCGCCGCGGGGCCCGACTTGAGGGCCGCCCGGCCTCAGCGGCCCTGGGCCATGGCCATCAGCGCCGCCACCCGTTCCTCGGTGGGCGGGTGGGTGGAGAACAGCCCACGCAGGCCACCGGCCGACAGCGGGTTCATGATCATCATCTGCGCCGTCTCGGGGTGGCGCTCGGCGGCTTCCATCGGCAAGCCCTGGGCGATGCGGTGGATCTTGTCCAGCGCCGAGGCCAGCGCGGCCGGGTCGCCCGAGATCTCGGCGCCGCCGCGGTCGGCCTCAAACTCACGCGCGCGGCTGATCGCCATCTGGATCAGGCTGGCGGCCAGCGGCGCCAGGATGGCCACGGCGATGCCGGCGATCGGGTTGGCCGGCCGGCCCTCGCTGTCGCGGCCGCCGAACATCATGCCGAAGTTGGCCAGCATGCCGATGGCGCCGGCCATGGTGGCGCTGATGGTCGAGATCAGGATGTCGCGGTGCTTGACGTGGGCCAGCTCGTGGGCCATCACGCCACGCAGTTCACGGGCGCTCAGCGTGCGGATGATGCCGGTGGTGGCCGCCACCGCGGCATGCTCGGGGTTGCGGCCGGTGGCGAAGGCGTTGGGCGCGTCCTCGTCGATCAGGTAGACCTTGGGCATGGGGATGTCGGCGCGCTGCGCCAGCTCGCGCACCATGGCCACGAACTGCGGCGCGGTGCTGTCGTCGACCTCGCGCGCGAGGTACATCTTCAGCACGATCTTGTCGCTGAACCAGTAGCTGAAGAAGTTCATGCCCAGCGCCACCACCAGCGCCAGCATCATGCCGGCCTGGCCGCCCAGCCAGCGGCCGATCAGCATGAACAGGGCGGTGATGGCGGCCATCAGGATGGCCGTCTTCATCAGGTTGAACATGGTGCAAAGTCCTCGGTGTGGTGCCCGCAACGGGCAACCCTCAGATGCGGCCGATGGCCGCGAGTTCAATGCGTGCGCGGCGGCACGCCGTCCAGCCGCCGGCCGGCCAGGCCGGGCCGGGCCTGCAGCAGGGCCGCGGCATCGCTGCGCCGGCCACCCGGGCGCTGCAGCTGCAGCAGGTCCAGCGCCCCTTCGCCACAGGCCACGGTGAGCCGGCCGTCGGCGGCGGCCAGCACCTGGCCGGGCGGGCCGGACAGCTCGGGCCGCAGGCGGGCCCGCCACAGCTTGATCGTTTCCCCGTCCAGGCTGAAGCTGGCACCCGGGAAGGGGTCGAAGGCACGCACCCGGCGCTCGATCACCCCCGCCGGCTGCGTCCAGTCGATCGTGCTCTCGGCCTTCTCGATCTTGTGCGCATAGGTCACCCCCTGGTCCGGCTGCGGTGTGCGGGTCAGGGCCGCGACCGCCAGGCCCTCGACCACCAGTTGCCCGCCCAGCGTGGCCAAGCGGTCGTGCAGGCTGGCGGTGGTGTCGTCGGGGCGGATGGTCTCCTGCACCGCCAGCAGCATGTCGCCGGTGTCCAGGCCGGCGTCCATCTGCATCAGCGTGATGCCGGTGACGGCGTCGCCGGCCTCGACGGCACGGTGGATGGGGGCGGCGCCGCGCCAGCGTGGCAACAGCGAAGCGTGGATGTTCAGGCAGCCGCGCGGCGGCATGTCCAGCACCCACTGCGGCAGGATCAGGCCGTAGGCGGCCACCACCATCACGTCGGCCGCGGCGGCCTGCAGCGCGGCTTGGGCGGCGTGGGCATCGTCGGGGTACTTGCCGTCCAGCCGCAGGCTGCGTGGTTGGGCGACGGGGATGCCCTGCTGCAGCGCCAGCGCCTTGACCGGCGACGGCTGCAGCTTCAGGCCGCGGCCGGCCGGGCGGTCGGGCTGGGTCAGCACCAGCGGCACGCTGTGGCCGGCATCCAGCAGGGCCTGCAGGGCCACAGCGGCAAATTCGGGCGTGCCCGCGAAGACGATGCGCATGGGTGGGGCCGCCCGCGATCAGCGCCGCTTGCCCTGCTCGTCGCGCGTCTTCTTGACCATCTTGATCTTGATGCGCTCGCGCTTGAGCGGGCTGAGGTACTCGACGAACACCTTGCCCAGCAGGTGGTCCATCTCGTGCTGCACGCAGACCGAAGCCAGGCCCTCGGCCTCGAACGAAAAGGGCTGGCCGTCACGGTCCAGCGCCCGCACCGTCACCCGGGCATGGCGCTCGACCTCGTCGTAGATGGTGGGCACCGACAGACAGCCCTCGTCGCCCCGGATCATCTCGTCGCTGCGCGCGGTCAGCTCGGGGTTGATCAGCACCAGCGGCTGGTCGCGGCCCTCGGAGGTGTCCATCACCAGCAGGCGCACATGCTGGTCGACCTGGGTGGCGGCCAGGC
>Ga0208398_101190_pt1 | contig 11134 bp, 7 predicted proteins | sample LakWasMe79_HOW10_2_FD_183905 | JGI IMG/M metagenome (GOLD analysis project Ga0208398, IMG submission 183905) | Freshwater sediment methanotrophic microbial communities from Lake Washington under simulated oxygen tension - Sediment Metagenome... | ecosystem: Environmental > Aquatic > Freshwater >... | reverse complement strand
CTACGGCGACGGTGTCATCACGCCGGCGATCTCGGTGCTGTCGGCGGTGGAGGGCCTGGAAGTGGCGGCGCCGCAGCTGCATGCCTGGGTGATCCCGCTGACCCTGGTGGTACTGGCCGGGCTGTTCTCGGTGCAGCGCTTCGGCACCGGCGGCATCGGCAAGTTCTTCGGCCCGATCACGCTGGTGTGGTTTGTGGTGCTGGTGGCACTGGGCCTGCCGCACATTGCCGAGAACCCGGCGGTGCTGGTGGCGATGAACCCGGCCTATGCCGTCGGTTTCTTCATGCACCAGCCGCTGGTGGCCTTCATCGGCCTGGGCGCGGTGGTGCTGTGTGTCACCGGCGGCGAGGCCCTGTATGCCGACATGGGCCACTTCGGCCGGCAGCCGATCCGCATCGCCTGGTACGGCTTCGTGATGCCGGCGCTGGTGGTCAACTACTTCGGCCAGGGCGCGATGCTGCTGGACCGGCCCGAGGCGATCGAGAACCCCTTTTTCCTGATGGCGCCCAAGTGGGCCCAGCTGCCGCTGGTGATCCTGGCCACCGCGGCCACGGTGATTGCCTCCCAGGCACTGATCTCGGCCGCCTTCTCGGTCACCAAGCAGGCCATCCAGCTGGGCATCCTGCCGCGCATGGCGGTGCGCCACACCTCGGTCAAGGACACCGGCCAGATCTACGTGCCCTTCGTCAACTGGGGCCTGTTCGTCTTCATCGTGCTGGCGGTGGCGCTGTTCAAGACCTCGTCCAACCTGGCCTCGGCCTACGGCATCGCGGTGACGCTGGACATGACCATCACCACCGTGATGACCTTCTTCGTCATCCGCTACGGCTGGAAGTACCCGCTGCTGCCCTGTGTGGCGGCCACCGGCTTCTTCTTCGTCATCGACGTCACCTTCTTCGCCAGCAACATGCTCAAGCTGATCGCCGGCGGCTGGTTCCCCATCGTCATCGGCATCGGCATGTTCACGCTGATGGTCACCTGGGTGCAGGGCCGCAAGCTGATGAGCGACCGGCTGCGCGACGAGGCCATCGACCTCAACAGCTTTCTCGAAGCGGTGTTCGTCAGCCCACCCACGCGGGTGCCCGGCACGGCGGTGTTCCTGTCGGCCGACACCGGCATGACGCCCAACGCCCTGCTGCACAACCTCAAGCACAACAAGGTGCTGCACGACTACAACCTGTTCGTCACGGTGCGCCACCACGAGGTGCCGTGGGTCGGCTTCAACAAGCGCATCGAGATGGAAAGCCTGGGCCACGACTGCTGGCAGGTGGTGATGCACTTCGGCTTCAAGAACGACCCCGACGTGCCCGAGGCGCTGAAGCTGCTGGAAGGCCGCGGCATCCCGCTGCCCGACATGGACACCAGCTACTTCCTCAGCCGCGACATCGTCATCCCTACCTTCGGCGCCGGCATGGCGATGTGGCGCGAGAAGCTGTTTGCCGGCATGCACCGCAATGCCGCCGCGGCGGCGGACTTCCTCAACCTGCCGTCCAACCGCATCGTCGAACTCGGCGCCAAGGTCGAGATCTGAGGGCACCGCGGCCGGCCGATGCCGGCGCGCCCCGCCTGGCCGCGTGGGTCGTCAGCTGCGCTGGCCTGTCTGCAGCGTGCGCAGTTCACTGTCGGCCGCGTCGCTGCCGGGTGCGGCGGACCGCGCCGGCGGATTCACCACGGTCAGCCGGTCGCCGTCGACCTGCACCGCCTGGCCCACCGCGGGCGCATGGGCCTGCGTGACGATGCGCTGGCTGCCGTCGGCCATGCGCACGGTGACGCGGTAGTCGGTGGTGGCGCGCTGGCGCTTCTCGATCTCGTGGCCGGCCAGGCCGCCGCCGATGGCGCCCAGCACGGTCATCGCGTCGCGGCCCTTGCCGCCACCGATCTGGTGGCCCACCACGCCGCCCAGCACCCCGCCGGCCACGGCGCCGATGCCCGAGCCTTCGCCCTTGTGGGTGACGGCGGTGACCGACTCGACCACGCCGCAGGTCTCGCACGGCGCGGGCGCGGCCCGCACACCGGGGGCGGGCAGGCCGGCCGGCTGGGTGCGCAGCGGCGTGGCCGGGGTGCTGTCCTGCCCGGCGCCGGCGCGCGCCGGGGTCGCCGTCGCCGGGTGGGCGGCGGCATGCGTGGCCGGCTTGTGCACCGGGGACTGGGCCGGGGCGGCCGGCAGCGGGGTCTTGCCGGGTTCGGTGGCGACGGGGTCGGCCGTGGTGGTGGCCACCGGGCCGGCGGTGGGGGCCGCCGGGCGCTGCCACAGCGTGGCGGTCAGCGCACCCACGGCCACCAGGCCGACGGCGGCAGCGCCGAGGGCGCTGCGGCGCCAGAACACGGCCGGGTCGGTGGCGGGCTTGAACGTGGAGGCGGTCGAGCCGGAGGGGACGTTCATGGGGACTCCAGGGATCAGATGGGGTGGCACAGGCCACCCCGGACTGGTTCAACGCGGCAGGCCGCGCCGGCGCCGACCTGGCGTGGCCGGCCATTGCAACCGGAGGTGACCGTGCCGAGGGTGGCGCCGGGAGGGGCCGGACCGTGGGCCGATATGCTCTCCCGCATGCGCAGGCTGATCCGAGACCTTTCCGCGCCGGCCGTCGTGGCCGGCTTTGTCGCCGTGCTGGTGGGCTACACCAGCTCGGTGGCCATCGTCTTCCAGGCCGCCCAGGCCCTGGGCGCCACGCCGGCGCAGACCGCCTCGTGGATGTGGGCGCTGGGCCTGGCGATGGGCGTCAGCTGCATCGGCCTGTCCCTGCACTACCGCCTGCCGGTGCTGACCGCCTGGTGCACGCCGGGCGCGGCGCTGCTGGCCGCCACCCAGGGCGTCAGCCTGCCCGAGGCCACCGGCGCCTTTGTCGTCTGCGCCGGGCTGATCGTGCTGTCGGGCCTCACCGGCCTGTTCGAGCGGGTGATGGACAAGGTGCCGATGGCGGTGGCCGCGGCGCTGCTGGCCGGCGTGCTGACACGCTTCGGCCTGGACGCGGTGCTGTCGGTGCGCGCCTCGCCCGGCCTGGTGCTGGTGATGGCCGTGGCCTTTCTGGCCGGCCGACGCTGGTGGCCACGTTATGCGGTGCCGGGCGTGCTGGTGGCCGGCACGGGGGTGGCGGCGGCGCAGGGCCAGCTGGCGCTGGGCGCGGTGGACTGGGCCTGGGCCACGCCGGTGTTCGTCATGCCGCAGTTCAGCTTGGGCAGCCTGGTCGGCGTGGCGCTGCCGCTGTTCATCGTCACGATGGCCTCGCAGAACCTGCCGGGCGTGGCGGCGCAGCGGGCGGCGGGTTATGACATCCCGGTCTCGCCGGTGACCACCGCCACCGGCCTGGTGACGCTGGTGCTGGCGCCCTTCGGCGCGTTTGCGATCAACCTGGCGGCCATCACCGCGGCCATCTGCATGTCGCCCGAGGCCCATGCCGACCCGGCCAAGCGTTACACCGCGCCGGTGGTGGCCGGTCTGTTCTACACCCTGCTGGGCCTGGCCGGCGGCGCGGTGGTGGGGTTGCTGGCGGCGTTTCCCAAGGCGCTGGTGGCCACCGTGGCCGGGCTGGCGCTGCTGGGCACCATCGCCAGCGGCCTGGCCGTGGCCCTGAAGGACGAGCGCCACCGCGACGCCGCTGCCATGACTTTCCTGGTCACGCTGTCGGGCATCAGCATGGCCGGCATCGGCGCGGCGTTTTGGGGCGTGGTGGCCGGCAGCGTCACCCTCGCTGTGCAACACTGGAGAAAGTAGTCCCCCCGCAGCGCCTGCGGCGCTCCCCCCCAGGGGGCGCCGCCAGCAGCCCGGCCAAGCCGGATCTGCGGCGGCCGCTGGGCTCAGGCCCTGGCATCGCGAGTGACCCCGACAAGCCCTGAAAGACTCAACATGAAGCTGCTGTTTGTTGCCGACCCGCTGGAAGGCTTCAAGATCGTCAAGGACACCACCTTCGCGATGATGCGCGAGGCGGCGCGCCGCGGCCACGAGCTGTGGGCCTGCGAGCCGGCCGACCTGGTGTGGGTGCGCGGCAGCCGGGTGGTGGCGCGCCGCGCCCGCGCCATCACGCTCACCGGCGACGCCGAGGCCTGGTTCAGCGTGGTGGCCGAGGCCCAGCTGGCGCTGGCCGACACCGACGCCATCGTGATGCGCAAGGACCCGCCCTTCGACAGCGAGTTCTTCTACGCCACCCACCTGCTGGGCCAGGCCGAGCGCGAAGGCGCCCGCGTCTTCAACCAGCCGGCCGCGCTGCGTGACCACCCCGAAAAGCTGGCGATCCTGGAGTTCCCCGAGTTCATCACGCCCACGCTGGTGACACGCAGTGCCGACGCCATCCGCGCCTTCCATGCCGAGCACCGGGACATCATCCTCAAGCCGCTGGACGGCATGGGCGGCATGGGCATCTTCCGCGTCGGCCCCGACGGCCTGAACCTGGGCAGCATCACCGAGACGTTGAACCGCGACGGCGCGCAGACGGTGATGGTGCAGAAGTACCTGTCCGAGATCGTCAAGGGCGACAAGCGCATCCTGGTCATCGGCGGCGAGCCTGTGCCCTTCAGCCTGGCCCGCATCCCCCAGGGCAGCGAGATCCGCGGCAACCTGGCCGCCGGCGGCAAGGGCGTGGCCCAGCCGCTGTCAGAGAGGGACCGTGAAATCGCCACCACGCTGGGCCCGATCCTGGCCGCACGGGGCCTGCTGCTGGTGGGGCTGGACGTGATCGGCGACTGTCTCACCGAGATCAACGTCACCAGCCCGACCTGCTTCCAGGAAATCACCGAGCAGACCGGCTTCGACGTGCCGGCCATGTTCATCAACGCACTCGAGAAAGCGATCACCGCATGAAGACCAAAGCCGCTGTCGCCTGGAAAGCCGGCGCCCCGCTGACCATCGAAGAAGTCGACCTGCAAGGCCCGCGCGACGGCGAGGTGCTGGTCGAGGTCAAGGCCACCGGCATCTGCCACACCGACTACTACACGCTCAGCGGCGCCGACCCCGAGGGCCTGTTCCCCGCCATCCTGGGCCACGAGGGCGCGGGCGTGGTGCTGGAGGTGGGCGCCGGCGTGCCCTGGCTCAAGCCGGGTGACCATGTCATCCCGCTCTACACGCCCGAGTGCCGCAACTGCAAGTTCTGCCTGAGCCAAAAGACCAACCTCTGCCAGGCCATCCGCAGCACCCAGGGCAAGGGCCTGATGCCCGACGGCAGCAGCCGCTTCTCCATCGGTGGCCAGCCGATCCTGCACTACATGGGCACCAGCACCTTTGCCAACCACATCGTGGTGCCCGGCATCGCGCTGGCCAAGATCCGGCCCGACGCGCCCTTCGACAAGGTCTGCTACATCGGCTGCGGCGTCACCACCGGCGTTGGCGCGGTGCTGTTCACCGCCAAGGTGGAGGCGGGTGCCAACGTGGTGGTCTTCGGCCTCGGCGGCATCGGCCTGAACGTGATCCAGGGCGCCAAGATGGTGGGCGCCGACAAGATCATCGGTGTCGACCTGAACCCGGCGCGCGAGGCCATGGCCCGGAAATTCGGCATGACGCACTTCATCAACCCGAAAGAGCATGCCAACGTCGTCGACAGCATCGTGCAGCTGACCGACGGGGGGGCCGACTACAGCTTCGAGTGCATCGGCAACACCCAGGTGATGCGCCAGGCGCTGGAATGCACGCACAAGGGCTGGGGCCGCAGCATCATCATCGGCGTGGCCGAGGCCGGCGCCGAGATCAGCACGCGGCCGTTCCAGCTGGTGACCGGCCGCAAGTGGGAGGGCTCGGCCTTCGGCGGCGCACGCGGCCGCACCGACGTGCCCAAGATCGTCGACTGGTACATGGACGGCAAGCTCAACATCGACGACCTGATCACCCACAAGCTGCCGCTGGAGCGCATCAACGAGGGCTTCGACCTGATGAAGCGCGGTGAGTCCATCCGCTCGGTGGTCGAGTTCTGAACGTGGGCTGGCAGACGCTCAGCGAGCACGGCTGCTTTGGCGGCGTGCAGCGCTTCCACCGCCACACCGCGGCCGCACTGGGCGGCCTGCCGGCGCGCTTTGCGCTGTACCTGCCACCGCAGGCGCTGGCCGGCGCGCAAGTGCCGCTGCTGGTCTTCCTGGCCGGCCTGACCTGCACCGAAGAAACCTTCACGGTGAAGGCCGGCGCCCAGCGCCTGGCCGCCGAGCTGGGCCTGGCCCTGCTGATGCCCGATACCAGCCCACGCGGCGCCGGCGTGGCCGGTGAGGCCGACAGCTGGGACTTCGGTGTCGGCGCCGGCTTCTACCTCGACGCCACGCAGGCGCCCTGGGCCAGGCACTGGCGCATGGAGAGTTACCTGCTGGACGAGCTGCTGCCGCAGGTCTGGGCGCAGGCGCCGGTGCGGCAGGACGCCACCGGCCTCTTCGGCCACTCGATGGGCGGCCACGGCGCGCTGACGCTGGCGCTGCGCCACCCCGGCGTGTTCAAGAGCCTGTCGGCCATCGCGCCGATCTGCGCCCCCACGCAGTGCCCCTGGGGCGAGAAGGCCTTCAGCGGTTACCTCGGCGCCGACCGCAGCACCTGGGCCGCACACGACGCCGCAGCGCTGATGGCCACGCAGGCCGCGGCGCCGTACCCGCAGGGCATCCTGGTCGACCAGGGCCTGGCGGACCAGTTCCTGGCCGAGCAGCTGCACCCCGAAGCCCTGGCGGCTGCCTGCGCCGCCGTCGGCCAGCCGCTGACACTGCGCCGCCATGCCGGCTACGACCACGGCTACTACTTCATTGCCAGCGTCATCGACGAGCACCTGCGCCACCACGCGCGCCAGCTGCAGGGTTGAACAGCGCAGGCCCTGCGGGCTGCCCCTGGCAGCCCGCCGCCCCGATCAGAAGTTGGGTTTGATGCCGAGGTCGCAGCCGGTCTTCTTCGGGTTGGCGGCCGGGTCCAGGTTCTTCCGCTGGCCGTAGCCGACGCGGAACGCCCCCAGGGCCGTCACCGGCACCACCGCCGACAGCCGCCAGGCTGTCCGGGCTTCGGATGTCCACCCGGGTCGGTCGGCTGTCACAGGCCTGATGCCGGTGCCTGCGCCGCCGCGGGTGGGGCTGCTCCGGGCCCGCGTGATGACCCTGCCGCCAGCAGCGTTGCTGGCGCGGCTGGCCCTGCGGCAGGCCGGCGCCTAGACTTGGCGGGTCTTCGCTACGCGGGTGCTTGCCATGCCGATTGACGAGCTGTCCGATCCGCACGCGCTGTTGACCGAGTTGCGCGCGCTGCGGGCCAGCGAGCAGCAACAGCGGCAGATGCTGGACGCGCTGCCCGACCAGGCCATCCTGATGCTCGACGCGCAGGGTTGCGTCACCCGCTGGCACCCGGCGGTGCAGCGCATCAAGGGTTATGCCGCGGCCGACCTGATCGGTCAACATTTCCGGCTGTTTTTCACCGACGCCGACCGCGCCGCCGGTCACCCCGAGGCCGAGCTGGCCACCGCCGCCCGCGACGGCCGGCTGGCCACCGAGGGCTGGCGCCTGCGCCGCGACGGCAGCCGCTTCTGGGCCGGCGTGTCGCTGACCGCGGTGCACGACGGGGCCGGCGTGCTGACCGGCTTCGTCAAGGTCACGCGCGACCTCACCGAAGGCAAGCACCGGCAGGACCTGCTGGCCCGCATCGCCGAGCTGTCGCCCACCGCAATGCTGCTGGTCGATGCCGGTGGCCGCATCCGCTACCTCAACGGCCAGGCCGAGGCCATGTTCGGCTACAGCCGCGCCGCACTGGAGGGCCAGCCCATCCACCAGCTGATCCCCGAGCGCTTTCACGCCGCGCATGGTGTCCATGTGCAGCACTTTCTGCAGCGGGTGACCCAGCGGCCCATGGGGGCTGGCCGCGACCTGCATGCCCGCCACCACGACGGTCACGAGATCGAGGTCGAGGTCGGGCTGTCCGGCATCGACACCTCCGACGGCCAGGCCGTGCTGGCCGCGGTGGTGGACGTCAGCGAGCGGCGGCGCCAGCAGCGTGCGCTGGAGTCGGCGCTGGCCGACAAGGACACCCTGCTCAAGGAGGTCTACCACCGCGTCAAGAACAACCTGCAGGTGGTGCAGAGCCTGCTGAGCATGCAGCGCCGCAGCGTGGCCGAGGGCCCGGCGCGCACCGCCTTGGACGACAGCGTGCTGCGCGTGCGCTCGATGGCGATGGTGCACGAGCTGCTGTACCGCTCGGGCAACCTGGCCGCCGTGCCGCTGCGCGCCTATACCGCCGACCTGCTGCACCACATCGGCCTGGTGGCCGGCGTGTCGACGCGGGGCATCCACCTGGCCTACGACGTGGCCCTGGCCGACACCGGGCTGGACGCCGCGGTGCCTTATGGCCTGTTGCTGGTGGAACTGGTGAGCAACAGCCTCAAGCACGGTTTTGCCGGTGGGCGGCGCGGCCGTGTGCAGGTGCAGCTGCTGCCGGACGCCGGCGGCGGCCCCGGCGGCGTGCTGCGTGTGGCCGACGACGGGCAGGGCCTGCCCGAGGGTTTTGCGCTGGCGCGGCCGCGCTCGCTGGGCCTGCAACTGGCCGTCAGCCTGGCCCGGCAGCTGGGGGGCGAGCTGCAGGTCGAACCCGGGCCCGGCACCACCTTCCGCGCTGCCCTGCCACGCCTGTGAGCGCACCCCGCCAAGGACCGCTGCCCAACATGACCCCGGCCACCATCCTGATCGTCGAAGACGAAGCCATCGTCGCGCTGGACCTGCAGATGCAGCTGGAGGAGCTGGGCTACGACGTGGTCGGCGTGGCCGACCAGGGTGATACGGCGCTGCAACTGGCCGAGCGCCACCGTCCCGACCTGGTGCTGATGGATGTGCGGCTGAAGGGCCCGCTGGACGGCGTCGCCACCGCCGCCACGCTGGCCCGCAGGGCCACCGGGCCGGTGCCGGTGGTCTACCTCACGGCGCACAGCGACGACGAGACGGTGCAGCGCGCCGCCGGCACCGCGCCCTATGGTTACCTGACCAAGCCGTTCCAGATCCGTGAGCTGCGTGCCGCCATCGAGGTGGCGCTGACCAAGGCCCGCATGGAGCGCCAGCTGCACGACTCCGAGCGCTGGTTCGCCCGCACCTTGCAGTGTGTGCAGGACGGCGTGATCCTCACCGCGCTCGACGGCCGGGTGCGTTTTGTCAACCCGTCGGCCGAGGCCCTGGTCGGCTGGACCAACGAGCAGGCGCATGGCCGGCCGGTGGGCGAGCTGGTGTGCTTTGTCCCCGTGGGCGGCGACGCCGGCGATGCGTGCCTGCCCACCGACGCGGTGGACCGTGCGCTGCTGGCCGGCGTGGTGGTGGGCATCGACCATGCGCTGCCGCTGCGCACGCGTGACGGCCAGGTGGTGGCGGTGGATCAGTCGGCCAGCCCGATCGACGACGAGACCGGGCGCCGGCTGGGCGCGGTGCTGGTGCTGCGGGACGCCACCCGCCGGCTGGCGCAGGAGTCGCTGCTGCGCGCCAGCGAGGAGCGCTTCCGCAACGCCTTCGACCATGCCCCGCTGGGCATGGCCCTGGTGGCCTTCGATGGCCATTTCCTGCAGGCCAACGCCGCGCTGTGCCAGTTTCTCGGCGTCGACAAGGCCACACTGCGCCGGCGCCGCCATGACCGCCTGACCTGGCCCGACGACCGGGCCCACGCGCAGCAGCGCCTGCACAGCCTGCTGGCCGGTGACGAGACGGTGGTGCAGTTCGAGACGCGCTACCGCCATGCCACCGACGCGGCGCCGCGGTGGGCGCTGGTCAGCGTCTCGCTGCTGCGCGAGGACGAGCGGCCCACCTGCTGGCTGTACCAGGTGCATGACCTGACCGAGCAGAAGCGCGCCGCCGAGCAGTTGGCCGAGCTGGCCAGCGAGCGCATGCTGCGCCAGGCCAGCCAGATCGCCGACCAGGCCAAGAGCGCCTTCCTGTCGCGTGCCAGCCACGAGATGCGCACACCGCTGAACGCGGTGCTGGGCTTTGCCCACCTGCTGCTGCAGGAGACCGCGGCGGCCGACCCCGCGCGCACCCAGCGCTACGCCCGCCACATCCACAGCGCCGGCGAGCACCTGCTGGTGATGGTCAACGACGTGCTGGACCTGCAGCGCGCCGCCCAGGGCCAGCTGCGCCTGCTGATCGCCGACCTGCCGCTGGACGACCTGGTGGGCCAGGCCTGCGCATTCCTGGCCAGCCAGGCCCAGGCGCTGGACCTGCGGCTGGACACGCAGGTGCCCGCCGGCCTGCGGGTGCGTGCCGACGAGACACGGCTGCGCCAGGTGCTGCTCAACATCGGCTCCAACGCCATCAAGTACAACCGTGCCGGCGGCCGCGTGCACCTGCAGGCCAGCGCACTGGCCGGCGGCCTGGTCAGGCTGGTGGTGGCCGACACCGGCAGTGGCATGACGGCCGAGCAGATGGCCCGCCTGTACCAGCCCTTCGACCGGCTGGGCCGTGAGCGCGGCAACATCCCCGGCACCGGCCTGGGCCTGCTGATCGCCCGTAACCTGGTGATCGAGATGGGCGGCCAGTTCGAGGTGCACAGCGAGGCCGGTGCCGGCACGCAGGTGGTGATCGACCTGCCGGCAGCCTGACATCAAACACCCCCTACGCGCTTCGCGCGCCCCCTCAAGGGGGCAACGCCGGCGGAGCCCGATCCGCGGCGTTCGCTGGGTTTGGCCTGTGTTCTGCGGCGGCGGTGGCGCCTGACACCAAGGAAGGCTGGGCCGGGCGGCGACAATCGCCCCCATGGCCCTCCTGTCCCTGTCCAACGCCCACCTCGCCTTCGGCCATGTCGCCCTGCTCGATGGCACCGCCTTCTCCATCGAAACCGGTGAGCGCCTGGGCCTGATCGGCCGCAACGGCGCTGGCAAGTCCTCGCTGCTGAAGATCATCGCCGGGCTGGAGAAGCTCGACGACGGCCTGCTGCAGATGACCCAGGGCGTGCGCATCTGCTATGTGCCGCAGGAGCCGGTGTTCGAGCCCGGCCACAGCGTGTTCGAGGCGGTGAGCGAAGGCGTGGCCGAGGCCCGCGCCGTGCGCCAGGCCTACGAGGCGCATGCCGAGGGCGTGGACCTGGACGCGCTGCAGACCCGCATCGAGGCGCTGGACGCCTGGAACTGGGAGCAGCGTGTGGACACCACCCTGGCCCAGCTGCACCTGGACGGCAGCCGCGAGATCGGCCAGCTGTCCGGCGGCATGAAAAAGCGCGTGGCCCTGGCCCAGG
>Ga0208398_101188_pt1 | contig 11147 bp, 12 predicted proteins | sample LakWasMe79_HOW10_2_FD_183905 | JGI IMG/M metagenome (GOLD analysis project Ga0208398, IMG submission 183905) | Freshwater sediment methanotrophic microbial communities from Lake Washington under simulated oxygen tension - Sediment Metagenome... | ecosystem: Environmental > Aquatic > Freshwater >... | reverse complement strand
GCAGGGTGGCCACAGTGCCTACCCTTGCCACAGAATCGGGCCACCATGGAACTCACCCCCCGCGAGAAAGACAAGCTGCTGATCTTCACCGCCGCCCTGCTGGCCGAGCGGCGCAAGGCCCGTGGCCTCAAGCTCAACTACCCCGAGGCGGTGGCCCTGATCACGGCGGCCATCATGGAAGGTGCGCGCGACGGCAAGACCGTGGCCGCGCTGATGAGCGAGGGCAAGACCGTGCTGGCCCGCGCCGACGTGATGAACGGCGTGCCCGAGCTGATCCCGGAGATCCAGATCGAGGCCACCTTTCCGGATGGCACCAAGCTGGTGACCGTGCACCAACCCATTGCCTGACCTGGAGTGAGCACACCATGCACAAGCATCTGACCCCCTTGGCCTTGCTGGCCGGCAGCGGTTTGGCCTCGGCCCATGAAACCCATGGCCTGACGGGCGCATCGCATTGGCATGCCACCGACGCGCTGATGTTTGTCGGCCTGGGCGCGGTGGTGGCCGTCAGCCTGTGGCTGGCGCGCCGGAAATGACGGTCATGGTCCCGGGCGAACTGCTCACCGATGCCGGCGACCATGTGTTGAACCCGGGCCGCCGGGCGATCACCCTGGTGGTCCAGAACAGCGGCGACCGGCCGATCCAAGTCGGCTCGCATTACCACTTCGCCGAGACCAATGGCGCGCTGCAGTTCGACCGCGCCGCCGCCCGCGGCATGCGGCTGAACATCGCCAGCGGCACCGCGGTGCGCTTCGAGCCCGGCCAGCAACGCACGGTCGAACTGGTCGACTACGCCGGCGCCCGCGAAGTCTGGGGCTTCCGCGGCCTGATCCAAGGAAAACTCTGATGGCGACGATTGGACGGCGCGCCTACGCCGAGATGTTCGGCCCCACCGTGGGCGACCGCCTGCGCCTGGCCGACACCGCCCTGGTCATCGAGGTGGAGGACGACTTCACGCTGCGCGCCGGCGGTTACGGTGAGGAAGTGAAGTTCGGCGGTGGCAAGACCATCCGCGACGGCATGGGCCAGAGCCAGGTGCCCAACGGCCCGGGCCCGCACGAGGCCTGTGACCTAGTCATCACCAACGCGCTGATCGTCGATCACTGGGGCATCGTCAAGGCCGACATCGGCGTCAAGCGCCACCGCATCGTGGCCATCGGCAAGGCCGGCAACCCCGATGTGCAGCCGGGCGTGGACATCGTCATCGGCCCGGGCACCGAAATCCTGTCGGCCGAGGGCCTGATCGTCACCGCCGGAGGCGTGGACACCCATGTGCACTTCATCTGCCCGCAGCAGATCGAAGAGTCGCTGATGTCGGGCATCACCACCATGCTGGGCGGTGGCACCGGGCCGGCCACCGGCACCCTGGCCACCACCTGCACGCCGGGGCCGGAGAGCCTGCGCTTCATGCTGCAGGCGGCCGAGGCCTTCCCGATGAACCTGGGCTTTCTGGGCAAGGGCAATGCCAGCCGGCCCGAGGCCTTGCAGCAGCAGGTGGAGGCCGGCGCCATCGGCCTGAAGCTGCACGAGGACTGGGGCACCACGCCCGCGGCCATCAACAACTGCCTGGACGTGGCCGAGCAGCACGACGTGCAAGTCTCGATCCACAGCGACACGCTCAACGAGAGCGGCTTCGTCGAAGACACCATCGCCGCCACCCGGGGCCGCACGCTGTGCGCCTTCCACACCGAGGGTGCCGGCGGCGGCCACGCGCCGGACATCATGCGCGTGGTGGGCGAGGCCAACTTCCTGCCCTCGTCAACCAATCCGACCATGCCGTACACGGTCAACACCGTCGACGAGCACCTGGACATGCTGATGGTCTGCCACCACCTCGATGCGTCGGTGGCCGAGGACCTGGCCTTTGCCGAAAGCCGCATCCGCCGCGAGACCATCGCCGCCGAGGACGTGCTGCACGACCTGGGCGCGATCAGCATGTTCTCGTCCGACTCGCAGGCCATGGGCCGGGTCGGCGAGGTCATCATCCGCTGCTGGCAGACGGCGCACAAGATGAAGGGCCAGCGTGGTGCGCTGCCAGGCGACACCGCGCGCCACGACAACGCGCGCGTCAAGCGCTACATCGCCAAGCTGACCATCAATCCGGCACTGAGCCACGGCATCGCGCACGAGGTGGGCAGCATCGAAGTCGGCAAATGGGCCGACCTGGTACTGTGGCGGCCGGCGTTTTTCGGCGTCAAGCCCAGCGTGGTGCTCAAGGGCGGCTTCATCGCCGCCGCCGCGATGGGTGACCCCAATGCCAGCATCCCGACACCGCAGCCGGTGCACTACCGGCCGATGTTCGGCAGCTTCGGCAAGGCGCTGGGCAATACCTCGATCAGCTTCGTCAGCGGCACCAGCCTGGCCAATGGCGCGGCCGAAAGTTACGGCCTGGCCAAGCGCCTGGTGGCCGTCAAGGGCAACCGCAGCGTGACCAAGGCCGACATGGTGCACAACGCCTACCAGCCGGCGATGCAGATCGACGCCCAGACCTACCAGGTGCGCGCCGACGGCCAGCTGCTGGGCTGCGAGCCGGCGGCCGAACTGCCGATGGCGCAGAAGTACTTCCTGTTCTGACGCGGCGGCTGGCCGCACCGCGCCGGCGGCCATTCAGGGCATAGTCGTCGGCCATGGAGGTCCTGCACCATGCGCGCTGAGCGTCTTGCCCTGGCCGGCTGCCTGGTCCTGGCAGCGCTGTCGGCCTGCCAGCGGGTGGAGCCGCCCGCGCCGGCCGCGGGCGCGGCCAGCGCCGTGCCAGCCACCGAGGCCCCCGCCAGCAGACCTGCGCCGCCGGCCAGCCCGGCATCCCCGCTTCAACCGGCGTCCGCCGACCCGGCGTTGGCCGCCACCGCCACCGACGCCCTGCCCAGCGACGTGCTGGCCTTCATCGCCCGCCGCGACCAGTGCGACCACTTCCGTGGCGAAGAAGCCTATGACGCCAAGCGGGCGGCCTTTCTGGCGGCCGCGCTCCAGCGCACATGCCACGGGTCCGACCGCGCGCTGGCCACGCTGCGCCAGCAGCATGCGGGCAACGCCGCTGTACAAGCGGCACTGAAGGACTACGATGACCACATCGAATGACCGGGGAGCGGCCAGATGACGACCTTGCTGAAATCGGTGGGCAACCAGGGCACCAACCTGCCCGATGACGTGCGCACGGTGCAGGGCCTGCTCAATGCCCAGGCCGCGGCGCTGAAGTTCACGCTGCTGCCGGTCAACGGCCAGGTGGACGAGGCGATGCTGGCGGCGATCCGGCTGGTGCAGGCCAGGCTGATGCAGATGCCGACCCCCGACGGCCTGATCAGCCCGGGCGGTGGCACCTGGCGCACGCTGATCGCCGGCCGGGCCTCGGGTGCCGCCTGGTGGCAGGCCAACCAGGCCCGCTTTCCCAACAGCACCGCCCTGGCCGACCTGGACCCGGCCTTCGGCCCCAAGGCCATCGCCTTCATCCAGGCACTGCGCAATGCCGGCGCCACGGTGGCCATCAGCGCCACCCGCCGCAGCAAGGTGCGCGCCTACCTGATGCACCACAGCTGGGACATCGCCCATGGCCTGGAGCGTGCTGCCGAGGTGCCCGACGAGCCCGGCTGCGACATCGTCTGGGACCATGGTGACGAGGCGCGCTCTCGCCAGGGTGCGCAGGAGATGGTCGACCGCTTCGGCATCGCCTTCCGGCCATCGCTGGCTTCGCGCCACATCCCGGGCTTGGCGGTGGACATGACGATCACGTGGAAGGGCACTTTGCAGGTGCGCAACGCCTCGGGCCAGACCGTGGCCGTGCCCCAGCCCGCCGACCACAGCAACCCGGTGCTGCACGGCGTGGGCGCCAGCTACGGCGTGATCAAGCTGCTGACCGACCCACCACACTGGTCGGACAACGGCCACTGAGCCTGGCCCGGGCTGGCCGCGGCCATCGGCACGGCCGGGCCGGGCCGGCCAGCGGCGACAATCGGGCCATGCTGACCGTCAACAAACTGATCGCCCAGGGCCAGGGCCTCGCCGGCGTGCTGCTCAAGCGCGCCGCCACCGTTGAACTCGACTGGGACGTGCGGCAGAAAAGCCGCTTCGACGCCACCGACAGCCAGGGCCGCAGCCTGGGCGTGTTCCTGCCGCGCGGCACCGCGGTGCGCGGCGGCGACGTGCTGGTGGCCGAGGACGGCTCGCTGGTGCGGGTGATCGCGGCGCCGCAGCCGGTGCTGGTGGTGCGCGCCTGCGCCGAGCATGGCAGCCCGTTCGACCTGCTGCGCGCCGCCTACCACCTGGGCAACCGCCATGTGCAGCTGGAGCTGCAGCCCGACCACCTGAAGCTGGAACCCGACCATGTGCTGGCCGACATGCTGCGCCAGCAGCACCTGATCGTCAGCGAGGACCTGGCGGCTTTTGAGCCCGAAGGCGGCGCTTACGCACCGGGCGGGCATGCGCATGGGCATGGGCATGCCCACGGCGATGGGCACACGCACGCACCCGCTGCAACGCCGGTAGACAGCCGGCCGGTCGGCGTGCCGGTGGTGGCAGCGGAGCCGGCGCATGTGCACGGCCCGGGCTGCGGGCACGACCATGGCCATGATCACGGGCACGATCACCAGCACTGACCCCGCCATGCCCCGTGTGCGCCGCCCCGCACCGCCGCTGCCTGCGGCCGCCCTGCTGCAGCTGATGTGGCTGGCCTCGCCGGCCCTGCCGGTGGGTGGCTTCAGCTATTCAGACGGGCTGGAGGCCGCGGTCGACGCCGGCCTGGTCAACGACGAGGCCAGCGCCGGGCGCTGGCTGCGTGACCAGCTGGCACTGAGCCAGCAACGCGCCGATCTGCCACTGCTGGCCAGCGCCTTCAAGGCCTGGGCACGGCACGACGGCGCCCGCATCACCGAGCTCAATGGCTGGGCGCTGCAGACCCGCGAAACGCGCGAGACGCGCCAGCAGGCCCTGCAGATGGGCCGCTCGCTGGCCGACTGGCTGCGCCAGCGCCAGCCCGGCGACCCCCGCCTGCCCACGCTGGCCGAACTGGCCCCGGCGCCGACCTGGCCGGTGGTCTTTGCGCTGGCGGCGGTGGTCACCGGCGCACCACTGCGTGAGTCGCTGCTGGCCTTTGCCTTCGGCTGGGCCGAGAACATGGTGCAGGCGGCAATCAAGTCCGTGCCCCTGGGCCAGAGCGCAGGCCAGCGCCTGCTGGGCAGCCTGGCCGAGGCCCTGCCCGCGGTGGTGGACACCGCCATCACCACCGCCGCCGCGGGGGATACTGCGCGCCAGAACCTGGCGCCGATGCTGGCCATCCTGTCGGCCCGGCACGAAGCCCAGTACTCGCGGCTGTTCCGCAGCTGACCGGCGCGCGCGCTCCGTCTTCCCGCTGCTGCGCCGGGTGGCGGCGGCCCATCCCAGGCGGGCACACCTGGCCGGTGGGCGCCGACTGCGGCATGATCAGTGCTTCTCCCCGGGCCCCTGCCCACCACGGAAGCCTGCATGACCGCCCTGCACACCATCGCCCGCCGCACCAAAAAACTGCCACCGCTGCGCGTGGGCGTGGGCGGCCCGGTCGGCTCGGGCAAGACCACGCTGGTGGAGATGCTGTGCAAGACCATGCGCGAACGCTGGGACCTGGTGGTGGTCACCAACGACATCTACACCAAGGAGGACCAGCGCCTGCTCACCGTGGCCGGTGCGCTGGACCCCGAGCGCATCATGGGCGTGGAAACCGGCGGCTGCCCGCACACCGCCATCCGCGAAGACGCCTCGATCAACCTCGAGGCGGTGGACCGCATGCTGGAGAAGTTCCCCGACGCCGACATCGTCTTCATCGAGAGCGGGGGCGACAACCTGGCCGCCACCTTCAGCCCCGAGTTGAGCGACCTGACGATCTATGTCATCGACGTCGCCGCCGGCGAGAAGATCCCGCGGAAGGGCGGGCCGGGCATCACCAAGAGCGACCTGTTCGTCATCAACAAGACCGACCTGGCCCCCTATGTGGGCGCCAACCTCGACGTGATGGCCGCCGACACCCGCCGCATGCGGCCCAACCGGCCCTTCGTGATGAGCAATCTGCGCACCCACCAGGGCCTGGCCGAGGTGGTGGACTTCATCGAGCGCAAGGGCTTGCTGGTGGCCTGATCGCCCATGCTGATCAACTGCGTCGTCTACCGCGACGGCACCAAGCTCGCCGACATCCCGGTCGAGCACATCAGCGACCACCTGGACCAGCCCGGCTGCTTCGTCTGGGTGGCGCTGCGCGATGCCGATGAACAGGAACTGGCGCGCATGCAGGACGAATTCGGCCTGCACGACCTGGCGGTGGAAGACGCCCTGCACGGCCACCAGCGGCCCAAGATCGAGGAGTACGGCAAGACCGTCTTCGCGGTGCTGCATCTGCTGGAGCTGAGCCCCACCGACGAGCTGCGCCTGGGCGAGGTCAACGTCTTCGTCGGGCCCAACTTCGTGCTGTCGGTGCGCAACCGCAGCACGCAGGGCTTTCTCGGCGTGCGTGAGCGCTGCGAGCGTGAGCCCGAGCTGCTGCGCCAGGGCGCCAGCTTCGTGCTGTACGCGCTGATGGACGCGGTGGTCGACCGCTACTTCCCGCTGGTGGACGTGCTGGAAACCGAGCTGGAAACCATCGAGGGCCAGATCTTCGACCGCGGCGCCGGCCGCGCCAACATCGAGCGCCTGTACGAGCTCAAGCACAAGGTGACCACGCTGCGCCACGCCGTGGCGCCGCTGCTGGACGCGGTGGGCAAGCTGCATGGCGGCCGCGTGCCGACGGTGTGCGCCGCCAGCGGTGACTACTTCCGCGACATCGCCGACCACCTGGCGCGGCTGCAGACGGCGATCGACACCATCCGCGACACCATCGGCACCGCCATCCAGGTCAATCTGTCGATGGTCACCATCGAGGAGAGCGAGGTCACCAAGCGCCTGGCGGCCTGGGCCGGCATCTTCGCGGTGGCCACCTTCTTCGTCGGCGTCTGGGGCATGAACTTCGAGCACATGCCCGAGCTGAAATCGCCCTGGGGCTACCCGGCTGCGCTGGCGCTGATCACTAGCACCTGCGGGCTGATGTACTGGCGCTTCAAGCGCGTAGGCTGGTTGTAGCCGCCGGGCCGCGGTTCGGGTGCTTGTTTGATCTGGATCAGTTGTTGAGAATGGTTCTTGTTATGATTACAGCAGTCATCCCCCTCCAGGAACTGCTGCCATGTCCCCACGCCGCCCCCTGCTGCGCCCCCTGCCCCGCCGCCACGCCACGCTGACCCTCGCTGCCCTGGCCGCATTGGCCTGCCTGCCTGGCACCGCCGCGGCGCAGGCCGGGGTGATCAACATCTACTCGGCCCGGCACTACCAGACCGACGAAGCGCTGTACGCCAACTTCACGAAAGCCACCGGCATCAAGATCAACCGGCTGGACGGCAAGGAAGACGAGCTGGTCGAACGCATCCGCAACGAAGGCACGGCCAGCCCGGCCGACATCCTGATCACGGTGGACGCGGCGCGGCTGGAGGTGGCCGACAGCCTGGGCCTGTTCCAGCCGGTCAAGAGCAAGCTGCTGGACGAACGCATCCCGGCAGCGCTGCGCACGCCCACCTGGTCGGCGTTTTCAACGCGGGCACGGGTCATCGTCTACAACAAGGCGGCGGTCAAGCGCGAGCAGGTGCAGACCTATGCCGACCTGGCCGCGTCAGCGATGAAGGGCCAGGTCTGCATGCGCTCGGGCAGCCACCCCTACAACCTGTCGCTGGGCGCGGCAGTGATCGCCCATGAAGGCGAGGCCAAGGCCGAGGCCTGGGCGCGTGGCATGGTGGCCAACTTCGCGCGGGGCCCCAAGGGCGGCGACACCGACCAGATCAAGGCCGTGGCCGCCGGCGAATGCGGCGTGACCATCTCCAACACCTACTACCTGGCGCGCATGATGCGCAGCACCAAGGCCGACGACCAGGCGGCGATGAACGCGGTGGGCATCGTCTGGCCGAACCAGGCGACCTGGGGCACGCATGTCAACGTGTCGGGCGCGGGTGTGCTCAAGCACGCCCCCAACCGCGACGCCGCGGTCAAGTTCATGGAGTACCTGGCCAGCGACCAGGCCCAGGCCTATTTCGCCGACGGCAACAACGAGTGGCCGGTGGTCAAGGGCAGCGTGCAGGCCAATGCGACGCTGGTGGCCATGGGCACCTTCAAGCCTGATGCGCTGCCCATCGGCGACCTGGCCAAGACCACGGTCGCCGCGCAAAAGGTGTTTGACCGCGCTGGCTGGAAGTAAAACAAGCGGCGCAGGCGAGACAGCTGCTGGCGGTGCTTTGCTGCCTTTGGTGTGCTTGCCTGAGTAGACCTTCGTCGGTCTTGAGTCTTGCGCTTGGCCGAGGCCACCGGGTGGCCGGCTGACTCCGTGTCCCCCGGCTCCAGCCGGGGCGGCTGAAGCCTCCTCCTCTACCTACGTCAGCCGGCCACCCGGCGTCCTCGGCCCCTCCACCCTCACCGCATGCAGCGGGTTTGGACCTGAGCATGCCGCGTTGGTGGCATAGCGCCGGGCTGGATTGGCGTGTTCTGCGTAGGTAAAGGAGGAGAAGGTCAGCCTGCTGGCTGGCCTTCGGGGGACACGGAGCAGAACACGCCAACCCGGCCCGGCGCAGCCGCGCAATCCAACGAACGACCGCTGCCAGCAAGAAAAACAACAGGCTGCAAAGCGCCGGCAACCGCCACTCAACTCGCGCTGACCGCCTGCCCGCGGGCGATCTGCCGGCAGATCACCACCATCGGCAGCAGGCCCACCACGACGATCGCCAGGGCCGCGGTGGACGCTTCGGCCAGCCGCTCGTCCGCGGCCAGGGTGTAGGTCTGGGTGGCCAGGGTGTCGAAGTTGAAGGGCCGCATCACCAGCGTGGCCGGCAACTCCTTCATCACGTCGATGAACACCAGCAGACCGGCCGTCAGCGCACTGCCGCGCAGCAGCGGCAAATGCACCCGCCACAGCGTCTGCGCCGGGGTATGGCCCAGGCTGCGCGCCGCCTGGTCCATGCTGGGCGTGATCTTGGCCAGGCCGGCCTCCACCGCCTGCATCGCCGCAGTGAGGTAGCGCACCAGGCAGGCATAGACCAGCGCCGCGATGCCGCCGGTGAACAGCAGGCCGACCTGCCAGCCGAAGACCTCGCGCAACAGCGCTGCCAGCGCATGGTCCAGCCGCGTCACCGGGATCAGCACGCCCACCGCGATCACCGAGCCCGGCAGGGCATAACCCAGGCCGGCCACCCGATGGGCCCAGCGCATGGGGGCACCGCGGTGCACCCGGGCGGCATAGCCGATCAGCAGGGCCAGGGCCACCGCCAGCAGCGCCGTCAGGCCGGCCAGCAGCACGCTGTTGCCGGTCAGGCGCACAAAGCGCTCGCCGAACTGGGCGTCCCCCTCGGTCAGGGCCATGCGCAGCAACAGGCCGGCCGGCAGCAGAAAACCGCCGACCAGCGGCACCGCGCAAGCGGCCACCGCCAGCGCCGCGCGCGCGCCGGCCAGCGGCAGGCGCGGCGTGCCGCTGTGGCGCAGGCTGGTCTCGGCAAAACGCCGGCCACCGCGGCTCAGGCGCTCGAACACCAGCACGCCGATGACAAACGCCAGCAGCACCAGGGCCAGCTGCGCCGCGGCCACCCGGTCGCCCAGCGAGAACCAGGCGCGGTAGATGCCGGTGGTGAAGGTCTGCACAGCGAAGTAGCTGACGGTGCCGAAGTCGGCCAGCGTCTCCATCAGCGCCAGCGCCACACCACCGGCAATCGCCGGCCTGGCCATCGGCAGCGACACCCGCAACCAGCCCTGCCAGGGCGTCAGGCCCAGCGAGCGCGCCACTTCCAGCGTGGCGCCACCGCGCTCCAGGAAGGCGGTGCGTGCCATCAGGTAGACATAGGGGTAGAGCACCAGCGAGAACATCAGCACCGCACCGCCGATGGAGCGCACGTCGGGGAACCAGTAGTCGGCGCGCCGCCAGCCGAAGGCCTCGCGCAGCGCGGTCTGCACCGGGCCCACGTACTGCAGCAGGTCGGTGTAGGTGTAGGCCATCACATAGGCCGGCATGGCCAGCGGCAGCACCAGGGCCCATTCGAAGGCGGCACGGCCGGGGAACTGGTGCCGCGTCACCAGCCAGGCCGAGCCCACACCCAGCGCCGTGACCCCCAGGCCGACGCCCAGGCACAGCCACAGCGTGGTGACGATGTAGTCGGGCAGCACCGTGGCCGCCAGGTGGGCCCAGGTGTCGCCGGTACCCCCGGCAAACACATGCAGGCCCACCGACAGCAGCGGCACCGCCACCAGGGCCGCAGTCAGCAGGGCCAGCAGCAGCAGCCCCGACCAGCGGCGGTGGGCGGGCGCCGTCCGCAGCGGGGTGGGTCGCGGTGGGGGCAGCGGGGCGGCAGCGGACGGGGGCAACGCAGACAAGGTCGGGCAGCGATCTTGGGCAAGGGTCAGCGGGCAGTGTATCGGTGGCCCCGCCTATCATGCGGCCACCATGCATCCTGCTGACCCGCCCTGGCTGTCGCTGGCCGGCATCGCCGTTGCCTACGGCCGCCGTGCCGTGGTCGAGAACTTCTCCATGAGCTTGCCGCGGGGCACCGTGGGCTGCCTGCTGGGGCCGTCGGGCTGCGGCAAGACCACCGTGCTGCGCGCCATCGCCGGCTTCGAGCCGGTCAGCGCCGGTGAGGTCTGGCTGGACGGCGTGGTGGTCAGCAGCGCGCAGCAGCAGTTGCCACCCGAGCAGCGGCGCATCGGCATGGTGTTCCAGGACCACGCGCTGTTCCCGCACCTGACGGTGGCCGCGAATGTGGGCTTCGGCCTGCGTGGCCAGGCCGATGCGCCGCAGCGGGTGCAGCAGATGCTGGACATGGTGGGCCTGGGCCATGCCGGCCGGCGTTACCCGCATGAGCTGTCGGGCGGCCAGCAGCAGCGGGTGGCGCTGGCGCGGGCCTTGGCCCCGTCACCGCAGCTGCTGCTGCTGGACGAGCCTTTCGCCAACCTGGACATCGAGCTGCGCGAGCGCCTGGGCGGCGAGCTGCGCACGCTGCTGAAGGCGGCCGGCACCACCGCGCTGCTGGTCACCCACGACCAGCACGAGGCCTTCGCCATCGCCGACGAGATCGGCATCATGAGCGACGGCCGCATCCAGCAGTGGGACAGCGCCTACAACCTGTACCACCGGC
>Ga0208398_101185_pt1 | contig 11195 bp, 12 predicted proteins | sample LakWasMe79_HOW10_2_FD_183905 | JGI IMG/M metagenome (GOLD analysis project Ga0208398, IMG submission 183905) | Freshwater sediment methanotrophic microbial communities from Lake Washington under simulated oxygen tension - Sediment Metagenome... | ecosystem: Environmental > Aquatic > Freshwater >... | reverse complement strand
GAAGCAGGAAGAGTGGTCAGTTGGGATAGCAGCGCCGGGATGTCGGTCGCTGCACCATATGCGTGACGAAGCTCTGACCAGTAGTTACTTTCGAGGGCAAGCACAGCGCGTTCCTATGACGTACAACTTTGATGTATCCCGCAGTTTTGCGGGATAACAAGGGAACCAGTCAGATAACGTGTTTCGTTGCTCATCAATTAATCTCTTGTTTTCATAGACTTACAGCAATATACTGTATTTATGTACAGGTATATTGAATCTGACAAAGTCGCCGCTCCCGTTTTGCGCTCTGTTCGGTTGCTGGACCAACTTCGAGAGCGCATTCGTTACCTGCACTATAGCCTTCAAACCGAAAAAGCTTACCTCTATTGGGCGCGGTTTTTCATCCGTTGGCATGGCCGCAACGGCTCTATGCGCCACCCAAAAGACATGGGCAAGCCCGAGGTCGAGTCCTTCCTCACTATGTTGGCCAATGAAAGGCAGGTCTCACCCGCAACGCATCGTCAGGCTCTGAATGCATTGCTGTTTCTTTACAAGCAAGTCATTGGGCAGGATTTGACCTGGATGCAGTCCATTGGGCGTCCACCGGAGCGCAAACGAGTGCCTGTCGTGCTTACGGCGCAAGAGGTTCAGTTGGTGCTTGGGTTGATGGAAGGCGTTGAGGGCACCTTGGCAAGGCTGCTCTACGGCACGGGCATGCGATTGGCTGAGGGTTTGAATCTTCGGGTCAAGGATGTGGATTTTGATCGCAAAGTGATCGTTGTGCGCAGCGGCAAGGGTGACAAAGACAGGGTCGTGATGTTGCCACTTTCATTGGTTCCGCTGTTGACGGCGCAGCTTGCAAAGTCCCGCAGCCTTTGGGCTGCAGACCGGGCTTCGGGCCAAGCTGGCGTCTTCATGCCGCATGCGTTGGATGCCAAATATCCAAGAGCGGGCCAGTCATGGGCATGGCATTGGGTCTTCCCGTCAAACACGCTTTCCATTGACCCTCGCACCGGCGTGGAAAGGCGCCACCACTTGTTCGAAGAAAGATTGGGGCGAAAGTTGAAGATGGCTGTTGCGCAGGCATCAATTGCCAAACACGTTTCTGTACACACTTTGCGCCATTCGTTCGCCACACACATGCTGCAATCGGGCACTGACATCAGAACCGTGCAAGAGCTTTTGGGCCACGGCGATGTCAGTACAACGATGATTTACACGCACGTACTGAAGGTGGCTGCTGGTGGTGCAAAGAGCCCCCTTGATGCTCTCACTGGACTGACAAGTTGAACGTCGGCTTGCGCCCCACAGGAGTCGACAAAGGTGTGCGTCGATTTGTGTTGCTACCAATGACTGCAGTCTGTAACATGGCCGCCCGGCGAGTGACCGCTTTCCCCGAAGATGGAAGACGGCAATGGGCACGAAGGAGTCGTCGATGAATGTCAGCAATCGGGCATCGTGTTGAATACCGGCATCAGTAGCCGCGACTGTTGGTGGGGCAGGAGCCGTCGCAGTGGTGGTCGCTGGTACTGCCTTGGCGGGCGTCGCCGGTGCTTGCGCAAACGAGGCAACAGCCATATCGGACAAAAGGAAAGCGGCGATCAGGGTCTTGATATTCAACATGGATTAACTCTCACCCATCATTGATGGGTCGCATAAGCTCCGACCCTCTCGATCGACCCGACGTTGTCTGTCAGGCTTGCCTCTACAACGCCATTGATTTCCACGCATTGACCCGTTTACTTTTGTTTGCTCTTCGTCGTTCACCAACGAGCAAACTCCAACAAGCTGATGTGTGTCGATGAAACACCCTGCAGATGTTCCCCCGTATTGGGCGTTCCATTGACCGCTCTTTGAATCAGAGCCCGATGGATGTTTGCATGAACGCCCACCATGTAGGGCAAGTAATCATCCACAAACGCAACCGGCATCAATGCATGCAAAGCATCCGCTTTCGGACTGCTGCCTTTGCCGACATTGTCGGTAGCGATTACCGTGTCAATTGGAAACCCCTGGCTCAGCAGGTTGATCTGGCGTGCCGCGGCAAACCCAGGTGACAATGCCGTGACGCACACCAGGCGGTAGCCCTGCTCCTTCAGGAGGTGACACGCCTCCACCGCACCCTCAATTGCCGGAATCGTCGCCCAGAAGTGTTCATCGAAGGCAGCGCGCAACTGCTCCAACCGCTCCCCGCTGAGTCGCTCAACCCCCCAGCGGTCCATGGGCCAGTACGCCTGTGGATCCATCTCCCGCGGGTACACCCCGAACGCCCGCTCCCATGCACCGGCATAGGCCAGGTTGTAGTCCAGCAGCACCCCATCGCAGTCAAGGGCCATGATGGGTTGATTCGTCATAGATTACCTTCTCTGAAGTGCCAAGTTCCGTCTGTCGATGATTCCATATCCGTTCCTTGCGGGTAATGCCTGCACACATACCGCAGCGTGCGCCCTTGGTCTGCGGTGAGATTGCCGCACGTGCGCAGATCCATTTGGAAGAACTGACCTGCAGCTCTCAACGCCTGCCATCGCTGCGCTGGCGTTGTGGGTCCACGATTAGCTTCCTGCGGCACCCCTGAATGCGGCGGTTGTTCGTCATCACTGTCGTTTTTCACCTCCAGCCATGGAATGCCGCCAGCCCTTCCCTGCTGCATTGCTGCCGCCCACTCCCTGATCTCGCCAGTGTTCGGATAGTGACGCAGGATGGCCTCAACTTGTCCCTGCTGTTCGGCTGTGAGATTTGTGGCCGCCCTGAGTTCGCACAGGAATTCCCATCCCCAGCGCAGGGACCGGGCGCGTTCAATGGGTAAGGTCATGGTTTTGCTGATACTTCGAGGTTGACAGGGGAGTACGGGAGTGGGTAGTTCAATAACTTCCATGCGTCACGCGTGTACATCAATCTACCCCCCTCACCTGCTCACAGATGGATGCATCCGCATTGCACAAATCACTTTTCCAAAAACTTAGGTACAGATGCAGCGGCATGCCCTTTTGCAACTTGCTGATGCCATGGACCAGGAAGCTGCGCTCCTCGGTATCGATCTGTGTGTCAATGCCCAGGTTGCCGATGAACTGGATGCGCTGCACCGTGCCAACTGGCGTGGATGCTTCTGGGCTTGCGGGACTTTGCATCATCTCCTGCCACTGCGGGACACCAAGAATGAAGACCAGCGCAAAGATGATCAGCAGGGTCAGGAGCAGATCGGGAGCGGAGGGGGTGGGAGACTTTGAAGGGGGTCGGTTTTCCATGGGGGACTTTCGAATTGGAGAAGGGGATGGTGGGATTTGGAGCTCACAGCAGTTCCAGGCAGCGGTGCTGTGCGTCACAGAGGTAGCGACGGGTGTTGGCCCGTGTTTCCAGCGTCAGCGGTTCACCTCTTAACAAGCTGGCGCCCTCGCGTACCGCGTAAAAGCCAGAGTCGGTTTCCACCAGTGAGCGCACCACGAGACCAGGAACCAACGACAGGTTGTGCACCCTGCCGGCGCTGCGGACCGTTTGAACAACGGCATCGTTCTCTCTATCCCAGAGATACAGTGCAGAACCCAGGGCTGCCAGTACCAGGGTGCCGACGCCAACCAGCAAGACCATGGTGATGAGGGCAGCCCGGTGCAGCCTCTCCATGAAGCTGCCTTGCGAGCTGGCAGTGACGCGTGTTGAGGTTTGGGATTCACTTGCCATGCGACCTCCGGGCCCTGGTGCGGTAGCACATGCGCCGTGCCCGGCATGGCGCAACGGATGCACCACCACGCAACGCCGGGTACCGGTATGCCGTCCTGATATGACGCAGGATCTGCCGGCGTACAACCCATGGAATCAGCGGTGACCGCCGCAAACGCAGCCGATCCAGCCGCCCTACGCACTTACGCATGGCGACCGCCCTTGTCCGCTGGTTCGACGACGGTCACCAGGTCGTGGGCTTCTACTGACCGCTTCTTCTGCCCTTTCATCTTTCCTTTGAGCTGCTCCGTCCATGCACCTGTGATGGCACGCAGTGTGGTTCCGCCTTCGGTAAGGTCCAATGCAGTGCCCTCCATCTCCATGGCGATGATGGGCAAACGCGCGTACGCCACGACGCCCGGTTCACGCACAATGACCAAGACCTCCCGTTCCTGCAGTTCTTGTGCATTGGCCTGTAGCGCTTGGTCGCCGATCAAGGCCCTGAGCTCCTTGGGCAGGATGATGAAGGCTGCCCCGACCAGGTCATGGACCATGGCGGGTGTCGGGACAGACGGCTCGGTCGTTGACGCAGTTGGTGGCGCTGATGGTGCTTTGGACGCAGTCGCTTTGGGTTTGGATGTCTTCCTGGTGTTCATACGGTTCTTTCAGAATGTTGGGTAATGCGCTGTCCGAGCCCGGGCTGAACCGGGATCGGTAATTGGATGGGTATGTGGCGTATCAATCGTCCGTGCCGTCGCCCTCTCGTTCCCTGGCATGCTGGTCACACAGGGTTTGCAGCCAACCATGCATGGATTTCCTGTGTCCGGGCTCGCCGCAGACCATGCAGCGCCCATCACACTCGGCGGTGGCTGCATCCACCAGCTGGCGAATCCGGCCACGCAGCTCGCCGGGTGTTTCGCGGCGATAGGTGATGTGCGATGACGTCCCTACCAATTGGTCCTGCGTCGGCGGAGTGGGTGCAACCTGCATGTCCATGAAGAGGTCGCTTTCGCCATCCATCTCCCAGTACCAGCGAGGCTGACCGAACTTCTCCTTCAGCTGCACCCAGTAGAAGCCGTGCTTGTTCTCACCCAGCGCAGCATCAATGTCGTCGCAGAGCTTGGCAAAGGGTGCGTGCCAGCCGTCAAGCATGACCAACTCCAGGGACCTGCCCGCAAACATGTAGGGGTAGGCCAGAGCCTGTGGGGCCAGCAGGGGATCCATATGCGGGTTCTTGCGTTCATTGTTTTGATCGGTCATAGCGCTGTCCTTTGCTGATTCAGGGTTGGGGATTGGTGATGTGTATTGCCGTTGGGTAGGGGGTTGCCCGCCCTGGTGTTGAGCAGGCGCTGCAATGCCGGGGTGACTTCACGCACCACCGTTGTCCGGGTTGCCCGCAACCAGGAGTCGAAGCCGCTGTTTCCAACCAACCGGTACTTGCGCCCCGAGCGGGATGTGACCGTTCGCTCAGCGATGTCGATCGTTTTGATGGGTGAGCTCACCCGCCCTTCCCCATTGGCACTGCCAACCAGATGCCGGGTACGTACTCCGCGCGCGTTGGTCACCAGGTACAGCCCCCATTTGCTAATGCGGGTTTCCGGCTCCGCGGCGACCGGCTCGATGGTGTGGATGCCGTTCGGCAGGCGCGCAACAAAGTCGTTCAAGGTCATCGGCTTCTCTGGACGTGCTGCCGGATCGGCTCTGCGCTGAGGGTTGTTTCGCTTTCTGTTGTTTTGACTAGCCATTGCGGCCCCCCGGGCAGCGCGACGCTGTTTTGCTGTTCATGGATGTGCTTTCAAAGGTTTTTAGACAAAGCCTTCCTCCAGCCCGGTGCATACCGGGCATGAAGAGGCGCCTGGATTTCAGTAAAGCCAGCTGAAGGGCTGGTTGCGATCCGCGCTAGGGCGGGTGAATGGCGAGAATCAGATCAACGTCCATGACCGACACGCTCAAATCGTTGCCAGGTTCGCCAGCATCTCGGCGGTCTCTTCATCCGCTTTGAAGGCATTGGTCGTATAGAAGCCAATGGGCTGTGTGCCCTTGTTCTTGAGACGCAGTTCTTCGTGCAGCAGGGTCAGCAGCACGTGGGCCATGTCGGCGTCTGGTGCTGGCGGTGCAAATGCCAGGCGGCGTCGGACACAGGCAAAGTCACCCGGGGTCAGGCCGGCAAGGCTGGATGCCCATGCCAGATGCTGCGCTGTGGGTACCACCGGGATCTGCTGGCACAGCTGAACAAAGCTGGTCTGCAGTTGTTCCGCCTTCAGCACCTCAAACCGGATCTTGGCGTCCATGCGTCGCAGCACCGCAGGGTCCAGGGCTTCAAGCCGGTTGGTGGCCAACACCACAATGCCGTCAAAGTCACTCAGCTGTTCCAGCAGCTCATTGACCTGAGTGACCTCCCAGTTGCGCACCGCATGCTCGCGACTGGCCAGCAGGCTGTCGACCTCGTCAATGAACAGGACAGTGTCATCCTCGATGGCCGACTCGAACGTCTGGTTGATACGCTGCTCTGTTTCTCCAACCCAGGGTGAGAGCAGGTCGGAGGCGAGCATTTCCTGCAGGGGTTTGTCCAGCATCCTGGCCAGTGCATGGGCAAACGCAGTCTTGCCAGTACCGGGCTCACCGTAGAGCAGCAAGCGGGCCGATCCACAGCGTCCGATTCCCTCAGCGATCATCAACAGATCGTCACTGGCCTGAACGAACTCGGGTTTCCATGCGGGAACGGCGGATGTGCGGGTCCTGAGGTGGTTGGTGGGTTTACCGGGCAGGCGGTTGCGCAACCAGTGGCGGCACTGGTCATCGCCCATGGGGACTTCCGCGATCCGTGCCCGATCCACCACAACTGCCAGCCGGTCGATCAGGGCTGGAGTCAGGCTCGCCACTTCCGCCCAGCGCACCAGTTCCGGGTTTTGTGTAGTGGCACCCATGCGCTTTTGCAGCATGGCCAGTCGCACCGATCGGGGCATGCCCCGGAAGGTGATCACCGCATCGAAGCGTCGCAGCACGGCCGGATCCAGAATCTCCGGGCGGTTCATGATCCAGATGACCGGGATGCCGCTGTCTTCCAGCATCCGGTTCAGACTGGCCCGGTGGTTGGCCATGGTGACGGCTGGACGGTCACCGGCAGACTCGGATGACTCCCCGGCTCCCTTGAATACATCATCGGCCTCATCAAAGATGAGGACCCCGTCCCTGGAGTGGCGCATCAGGTTCATCGCCAGGCGCAGATTGCTCAGACGCTCTTCCCCGGTCAGGGCTGTTCGGTCTTCATCCAGGACTTCGAGCTCCATGGCACTGGTGCGGGTGGCTTCGCCGAATTCCCAGAGCAGAGCTCGCACCCATTCCGTCTTGCCCAGTCCGGGTGTGCCGCAGACCAGCAGATGGGCACCGCGGTGCAGGACTGAACCGGGGGCACTGCTTGCGGCACTTCGAACCCGCAGAGCTCCGGCCAGCCAACCCTGCCCCAGTCGGGTATTGGCGTCCATGTAGTGGAAGTCCTGCAGTGACAGGGTTGGGGCCTGCAGTCTGGATACCAGGTAGGAGATGATGTGGGTGGGATCGTCTTCATGCACCAACAGCTTGCTGGCCAGCAAACGCGGAACCATCAGTTTGCGGTCCAGCGTTTCGTCACCGTAGGTATTGGCCTCGACCAGTCCACTGCGGTACAGCAGCGAGTCCAATCGCATGGCTTTGCGCACGGGGTGCAAAGGCAGGTTCAACATGGCGGCAACCGCGCCAGGCAGTTCACCAAATCCCATTTGTGCCCAGGGACTAACTGCCACTCGAAGCGGGCGAAACACCCGAAACGCCACCGCCAGTTCAAAGATGTCGCGTTCAACGGGATTCAAACCGGCTTGGCCAGCCAGCCAGTTCACGGCCTGGATCAAGTGGCAGTCCACAACTGGGACCCACTCCGATACGGGACCCGGCTGATCCCAGAGCAATCCAAAAGTTTGCGTTCTCACTGCGACAAGCTGCTTCTGGATCTCGGTTGCGCTGACGGCCGGATTGGAAAGCGTTGGCATCTGAAGCAACTCACCCACGGGGGCCAGGCGTGGGTTGCCGGTGTCCATGTAGGCAGGCATGTCGCCTTCACCGAGCAGGACACGCAGGATCCAGCATGTCAGGCGCTCGCGGTAGGCCTTCCCGACCGGGGTGGCTCGTGGCCCACTGCATTGCTCCCCGTAAGAGGGTTCGACGTTGGCGAGTTCCGGGTAGTCAAAGATGTCTCGATAAGTCATAGATGTCCTTGCTGTAAGTTGAATGACGGAAACTGAGGAGAAGGAAGTGTTTGGCTGGATTGCCTCGATCACTCGGGCATCGCCATGTAGATCTGGTTCTCGATGCGCATCAGGTAAATGGCATCCAGCGTTTCCATGTGGACCGAGGTGATCAGGCGGCTGGATTTGTCGCGGTGGCATGTGCGATTCACGCCTTTGCCCACATCGGCAAAGTTGATGCCGCCGTTCAGAGTGGCAATGGCTGGGCGACCCAACACCGCAATGAGTTCAGGTGGAACGCCGACGATCTGCATACCCTGGGTGAAGAAGGCATGGATGGGTTTGCCCTGGCGCGGTCCCATTGCCTGACTGAATCCTTCGGGTCGACCGGCAAAGGTGTTTCGGTACCGCACCTCGTGGATGTCCTTGAGGGCCGTGCTGGAGTTGGCGAACTTGAAGGCAAAGGGTGTGTGCATGGATTGGCTCATGGGGTGATGCGTGGGTTGACTCGGGAAGTGGCTGGGTACTGGACCAGTGGCATGGGGTTGGCGTGGGGGTACGACTCAGCCCGGGTGACGACGTTGCAAGGTCATGCTCTCAGCCAGGTCCTGTACCGTCACCCCCACGCAGTACCGCAGATGCAATACCGACTCTTCGTTCACTTCGTCCTCATTGCCCCAACCCAGGCAGTTGCGCAGGCGCTGCCCTTGCACTTCATCTGCGGCGTCCAGGCGGCGCAGTGCATCGCGCACCACGGAGCGAATGACATCGCCCGATGAGTAGGGGTGCTTGACGGTCTGGCCCAGCAGTAGCTCGATGCCGGAGATCAGGATAGCGGCGTAGAGGGTGTTGCGAATGCGGGGGCTCAACAGACTGGCGTTAGCGGCGCATTGCGCTGCGGCGCGCAGACGCTCGATCGGCAGGCGCTGCAGCCGGGGACCGTGCTCACGCAACACCGTCAGGACACGGTTGACATCGCGCTCGGTCATGACCGATGCCAGGAAATCACGCAGTGGGCCTGCACTCACCAGGTTCACGGCGCGTCGGATCAGCAATTGCGGATCGGTGCCAATGGTGATTTCTGCAATGCGTTCAATGGTGGTTACGCCTTGGCTGGCTTTGGGCGTGACATCCGCCACCGTAGCCATGCGCGCTTTTTTGGTCTTGCGCAGCGAGACCAGCGAAGCGTATCGCTGGGGAGACATCAGGGCAATCGGGTTGAGGATTGCGTTGCGGGTTTGGGCTGCGGGGATGGAAGGCTGTTTCATATCGAATCCGTTCGGTGGTTGACAAAGTTTTGAGGCAAAGCTCTCCCCGGACCCGATGAACTCGGGTTTTAGAGAAGCCAGGGTTGGCGGTGGTGGTTGTGCGGCAGTGCTCAGTCAGACCGGGCACTGTGTGTTTGCAGCACTACGGTGGGTGGACCGTTGGGGATGGATGGGTGTATCGAGTCATGGCATGGGTTTCTGATGGATCTCAAAACAAATTAGCACGAAGTCCGATTTGCGCAAGTGGGTGCAAAGCGGGCTTGGCGCACTGTTTGCGTTTGGCTTGATGAACCGATACATTCATTGGGAACTTCCTGTTTTGCGACACTGGGTTTCTTTGGGCAAAGCTTCTCCCCTACCCCGGGGTTTGCCGTTTTGCGGGACCGGGGGCTGATGGAAACAAGCTGCTGCGTTGGGGCTAGTTCAGCTGCAGGGGTGGATGCGTTTGCATCCAGGTTTGCAGCGGTGTGGTCCAGGGTCTTGGTGGAGGTTGGGCGTCGGCGTTGCTGCCACTGATGGTTGCATCACCCAGGTCGTCCAGGTCAATGGGATAAGTCAGGTGTCCATGGCTCTGACCTCTGGTGCGATCCTGGCTGCGCACATAGCTGGGATGGTGCATACCACGCAGTTTGGGCACAGGCTGTGGTGCCGCATCCTGTGCCGGGACAAAGATGCTGTGATTGGCACCGGGCACCTTTTGCTCAATGAGCGGGCCCTGTGACATTTGACTGGCCAGCAAGCGCTCCATGGCTGAGCCGTCCTGGCGGGTCAGGTTGGGGACGTAGCGGCTATAGACACGGAACAGCATCTCGGTACTGGTGTGGCCCAGCTGCCGTGCAATCCATTCCGGAGCTTCGCCGGAGGCCAACCACAGTGTGGCTGCGGTGTGGCGCATCTGGTAGGGGCGTCGTGCGGTCAACCCCAAGTGACGTAGAAGCGGATACCAGACGCGGTCCGAGAAGTTCTTGTTGTCGATGGGCTGACCGGTGAGGTTGCAGAAGACGTACTCGGACACCTTGCCAGTTGCCTCGAACTGGGACTTCAAGGCATCGAATACCGGCTGGCTCATCTGGATGTCGCGCTGACTGCCATCGGTCTTGGTGTATTCGTCTTCACCCAGGACAAAGGTTTCACGCACGCGCAGGATGCGCAGATCGAAGTCCACATACTTCCACTTCAAACCATGGACTTCGCCGGTGCGCATCCCGGTCAGAAAGCGCGTGGTGAAGTAGTTCTTGTAGTCGGCCCTGACGGTTGCAATGATGCGCTGCACATCTACCAGGTTGAAGGGATCGACATCGGTTTTACGCTGGCGCAGCTTCTTGATATTGGTCATCGGTGACGTAAACTCAAAGCGGTCGGCGGCTTCGTTCAGGATCTGGCGTAGCAGACCCATGATTTCATTGATCCGCTTGGGTGAGAGTCCAATTTGCTCTCCGCGTCCTTTTACTTTTGCGAGTGTGGCGCGGAATTCAAGAACATCAGACTTGGTGATACTGCCGACCACCTTGCCGCCGAAGTGCGGGATCAAGCGACCGTTCAAAGTGGACAGCAAAGACTTGATGTGGCTGCGGCGCCATTCGATGCTGCGCTCATCAAACCAGGTAGTTGCGAAGTCTTTGAACTGGGGGCCCACAGCATTGACCACCGGCGCACTGCCATGGATCAGTTGATCGACAGCTTGCGCGGTTTCGGTCACTACAGCACCAGCACTTGCCTTGGCCAGGCGTTTGAGTGCCTTGCTGTTGGGGAAGTAGTTGGCGTAGACGAAGGTTCCCGCAGCGATCTCGGATTCGATCTTGGTCAGGACTTTTTCTAGCTTCTTGCGGTTGGTGGGATTGTCCGCAAGTGCCGAGTATTCCCGAAACCTTCCATCTTGGAAGCGGAAGTCCATAAAAAGACTACCAGTCGTATCTGACAAGCGGATGCTACCCATGGAGAACTCTCCCGTTCGCCATTGGAATGCCAGCCATCGCCGACACCTTTCCATTTGGTATGGAAACCATATCGCGCTGAATCGCTTGCCAAATATAGAGAATCTTCCTTCCTCCGAAGGGCCTGAAGTAATGCA
>Ga0208398_101184_pt1 | contig 11198 bp, 11 predicted proteins | sample LakWasMe79_HOW10_2_FD_183905 | JGI IMG/M metagenome (GOLD analysis project Ga0208398, IMG submission 183905) | Freshwater sediment methanotrophic microbial communities from Lake Washington under simulated oxygen tension - Sediment Metagenome... | ecosystem: Environmental > Aquatic > Freshwater >... | reverse complement strand
TTGGCTCTTTGCGCATTGATTGGTGATGGCTCATCTGGTGAGCCAGCAGACTGAGATATTGACGGGCATGTCCCCGGGGTTCGGGGCTTAAGGAGCCGGTCATGCGCAGTCGAGAACTCAAGAGATTGCTGGCCCTGGCGTCGAAGCTGACGTTGCCGCAAAGGCAGGAACTGATGCACGCCTTGGCACAGAGTGACGATGCCTCGCAGGTGGTGCAGGCACTGGAGGCGCGCCCGGTGGAATGCCCGCATTGCCACGGCGAATGCCTGGTTCGCAACGGGCACGCCAGCGGACTGCAGCGCTACAAATGCCGGGACTGCGCCAAGACTTTCAATGCGCTGACCACGACGCCGCTGGCGCGGCTGCGGCACAAGAACAAATGGGGGCGGCAGGCCGAGGTGTTGCGCCAGGGGCTGAGCGTGCATGAGGCCGCCGAGGCCTTGGTCGTAGCGCCCAGCACGGCGTTCCGCTGGCGTCATCGCTTCTTGCAACTGGCCCAGGACATCAAGGCTCGGGTGCTACAAGGCGTGGTCGAGGCCGACGAGACCTACTTCCTGCGCTCCAGCAAGGGCCAACGAGTGCAGGCACGCAAGGCGCGGCACCGAGGCGGCAGCGGTGCCAAGCGGCGCCTTGTCCGACCAGCAAGAGCCGGTGCTGGTCGCGCGCGACCGCTCGGGTGCAACGGCCGACTTCATCTTGCGACGCGCCGGCAAGGCGCAGACCATCGCAGCGCTGGCACCGATGCTGGCCCCTGACGCCGTGCTGTGCACGGACTGCAGCGGCGCGTTAGGAGCAGCGGCCCTCCATCTGGGCGTCGAGCACCACGCGCTGAACCTGTCCAAGGGTCAGCGCGTGCAGGGCGCTTGGCACATCCAGAACGCCAACGCTTATCACGCAATGCTCAAGAATTGGATGCGCCACTTCAAGGGGGTGGCCAGTTCGTACTTGGCCAGCTATCTGGGCTGGTTCCGTGCCTTGGACCGGTCGACCCAACCTCCTCGCCAACCCGCGCCGTTCTTGGCGATGGCGATTGGTGCTTGAGCCCGTCACTACCCAATGCGCAAAGAGCCTTTTGCTTTCTGGGACTCCAATCTTTATCAGGCGATCCACAGCAGTTCCTGCCCGTCCATTCGTTGATGGCCTTGCCCAGGGCGAGCAGGGCTTCGGACACCCCGGGTGTCAGCCTGGCGAATTCAGGGCGGTCTATGCATGCAGCGGTGCTCGTGGTGTTCTCCTTGGCTCGCCATTCTGGAGCCGTTTTGCTGCTTGTCGGTGTGTGTATGCCGGCGGGCGCCCCTCGCGCAAGGCCTTGCCTCAGGCTCAGGCATTTCAAATTGTTTTGTGAAAGTTCAGTAAATACGGAAAATACAGCAACGCCTTGAGATGGATCAAACGAAGAGTGCCGGCACTTTGCCCTGGCGCAAGGAGTGACATGCAATGTCGTCATCAACCATGAGCCCCCTGGTGCGCAGCTTTGTGGCGCACTTCGGCGAGATGGGTAGCCGCTGGGGCATCAACCGCACGGTGGGTCAGATCTACGCGCTGATCTACGTCTCGCTGCGGCCGCTGAATGCCGATGAGATGGCCGAGGCGCTGGAGTTCAGCCGGTCCAATGTGAGCATGGGCTTGAAGGAGTTGCAGGCCTGGCGGCTTGTCAAGCTCAGGCACCTCCCGGGGGACCGGCGCGAGTACTTCGAGGCCCCGAGCGACGCCTGGGAGATCTTCCGCACCCTGGCGGAGGAGCGTCGTCGGCGCGAGATCGAGCCCACGCTGTCAATGCTGCGCAATGCCCTGCTGGAAGCGCCGGCGAGCGAGGAAGACCGGGTGGCGCAGGAACGCATGCGCAGCATGCACGACCTGATCGAGCTGATGACGACCTGGTTCGACGATGTGCAGCGCATGGACTCGCAGACCCTGGCACAGCTGATGAAGATGGGCTCCAAGGTGCAGAAGCTGCTGGAGTTCACCGGCAAGGTCAAGGTGCTCAGCGGCGGCAAGGAGGCGCGCTGATGGATGCCGTCCTGCTCGCGCGCCTGCAGTTTGCGCTCAACATCAGCTTCCACATCCTGTTCCCCACCATCACCATCGCGCTCGCCTGGGTGCTGCTGTTCTTCCGCTGGCGCTGGTTGGCCACCGGCGCGGCCTACTGGCTCTCGGCCTACCGCTTCTGGACCAAGGTGTTCGCGCTCAGCTTTGCGCTGGGCGTGGTCAGCGGCATCACCATGAGCTTCCAGTTCGGCAGCAACTGGCCGGGCTTCATGGAGCGGGCCGGCAATATCGCCGGGCCTCTGCTGGGCTACGAGGTGCTGACGGCCTTCTTTCTCGAAGCCAGCTTCCTGGGCGTGATGCTGTTCGGCCATGGCCGAGTCAGCGAGCGCGTGCACCTGATCGCCACTGCCCTGGTGGCCGGTGGCACCACGCTCAGCGCCTTCTGGATCCTCAGCCTGAACTCCTGGATGCAGACGCCGCAGGGCTTCGAGATCATCCATGGCGAATTCCACGCCAAGGACTGGCTAGAGGTGATCTTCAACCCGTCCTTTCCCTACCGCCTGGCGCACAAGCTGCTGGCCTCGGGCCTGACCGTCGCCTTCCTGCTGGCGGGAGTTAGCGCCTGGCAATTGCTCAAGCAGCGTGTGCAGCCGCATACCGGCGCGGTGCTGCGTGTCGGCCTGACCTTGGCGGCCGTGTTGATCCCGCTGCAGATCTTCATGGGCGACCAGCATGGCCTCAACACACTCAAGCATCAGCCCCAAAAGGTGGCGGCGATGGAGGGCTTGTGGGAGACCAAGCGCGGCGCCCCACTGCTGCTGTTCGCGTGGCCGAATGAGCAGGCGCGCCGCAACGACTACGCGATCGAAATCCCGCGCCTGGCCAGCCTGATCCTGACCCATGAGGCCGATGGCGAGCTGCGCGGGCTGAATGAGTTCCAAGGGGCGCATCCACCGGTGGCACCGGTGTTCTTTGCCTTTCGCGTGATGGTGGGCATGGGGCTGGCGATGCTCGGTGCGAGCTGGCTGGCCTGGTGGCTGTACCGGCGCCAGGGCTGGCGGCCCGAGGGCCTGCCGAGGCCGCTGCTGCGACTGCTTGCCTGCATGAGCTTCTCCGGCTGGGTGGCCACGCTGGCGGGCTGGTATGTCACCGAGATCGGACGGCAGCCCTTTCTGGTCTATGGCTGGCTGCGCACCGCCGAGCTGGCCTCCACCACGCCGGCACCCACCATCGCGCTGAGCCTGGCGGGCTATGCCTCGCTCTATCTGGGCCTGCTGCTGGCCTATGTGATGGTGGTCAAGACCATGGCCGAGAAGACGGCCGCGGCGGAGCCCGTCGCACCGGTCAATTTCAATCGGAGGATGGCCGCATGAGCGCCGAACAATGGATGCCGCTGGTCTTCATGGCGCTGATGGGATTCGCCCTGTTGCTCTATGTGGTGCTGGACGGTTATGACCTAGGCGTCGGCCTGCTGATGCTGGGCGCCAGCGATGCCGACAAGGATCGCATGATCGCCTCCATCGGTCCCTTCTGGGATGCCAACGAGACCTGGCTGGTGCTGGGCGTGGGGGTGCTGCTGATCGCCTTTCCCAAGGCCCAGGGCGTGGTGATGCAGGCGCTCTACCTGCCCATTGTGCTGATGCTGATGGGCCTGATGCTGCGCGGCGTGGCCTTCGACTTCCGCGTCAAGGTGCAGGCCGGGTGGAAGCCGCTGTGGAACCGTGCCTTCATGGGCGGCTCGCTGCTAGCCGCGCTGGCGCAAGGCTGGATGCTGGGGCGCTATGTGACGGCGTTCCAGCAGGGCGGCTGGTTCGACGCCTTTGCCCTGCTGATTGCCCTGGCGTTGACGGCGGCCTATCTGCTGCTGGGCGCGACCTGGCTGATCATGAAGACCGAGGCCCTGCTGCAGCAGCGCGCCATCCGACTGGCCAGGCGCGCTTGGCCCTTGCTGTTGCTGGGGTTGGCGGCCATCTCGGTGGCCACACCCTGGCTCAGCCCTTCGGTACGCGAGCGCTGGTTCACCATGCCGGGCTTCATCGCCTTGCTGCCGATTCCGCTGATGACCGCGCTGGCCTTGCTGGCACTGCGGGGCCTGCTCAACTCCAGTCGCATCGTTGGCAAGCTGTGCTGGGCGCCGTTTGCGCTCATGGTGCTGGTGATGCTGCTGGGTTTCTTCGGCCTGGCCTACAGCCTCTATCCCTATGTGGTGATGGATCGCATCACCGTTTGGCAGGCTGCCGCGGCCCCCAAGTCGCTGCAGTTCATCCTGGTGGGCTGTGCCGTCACGGTGCCAGCGATACTCGCTTACACCGCGTTTGCTTATCGGGTGTTCTGGGGCAAGGCCGGCGAGCTGAGCTATGCCTGAAGTCATTGCAACTCGTCGCGCTGCACCGCAAGTCGCGCCGGAAAGCCGGCAGTTCGTCACCTCCCCCTGGCAAGCCGGCGCGTGACTTCAGATACTTCTTCCAACGCTTCGAAGAGGGGGAGTCATGTTGCAAAAAGAAACCAGCAGGTCACGCAGCGCAAGACGGGCACTGGGGATCGCCGCATTGAGCGCCGCCTGCCTGGCACCGAGCCTGGCGCAGGCCAGCGAGGTCGTCAAGCTGGCACGCCTGGTCATCACCGGCAAGCGCGCCAGCACCGAAGCCACGCTGCCGCGCGGCACCGAGGCGCAAACCGTGCAGCAATTGCCGCGCGTGCTGGTCGAGGGGCAGCGCCTGCAGCCCGAGGCCTCATTCAGCCCCATGGCGGTGCTGTTCGGCTCACGCCCGGTGGTCAAGCCGATCTGAGCTTGACCCGCGCTCAGGCCCAGGTCGGTGGCCTGGGATGTAGCCTCGCCATCGCCAGGCTGTCCACATACTGGCCGTCGCGCAGCGCATAGGCGCGCATGCGGCCCTCGTGCTGAAAGCCGCAGCGCTCATAGAGGCGGATGGCACGCGTGTTGTCCGCGTAGACCCCCAGCTCGATACGCAAGACCTGACCCCAGTTGTCGGCATAGTCGAGCAGGGCATCCATCAGGGCCTGGCCAATGCCCTGGCCCTGGGCGGCCGACGCCACCGAGATGCCCAGCGACATCACATGGCGGCGCCGCAGCGCCAGCCCCGCGGGATGCAGCCCGGCCATGCCCAGCACCTTGCCATCGAGTTCGGCCACCAGATTGATGTCGCTCTTGCCCGGCGCCGAGGTTTCGAGCAGGCGCTGGCGCCACAGCTCCTCGGTGGGGTAGGGCAGTTGCAGCAGCCCGGCGTAGACCTCGGGCTCGCGCATGAACTGCATGACCGCGCTGGCATCGCTGGGCAGGGCGCGGCGTAAGGTCAACGGCATCTCGGTAGTCCTCGTCGTGAGCAGGGGGCTCCATAATGCCGTACGCCAGCGTCCCTGACCAAATGCCACGCCTCACCGAACTTCCCCGCCCAGCCGCGCTCACTGCGGCGCCATCGCCCTTGCCCAAGGGGCAGCCGCAGCCAGCGGAGAAATTCGCCTTGCATGCCGGCCCGTCGCGCATCGACGGCCAGGGCGTGTTTGCCGACGAGGCCATTCCGGCGCGCCGCAAGATCGGCGAGATGCGTGGCGAGCTGATCTCGGTGGCCGAGGCACGCCGCCGCATCAAGGGCTGCGAGCGCATCCATGTGGTCGAGCTGAGCGAGAAGCGCGCGGTCGACGCCACGCATGACGCGGGCGTGATGCGCTTCATCAACCACTCCTGCAGCCCCAACGCGGTGCTGCGCATCCGCCAGGGCCGGGCCGAGTTCTATGCGCTGCGCGATATCGAGCCGGGCGAGGAGCTCACCGCCCACTATGGCGAGAGCCACCACGAGGGGCGACTGCGCTGCCGCTGCGGTGCGCCGAATTGCAGCGGCAAGCTGTGAGCCTCTTGAGTCCGCGGCTCAGGAGTTGAGCTGGGCGCCGGCGGGCGGTTGCAGCCAGAACAGGCGCAGATCCTGCGCCGCATAGAGCGCATCGTCCACCAGCACGTCCTGGTCCACCTCGTCCTCGGGTTCGTAGGCCTCGCTGATATAGGCCTCGCGCTGCTCGCCGGCCGGCATCGCCACGGCGGCGATGGCCATCAGCAGCGAGTCCAGCATCTGGCCGGCTTCGCCCTCGGCATCGTGGGCGTACCAGCTTTCCTCGAAATCATCCACGGCCTGCATAAAGCCCTCGGCCCACATCACGCCGGGCGCGGGCAGCTCGTCGAGCTGGTCGGCGCTGAGCACGCCTTGCGACAGCAGGGAGGCGCGCGTGGCCTCGTCGAACTCGGTGATCAGCGGCGAGAGGCGCAGCGCGTCTGGTTGCTCCATCAGGGCCTCGGGATCGAGCGCCTCGGCGATCTCGTTCCAGCGCTCGTGCAGCACTTCCATGAATTCGTCCACCGCCTCGCGCTCCTCCAGCACGGCCGGCCAGTCTTCGCCGAACAGGGCGTCCATGGCCTGCAGCGGCGAGGCATCGGCGGGGCCGCAGATCAGCGCGGTCATATAGCCGTCCAGCGTGTCGATGGGCACGGCGTCCTCATCGTCCTCCACGGCGGCAGCCAGGATGTTCAGCAGGGCGGCCAGGCGCTCTGCGTTGTCGTGGTCGATCTCTTGGCTCATGCGCATTTCCTTGGCTACAGAAAGAACAAGGGCCCCCGCTTGAACCGGGGGCCCTTGCTGAAGTGATTGTCTATCGGATCAGAGCTTGCCCGCTACCCAGGCCTGCACGCCGGCCAGGGCCTGGGGCAGGGCCTTGGCATCGGTGCCGCCGGCCATTGCCAGATCGGGCTTGCCGCCGCCCTTGCCGCCGACCTGCTGCGCGACGAAGTTCACCAGCTCGCCAGCCTTGAGCTTGCCCACGCTGTCCGCCGTGACACCCGCAGCCAGTTGGACCTTGTCGCCATCGACGGCGGCCAACACGATGGCGGCGGTCTTGAGCTTGTCCTTGAGCTTGTCCATGGTCTCGCGCAGGGTCTTGGCGTCGGCACCCACCAGGGTGGCGGCCAGCACCTTGATGCCCTTCACGTCCACCGCCTGGGCCAGCAGCTCGTCACCCTGAGCCGAGGCCAGCTTGCTCTTGGCGGCGCCCAGTTCCTTCTCCAGCGCGCGCAGCTGATCCAGCACCGCATGCACGCGGCTCTCCAGCTCGGCGGGGGCGGCCTTGAGCGTGCCGGCCACCGCCTGCACGGTCGACTCCAGCGATTGCAGATAGGCCAGGGCGTTGTCGCCGGTGACCGCCTCGATGCGGCGCACGCCAGCGGCCACGCCGCCTTCGGCCACCACCTTGAACAGGCCGATGTCACCGGTGGCCTTCACATGCGTGCCGCCGCAGAGTTCCTTGGAGCTGCCGATCGAGAGCACGCGCACGGTCTCGCCGTACTTCTCGCCGAACAGCATCATCGCGCCGCTCTTCTGTGCATCGTCCAGCGCCATCACCTCGGCCTTGGCCCCGGCGTTGGCGAGGATCTCGGCATTCACGATGGCTTCCACGCGCTTGACTTCAGCCGCGCTCAGCGGCGCGTTGTGGGCAAAGTCGAAGCGGGTGCGCTCGGCATTCACCAGCGAGCCCTTTTGCTGCACATGGGCGCCCAGCACCTCGCGCAAGGCCTTGTGCATCAGGTGGGTGGCGCTGTGGTTGCGCACGGTCTTGGCGCGCGCCTCGGCATTCACGCGGGCCACGAACACGTCGCCGGCCTTGATAGCGCCTTCCAGCACGCGGCCATGGTGGCCGAACACATCAGCCTGGATCTTCAGCGTGTCCTCGACGGCGAAGCGGCTGGTGCCGTTGCGCAGCTCGCCGCTGTCGCCCACCTGGCCGCCGCTCTCGGCATAGAAGGGGGTGTGGTCCAGCACGATGACGGCATCGTCACCGGCCTTGGCCTCGGCCACCGCCACGCCATCCACGTAGACGGCCGTCACTACCGAGGTCTCGCAGACCAGGTGGTCGTAGCCGTGGAAGGCGGTGGGCTGGCCCTGGTATTCCAGGCCCTGGGCCATCTTGAACTTGCCGGCTGCACGGGCCTGCTCGCGCTGGCGGTTCATCGCGGCTTCAAAGCCGGCCTGGTCCACCGTCACGCCGCGCTCTCGGCAGACGTCGCCGGTCAGATCGACCGGGAAGCCGTAGGTGTCGTGCAGCTTGAAGGCGGTTTCGCCATCGATCTGCTTGGCCCCGCTGGCCAGCGCTGCTTCCAGGATCTCCATGCCGTTGGCGATGGTCTGGAAGAAACGCTCCTCTTCCTGCTTCAGCACCTCGGTGACGCGAGCCTGAGCCTGGCGCAACTCGGGATAGGCGTCGCCCATCTGCTGCACCAGCTCGGCCACGATCTTGTGGAAGAAGGGGGTGCGGGCGCCCAGCTTGTAGCCATGGCGGATGGCGCGGCGGGCGATGCGGCGCAGCACATAGCCGCGGCCCTCGTTGCCGGGGATCACGCCGTCGACGATGGTGAAGCTGCAGGCGCGGATGTGGTCGGCGATGACCTTGAGCGAGGCGCTGTCCTTGTCGCAGTCTTGTGCGCCGGCACCGTCGACGGCCGCCTTGGCCGCGGCCAGCAGACCGACGAAGGTGTCGATCTCGTAGTTCGAGTGCACATGCTGCAGCACCGCAGCCAGCCGCTCCAGGCCCATGCCGGTGTCCACGCTGGGCTTGGGCAGCTTGTGCATCACACCGTCTTCGGTGCGGTTGAACTGCATGAAGACGTTGTTCCAGATCTCGATATAGCGGTCGCCGTCTTCATCGGGGCTGCCCGGGGGGCCGCCGGCGATCTCGGGGCCGTGGTCGTAGAAGATCTCGGTGCAGGGGCCGCAAGGTCCGGTGTCGCCCATCATCCAGAAGTTGTCGGACATGTAGCGGCCGCCCTTGTTGTCGCCGATGCGCACGATGCGCTCGGCGGGCACGCCCACCACCTTGTTCCAGATGTCAAACGCCTCGTCGTCCTCGGCATAGACGGTCACCCACAGCTTCTCGGCCGGCAGCATGAAGTGCTTGGTCAGCAACTCCCAGGCATAGCTGATGGCGTCATGCTTGAAGTAGTCCCCGAAGCTGAAATTGCCCAGCATTTCGAAGAAGGTGTGGTGGCGCGCGGTGTAGCCGACGTTGTCCAGGTCGTTGTGCTTGCCGCCGGCGCGGATGCACTTCTGGCTGGTGGTGGCGCGGGTATAGGCGCGCTTGTCGAAGCCCAGGAACACGTCCTTGAACTGGTTCATGCCCGCATTGGTGAACAGCAGCGTCGGGTCGTCGCCGGGCACCACCGGGCTGGACGCCACGATCTGGTGACCCTTGGATTCGAAGAACTTCAGAAATGTCTGGCGAATCTCAGCTGCTTTCATTCCGGGCGCTTTCTCGTCAACCCTCAGCGTGGCTGGGGTAAATGCTTGATTTTTGGGGGCCGTTGATTATAGGGGCGGGTGTTGCCCGGGCCACCCTCGGCGGCGGGGTAGAGTGCTGTCTCCAATCCCTGACGATCGACGGAGTTTTCGATGGACAGCAAGCCCACCCCCCTGGCCGCCCTGGATGACGCCAGCCTGCTCAAGACCCAGAGCCTGATCAACGGCGAGTGGGTGGCCGGCGGCGCGCGTTTCGCGGTGCACGACCCCGCCACCGGGGCCTTGCTGGCGGAGGTGGCGAACCTGGGTGCGGCCGATACCGAGGCGGCGATCGCCGCCGCCAACGCGGCCTGGCCGGCCTGGCGCAGCAAGCCGGCCAAGGAGCGCGCGGCCATCCTGATGCGCTGGCATTCGCTGCTCATCAAGCACACCGAGGACCTGGCCCGCATCATGACGGCCGAGCAGGGCAAGCCCCTGGCCGAGGCACGCGGCGAGGTGGCCTATGGCGCCAGCTTCATCGACTGGTTTGCCGAGGAGGGCAAGCGTGTCTATGGCGAGACCATCCCCACCACCGACAACAACAAGCGCTACATCGCCATCAAGCAGGCGATGGGCGTGTGCGCGGCGATCACGCCCTGGAACTTCCCCATCGCGATGATCACCCGCAAGGTCGCGCCGGCGCTGGCGGCCGGCTGCACCGTCATCATCAAGCCGGCCGAGCAGACCCCGCTGTCGGCGCTGGCGGTGGCCGAGCTGGCGCAGCGTGCCGGCATGCCGGCCGGGGTGCTGAACGTGCTGACGGGCGATGGCGAGCAATCCATCGCCATCGGCAAGGCGCTGTGCGAAAGCGATGTGGTGCGCCACCTCTCCTTCACCGGCTCCACCGAGGTGGGGCGCATCCTGATGCGTCAATGCGCGCCCACCATCAAGAAGCTCTCGCTGGAGCTGGGCGGCAACGCGCCCTTCATCGTGTTCGACGATGCCGATCTGGACTCTGCCGTCGAAGGCGCGATGGCCAGCAAGTACCGCAACGCCGGCCAGACCTGCGTGTGCGCCAACCGGCTCTATGTGCAGGAGGGCGTCTACGACGCCTTCGTCACCAAGCTGGCCGCCAAGGTGGCGGGGCTTAAGCTGGGCAACGGCTTCGAGCCCGGCGTCAATCTGGGCCCGCTGATCGACGCACAGGCGCTGGCCAAGGTCGAGAGCCATGTGGCCGATGCGCTGGCCAAGGGTGCGCGCCTGGTGGCCGGCGGCAAGCCTGCCGAGGGGCAGGGCGGTGGCCAGTTCTACGAGCCCACCCTGCTGGCCGACGTCACCAGCGAGATGCTGTGCGCGCGCGAGGAAACCTTCGGCCCGGTGGCGCCGGTGTTCCGCTTCCAGACCGAGACCGAGGTCATCGCCCTGGCCAACGACACCGAGTTCGGCCTCGCCAGCTATTTCTACAGCCGTGACATCGGCCGCATCTTCCGCGTCGGCGAGGCGCTGGAGTACGGCATGGTGGGCGTCAACACCGGCCTGATCTCCACCGCCGAGGTGCCTTTCGGCGGCGTCAAGCAGTCGGGCCTGGGCCGCGAAGGTTCGCGTCATGGCATCGAGGACTATGTGGAGCTGAAGTACCTCTGCCTGGGTGACATCCAGAAATAGCATCGGAGCCACGCGCTGAAAGGTCGATGATGGCGGATGGCAAACGGGGCGTCCATGTGGCTTTCAGCGCCTGGCTGCGCAGCCTGCGCTTCGTCGACGCCTCGCACGCCTCCGCCATGGCGGTGCTGGTGCTGGTCACCGGCATGGTGCTGAGCTGGTGGGTGGCGCTGTGGGTGGGCGAACAGAACCAGCGCGAGGCGCAGCAGCGCTTCGACGCCCATGCCCAGCGTGTCGAGCTCGAGCTGGAACGGCGCCTGGCCCTGCCCGTCTATG
>Ga0208398_101182_pt1 | contig 11203 bp, 12 predicted proteins | sample LakWasMe79_HOW10_2_FD_183905 | JGI IMG/M metagenome (GOLD analysis project Ga0208398, IMG submission 183905) | Freshwater sediment methanotrophic microbial communities from Lake Washington under simulated oxygen tension - Sediment Metagenome... | ecosystem: Environmental > Aquatic > Freshwater >... | reverse complement strand
TACCGGTCACTTCTACACCACGAACAAGAACAAGAAGACGACGCCCGAAAAGCTCGAATTCATGAAGTTCGACCCCAAGGCACGCAAGCATGTCCTGTACAAGGAAATCAAGCTGAAGTAATTCAGCAGCTGAGCATGCAGCAGCCTTAAGAAGAACCCGCCCGCGCAAGCCGGCGGGTTTTTTCATGGCCTCATGGCTTCTTGGGCGGCACGAACTCGGCCTGGAACCAGTCGTCCAGCATGCGCTTCTCGTAGCGCATCGGGTCTGAATCCCAGTAACGCGAACCGCGCATCTGGTAGCCCAGGTCGCGCAACTGCGCCTCGCCCTGGCGATCGGGCTGATTCGCCTCGCGGATCAGGTAGCGGAACTCGATGCGCGGCGAGGTCACGCTGCGCATCACGCGCAAGCGCTCCATGCGCCGGCCCACGGGCTCGATCTCGCCCGCCAGATCCACATCCGTCACCTCAAACGTCAGCTGCTTGCCGGGCGCAAACTTCTCGGCCTGACGCTGCAGGTGCTCGGCGATCTGCTGCAAATGCTGATCGCGATCACGCCCGGATTCGCCGGCATCCGAGAACTTTTCCGGATGGACGAATTTGACCTCGGCCGCCGCCAGCGCCGCAGAACCGACCAATCCCAGCGCGAGCAGCCAGCAGAGATTTCGCAAGGTATGGGACTTCATGACAGGCCCTCCATTCAGCACCAAGCTGTACGCTCAGAATACGCAAAAAGGGCGCCACCAGGGCGCCCTTTACGTCAAGCAACAGTCGCCTTGCGCCTAGACGCGCACCGCGCGCAGCCCGATGGCGAACGCGCGCAGCTCGGCGATGCCACTTTCCTCGGCCTTGCGGCACCAAGCCTGCAAGTCGCTCACCAGCTGCTCGGCCGACACATTGGTGCGCGTCCACAACTGGCGCAGTTCCTCTCGCATCAGCATCAGCTTGTCCAGCGCCGGGCTGGCGGCACGGGCGCCAGCAATCTGGGCCAGATAGGCGCTCGGGATGCGGTCGGCATCGCGATGCAACCAGCGCTTGGCGAGCTTCAGCTCGGCCCAGCGGGCGCTGTGCTGCTCGCCCTGTGCCTTCAGGCGCGCCAACTCCACGGCACAGGCCGCCTTGAGTTCGCGTCCGTACTTGGCCATCACCTCGTAGCGATTGGCAATGATGGCTTCCAGCGTGTCCTTGTCGGCCACCGGCTTGACTTCGCCCATGCGCATCTGCGGGGCGGTCTTGCGCACCTTGGCCCAGCCCAGCATCTCAAAGGCGCGGATATAGCCCCAGCCGATGTCGAACTCGAAGGGCTTGACCGAGAACTTGGCCGAGGTCGGATAGGTGTGGTGGTTGTTGTGCAACTCTTCACCGCCGATCAGGATGCCCCAGGGCGACACGTTGGTCGACGCATCCTGCGCCTCGAAGTTGCGATAACCCCAGTAATGGCCGATGCCGTTGATGACACCGGTCGCCCAGACCGGGATCCAGGCCATCTGGATCGCCCAGATGGTGGCGCCGATGGCACCGAATAGCGCCAGGTTGATGACCAGCATGACACCAACGCCCTGCCAGGAATAACGCGTGTAGAGATTGCGTTCGATCCAGTCGTCCGGCGTACCCAGCCCGAACTTGGCAATGGTTTCCTTGTTCTGGGCCTCGGCGCGGTAGAGCTCGACACCGGTCAGCAGCAAGGCCTTCAGGCCGCGCGTCTGCGGGCTGTGCGGGTCTTCCTCGGTTTCGCACTTGGCGTGGTGTTTGCGGTGCACGGCCACGAATTCCTTGGTCACCATGCCGGTGGTGAGCCACAGCCAGAAGCGGAAGAAATGCGCCGGGATGGGGCCCAGATCCAGGGCACGGTGCGCTTGCGCGCGATGCAGGAAGATCGTCACGCCCAGGATGGTGAAATGCGTGACCACCAGGGTGTACGCGACGATCTGCCAGAAGCTGGCGCCGGTCAGGCCGTCGGACAGCCACTGCAGCAGCGTGTCGCGCACGCTCATCAATTCAATCATTCAGACCTTGCCTTGCCCACCAACGAGCGTCATGGTTGTTATCTTTGCCAAGCCCTCATTGTAGGTGAGCGGCCCTAAACACCCGCTCGCACCGCGGGCGCAAAGCGTGCTTACTTCTTCTGCCAGACCGCCGCGAAGAAGCCATCGCTGCCATGGCGGTGCGGCCACAGCCGCACAAAGCCGTTTTCGCACAGGCAGGCGGCATTGGCCACATGGGCGCGCTCCAGGCAGTCCTGGGCGGCCAGCGGCTCGAACTCCGGATGCGCTGCGCTGAATGCCTGCGCGATCTCCTCGTTCTCGGCGCTCAGCAGGCTGCAGGTCGCATACACCAAGCGGCCGCCCGACTTCAGCAGGCGCGCCGCGCTTTCCAGGATCGCGGCCTGCTTGACCTGCAATTCCTTGACAGCTTGCGGCGACTGGCGCCATTTCAAGTCGGGATTGCGGCGCAGGGTGCCCAGGCCCGAGCAGGGCGCGTCGACCAGCACGCGGTCGATCTTGCCAGTGAGGCGCTTGATGCGGTCGTCACGCTCATGCGCGATCTGGGCCGGATAGACGTTGGACAGGCCGCTGCGCGCCAGGCGCGGCTTGAGCGCATCCAGCCGATGGCCGGAGACGTCGAAGGCGTAGAGCCGGCCGGTATTGCGCATCGCCGCGCCCAGCGCCAGGGTCTTGCCACCGGCGCCGGCGCAGAAGTCCACCACCATCTCGCTGCGCTTGGGGTCCAGCAGCAGCGCCAGCAGCTGGCTGCCCTCGTCCTGCACTTCCACCGTGCCGTTGGTGAAGACTTCCAGCTTGTTGAGCGCCGGCTTGCCCTGCACGCGCAGGCCCCAGGGCGAGTAAGGCGTGGCCTCGGCCGCTATGCCGGCGGCCTTGAGCGCCGCCTGCGCCTCTTCGCGCTTGGCCTTGAGCAGGTTGACGCGCAGGTCCAGCGGCGCGGCCTCGTTCATGGCCGCAGCCAAGGCCCAGAAGTCTTGCTCACCCAGCCGCTCCAGCAGCGGCTCGGCCAGCCAGTCGGGCAGGTTGTGGCGCAGCTTGGGCGCCAGATTGGCATGGTCAATGGTCTTGAGCTGGTCCAGCCATTGGCGCTCTTGCGGGTTCAGCGCGCTGTGCAAAAAAGCCTCGCTGCCGGCCCAGCCCAGTATCACCAGGCGGCGTTCCATCGGGCCAGCACCCGATTGCGCCAGATGCTGCAGCAGCAGGCGCTTGCGCAGCACCGTGTAGACGGTCTCGGCCAGGGTGCCGCGTTCGCGCTGGCCCAGGCCCTTGTTCTTGCGGAAATAGGCGGAAACCACGCCATCGGCGGGCGAGTCGAACTTGAGCACGGCGCGCAGCAGCTCGCAGCTCATATCTAGAAGGGCATTAGGATGCATGCGCCGATTATCCATTGACGTCCCTTGCATCCCCATGAGCAACGCCGAACTTCCGCCACTGCCCGCCACACCCGTCGGACGCTACCGCCACTACAAGGGCGGCGAGTACGAGGTGATGGGCGTTGGCCGCCATAGCGAGACGCTTGAAGCCATGGTGATCTACCGACCGCTCTATAACGATTCCGGGCTGTGGCTACGCCCGCACGCGATGTTTTTCGAGCGCCTGGTGCATGAGGGGCAAAGCGTGCCGCGCTTTGCGCCGCTGCCCGCATGAGCCTGCTGCGCGCGCGCCCGCGGCTGCTGGTGGGCAGCGCCGTCGGGGTGCTGATGGCCTTGCTGTGGCCCACCGCCCTGCCCTGGCTGACGCGCCTGCTGCTGGGCTGGGACGTCGGCGTCTGGACCTATCTGGCCCTGGTGCTGTGGATGATGAGCCGCGCCGACGCCGCACACCTGCAACGCCGTGCCCATCTGCTGGCCGACAGCATGGCGGTGGTGCTGCTGCTGGCCGTGGTGGGTGCACTGGCCAGTCTGGCCGCCATCACGCTGGAGATGGCCCAGGTCAAGCATGGCGTGAGCGCCTTGCAGGGCTGGCCCTATCTGCTGCTGGCGATCCTCACGGTGGCGGGCTCCTGGCTGTTGCTGCCGGTCGAGTTCGCGCTCGCCTATGCCAGCCTCTATCACCGCGAGGCCGGTGGCGCCAACGGGCTGGAGTTCCCGGGCCTGCGGGACGATCCGGACTACCTGGACTTCTTCTACTTTTCGGTAACCCTGGCGGCCACCTCGCAGACCTCGGACGTGGCCGTGAGCACACGCCCGATGCGCCGGCTCGTGATGTTGCAGGCGGTGCTGGCCTTTGTCTTCAACACCGGTGTGCTGGCCCTGACCATCAACATCCTGGCCGGGTTGATCAGTTGAAACTCTGTGATTCGCCGGCCAGCTGCTGCACGCGCGCCCCCTCGATGCGCAGCTGATCCTGCACGAACCAGCGCACCGCGCGCGGGTACATCTGGTGCTCCAGCCTGAGCACGCGTGCCGACAGCGCCGCCTCGTCGTCGCCAGCCAGGATGGGCGCCACCGCCTGCGCCACGATGGGGCCATGGTCCAGCTCGGCGGTGACGAAGTGCACCGTCGCGCCGGCAAAGCGGCAACCCGCCTCCAGCGCGCGCTGGTGGGTGTGCAGGCCGGTGAAGGCCGGTAGCAGCGAGGGATGGATATTGAGCATGCGGCCCTCGTAATGCCGCGTGAACTCGGGCGTGAGGATGCGCATGAAGCCGGCCAGCACCAGCAGATCGGGCGTGTAGCCATCGATCACGCGCGCCAGTTCGGCATCGAAGCTGGCGCGGTCGGGGAAGGCCTTGTGATCCACCACCGCGGTGGCAACACCATGGCTGGCTGCGAAGGCCAGCCCTGCCGCATCCGGGCGGTTGCTGATCACCGCGGCAATGCGCGCCGGCCAGCCCTCGGCCGCGCAGGCCTTGACGATGGCCTCCATATTCGAGCCACGGCCGGAGATCAGGATCACGATGCTTTTCATGGGGCGGCAGTGTAGCTCCCTACAATCCACGCTCCTATGAGCGAACAAGCCACCCACATCCCCGCCGCGCCGCGCCAGCGCGTGCTTTCCGGCATGCGCCCCACCGGCGCCCTGCACCTGGGCCATTACCACGGCGCGCTGAAGAACTGGGTGCGCCTGCAGTCCGATTACGACTGTTTCTTCTTCGTGGCCGACTGGCATGCGCTCACCACCCATTACCAGAGCAAGGAGGTGGTGGAGAAGAATGTCTACGACATGGTGGTGGACTGGCTGGCTGCCGGCCTGGACCCCGAGCAGGCCACGCTCTTCATCCAGAGCCGCATGCCCGAGCATGCCGAGCTCTTCACCCTGCTGGCCATGAGCACGCCCTCCAGCTGGCTGGAGCGCATGCCCAGCTACAAGGACCAGGTAGAGAAAAATCGCGAACTCGCCACCTACGGCTTTCTCGGCTACCCGCTGCTGCAGGCCGCCGACATCCTGATCTACAAGGCCGCCCTGGTGCCGGTGGGCGAGGACCAGGCCGCCCATGTGGAGGTGACTCGCGAGGTGGCGCGCCGCTTCAACAACATTTACTGCGCCGAGGCTCCCATCCTGCCCGAGCCGCAGGCCCTGCTGACCGAGACCTCGCGCCTGGGCGGCCTGGACGGCCGCAAGATGAGCAAGAGCTATGGCAACACCATCGCAATGCGCGATGCGCCGGCGCTGGTGGAAGAAAAGATCCGCACCATGCCCACCGACCCGCAGCGCGTGCGCCGCGGCGACCCGGGCGACCCGGAGCGCTGCCCGGTGTGGGAGTTTCACCAGCTCTATTCCAGCGTGGAGACGCGTGCCTGGGCCGAGGCCGGCTGCAAGAGCGCCGGCATCGGCTGCCTGGACTGCAAGCAGCCGGTGATCGATGCCATCGTCAAGGAGCAGGCGCCCTGGCGCGCGCGTGCCGACGAATTCCTGGCCAATCCCAAGCAGGTGCACTGGATCGTCGAGGTGGGCACCGAGCGTGCCCGCGCGGTGGCGCGCAAGACCCTGCGCGAGGTGCGCGCCGCGATGGGCCTGGCCTACTGAATGCAAACGCCAGCCATGGCCGCCATCCACATCACCGACGTCGAGGCCGCCATCAACTGGTGGCGCGAGCGCGAGCCCTCCGACGGCCTGCGCGCCTGCGCCGCCGTGCTGGCGCTGGCCGAGGTCTATGGCCTGCTGGTCTATTACCGCGAGAGCGAGTGCGACGAAGACAGCATGCCCGCCGCTGCCAAGCAGGGCTGGCTGGCCTGGTACGACAGCACCCCCGACGCCCCCTGCATCGCGATCTGCTCCACCAGCCAGGGCGACGCCGTCTGCAAGGGCTGCGGGCGGACCTTTGACGAGGTGCAGAACTGGCCGGTGATGACGCCGGCGGAAAAGCGCGTCACCTGGCGCCGCATTTCCATCGAGGCCACGGCCTGGCGCTTCAACCGCTATGCCGAGCGCGCCCGCGAGTTCGTCGGCATCGACCATCCGCAGCGCCAGCCGGGAGCCGGCGCTTGAGCGCAGGCCATCTGGACAGCCTGCGGCGCCTGATGCCGCTGGCCTGGCCGGTGTTCGTGGGCCAACTGGCGGTGCTGGGCTACTCCACCGTCGACACCATCCTGGTGGCGCGCCACTCGGCCATCGACCTGGCCGCGCTGTCGGTGGGCTCGGCCGTCTTCATGACCATCTTCATCGGCCTGATGGGGGTGGTGCTGGCGGTCTCGCCGGTGGTGGGCCAGCTGTTCGGCGCCGGCAAGCTGCGCGAGGCCGGCGACGAACTGCACCAGGCCATCTGGCTGGCCCTGCTGCTCACCCTGGTGGGCGAACTGGTGCTGCTGTTCCCCGGCCCCTTGCTGGCCATCGCCCAGGTCGGGCCCGAGGTCGAGGCCAAGGTGCGCGGCTATCTGCTGGCGCTGAGCGTCTCCTTGCCGGCGAATCTGATCTTCACCGCCTACCGCGGCTTCAATACCGCGGTGTCGCGGCCCAAGGCGGTGATGGTGTTGCAGGTGGGCGGACTGGCGCTCAAGCTGCCGCTCAGCGCGTTGCTGGTGCACGGTTTCAGCGTAGCGGGCTGGCAGGTTCAGGCCCTGGGCGCGGTGGGCTGCGGCATCGCCACCGCCATCGTGATGTGGGGTCAGGTCCTGATCTCACTGGCGATGCTGCGCCGCGACGCCTTCTACGCCCGCTTCGGTCTGCACGACGGCGGCCTGCACCGGCCGCGCCTGCGGGCGATGCGCCAGCTGCTCAAGCTGGGCCTGCCGATGGGCGGTGCCATCCTGATCGAGGTCACCGGCTTCACCTTCATGGCCATCTTCATCGCCCGCCTGGGCGCCACGCCGGTGGCCGGCCACCAGCTGGCGGTGAACATGATCGCGCTGATGTTCATGATGCCGATGGCGCTGGGCAATGCCGCCGGCACCCTGGTGGCGCAGCGCGTCGGCGCGCATGACGCGGCGGATGCGCGCCGCCTGGGCTGGCACAGCCTGGAAATTTCGCTGGCGCTCTCCTGCCTGCTGGGCGGGCTGGTGTTCGTCGCCCGCGAACAGGTGCTGAGCCTCTACACCCAGGACCCCGCCATCATCGCCGCCGCCATGCCCCTGCTGCTGTGGGTGTGGATCTTCCACATGGGCGATGCCGGCCAGACCGTGGCGGCCTTTGTGCTGCGCGCCCACCACGTCGCCCATGCACCGATGCTGATCTACGCGGTGGCGGTGGCCGGCCTGGGCCTGGGCGGCGGCTATGCGCTGGCCTTCGGCCATCTGCCGGCCATGCCGCTGGCCTGGCGCGGCGCGCCGGGCTTCTGGGTGGCCGCCACGGCCGGCCTGGTCACCGCGGCCGCGGCGCTCGGCGCGCTGCTGGCCTATGTGCACCGCGTGGAAGCCAGGGAGCAGCTCAGGCCAGCGGCAGGCTGAGCACGAACTCGCTGCCGCCGCCGGTGCGCGGCTCGCAGCGCACCTGGCCGCGATGGCGCTGGGCGATCTGCTTCACCAGGCTCAGGCCCAGGCCCACGCCGCCGGCCTGCTCGGCATGGCCGGGCAGGCGGAAAAAGGGCTCGAAAATGCGCTCGCGCATGGCCTCGGGCACACCGGGCCCACGGTCGCAGACGCGCAGCTCCAGCATGCCGCCGCGCCGGCCCAGCTTCAGCAGCACCTCGGGCCCGCCATAGCGGCGCGCATTCTCCAGCAGATTGCGCAAGGCCCGGCGCAGCAGGCGTTCCTCGCCACGCAGGGCCAGCTCGGCCACCCCGTCCTCAGGTTCGAACCGGGCGCCGCTGCGCGCGGCTTCCTCGGCGGCCAGCGCCAGCAGATCCACGGCCTCCGGCAACGGTTCCTGCTGGCCGGCTTCGAGCCGGCTCGCCAGCAGCACCTCTTCCACCAGTGCATCAAGCTCGCCGATATTGGTGTGGATCTCGGCCTGCAGCTTGGCGCGTTGCGCCGGGCCGGCCTCGTCCAGCATCGCGAACGCCATCTTCAACCGCGCCAGCGGCGAGCGCAGCTCGTGGCTGGCATTGGCCAGCAGGCTCTGGTGCGAGCGCAGCAGCGATTCGATGCGCTCGGCCGCGCGGTTGAAGCTCAGCGCCAGGGCACTGATCTCGTCATTGCCCCGGTCGTCGACACGATGGCTCAGCTGGCCCTCGCCGAACTGCTCGACACCGCGCTTGAGCGCCTCCAGGCGGCGCGTCAGCCGCTTCACCACCGGGAAGGCGCCCGCCGCCACGCCCACGAACAAGAGCACCAGCAGGGCCGCCAGCATCTCGCCATTGGCGCGCGGCCCCAGCAGCGGCAGGCCCGTCCAGCCGGGCTCGTCGCGCCGCATCAGCGGGCGCGGCGGCCGCTCGCCCGCGCCACCTTCGCGAGCCATCGGGCCACCCGGCGGCGGTCGCCAGGCGCGCATAAAACTGATGCGGCGACCATCGTCCAGCGTCACCTGCAAGCTGCGCCCGCCGGGGCCATCTTCGCGGCGCTCGAACATCACGGTGGCGCCGATGCGCTCGCCCCTGGCATCGTCCAAGGCGATCGCCAGACGCAGGCGCTCGCCCCATTCCTCCAGCACCGCGGCCTGCTGCTCACGCGGCGCATCGGCCGCCGGCAGCACGCGCTGGATCAGCTGTGCCATCGCGGTCAGCCTGTCCTTGGCGGCCACCTCGAAATTGCCGCGCTCCTGCTCGATCTGGTGATGAAACAGCCAGCCGGAGCCGAGCGCGAACGCCGCCAGCACCACCACCAGGGTCAGGTAAATGCGCCAGTACAGCGACCTCACTCGCCGCTGCCTTCCGCGTCCTGCTTGCGCGCGAACACATAGCCGGCGCCGCGCACCGTCAGCACCCGGCGCGGTGCCTTGGGGTCGTCCTCGATGACGGATCGGATGCGCGAGATATGCACGTCGATGGAGCGATCGAAGGCCTCCAGCGGATGGCCCTTGAGCGAATCCATGATCTGATCGCGCGAAAGCACCCGGCCGGGACTCTGGGCCAGCACCACCAGCAGGTCGAACTGGTGGCTGGTGAGGTCGCAGACCTTGCCGTCCAGGCGCGCCAGGCGTGCCGCCAGATCGATCTCCAGTCGGCCGAAGCGCAGCACCTCGTCGGTGGGCAGGTCGGGCTCCAAGCGGCGCAACATGGCCTTGATGCGGGCCTGCAGCTCGCGCGGCTCGAAGGGCTTGGCCAGATAGTCGTCGGCGCCCAGTTCCAGGCCCAGGATGCGGTCCATGGGCTCGCCGCGCGCCGACAGCATCAGCACCGGCAGGCGCTTGAAGCGCTTGTCGCCACGCAGCCCGCGGCAGAAGTCCAGGCCATCGCCATCGGGCAGCATCAGGTCCAGCACCAGCAGATCGGGCAGGGCCGCGTCCAGCGCGGCACGCCCCTCGGCCAGCGAGCCGGCCGCCTCCACCTCGAAACCGGCATGGCGCAGATAGTCCCCCAGCATGCCGGTGAGGCGCGCGTCGTCGTCAATCAGCAGCAGTCTGGAACTCATGGTTCTGGCATGGGTGGCGCCGCGCGCCCTGGCCAACTCGCGTTGCTGGCGGGCGGCGCCGTCTGAGTGGGCGTAAGCCTGAAGCATAAGGCCCTCAGTTGCCGCGTGCCTTCATGCGCTCGGCCACGCGGGCCTGCTGCTTCTTCATGCGCTCGGCCAGCTTGGCGCGCTGCTCGGGCGTGAGCACGCGTGCCGCATCGATGAAGGCCTGGCTCATGCGCTTGCTGATGGTCTCGTGCAGGGCCTGCTGCTGCTGGCGCAGCGCCTCGATGGACACGGCGTCGACATTGGCGGCGGCGAACAGGGCCAGGCTTTGCGCATGCAGGGCGCGGGCGCTCTCATGCGTGGCCTTCAGGTCGGCGCGCGCGGTGTCCATGATCTGCTTGATCTGGGCGCGCTGGGCATCGGTGGCGTCCACCGCGTCCAGCATGTGTTCGGCATGGCCGCCCATCATGCCCGGGCCGCCCATCATCATGCCGCCGCGCGGGCCATGGCCTTGGGCCTGGGCCATCGAGAGGCTGCCCGCCATCACCAGGGCCAGGGCTGCGAACTTGAGCTTGCTCATGTCATTCTCCATCCGGGTTGCGATGGAAGAATGTTCGCGCCGTCAAGTGAGGCGCTTGTGCGGGCGCCGTAAAGATCTGTGAAGAACGAAGAATGAAAAAAGGAGCCCGCAGGCTCCTTTCGTTCACACCCATTACTTGATGGGCTTGAAGCGCATGCGCTTGGGGCGCGCGCCTTCTTCGCCAAGCCGTCGGCGCTTGTCGGCCTCGTACTCGTGGAAGTTGCCGTCGAAGAAGAACCACTGCGAGTCGCCCTCGCAGGCCAGGATGTGGGTGCAGATGCGGTCCAGGAACCAGCGATCGTGCGAGATCACCATGGCCGAGCCGGCGAACTCCAGCAGCGCCTCCTCCAGCGCGCGCAGGGTTTCGACGTCGAGGTCGTTCGAGGGTTCGTCCAGCATCAGCACGTTGCCGCCCTGGGCCAGGGTCTTGGCCAGGTGCAGGCGGCCGCGCTCACCACCGGAGAGCTGGCCCACCAGCTTCTGCTGATCATTGCCCTTGAAGTTGAAGCGGCCGATATAGGCACGGCTGGGCATCACGAACTTGCCCACCACGATGTTGTCGAGGCCGCCCGAGACGTCTTCCCACACCGTCTTCTCGGCGTCCAGGCTGGCGCGGCTCTGGTCCACGAAGGCCAGCTTGGCGGTCTTGCCGATCTTCACCGTGCCCGAGTCCGGCTGCTCCACGCCCTGGATCATGCGGAACAGCGTCGACTTGCCGGCGCCGTTGGGGCCGATGATGCCGACGATGGCGCCGG
>Ga0208398_101180_pt1 | contig 11208 bp, 6 predicted proteins | sample LakWasMe79_HOW10_2_FD_183905 | JGI IMG/M metagenome (GOLD analysis project Ga0208398, IMG submission 183905) | Freshwater sediment methanotrophic microbial communities from Lake Washington under simulated oxygen tension - Sediment Metagenome... | ecosystem: Environmental > Aquatic > Freshwater >... | reverse complement strand
TGGCGCGCGTGGGCGTGTCGCACCGCAAGAGCGTCTACCCGGCCCAGCTCTCGGGCGGCGAGCAGCAGCGCGTGGCGATTGCGCGCGCGCTGGCGGTGGAGCCCGAGGTGATGCTGTTCGACGAGCCGACCTCGGCGCTCGACCCCGAGCTGGTGGGCGAGGTCCTGAAGGTGATGCGCGACCTCGCCGCCGAGGGCCGCACCATGATCGTGGTGACGCACGAGATGGGCTTCGCCCGCGAGGTCTCCAACCACACCCTGTTCCTGCACCAGGGCCGGGTGGAGGAGGAAGGCAACCCGCGCGAGGTGCTGGCCAGGCCGCAGAGCGAGCGGCTCAAGGCCTTCTTGAGCGGCGGGCTGAAGTAGCCTTCAGTCGGCCGTCGGCCAGCAATTGGCCTCGGCCTCGATCGCCGGCCGCGGCAGCGTGAACGGGAAGCTCATGGCCGGCTCGGCCAGCTTCGGGTCCAGCGCCTTGCTGCTGTAGTCCAGCAGCGCTTCCAGATGGGCGCGCTGCACCCGGTCGGCGGCCGCGCCCGCCTTGGCGGCGAACAGCGACCTCAGATCCTTCAGCTCGGCCCGCACCAGCGCCTTGGCGTCGTCGCCGGCCGGGCCGGCGGCATTGAGGCGCTCGCTCAGCAGCTCCAGATAGGCGCGCTGCAGATTGCGGCGCGGCACCGACACCTTGGCGCCCGAGCTCAGCTCGCCATAGATGCCCGCGCGCAGGTCCGTCAGCAGCTCGTCGAGCCGGTAGGCCTTCTCGCCCAGGGCCGCCTCCTGCGCCTGCAGGCGCGCGCTGCGCGAGCGGTCCAGCAGGCCGCGCAAGAGCTGGCGCTGCTGGTTCTGCAGCAGCTGGGCTGGCTCCGAGGGGCGCAGGCGCTCGGTGATCGCGGGCGCCAGCAGCCATTGCGGTGTGGCCAGCGCCTGCTCGCTGAGGAACTTGACGGCGCGCGCCTGCTGCGCGCGCGGCGCCGGGGCAAAGATCGCACCGGGCTGGTCGTTGTGCTTGTTCTGGCTGCTGTAGCCGCCCACGATGGCCAGCACATGGCTGAGCTCGCGCGACCATTGCGTCCAGGTGGCGCGGTAGAGATCTTCCAGCGTCTTGTCGTCGCGGCCATCCGGCTTGCTCATGGCCGGCAGCTGCTTGACGATGCGCTTGAGATTCTTCAGGCCCAGCGTGGTGGCCGCGACCGCATCGGCATCGCCCACCGCCTCGGTGTTCTCGCCAAAATCGCCGCCCTCGGCCTTGGGCGAGGAGAAGCGCAGCCAGGGCTTGGCATCCTGCTGGCGCACCAGCGCATTCAGCACCTGGCGCTCTTCCTGCGGCGTCTTCGCCGAGGGGATGGGCATATAGCCCCATTGGGTGGCGAAGATGTCGTAGGGGCCGATCTTGGGGATCAGCAGCGCGGGATCGATCTTGTCCTCGGGCTGCACCAGGTAGTTGAAGCGGCTGTAGTCCATCAGGGTGGGCACATGGCCCATCTCCTTCAGCCAGGCGGCGTCGCGCAGCTTCTCCACCGGGTAGAGCGAGCTGGCCTTCATATTGTGCGGAAAGCCCAGCGAATGGCCGACCTCGTGGGTCACCACATAGGCCACCAGCTCGCCCATCAAGTCGTCGGGCAACGGCAGCCGCTGGGCCCGCGCATCCACCGCGCCGGCCTGGGTCACGTACCAATCACGCTGCAGCTGCATGATGTTGTGATACATGACGATGTTGGCGTTGAGGATCTCGCCGCTGCGCGGGTCGCTGAGGTGCGGCCCGTAGGCGTTCGCGATCGGCGACGGCACCCAGCGGATGATGCTGTAACGCACGTCCTCTGGGTCGAACTCGGGATCCTCTTCCTGGCTCGGATAGGGGCGCGCCTGGATCGCATTCTTGAAGCCGGCCGCCTCGAAGGCGACATTCCAGGCCTCCACGCCCTTCTTCACAAAGGGCACCAGATTGGCCGGCGTGGCGCGGTCGATGTACCAGACCACCGGCTTGACCGGCTCGCTGAGCGCCGCCGCCGGGTCCTTCTTCTCGAGCCGCCAGCGCGTGATCAGGCGCTCGCGCTTGCTCTCATGTTCGTCGCTGCCGAAGTCCACATGCGAAACGCTGAAGAAGCCGACGCGGTCGTCCAGCAGGCGCGCCATCATCGGCTGCTCGGGCAGCTTCACCAGGTTGTAGGCGACGTTGACGCTGCCACTGCGCGCAGCGGCCGGCGACGGCGCCGGCAGGCCCGGGATCGGCGGCAGCGGCAGCGGCAGCGCGGGCGCGGCCATCAGGTTGTAGGTGTGCACAGCGTCGATGCGCAGGCTGGCGGCAAAGGCCTTGCCCTGCTCCACATAGCTGCGTGCGCTGTCCAGGCCCATGCCGCGTACCAACTGGCGCGCCGTGAAGTCGCCCACCTCGCTGGTGAAGAGCCGGCTCACCTCGACCACCGGCGCGCCGTCCTTGCCAAAGGCCTCGACCTGCAGGCTGGCCAGGATGGTGTCGCGTTGCGAGCCCTGTACCGCCGGGGCGATCGGCCGGTTCGGGTCGCTCACATAGGCATGCGAGACGGTCTGGAAATGGACCTTGTTGCCCTTCAGCGTGAAGCGCACCACGTCCTCGTTGAGGGCACGGCCCACATGGTCGGCACCGGCCGGCACGGCGGTGGCGGTGGCCACCATCAGCAGCGGCTGGTCCAGCAGCTGCTTGGGAATCTCGAAATAGAGCTTGCTCTTCAGGCTGTGCAGCTTGAAGAGACCCACCTGCGTCTTGGCTTCGGCGGTGATGACCTTCTCGTAGGGCTTGGGCTCAGAGGCATCGGGCGGGGCCGCCAGCGCGGCCAGCGGCGCGGACGCTGCCCCCGGCGGCTTGGCGGGCGGCTGGTCCTGGCCCGGCTTCTTGGCTGATTCGGCCGGCTGGCCAGATGCGGCGCCGAGCGGCGCCAGCAGCGCCAGCAGCAGGCCGGCGAGGAATGTCTGTCTCATGCGCATGGTGCGGCCTATTGCTTGCAGTGTGTGGCAATCGGCCCGCATGATAGGCCACGCCCGGCACCAGACACGGAAGTCATTGCCGCCCAGGCCCCCGGCCAGGGCGGCGGGCGCAGTTCAGGCGGCCTGGCCCCGACGCCGGCCGATGACTCCCAGCAGCCCCAGGCCGGCCAGCAGCAGCGCGTAGCTGCCAGGCTCTGGCACCGCCGCCGTCACACTGGCGAAGCTGCCGGAAGGCAGGGTCAGCGTCAGGCCGCCGGGCGGCGTCAGCTCGATCTGGAACAGGCTGCAGTTGTCGCCCAGCGCGGCATTGCAGCCGGGGCGGCCCAGATAGCTGCTCTGGTCGGCCGCCAGCAGCCCGACCGAGAAGGTCGTGCCCACCGGGCCTGGCGTGCCGACGAAGGCGCCGTCAAAGCTCACGTCGAAGCTGATCTTGCCGCCCAGGTTCAGCGCGTGGAACAGATCGTTGAACTGCTGGGCATTGTTGAGCGTGAAGCCGCTGGCCAGATTGCCGCTGCCGCCAATGAGCTCGAAGTCGCTGCCGAATGCACCGCTGAAATGCGTCAGCGTGGCCGTCGCCCCGACCGCGGGCAGGCTGCCGGGATTGAACTGGATGTCGAGCCAGCCGCCACCGGCCAAGCCGGTGGTGTCGATCACGGCGTGGTAGCTGGTGGCCGCGCCGGCCATGGCGCTGGCGCCTGCCATTGCCAGGGCCAGCAGCGTGTGGCGCCAGGCCGATACGGAAGTCTTGCTAGTCATGGTGTGCTGTCCTTAGAACGAACCTGAAAAGATCTTGCTGCTGTAGCTGATGGCAATCTTGTTGGGATTGCTGAAGCTGACCGGCACGCTGACGCTGGCACCCGCCGCCAGGTTGCCGGTCGTAGCGGTGATGTAGGGCGAACCGCCGTGCGCGCCGGTGGCGTTGAACAGGCTCACGCCGGCGGGCAGGCCGTCGAGCTGCAGCTGCAGCGGGCCGGACAGCGCCACACCGCCCTGGTTGGTGAGCGTGATCGTGCCGTTGAAACGCTGGGTGCTGCGATTCAGCACCAGGCCCGAGCGCTGCACGCTTACCGAGCCGCTGACGTCAGCCACGTTCGCCACCGTGAAGCCCACGCTGGCCGAGCTGCCGGCGTTGTTGGCCGCGTCGTAGGCCGTGGCCAGCAGCGCATGGCCGCCATTGGCGAGCAGCTTGGAATCGAGCTTGAGGGCATAGGGCACCTGGCTGCTGCTGCCCTTGAGCGCGCCGTCCACGCTGAAATCCACCCGCGTCACACCGACGTTGTCGCTCGCGTCGGCGGCCAGCGTGATCAGGCCGCTGCTGCCGCTGACGGAGGCGCTGACTTGCGGCGCCACGGTGTCGGCCACCTGGTTGACCCAGATCGGCGCCGACCAGAGGATCTTGCCGTCGGTCTGCGTCACCTTGGCGTAGTAGAAATGGTTGCCCAGCGCGGGCGTGAAGTCGTTGACCGCCGTGCTCGAGAACTCGGTGACCGTGCCATTGCGCTTGGGCACGCCCTCGTAGATCTTCACCGTGGCGGCCGCCTTGCCGGCGCCGGGCGCGTAGTTGGCGACGAGCTTGAGCGGGCCCGCATTGGTGAAGGTCTCGCCCATCAGATGACCGTTGGCCGTCAGCACCAGCTGCGAGGTCTTGTCCATGGTGGCGAAGACGCGGCGCGCCTTCAGCGCGTCGATGAAGGCGTCCTTGCTCAGCGGCACACCGTTCGGAATCAGGATGCCGGTGCGGTTGGTCGACGAGGCGCCCCAGTTGGCGCAGTGGTTGTCCTGGCTGGTCGAGAACGCCACCTTGAAGCCAGCCTCCAACGCCTTCTTGCAGGCGCCCTCGTAGCCGCTGTTGCCGTTGTCGGACTCGTTGATGGTGTTGGAGAAGGCCGGGGTATTCATCACCTCGCACAAGGCCATCGCCTTCTCGCCATCCGCGGTGTAGCCGAGCGCCACGCCATTCACCAGGTATTGGCCGCTGCTGGACGGGTGGTTGAACTGTGCAACCAGACCGCGCTGCGCCATGAAGGTGTAGAGCTTGTCGGCGTTGTTTTTCTCGGTATAGGCATCGGCCAGCAACTCGCCCTGGGCGTTGCTTTCCCAACCCAGCAGTTCGCTGGAATTGAAGATGTTCAGATGGCCGCCGCCGCTGATGGTGCCCCACTCCATGCCGTACACACCCAGGAAGCTGGGGTTGGCGGCGTTGAAGGCCGCGGCCTCGGCCAGGCCGGCCTTGTACAGATCCTTGGCATAGGCAGGGGTCTGGGCCGTGTTGGTGCTGGTCGAGCCGTCGAACATGTGGTTGTGTTCGGAGGTCACCAGGATGTCGAGGCCGCGCTGCATCGCGTACAGATAGGCTTCCTTGGGGCCGCGCGCCATATTCGACTGCGGCGAGTTCTCGCCGGTGCAGGCGCCGACGATGCCGCCGCCGTCACTGTGGCCGGTCTGGCTATGCAGATTGCCCAGGTAGACGGTGTAGGGCAGCCCGTTGGCCACCGGCGCGGCCAGCGCCTTGCGCTGCACCAGCTTGGCGCTTGCCGCGGCCTTGCTGCTGGGCGTGGCCAGCGGTTTGAAGGCGGGCATGGGCGGCGGCGTCAGCACGCCCACATGCATGTCCCAGGCCTGTTCGATCACATCGTCGGCAGCGGCGCTCAGGCTGGCCTCGACGAAGTCCTCTATCAGGCTGACGCTGGGCAGCTGCCCATTCGCATCGGCGGAGCTGGCGCTCAGGCGCACCTGGTAGACACCGTCTGCGGCGGCCATGCCGGCCTGCCTGCCGGCCCAGTCGACCTGCACCGCGATCTCGCCCTTGACCAGGGTCTCCACGCCGTACCAACGCTGCACCAGGGCACCGGCGGGGTCCAGCAACTCCAGCCGCCAGGAGACGGTCTGAGTGCGTTCCACCTGCGGGTACTCGAAGCGCAGCGTGAAGCTGCGTGCCTCCGCGATGGCCGTAGCATCGGCACGGTAGGGCACCTGCAGGGTGGCTTCGAATTCCTGGTGATCGGGGCTGATGGCGCCGCCGATGGCCAGGCTCGCGGCCGAGAGCGCGGCCAACAGCACGATGGCGCGCGGTACGAGTTTGAGCGAGTGGCTAGGCATGGTGGTGATGGTCATTCCAGCAAGAGGGCGAGACGGTCGGACGGGGGGGCATGCCCGCGCGGGCGGACATGCCGGCTCGTCGGGCTATCAGTTCGAACGGCGGCGGCGGGCCATGAAGCCCACCGTGCCCAGGCCGGCCAGCAGCAGCGCGTAGGTGCTGGGCTCGGGGACGGCGGGGGCGATGACGCTCAGGCTCAGGTTGTCGATCGCCAGGCCATGGTCGTTGCCGGCGTTGTTGTTGTCGATCCAGCGCACCCACAGCGTGCTGCCGGCGGCCCAGGATGTGCTTACCTCACCACCACGCCCCGCCAGTAGGCCTGCAGCATTGCCATCGACCTTCGCGGCGCTAGCCGTCGCCACGGGCGAGGCCCAATCAAAATTGCCACCGGGAGTAACCCAATTGCCCACTGCGGCGAAGCTGGAGCCGAAGCCGTATTGCAGCACCATGCTTTGCACGGTAGTGTTGCCGCCGTTGCGCCATTGCTCACCGTCAAAACCGATCTTGAAACCGGAGAGGTCATGGCCCGTCGCGTTGTCGAATGCGACCGCGATGAAGCCGGAGAAACCGCTCGAGCCGACGCCACCGAGCGCTCGCTCGGTCGAACCGGTCGTGCCGAAGCTACGGGCCTTGCCGGTATTGCTAGTGCCGTCGTCGGCAATGTATTGGGTGGCGGGGGTCAGGTCGGTATTGAACAAGCTCCAGCCAGCCAGCGTGGAGTCGTTCGCCCAGGCAACGGGGTTGCCGCTGGTCGCCAGCGAGTCGAACGACTGCGCATAGCTGAAGGCATTGCCGTTGACGGCAATGTTGGCCTGCGCCGGCGCGGCCGCGAGCATGGCCGTAGCGGCAAGCGCGCTCAGCGCGACGGTGGGTTTGAAGTTCAGCATGGTGAGGATCCCTCGGTCAGTTGGAACAACACAAAACTCGGACGCGACACGTTGGGCTCGCCCTTCGGTCACGCTCGCAAACGTTTGGCAATTGCACAAAAACGTTTGCGCATCCAGGAAAAATTTGGGCAGTCAAAGCATCACGCTCGGCCACCCGGTGCTGCGCGAACAAACTGCCATTCGCGCGGCAAAACAGTCAGCGGGACGAACAGAACACCGTCGTCGGCTGCCGCTTCGCTGCGGGCAAGCATAGCGAGTCGATGCCTGTTTGAGCGTGTCAGTTCCGTGACTTGGCGCGTGTTCCCCGCAGGTAAGGGGCCGCGCAAACCCTGACGCCAAGCGGGCATGAACCGGCACGGTGCGGGTGCATCAGACTGGGGCCGGATCTTGCCCCAGGGGTGTGCCATCGCGGTGCGCGATGGCACGCACTCAGTCGTAAAGCGCCTTCTCCGGCCTTCTTGCCAGCACTGCGATCGGCGGCGCCCAGCGCTCGCCGCGCGATTTCTTGCTCGTCACCAGGGTGATCTCCGAGGGTTCGAACACTTCCACGTTGTGGGTGATGGGGGTGGTGAGCAGGTACTGGGCGCGGGTGGAGCGCAGGAAGTGACCGACCAGCTGGATGTTGCGCACGTCCAGGTGGGCAAAAGGCTCGTCGATGAAGACAAAGCCGCCGGGCGAGTCGTCGTCCTTCATCAGGCCCACCAAGAGGATCAGGCTCTTCAGCACCTGCTGGCCGCCCGAGGCCTCGCCGTCGTTCAGGCCCACCTCGCCCTTGCCGTCGAAGTTGAACTTCACCTGCAGGCCGGCCTGGGCCAAGACGGTGTCGTCGTTGTCCAGATGCGGCAGCTCGGCCTGGGCCAGCACGCCGGCCAGCTCGCCCAGTTCCTGCACATTCTTCTTGTAGCGGCGCACGGTGGCGCGCAGCACGTCGATATAGCGCTCACGGGCATTGAAGGCGGCGATGCGCGCCATCTCGTTGCTGGCGCGGCGGTCGTCCAGCTGGGTGCTCTGCTCCAGCACCGAGACGCTCATGCGCGCATGGCGCTCCTGCACCTGGGGGTCGGTTTCCCACACCCCGGTGTCGAGCTCGGCCTGCACATGGCGTGCGGCGATCTCGGCCTGCTTGGCGTTCTCGAACTCGTCGCGCAAGGCCTGCAGCTTGGCCGGCTGCACCCAGGAGGCCGGGAAATTGGCGCGTGCTTCGCGCGAAGCCCTGGCGGCCAGGGTCAGGTCTTGCCGGCGGCTCTCGTGCTCGCGCTGCACGCGCAAGACGTTCTCCTCGCTGGCCTTGAGCCCGCCCTGCGCGGCCTCGTAGTCGCGCTCGCTGCGGGTCGATTGGGTGAGTGCGCGGTCGTGCTCCTGCTCCAGCGCACCCATGCGGGTACTGGCCTCGATGCGCGCCTGGCGCAGCGCCGGCAGGCGCGCCCTGCCCTCGGCGAATTCATCGCTGCGCTCGGAAAGCTCCTTGGCGGCCTTGTGGCCCTGGGCGGCACGTTGCGCGTCCTTCAGCTGGCGCTCAACCTCGGCCTGCTCCTTGGCGATGCGGGTGAGCTCGCCGTCATAGCGCGCCAGCTCGGCCTCCAGGGCCTTGCGGCGCGATTCCATCGCCGAGACACCGAACTGGTACTCGCGCGGCTCCACCCAGAGGCTGCGGCCGCCACGGCCGTCGCGGTAATAGGCGTCGGGGGTGATCCACTCGCCCCCGGCCCTCGCTCCTGCTTCAGTGTCCTTCACGCAGCGGATGCCGCCCAGCTGACGCAGCATCCAGCCGGGCACCTTGGCATTGATCTTGAGCGCGGCCAGCAGCGAATCCTTGGGCGCCACGGCGGGCGCATGTTCGGCATCGGCCACCACGTAATGGCGGTAGCGTTCCTTGGCGGCCAGGCCGAAGGCGCGGCCCTCGTCGCTGCCATGCGCCAGCACCACCACCCAGCGCGAGGGGCGCAACATGCCTTCGGCGGCGGCACGCCAGGTCTCGTCGGCGATGTCGATGCAATCGGCCAGCACATGGTGGGTTATGCCGGCCTCGTCGAGCGCACGGCGGAAGCGCGTCACTTCCGCGGGCGGCGGCGGCAGGCGCTGGCCCGTCATCGCCTCCAGCGCGGCCTGGGCCTTTCGGCTCTGGTCGTTGGCGCGGGTAAAGCTTTCGCGCAGCCCATGCTGCTGGCTGGCCAGGCTCTCCAGGCGCTGCGTCAGCTCCTGGGCATCGGCCTCCACCGCGGCCAGGGTCTTGAGCTCTTCCTCGCGCTTGGCGAGCAGCTCGAAGGGGCGCTCGGATTCGCGTGCGGCGTCGAAGGCGGCGCGTGCGGCCTTGCGCTCGGATTCCAGGTCCAGCAGCTTCTGCTTGGCGGCCTGCTGGGCCTCGAAGAGGCGATGCAGCTCGGCGCGCTTGTCGGCCATATGGCGCTGGTCATGGGCGGCGAACAGGCGCTGGCGGTGCAGCTCGCGCAGGCTGTGCGCTGCGCGTTGCCTCGATTCCGCCCACTGCAGCACCGGCACCACCTCGCTGGCCAGGCGCTCGCGTTCCTTCAGGCGCAGCTGGTATTGCTGGTAGCTGTTGACGCGGTTGGCCAGGTCCGAGAGCTGGGCCTGGGTGTGCGAGAGCTCGTGGGTGGCCTGCTCCACTTCCTTGAGCAGCTGCTGCTGGTGGCTGCGCGCCTGGTCGTAGCGGTCCAGCACCTCTTGGTCACCGAACACCTCGAACACCAGGCGCAAGAGTTCCTTGGGGCTGAGCTCGCAGAGGCGGTCGGTCTGGCCCTGCTCCAGCGCCAGCACGCGGCCGATGGCGCGCGTCAGGCCGGCGGCCTCCAGGCGGCGCTTCCAGGCCTCGATGCCCATCCAGTCCTTCTCGGGCCGGGTGGCAAGCGCCTCGATCTCGTGCACGCCGTCCACCATCACGTAGCGGCGCTGCCAGTCGCCACCATGGCGCTCGATGCGGCAGGCCAAGGTCACCTGGTCGGCATAGAGCAGCGAGCTGCCGAAGGGGCGGCTGCTGTTCTGGCGGCCACGCGGGCGGTTGTCCACCAGGGCGCGCAGCCAGGCGGTCTCGGCGTTCGCGTGCCTGGCATAGGTGCGGAAGGTGCGGCCGCCCGAGCATTCCAGGCCCAAGAGGGTGCGCATCGCATCCAGCAGCGTGGTCTTGCCCGAGCCATTGGGGCCGGCGATGGTGATGATGGCGCCGTCCAGCGGCATCGAGACGCGCTGGCAGTAGTCCCAGTGCAGCAGTTCCAGGGATTGCAGATGAAACATGTCTCAGAGCTCGCTGTCGTCTTCTACTTCGGCTATCACTTCTTGTTCGGCTTCGCGAAGCCGGGCGAGCGCGGGTGCGGCAGTGGGGTCGGTGCTGCGGGCCAGCACGTCGGCCAGGGCGCCGTCGAGGATGCGTGGCGCCAGGGTGTCGTAGTCCAGCAGCAGGTCCAAGAGCGGCCCCTCGGCAATGTCCTCGGCGCGCCGGATGATGAAGCCCTGGCGTTCCAGCAGCTTGAGGTTGGAATCCAGCCGCATCTTCTTGCCCAGCTGGTTGCCGAAATCGGCCAGCAGGCTGCGGTAGCTGAGCGTGGGTGAGACGCTGGCGGCCAGCGGCAGCGGCTTGTCGGTGGCGAACATCTCGCCCTGGCCTTCGCCCTCTTTGGCGTCGGCGCGCGCCACCTGGCGCTGGCGCTTGGGCAGGATGATCAGCGACCACAGCACCACCAGCAGGGCCACGCCATCGCGCGGCAGGTCAAGGTTGTTGTTGGCGGCCAGGCCGGTCTCGCCGAACACCGCCACCTCGGCCGGGCGCAGCATCGCCACGCTGATGTGGTCGGCATAGAGGTTGTCGATCACGCGCAGGCCCACGGCGGCCAGGCGCGCGCCCAGGGCGCCCCAGAGCTCGGTATCGATGAGGGCGCGCTTGACCAGGGGGTGGTTGCGCGGCAGCCAGCGGCGCGCCAGCAGCTGTGCCGCGAGTTGCGCGGCATCGTCAAAGGTGGAAGCACTCATGAGGGGGAAGATTCTTCGCTGGCAGGAGGTGTCGGGCTTTTTTCGTTGCCGTGCTCGGTGCTATGGAGCACACCACGGCTCATCCACGACACGTATTCGTCATCAATTTCACCCTGCTCGGCCGACCAGCGCACCCGCCAGGGCTGGCGCGCCATGTCGCCGGTGGCGCCCTGCAGATGCTGGGCCTGCACATCGCCCAGCAGCGGCAGCAGCTGGGCACGGTAGGAGGCGCGCGCATAGCTGCCGCCCAGCACCGCCGGGGACAGGTCTTGCTCGGCATGGCCCG
>Ga0208398_101179_pt1 | contig 11227 bp, 10 predicted proteins | sample LakWasMe79_HOW10_2_FD_183905 | JGI IMG/M metagenome (GOLD analysis project Ga0208398, IMG submission 183905) | Freshwater sediment methanotrophic microbial communities from Lake Washington under simulated oxygen tension - Sediment Metagenome... | ecosystem: Environmental > Aquatic > Freshwater >... | reverse complement strand
CCCGATGTCGGATTCGCCATGGACGATTCCCTCTACCACCGGCTGGCCCAGCGCTTCGGACAGGAACTGGAGCTTTGGAGTGCTTCAGACAGCATCCGCATGCTCATGATCGCGACGCTGACAATCAGTGCCGCCGGCCTGCCACATATCGCTGAACTGAGTCTGATGACTGCCACAGCGCAATGGTTGCCGGTTGAGACGATGGCTGAGCATTTGCTCGTTGAAGCATCGGTGCGGAATCAGCGCGCATTCTTGAAGCTGCTCCGCTACGACCTTCATTCGGATGCAAGGCTTGCGAGTCTCGCGTTGACAGACCGAGGAACACCAGCCCCTTTGATGTTCGCTGCCGACTGCGAGCGGATAGTGCGAGACGAGGCCGGCCTCGCCGGGACATGAGCGGCTACTTCAGTTTAGGTTTGTCAGACACCTGCCTGTCACGCAGCACAGGTCGGCGAACTTCCTGTGTTGCTCGCAATGCTGTCGTCGACGGACCCGCGCATCGCACCGGTCAATACCCGTTCGGGATCGGCGCCCGACGTTCAATTGCGGCTATCACGCGCCGGCATCATGAGTTTGCGGCACTCGGCAAGGCTGAATGGGCATAAACCGCATGCCTACCTGCGCGACCTGCTGGAGCGACTACCCACGCAGCCGGCCAGTCGGATCGCCGAGTTGTTGCCGCATCGTTTGCATTCCATTCACTCAGAGTCCCTTGCTGGCCCGATGGAAAGTCTGCAAGCATTGCCCGGCGCAGACTCTAGACTTTCATAGCCATTAACGGCAGCACACGTTTGCTTGCGTGTTCGGTGCCGCCGATCCTGACAGCAGGGGAGTGCCTCCCGGCGAGGCTAGGTCTTCAAGAATGGTGCAATCGACAGCGGTACCACCGGCGCAGGCCGCGTCGCAGCTCCCGACGAAGACTGCCAAGGTCTGTTCGAGCGCTTGCAGCTCAGCCAGCTTGTCTCGCACCTGAGCCAAGTGCTTGGCAGCCACCTCGCGCACTTCAATACAGGGCCGGTTGGGCTCATCAACCAGCCCGACCAGCTCGCGGACCTGCTCGATGGAGAAGCCGAAGTCCCGGCAGCGCCGAATGAAGCTGAGCCGCCGAACGGTCGCCGCGCCGTAGACCCTGCGTCCCCCCTCGGTGCGTGGCACCACCGGCAGCAGCCCGATTTCCTCGTAGTAGCGGATGGTCGGCACGGAGCAGCCGGCCTGGCGGGCCAGCAAGCCGATGGAGAGGGATGCAGTGGTGTTCATGCGCGACAGCTTAGCCTTTGCGGCAAGCGCATCCCGGCGGCTGTGCCGCCGACGTGTTTTCCGGTAAGAACTGCGAGAAGAGCCACTGTGCATCGCTGCCAGGCTGCTCAGGCCCAACGATGGTGAGTTCCACGCCATCGCCTCGCCGGCTCAACTCGAAATCGAGGAATGCACAGCATTCGCGCTCCAGCTTGACGATGTGCTCGACCTCGGATGCAACGGCAGGCTTGAAGTCATTCTCAGCATTGCCAAGCCTGAACAACAGACATGTTCCCCTCGGCATGGCGGGCGCGCCAAGCTATGGAAACCGACACTTGAATCGACGAGCCGAAGTCGCCTTGCCGACCAACGCCCCCCCACTCAAGATGCAGAGGCTGATGCTGGTCGTGGAAACGGTCTCTGACGTCACGGCCATGGCTTGGCCTCACGGTCGCGTCAATGCATGACAAAGATGTAATCCACCTGTGCGCCCCCCGTCGGAAGGCGGCTCCTAAAGTCGTGTTCAAGATGAATCGCAAAAGCATGTCAATTCGATGTGCCGATCATCTCGATCCATCAGGAGTCATTCATGAACCGTTCCTTCACCAACTTCGCCCTTGCTTTCGGCCTGGCCTTGTCGGCAACTGTGGCGACCGCCGCGATGGACCCCGCCACGATGCCCAATGGCAAGTCGGTCTATGGTGCCGCCGCAACCCAATCGCAAACCACCAAAGTCGTTGACGTTGGCTCGGCCAACATCCTCAACGTCAATTGCGGCGAGACAGTGACTTTCCGCAGCGGTGACAAGAGCTTCAGCTGGAAGTTCGATGTGGTCAACCACAGGGTCGTGGATTTGCAGGCCATCGCCCCGGTTGGTTTCAGCATCAAGCCGCTGAAGGTCTATGTCGCACGCAACGACTTCGAACGAAACTGAGCTTCTCCGACTTGGTCACGCGCTGGTGTCACGCGTTGACACCGGCCTTGCGGCGATGGACCGCTCCGACATGCGTGTGGACATCGGAGGCCGCGCGGGGTGTCGGCTCTCTGCCTTGCGGGTGGTTCAGTTCCCGCAGGATCTCGCAAGGCTGCCCCGGGTTGGTGGACTGGCAGCGGGACCGCAATTCCCGGAGCTCGCCCTCCAACTGGCGCAGTTCCTGTATCCGCGCCGCCACATGACCGATGTGGTCGTCAAGCACCTGATTCACCTCTCCGCAGTCGGCTCCGGGCCGGTCGATAAAGCGCAGGAGCGCGCGGATCTCGTCCAGGGCCATGTCCAAGCTCCGGCAGCGGCGGATGAAGATCAGCCGCTGCACATGGCTTTCCTCATATTGACGGTAGTTTCCTGCGCTGCGTCCAGGGGCCGGGATCAGCCCTTCACGCTCATAGAAGCGGATGGTCTCAATCTGCGTGCTCGTCGCCACCGCAAGTTCACCGATTTTCATGGCCAGCCTCGAATTTGTGCGATTGCGCTTGACTCTACACCGACTACAGAGTTTTTAATTGGGCCATGGACAAGACACTGAACACATCTCCCGCCCCAGCCGACACGCCGGCTGCATCGTGCTGCGGCTCTGCCTGCGGAACGGTCCCGCTCACGCCCGCGCCAGCGCAGCCTACGCAGGCCGGGCTGCATCGCTACCGCATCGCCAATATGGACTGCGCGTCCGAGGAGTCGGAGATCCGTCGCGCGCTGGAGCCCATTGCCGGCGTGACGCAGTTGCGCTTCGACCTTGGTTTGCGGACCGTGTCCATGGCCGCCGAGCCGGCCGAGTTGGCGGCAGCGATCGCGGCCATTGAGCGTATCGGCTACAAGCCCCAAGCTATGGACGCATCGGCGGCGGCCCCCCCGGGCGAGCATGAGGAAGGCGACGGCCATGATCACGATCACGATCACGTCGAGTCTGGCTTGCCACGCCTGATCGGTGCTCTGGCCGTCGCAGTTGCGGCCGAAGCCGTGGCCTTTTTTGCGCCGGAGACAGCATTGCTCAAGGGCGTACAGATGCTGCTGGCCGCTCTGGCCATTTTCCTGGCCGGGTTTGGCACCTATCAGAAGGGGCTGCTGGCCCTCAAGGCCGGGCGTCTGAATATCAACGCGCTGATGACGGTGGCGGTGACTGGCGCCTTTGTGATTGGCCAATGGCCGGAGGCCGCCATGGTGATGGCCCTCTACGCCATCGCCGAGCTGATCGAGGCCAAGGCCGTGGACCGCGCCCGCAATGCCATCAAGAGCCTGCTGGATCTGGCGCCGCAAGATGCCGAGGTGCAGCTGGCAGACGGCCAGTGGCAGCGCATGCGCACGTCGGCGGTCGTTGTGGGTGCCATCGTGCGCCTGCGTCCTGGCGAGCGCGTGCCGCTGGACGGCGTTGTGACGGCCGGCAACAGCGCGATCGACCAGGCGCCGGTCACCGGCGAAAGCGTCCCTGTCGATAAGACCGTGGGCGACGATGTCTTCGCAGGCACGATCAACCAGAACGCTGCCCTGGAGTTCCGCGTGACTGCGCTGGCCACGGACAGCACTCTGGCACGCATCATCCATGCGGTCGAGGAAGCGCAGGCCACCCGTGCGCCTACCCAGCGCTTTGTCGATCGCTTCGCTGCGATCTACACCCCGGGCGTTTTCGTGCTCGCCCTGGCTGTGGCCCTGCTGATGCCCTGGTTGATGGGTTGGACCTGGATGCAGGCCATCTACAAGGCCCTGGTGCTGCTGGTCATCGCCTGCCCCTGTGCCCTGGTGATCTCGACGCCGGTGACCGTGGTCAGTGGTCTGGCAGCGGCGGCCCGCCGTGGCATCCTGGTAAAGGGGGGCGTCTATCTGGAGCAGGCACGGTCCCTCAAGGCCGTGGCGCTGGACAAAACCGGCACCATCACCGAAGGCAAGCCCAAGCTCGTGGATGTTCAGATCGTGCGCGACGGCACCGACCGCGCCGTGGTCGCGCGCGCAGCGCTGAGCATTGCAGGCCGCTCCGACCATCCGGTCTCCAAGGCGATCGCCGCCGGCTTGACAGCGGAATCCAGCGCCGGCGAAGTGGATGGGTTTGAGGCCGTCGTCGGCCGTGGTGTGCAGGCCCGGCTGGATCAGATGGCCTATGTGTTGGGCAATCACCGCTGGATAGAGGAACGTGGCCAGTGCTCGCCGGCCATCGAGGCGCTGCTGAAGCAGCATGAGCAGTCCGGCCGCACCGTGACTCTGCTAGCCGACGAGGCCGGCGTGCTGGCCTTGTTTGCCGTCGCAGACACCATCAAGCCCTCGTCGCGTGCTGCCGTGGCGGAGTTGCAGGCCATGGGCGTGACGCCGGTGATGCTGACTGGCGACAACCAGGCCACAGCCGAGGCCATCGCCCGCGAGGCGGGCATCGAACAGGTGCGCGGCAATTTGCTGCCGGAGGACAAGCTCAAGGCCATCAGCGAGATGCAGACGCGCTATGGCCCGACCGCGATGACCGGCGACGGCATCAACGACGCACCGGCGCTGGCCAAGGCCGACATCGGTTTTGCGATGGGCGGTGCTGGCACCCATACGGCGATGGAAGCCGCCGATGTGGTGGTCATGAACGACGACCTGCAGCGCCTGCCCGAGACCATCCGCCTGTCGCGCCGCACGCATGCGGTGCTCTGGCAGAACATCAGCCTGGCCCTCGGCATCAAGGCGATCTTCCTGGTGGCGGCGGTGTTCGGCAATGCCAGCATGTGGATGGCGGTGTTTGCGGACATGGGCGCCAGCCTGCTGGTGGTGTTCAATGGTCTGCGCCTGCTGCGCAGCAAGGAATCTTCATGATCGACATTCCCGAGCTTCCCGCAGTCGCGCCGCTTGGAACCGAGCGTACGCGCGCGCTGAGCAGCACGACTTTGCTCGATTTCAACCACCCAAGCATCGCCGCCCTGGTTCAAGCGCGCGGGTGGCCGCAACAGTCAGAGCGCGACCGCATCGCAGCAGCCTATGCCTACGTCCGTGACGAGGTCGAGTTTGGCTACAACAAGAGCGATGACCTGAAGGCGTCCGAGGTGCTCGCGGATGGCTACGGCCAATGCAATACCAAGAGCACGTTGATGATGGCCTTGCTGCGAGCGCTTGGCATTCCCTGCCGCTTCCATGGCTTCACCATCGACAAGCAACTGCAGCGCGGCGCGATCACGGGTGTGGCCTACCTGCTGGCACCGCGCAATATCATCCACAGCTGGGTCGAGGCCTGGACCGGAGACCGCTGGTCGAGACTTGAAGGATTCATCCTTGACAAGCCCTACTTGACAGCCTTGCAGCAACGCTTCTCGGAGCATCGCGGCGCCTTCTGCGGCTATGGGGCCGCCACGCCGGACCTGCAATGCCCGCAAGTCGACTGGGATGGCGGCGATACCTTCATCCAGAGAGATGGCATCAACCAGGACTTCGGCGTGTTTGAAAACCCTGACGAGTTCTATGCCCGCCACGGCGTCAACGTGAAGGGCGCCAGGCGATGGTTGTTCCAGCATGTCATTCGTCAGCAGATGAATGGCAACGTCGCGCGAATCCGCCGGGGCGTTTCTACGCCGCCGGCCTCAAGCGGTCTTGCCGGCTCCATCGCCACCGGGAAAGACCAGCCCGATTCGAGTCGCGCCGTCCGCTGACTCGGCGAAGGCGTGGCCGCCGTGCATGCGCGCGATGGCCGCGACGATGGACAATCCCAAGCCATGGTTACGGTCGGCATGGGTCCGTGCGGGATCGGCTCGGTAGAACCGATCGAAGAGCCTGGGCAGGTGTCCGGCCTCAATCGTCGGACCGGCGTTCTGCACAGTTATGGTCACCTCGCCAGCACTCTGGCGCCCAATGTGCACCAGCACGGCCGAGCCGGCTGCAGCATATCGGGTGGCATTGCCCAGCAGGTTTGACAGGGCTCGCCGCAGAAGCCGGGCATCCACCTCGGCCCCCGCGTCGCCCTGCACCTCCGCCTTGAGCCCCGCGTCGAGCAAGGCTGCTTCATGAAACTCAAGAACCTCCACGGCCAAGGCCCCGAGGCTGGGAGTCCAGGCACGTCGGGCCGGCACGCCGCGATCGGCATTGGAGAGGAAGAGCATGTCGCCGACGATGCTGGCCAGGCGGTGCAGATCTTCGAGATTCGAACCCATAGCCTCGCACAGTTCTTCGGTGCTGCGTGGCTTGCGCAGTGCCAGTTCGCAACTGCTGATCAGCATGGCCAACGGCGTGTTCAACTCATGGGCCACATCGGCATTGAATGCCTCCATTTGCTTGTAGGCCACGCCGAGGCGATCCAGCAGCGCGTTGAACTGCCGTATCAGCGGCTGCAACTCGTCGGCCTGCCCGGCTCCGTCGAGGCGTCGTTCCAGGTCCGTCGCCGTCACCTGCCGGGTCTGCTCTACCAGTTTGTGCAAGGGCGCCAATCCGAGGCGGACCAGCAGGAAGCCCCCCACTGAAACGGCCAACGCACCTGCAAGGGCCGCCAGAGCCAGCGTCCAGGCCAGGCGGGCCAGCAAGGCCTCGTCGGTGCGCCTGTCCAACACCAGCGCGGCATGGGCCGAGCCGCCCGCAGCCGGAGGCAGACGGATATCGAATACCCTGCGTTTGCTGTCAGCCAAGGGAGGCTGACGCGCGGAGGTCTCGAAGATGACCTGGCCGTCGCCGTTGACCAGGCGCAGCGACAACTCGTCGTGACCCGCCAGGAAGTCCTGCAGCAGGTGGCGCACGCCGGTCAGGTCATGGGTGCCGCGCGCTTCGGTGAGCAAGTGCTCCACCGCAGCCTGCTTCTGCGTCAGCGTTTCGTCCTGCCGTTGCGACAGCGTGACCGCGATCACCACATAGACTGCCGCGCATACCAGGCCCAACCCCAGCATGGTCTGCAGGGCCAGCCAGCGCGACAGCCGGCCGCGCAGGCTGGCGGTCATTGAGGCCGCACTCACGGCTCCCGGGCCTCCAGCACATAGCCCATGCCTCGCACCGTGTGCAGCAGTGGCCGCTCAAAGGGCTGGTCAAGTTTGCTGCGCAGCCGTCGAACAGCTACCTCCACCACATTTGTCTCGCTATCGAAGTTCATGTCCCAGACCTGCTCGGCCAGTTCGGTGCGAGACAGCACCTCGCCCTGGCGGCGCAGCAGCAGGCTCAGCAAGTTGAACTCTTTGGCGGTCAGGTCCATGCGCTGGCCCGCGCGTGTGGCCTTGCGGCGGATCAGGTCGACCTCTAGGTCAGCCAACTTCAGCAAGGTCGGTTCGCCGTTGCCCTTGGCACCGCCCGCGCGTCGCAGCAAGACCTGGATTCTGGCCACCAACTCGGAGAAGGCAAAGGGCTTCACCAAGTAATCGTCGGCACCGCTTTGAAGGCCGCGGACGCGATCCTCCACCTGGCCACGCGCGGTCAGCATCAGTACCGGCGTTTGCTTGCTTTGTCGCAGCGCGGCCAGCACGGCCAGACCGTCGATGCCGGGCAACATGCCGTCCAGAATCAGCAGGTCATAGTCAGCCTCGGTCGCCATGTGCAGACCGTCGATGCCGGTGTGGGCCACGTCAACCACATAGCCCTCCTCGCTCAGGCCCTTGCGCAAGTACTCGGCGAGTTTGAGCTCGTCTTCAATCACCAGAAGCTTCATGGCCTCGATTCTGCGGCCTGGCCGGGATGGCGAACATTACGTGTTTGTCATCTGGCGGTTGGTTACCTGACCGGCGCCTTCGCCTACAGTCATGACGCTTTAGCCCAACAGGGTCAGGTAATCCCAAGGTAATTTCGCAACCCACAGGCTTTCGCTACACTCCCGCTCCATGCAACGTATCGTGCTGATCCTTCTGCTGCTGCTCCTGCCCGTCCAGTGGACGTGGGCGGTAGCCGCCAGTGTCTGCAGGCACGAGTCGAGCGTCCATGCCAATCACTTTGGCCATCACGAGCACAGACACGACCATCAGGCAGGCACGATCCCATCGATCGATGCTACCGATGACGTTCAGTCGCAGAGCGATTCCGGCGTCCATGCCGATTGCGCCACCTGCCACACCGCTGTGCCTGGCTTGATGATGCCGCCCCCCGTCGTCTTGGGCGTGCAGTTGCCTCTCTTGGCGTTCACACCCTATCAGCGCTCCGTCACCACCGGCGTCCCCGAACGCCTGATTCGTCCGCCTCACGTCCGCCTCGCCTGACAAGCGGCGAGGCACGGTCCCGGCTGCCCCAAGAGGCAGTACCCGTGCACAAGGGTTGCGCCTAGCGGCGCCCCATTCCTCGCCAGCACCCCGGTTGATATCGCGGCGGCCATCCGGCTGCTGCTGACAAGGACATCATGCATTTCACTTTCCGGACCGCAGCTGCGGCCCTGCGCCCGCGCGCATCCTTGACCTACCTGTGCGCGTTTGTGCTCGCCTTGGGAGGCGCCGCCACCGACTCCCTGGCCCAGCCGCCCGCCGTCACGACGCTCAAGCAGGCCTTCGATGCGGCTTGGGTGCGCCAGCCTGCAGCAACCAGCAGCGATCTCTACAAACAGGCGGCACAGGGCCGCAAAGCTGCGGCGCAAGGCTGGACGGCCGAGCCTCCATCGTTGGAGATTTCCGCCAAGACGGATCGGCTCAACCGAAACGAAGGCAGCCGCGAGCTGGAAGTCGGCGTGGTCGTGCCGCTTTGGCTGCCCGGCGAGCGCAGCCACAGCTTGGCCCTGGCGGAAGCCGAGGTCGGCGCGGTGGACAGCCGCACAGCGGCCACGCAGTGGCGGCTGGCAGGCACCCTCCGGGATGCTTGGTGGGGCCTGCATCGGTCACGCGTCGAAGTGGGCCTGGCTCGCACAAGGCAAGAGAGTGCGGCGCAGTTGGCCCGGGATGTCGCGAGGCGTGTTGCAGCCGGCGAACTGGCCAAGGCCGACCAGCACCAGGCCGACGGCGCCCTGGCGGCGGCTCAAGCCGAACTGGCAGCCAGCCATGCCTCGCAAATCCAGGCCGAGCAAGCGCTGCGGGCCTTGACTGCCGAGGCACCGGCACCCGGTCTGCTTGACGCTGCGGAAGCCGCCGCCGCCCTGGCGCCCGACGAAACCGTCCCCAACCCGAATCACCCAGCGCTGCGCGAGCTGAGCGATCGAGCCCAGATAGCCGAACGAGCCCGCGATCTCGCCGGCGTCCAGCGACGCGCAAACCCCGAGCTGACGCTGTCAACCACCCGCGACCGTGCAGCCTTTGGAGAGCGCTACGGACAGACGGTCGCGCTGGGGCTGCGCTTTCCGCTGGGCTCCAGCGGCAGCAACCAGGCCAAGCGCGCCACGGCCGGTGCCGAATTGATTGAAGCCCAGGCCCAGCTGACCCTGGAGCGCCAGCGCCTCTCCGGTGAGTTGGCCGGGGCAAAGGCGCGGCTGGTGGCCGGCCAAGCTGCAGCCGAAGCGGCCAACCGTCGGGCCGCGCTGGCCCGCGAGACCCGTGGCTTCATCGAGAAGTCCTTCCGTGCCGGCGAGACCGACCTGCCAAGCCGCCTGCGGGTCGAGCTGGAGGCCTTCGAAGCCGAACGCCAGGCAACCCTGGCCCGCCTGAACGTGAACCAGGCCATCTCGGCCCTCAATCAGGCCTTGGGCATGCTGCCTCAATGAACAACCCTCTATCTACCAAGATGCAAGACATGACCCTCGCTCCCCGCAGCCCCACACCTTTGTTCCCGATGCCGGCTCTTGCCCGTACGCTGTCCACCGGTCTCCTGCTGGCAGCCTTCTGGCTGACCGTGATGCCGGCGCAGGCCGGCGAAGGGCATGACCACGGCGAGGCCCCGGCCAACGCCGCCGGTCCTGCCTTGCCTCGCTTTGCAGCCGGGTCCGAACTGTTCGAAGTAGTCGGCGTGCTCAACGGCAAGCAATTGACCCTGTATCTCGACCACGCCGCCAGCAATGCACCGGTCAAGGATGGCAAGCTGGAGCTTGAACTGGGTGGACGCAAGCTCAGCCCCAAGCCCCACGGGGAAGGTGAATTCGAGGTCACGCTCGCCGAAGCCCCCAAGGCCGGCATCACGCCCGTCACGGTGACCGTGTCCACGGCCAGTGAGACCGACCTGCTGGCCGGCGAACTCGACATCCACGAGGAGGCACACGCTGACGAAGCCCATGTGCGCAGTTGGAAGGAGTGGGCCTTCTGGGTCATTGGTGGTATGGCCGCCTTGCTTGCATTGGGCCTTCTCGCGCGCCGCTTCTTTGGCGGCCGCGCACTGCGTACAGGAGCTGCAACATGAAGCGCTGGATTTTGAACCGCAGCCTCACGGCCTGCGCACTTGCCGCAGCGCTGTTCCTGGGACTGACGCCGGCGTACGCTGGTGATGGCCATGACCATGGCGATGCCCCTGCCGCCACGAATTCCAACGGCCCCCAACGCCTGCCCGATGGCAGTGTGTTCCTGCCCAAACCGGCGCAGCGCCAGATCGGCGTGCGCACGCAGGTCGGTGCGATGCAATTGTTGCCGCGGAGCCTGGAACTGAATGGCCAGGTCCTGATGGACCCGAACGCCGGCGGCAAGGTGCAGGCCATGGCGGCCGGCAGGCTGGAGCCCGGACCGCGTGGCCTCCCCACGGTCGGACAGACGGTGCGCAAGGGCGAGGTACTGGCTTACGTGCTGCCCTCGGCAGGCAGTCTGGAGCGCTCGAACCAGTTGGCCCAACTGGCCGAGTTGCGTGCTGCCCGTACGCTGGCGGAAAAGCGCCTGGCACGAATGCGCGACCTCGCGGATACGGTGCCGCGCAAGGACATCGAAGCCTTGGAGAGCGAGGTCGCCAGCCTGGGCGAGCGCGCGCACGCGGTGGGCGGCGGGCTGTCAGGTCGGGAGGCGCTGCTTGCGCCTGCCAGTGGTGTGATTGCCTCCGCGCATGCGGTGGCTGGTCAGGTCATCGACGCGCGAGAGCTGGTGTTCGATGTGGTCGATCCGCAACGGCTGCGGGTTGAAGCCCTGGCCTATGACGCATCGGTGGCCAATGACATCGCCGGCGCCTACGTCCCGGTCGGCAGCGGCAAGGTCGCTCTGACCTTTGTTGGCGCGGCGCGCAGCCTTCGCGACCAGGTGCTGCCCA
>Ga0208398_101177_pt1 | contig 11251 bp, 8 predicted proteins | sample LakWasMe79_HOW10_2_FD_183905 | JGI IMG/M metagenome (GOLD analysis project Ga0208398, IMG submission 183905) | Freshwater sediment methanotrophic microbial communities from Lake Washington under simulated oxygen tension - Sediment Metagenome... | ecosystem: Environmental > Aquatic > Freshwater >... | reverse complement strand
TTTCGAAACCAAAGCCAGCTTCAATTTGGGTGAAGAAGGTAAACCGTTGGTTAATCAAACCCTGCAAATGGGTGTAGATGCCTTGGCTGCTATGCAGGATGTATTGTATGCCCAGGACAAATGGTCGTTACTGCTTGTTTTTCAGGCAATGGATGCAGCAGGCAAAGACGGAGCTATCAAGCATGTGATGTCTGGAGTAAACCCGCAGGGATGCCAGGTTTTCTCTTTCAAAGCACCAAGTTCGGAGGATTTGGATCACGATTTTTTATGGCGGTGCCAAAAACATTTGCCGGAACGTGGCCGCATCGGGATATTCAATCGTTCTTATTATGAAGAAGTACTTGTGGTACGTGTACACGAACAAATTTTAAAAGGACAAAAAATTCCGGAGAAACTGATTACCAAGGATATTTGGGAAGAACGTTTTCAGGATATTAGAAACTTTGAAAAATACCTCGCACGAAACGGAACTATAGTACTCAAGTTTTTTCTTAATGTTTCCAAAAAAGAACAAAAGAAAAGATTTATAGAACGCGTGGACGATCCTGACAAAAACTGGAAATTCAGTGCCGCAGACGCCAAAGAAAGAGGCTACTGGGACGACTACATGAACGCCTATCAGGAATTGATAAAAAACACCTCGACCAAAAAATCACCTTGGTATGTGATTCCTGCCGACAATAAATCCTATGCCCGTATTGCGATAGCATCGGCGATTATCACCGCACTGGAAGAAATGGATTTGGAATATCCAAAAGTAAGCGCCGAAAAAATTGCAGAATTACAAGCCGTTAAAAAAGCTTTGCTGGACGAGGAAGACTAGTTTTTTTTTCAGTAATTAACTATTAATCAACAATATTATAATTTAAAAAACTATTCAAAAAATAAATTCCTACTAGCTCATCATTAATAACCATTTTCAATTATGACTTCTAGACTTTTCCCATCTGTGGAATGGATTAAAGAGTACAATACTAAAATCTTAAAAAGCGACTTTACCGCCGGAATAACACTTGCAGCATACGGAATTCCTGTATCGCTCGCTTATGCTACCCTCGCGGGACTGCCTCCCCAATATGGAATCTATGGTTACCTCATTGGCGGTTTATTTTATGCTTTATTGGGAACCAGCAGGCAACTCGCCATAGGTCCGACATCGGCGATTTCTTTATTGGTGGGCACCACCATTGCCGATTTGGCACAGGGAGATGTACAGCGTTGGGGAGATATTGCATCACTTACTGCACTTGTCTTTGCGGGAATGGCAATATTGGCATATCTTCTGCGGTTGAGCGGTATTATCAATTTTATCAGTGAAACCGTTTTGGTCGGATTCAAGGCGGGAGCAGCCATAACCATTGGCTTAACCCAATTGCCCAAATTATTTGGTGTAAAAGGCGGCGGTGAAAATTTTATTGACCGCATTATCACTCTTTTTCAGCAATTGCCGGATATGAATACCGCAGTTTTTATTTTTGGTATTGTCGCTATTATTATTCTGATTCTTGGCGAAAAAATGGCACCGGGACGACCAGTTGCAATTCTGATCGTGATTTTATCCATAGTACTTATTTCAACAACACCATTGGGGCATAACGGATTCAATACTGTTGGAACTATTCCGACTGGATTGCCTGAATTTCACTTGCCTGCACTTCGGATTCGTGATGTCGATGGCGTGCTTCCGCTCGCCATGGCCTGTTTTTTATTGTCTTATATCGAAAGTGTCTCGGCGGCAAGGACTTTGGCTCAAAAAAACGGATACGTCATCGATCCGCGTCAGGAACTTTTGGCACTTGGAGTTGCCAATGCGGCCGTGGCACTTGGTCAGGGATATCCTGTTGCCGGAGGGTTGTCGCAGTCTGCAGTAAATGATACAGCCGGCGCCAAAACCCCGTTATCACTTATTTTTGCCTCGGGAACTATTGCTGTCTGTTTACTGTTTTTGACGGGATTTCTCCAAAATTTGCCGACAGTGATTTTGGCTTCCATTGTTTTAGTTGCCATAAGAGGCCTTTTTGATGTAAAAGAACTCAAGCATCTCTTTAAAATAAACAAACAGGAATTTGGAGTTGCCATGATTGCACTTGTCGGCGTGCTTATTTGGGGAATATTGACAGGTGTTTTGTTTGCGGCTATGGTAACTTTACTGTTACTGATAAAAGCAGCCTCTAAACCCAATGTGGCATTTCTTGGCAGAATTCCAGGCACTAAACGCTACACCGACATGGAAAGACATCCTGAAAATGAAAAAATTGATGGTGTACTTATTGTTCGGGTCGAATCGTCGATTTTTTATTTTAATGCCGAATACATCAAAGAGTGTATTTGGGAAAAAATATACACCGAAGCCGATTCTTTAAAAACAGTAATCCTAGATCTAAATTCCTCTCCGAACATCGATATTTCGGGAGCCCGTTTTTTAAAACATCTTTTTTTTGATTTGAAGGCTAGACACATTACGTTACAAATTGCTGAAGCCCGATCTGAAGTACGAGACATGCTACGAACTGAAAATCTGGAAGCATTATTAGGACACATCAGTCGTTTTGTTTCGGTTGATGATTTGGTGGTGCGTGCTGTTCAAAATAATTTGGAGGTGCCACCAGGCAGGGAAAAGGGCTAGTCTCTTTGTCTTCATTGCCCTTTTCCCTGCCTGCTGTCGGGCTATCCGCTCCGCAGCGGCGGATAGCTTCTATCCCTCACCCGATTTACTGTTAATTACAACCAATTGCTGTTTTTTTGGGGATTTCTGCAAAAAGTACAAATGTTCTCCCTTAGCCCTGATTGCTCAATTGCTCTCGCAATTGCCTTTCCCTTTTTAAAGAAAAAAGGAAAAGATATAGTGGAAAGCGGGTAGAATCTTACTGACAATGCACAATGTTCTTGCTTTAAAAATCATAATTTTCCCCTAATTCACATTTGAAAACCGTAAAATTTCACTAATTTTGCGCCCGATTTCGAACCAAAAATATCGGAATCAGATATATTTCTCACTTAAACCGTTTATAGCATGCAACTGTACAACACCTTAAGCGCAGAAGAAAGAGCCATCCTAATTGATGATGCCGGTAAACAACGACTAACGTTGTCTTTCTATGCGTATGCCAAAATTCAAGATCCTAAACAATTTCGCGACGATTTATTTGTAGCCTGGAACGCACTCGATGCTTTGGGCCGAATTTATGTTGCCAACGAAGGTATAAATGCGCAAATGAGTATTCCTGCCGAAAATCTGGAGGCTTTTAGAGCGACTCTGGAAGTTTATGATTTTATGAAAGGCATCCGTTTGAATGAAGCGGTTGAGCACGATGATCATTCGTTTTTGAAACTGACTATCAAAGTACGTCACAAAATTGTTGCTGACGGTTTGAATGACGATACTTTTGATGTTACCAATATTGGCGTTCACCTGAAAGCCAAGGAATTCAACGAAATCCTTGACGATCCAAACACGATTGTGGTGGATTTTAGAAATCACTACGAAAGTGAAGTTGGTCATTTTAAAGGCGCTATCACTCCCGATGTGGAAACTTTCAGAGAGAGTTTGCCAATTATCAACGAACAACTTCAAAACCACAAAGAAGACAAAAACCTGGTGATGTACTGCACTGGTGGTATTCGTTGCGAAAAAGCAAGTGCTTATTTCAAACACCAAGGTTTTAAAAATGTTTTTCAGTTGGAAGGTGGGATTATTAATTACGCCAAACAACTTGAAGCAGAAGGCTTGGAAAGCAAATTTATTGGTAAAAACTTTGTTTTTGACAATCGTCTTGGCGAAAGAATCACCGATGATATTATTTCGCAATGCCACCAATGCGGGAAACCTTGCGACAACCATACCAATTGCGAGAACGATGGATGCCATTTGTTGTTCATTCAATGTGATGAATGTAAAAGCGCAATGGAAAATTGCTGTTCTACCGAATGCCTTGATATTATTCACCTGCCTTTGGTTGACCAAGTTAGATTAAGAACTGGACAACAAGTTGGAAACAAAGTTTTCAGAAAAGGAAAATCAGAGAATCTGAAATTCAAACATTCTGGAGATTTGCCAAATACAGCTTTGGGGACGAATGAGAAACCAAGCGATATTCGTCAAAAAATAAAAGTTAAGAAAGTACTTCTTGGTAAAGCAGAACATTTTTACGTAAAAGCAAGCGTTGGTCAGTTCACTGTTGAAAATCAGGAGCTGAACAGCGGTGATAAAATCTTAATTTCAGGACCAACAACTGGCAATCAGGAATTGGTTTTGGACAGAATAATCGTAAATGGAGTTGAAACTGCAACAGCTAAGATTGGCGATAAAGTTACTTTTGAGGTTCCCTTCAGAATTAGATTGTCAGATAAAATATATAAAATTTTAGAATAGTTTATCATGACAACAACCAACAAAATAGAACTTATGGCTCCCGCTGGGAACTTTGAGTCACTTCAGGCTGGATTGGACAATGGTGCTGATTCTGTTTACTTCGGAGTAGAACAATTGAACATGCGCGCACGTGCCACGGTGAATTTCACCATGGATGATTTGCCGGAAATAGCACGCCGTTGTGAAGCCAAAAACGTTAGAAGTTATTTGACTTTGAACACTATCATTTACGATCATGATTTATCAGTCGTTAAAACCTTATTGAACAAGGCCAAAGAAGCCAATATCACTGCCGTAATCGCCTCCGATCAAGCCGTAATTGCAATGGCAAGAGGAATTGGAATGGAAGTTCATATTTCGACCCAATTGAACATTACCAACATAGAAACCATAAGATTCTACAGCCTTTTTGCCGATACGATGGTTTTGAGCCGTGAATTAAGTTTGCGTCAGGTGAAAAAAATCACGGAACAAATCGAAAAAGAACAAATCAAAGGGCCAAATGGCAAATTGGTGGAAATAGAAATTTTTGGTCACGGCGCATTGTGCATGGCCGTTTCTGGAAAATGCTATTTAAGTCTGCATTCGCATAACTCATCGGCAAACCGAGGAGCATGCAAACAAAACTGCCGTAAAAAATACACCGTTATTGATCAGGAAACCGGTTTCGAAATTGAATTGGACAACGAATACATGATGTCTCCAAAAGATTTATGCACACTTGATTTTCTGGATCAGGTGATGGATTCGGGAATTCAGGTCTTGAAAATTGAAGGACGCGGACGCGCACCGGAATACGTTGCCACAGTAATTAAAACCTACCGAGAAGCAATTGATAGCTATTACGAAGGCACTTTTACCAAAGAAAAAATAGCAGTGTGGATGGAAGCTTTGAACACCGTTTACAATCGCGGTTTTTGGTCGGGTTATTACCTCGGACAGGAATTGGGTGAATGGAGCGATGTTTCGGGATCTGTCGCAACCCAAAAGAAAGTGTATGTAGGGAAAGGGACTCATTTTTTTCCAAAAGCCGAAATCGGACAATTCAAAATCGAAGCTTACGACATTAAAATCGGTGATAAAATATTGGTCACCGGACCAAGTACCGGAGCACAGGAAATGGTTATCAAGGAAATGTTCGTAAATGACACTACTGCCGAGAAAGCAACCAAAGGAGACGATTGCACTTTGAAACTGCCTTTTAGAATCCGAATGTCTGACAAATTATATAAAATTGTTGAGGCATAATGGTTATTGTAACGCTCCAAAGGGACAAATGCATTGGGTGCAACTATTGCGTAGAAATGGCGCCCGTTCAATTTCAAATGTCCAAAAAAGACGGAAAATCGGTGCTGATTAAAAGCGTGAACGCCAAAGGTTTTTACACTTTGAAATCTTCCGACCACACCATAGCCGAAAGCTGTGAACTCGCTGCCAAAGCTTGTCCGGTGAAAATTATTACGGTGAAAGAAACATAGAAAACATTCATAAATACCAAACCTCTTTTAAGTCGCTTTAAAAGAGGTTTTTTTATAAACTAATATCTTAAAATTTAAGTTTTACTTTTTCAATTCTTTTGTCATATATTTTATAAAGGCTTCCTTGTCTTTTTTCACTTCCTTCAATATTTCCTTTCTTTCAGCGGGAATTTCTAAATATTTATCTGCCCATAAATTTATTTCAATCATTAAAGGCAATAAATCAATCCCTTTTTGAGTGAGTTTGTACAATACTTTTGCTTTGCTTTCGGGATGGCTCAATTTTGAAATAATTTCTTTTTCTTCCAGCATTAGTAACCGAGCCGCCAAAATATTGGTAGCTATTTTTTCTTCCGATTTTAGAAAATCGCCATAAGTACACTCTTTAGCAAACATTAAATCCCTGATTATAAGCAATGACCATTTGTCTCCCCAAATGTCAAGAGAGCTACTAATTGGGCAATCCGACCTCTTTTTTGTATTCATCATAAAAAATAATTTGTAAAATCACTTGCAAATTGAAAGTTGTTTGTATATTTGCACTTGCAAAACGCAAGCAAATTTACAAATTAAAATATAAACACAATGGAAAAGTTATTGATTTTTGATTCTTACCAACTAAATGAAACACAACTAAGTAACCGAATCGTGATGGCTCCGATGACAAGAAGCCGTTCTAGTAATACTGGAAACGTAGCCACGGCCCTAACCGCTAAGTATTATGAGCAACGCGCTTCTGCAGGACTAATTATCACAGAAGGCACTTTTGTGAGTGAAGAAGCAATAGGAGTCGTAAATGTTCCAGGAATTTATACTACAGATCAAATTGACGGTTGGAAACTGACGACTGAAGCTGTACACCAAAAAGGAGGAAAAATAGTTGCTCAATTATGGCATACAGGCGCTTACTCGCATCCCGATTTGCACAATGGAAAAAAACCTTTGGCTCCATCTGCTGTAAATCCGAATCAACAGATTTTTACCGCCGAAGGTTTTAAACCTTCCGAAACTTCACAAGCTATGACTATTGAAGATATCAAAAGAACCATTGCCGATTTTAAACAGGGCGCAATCAATGCTTTCGAAGCCGGTTTTGATGGTGTAGAACTTCATGGTGCAAATGGCTATTTACTGCAACAATTTTTCAGCAGAAACACTAACCATCGCGAAGATGAGTATGGTGGCTCTTTAGAAAACCGTGCAAGAATTTTGTTTGAGATTCTGGACGAATTGAAACAAGTGGTTGACATTAAAAAAGTGGCAATCCGTCTAAATCCTTCATTAAATGGAATTATGGGGATTTTGGTAGATGATGAAACGATCGCTCTTTATGACTATATCGTAAACCGATTAAACGATTATGGCTTGGCATATATTCATCTCATCGAACCATTTACGGATGTTTCAGGCATTCCAGACGCTGTTCAAGAAGTAGCAAAACACTTCCGTAAAATATACAAAGGCACAATTATTATAAACAGAGCATTTAATAAAGAAACAGCAATCAAAGTCTTGAATGATGGCGATGCCGATTTGGTGTCTTTTGGTGTTCCGTTTATTGCCAACCCTGATTTGGTAGCTCGCTTTGAAACAAATGCTCCGCTTAATGCACCAGATCAAACAACATTTTATACTCCGGGAGAAAAAGGATATACTGATTATCCAACTCTTAATTAATCAAAACATTATAATTTTAAAAAATATTAAAAATGAAAACAACAGGAAACACCATATTTATTAGTGGCGGAAGCGCCGGAATTGGTTTGGCTATAGCCAAAAAATTAAGTTCAGCAGGCAACAAAATCATAATCAACGGACGTAATGAAGAGCGTTTGCAAAAAGCGTTGCAAGAGTTGGAAAATACGGTTGCCATTCAAGGAGATTTGTCTGTAGAAGCAGATAGAATTCACATTGCCAAAGAACTAAAAACTAACTACCAAGAAGTGAATATCATTATCAACAACGCAGGAGCCGCTTTTGGTTATTTATTAAGTGAAACTACCAATGCACACGAAAAAGCGGCTATCGAAATGAATACCAATTATTTTAGTGTCATTCACTTTACGGAATTAATGTTACCTCATTTGCTAGAAAAAACCGAAGCTGCGATTGCCAATGTTTCTTCAATAGCTGTTTTTGGCAGTCATAAATTTTTACCAACTTATGGTGCTACGAAAGCAGCATTGCATAGTTACACGGTTGCATTGAGAGACACTTTTGAAGAACAAAAAAATCTTCAGATTTATGAAATTTATCCTCCATTAGTCAACACAGAATTCTCGGCTGAGATTGGTGGTGCTAATGGAATTCCGCCATCAGAAGTTGCCGATGAATTTTTCATTGCTTTAGAAAAAAATCAATTCGATGTGCCTGTTGGCGATACCAAACAGTTTTTTAAAAAAACAGAAGCCTAATAACACTGTAATTCATTAGATTATGATTTTAAAAGGAAAAACAATATTGATAACAGGAGGCGCTTCGGGTATTGGACTGGAAGCGACCAGACAATTTTTGGCGATTGGCACCAAAGTTATCATCACAGGCAGAAATGAGGAAAAATTAAATGCAGCAAAGGAATTGTACCCACAATTAATCGCCATAAAAAGTGATGCTGGAAACGAAGCAGATGCAATTGCTCTTTTCAACCAGGTTCAGGAAATGGGCGGTATAGACATCTTGTATAATAATGCGGGTGTTGGCGTTCCTCCTTTAAATTTAGGCATTCCGAATGACAAACATCTTCATGGTGCTATTTATGAAATAGAAGTAAACTATCTTGGAATCGTCCGTCTGAACAATCTTTTTATGGATATGTTACAATCAAGACCAGAAAGCGCCATTATAAACACCAGTTCGATATTAAGCATTGTGCCTTCACTATTGGAAGCTACTTATTCTGCATCTAAAGCAGCTCTATCATTTTATACTAAATCGCTACGCAAACATTTAGAAATTATAAACAGCAGGGTAAAAGTTTTTGAACTGCTGCCACCTCTTGTTGCCACAGAAATGACCGCAGGAAGAAATGATAAAAAAATAAGTCCCGAAGAATTGGTAAAAGCATTAATTTTAGGTTTAGAGAAAGACCAATACACCATTCGCGTAGGCGATACCAAATTGATTTATCTGCTGAATCGTTTTTTCCCAAAGTTGACATTTGACTTAATTAATCCTAAAAAAGAAAATCAATATCTTAAATCGTAATTGTAATGAAAGCATATATCGTTAAAAAATACAGCAAAAAAGATGCTTTGCAACTCATTGACGTTGCAGTTCCAAACGTAAAAGACAACGATGTTTTGGTAGAAATACACGCATCAGGTTTAAATCTTTTAGATTCCAAAATAAAGACTGGAGAGTTTAAATTGATTTTACCTTATAAACTCCCAATAATTTTAGGTCATGATGTGGCTGGTGTAGTGATTAAAGTTGGAAAAAACGTAACGAAGTTTAAAGTTGGAGATGAAGTCTATTCAAGGGTTGCCGATTTTAGGATAGGTACATTGGCTGAATTTATCGCCATCGATGAACAAGATGTTGCGATGAAACCAAAGAATATTTCTATGGAAGAAGCAGCATCTATTCCTTTGGTAGCGTTAACTGCATGGCAAGCTTTAATAGAAAAGGGAAATCTGAAAAAAGGTCAAAAAATTTTCATACAGGCCGGTTCTGGCGGAGTGGGAACCATTGCCATCCAACTCGCAAAACACTTAGGAGCAACAGTTGCCACAACGGCGAGTGAAAAAAGTTTTGAATTCTTGAAAAAACTTGGTGCAGATGTACTTATAGATTATAAAACACAGAATTTTGAAAGCCTATTAAAAGATTACGATCTTGTACTGAACAGTCAAGACACGAAAACACTGGAAAAATCATTGAATGTACTAAAAACAGGAGGTCAAGTCATTTCTATTTCGGGTCCGCCAACGGGAGATTTAGCAGTAGAAACAAATGCGCCTTGGTATGTAAAAATTATACTTAATCTAATCAGCGCCGGTATTCGCAAGAAAGCCAGCAAACAAAATGTAGGTTACGAATTCTTATTTATGAGAGCCGAAGGCGAACAATTAAGCCAGATTACAAAACTGATAGAATCAGGTATTATAAAACCAGTTGTGGATAAGGTATTTCCATTTGAACAAACAAACGAAGCACTAGCATATGTTGAAAGTGGTCGTGCCAAAGGGAAAGTGGTTGTTAAAGTGAAGTAATAGCATTTAGAAATATAAAATAATCGGATTTTTATTTCCTCTACTATGGAGAGGGCTAGGGTGAGGTAAAATAGAGACAAATGCATTGGGTGCAATTATTGTGTGGAAATGGCGCCTGTTCATTTTCAGATGTCCAAAAAAGATGGAAAATCGGTATTGATTAAAAGTGTGAACGCCAAAGGTTTTTATACTTTGAAATCACCCGACCACACCATAGCCGAAAGCTGTGAACTGGCTGCCAAAGCCTGTCCGGTAAAGATTATTACAGTGAAGGAAACTTAAAGACGAGTACTGTTTTTCAATATAAAAATCAACCCATAACGAATAAAATCGCTATGGGTTTTTCATTAGCATAACTTTATGATTTTTTGGAGTTTTTTGCCCTTGTTGCATAAACCAAAAAAATAGTATCTTTACCCATTAAATCTAATACGAACTTAAATTGCATTTACTGCAATACTACATATAGCATTATGGCATGTACAAGTTGTTCAACTTCTGACGGCAGCGCCCCAAAGGGTTGTAAAAATAATGGGACTTGCGGCACCGACAGCTGCAATAAATTAACGGTTTTTGACTGGCTTTCCAATATGAGTTTACCTAATGGAGAAGCTCCATTTGACTGTGTGGAAGTCCGTTTCAAAAACGGTAGAAAAGAATTTTACCGCAATACAGAGAATTTAACTTTGAGCATAGGTGACATCGTGGCAACTGTCGCTTCACCTGGACATGATATTGGAATCGTCACACTTACAGGAGAATTGGTAAGAATTCAAATGAAGAAAAAAGGAGTTAATCCTTCCGGTAATGAAGTGCCGAAAATATATAGAAAAGCTTCCCAGAAAGACATCGATATTTGGACAACTGCCCGAAACAGAGAGGAGCCTATGAAAGTTCGTGCACGTGAACTGGCGATTGCACAAAAACTGGAAATGAAAATTTCGGACATTGAGTTTCAGGGGGACGGTTCCAAAGCCACTTTCTATTATACCGCCAATGACAGAGTCGATTTCAGGCTTTTAATCAAAGATTTTGCCAAAGAATTCAGTACCAGAGTCGAGATGAAACAGGTAGGTTTCCGTCAGGAAGCAGCCCGTTTGGGAGGTATCGGTTCGTGCGGAAGGGAATTATGCTGTTCTACCTGGCTGACAGATTTCAGAAGCGTAAACACGTCGGCGGCACGTTACCAA
>Ga0208398_101176_pt1 | contig 11255 bp, 9 predicted proteins | sample LakWasMe79_HOW10_2_FD_183905 | JGI IMG/M metagenome (GOLD analysis project Ga0208398, IMG submission 183905) | Freshwater sediment methanotrophic microbial communities from Lake Washington under simulated oxygen tension - Sediment Metagenome... | ecosystem: Environmental > Aquatic > Freshwater >... | reverse complement strand
TGCCGAAGGGCACGACCGCCACCAAATTGCCGGTTGCATCCGCGGCGCCCGAGTCGGTGGCACTTGTCGAAGCACCACCAGGCGCCGGCAGCGCCTTGGTCAGCGTCGTCGCTACGACGCCAGCGCGCGCCAGGTCGGACACCAGGATGGTGGCTCGACTCAGGTCGCCCTGGCAGGCCTTGAGGTCGACCGCTGCACGGGCGTTGACCGGCCGCTTGGTGGACTCATCCACCGAAGGCGGCTTCGGGGGCGTCGAGCACGAGGTGAGCAGAAGTGCGCCGATACCGACGCAGCAGGCGGTGTGCGCCGTCGTCAACGCCATATAGATCGTCCTTGGGATGGGCATAGCTGTTACGCGGCGCGAGCCGGCTCCAGGTTGGATTGCGGGTTGGGCATCTGTTCGACAGGGGCGATCGTCTGCGCCGCGGCCACTTCGAGCGCCTCGAAGAACCCGGCGACGAAGGACTGAACCTGCTCGGGTGAGGCATCGGCGTCCAGCTGGGGCAGGCCGTGGAAGTCGACCGCGATCTGGTCGAGGCCGAACTCCTCGTCGTCGCCGGCCAGGCGCACGCGGTGCTCCACGCGCGCCCGATGTGTGGCGAGATCGAGCTCGGGCAGGTCAGGCGGCGGCATGAGCCTCTCCATGAAAACAGGGTCGGTGTAGTAGCGGATCTTGTCGGCCAGGATCGGCTTGCAGTTCTCCAGGATCAGCACTTCGCGGTCCACGCCCAGTTCCTTGAACTCCTGGGGCAGCAAGAGGGCGCGGCGTTGCGAACTCTCGTTCGTCGACTGCGAGCTGCCGCCGCCCTTCGCGCCCGAACTGCTGGATCGGCCGCGGCTCTTCTCCTGCTGGGTGAACGTGCCCAGCATCTCGCTGTACTCGTTCGCGTCGCGCTGCTCGCGCGGCGCGTACAGCACCTGCAGCGCATGGTTGGTTGCGAAGGTACGGGCGTCGTGCTGACCGTAGACCGATTCGAGCTGGCTGACCGCTTGAATCACCGTCACCAGGCGCAGGTTGTAGCCGGCGAGGTAGCCCACGGCGGCGTTCAGGATGTTGATGCGGCCGAGCGCAGTGAACTCGTCCAGCAAGACCAGGCACTGGTGCTTGAGCGCCGGGTTGTGCTCCGGCAGTTCGGCCGTGTTCAGGTTGATGAGCTGCGCGAAGAACAGGTTCAACAGCACACGCGCATCGGCCAGCCGGTTCGGCGGGATGCATACATAGACCGTCATGCGCTGCCGGCGCACGTCGGCCACCGAGAAGTCATCGCCGCTCGTGGCCGCATCCACCAGCGGATCGCTGAAGACCGTCAGCGGCGCATTGAGCGTGGCCAGGATGCTCGACAGCGTGTTGTCGCTGGTGGAGAGGAAACGCATCAGCGCATCGACGCAGGCGTCCGACAGCGGCCCTCTCGGGTGCGAGCAGCCCTCCACGCGCTGCTGCATCAGGCCCTGCAGATGTTGCTTGATCGGTTGCCCCTGGCCACTCGACTGCCGCAGGATTTCGCCGATCGTCCGCGGCAGCTCGGGCGTCTCGACCAGGTACAGGGCCAGGCCGAGGAACAGGTTGCGCGCGGTGTCGTTGAAGAAGCCTTCGGTGCCGCTGCCCTTGACGTCCGTGGGGTAGAGGACCTGTGCGATGGCCAGCGTGTCGCCGACGACGTGGCGATCGGCGAGCCGAATCGCGCTCAGCGGGTTCCAGCGGTGCGACCGGCCGTCTTCGGCAAACGGTGCCCAGGCATAGACGGCCTGGCCGTGCGCCGCCCGAAACCCCGCCGTGATCGCCCAGTTCTCCGACTTGATGTCGACGACCACGGCACTGTCCTGCCAGGCCAGCAGGTTCGGCACGACCACGCCCACACCCTTGCCGCTGCGGGTCGGTGCGCTGAGCATCACCGACTGCTTGCCCGGCAGCGTGAGGAACTTGTCCCGGTACTTGCCGACGATGATCCCCTGTCCGCCCAGCAGGCCGGCGTCGCGGACCTCGATAGCGCTGGCGAAGCGCGCCGAGCCGTGCAGCTCGCGGCGCTTCTGTGTGGCGGCTGCGATTCCCATGGGCACCAGCAACAGCAGCACGAAAGGCGGAACCATCAGGGCCAGCTGGAGCTTCTTTCGTTCTTTCGGGTCGGCCGAGTATTCAGACCAGAAACCCGACATGGTGCCGGCCGTGATCCCGGCCGGGCGCTGCTTGTGGAACAGCATGTAGAGCGCGGCGCTGCCGTACACCGTGGCCGCCGCAGTGGCGCCGAGGTAGGTGGCCACGCCCAGGGCGATCAGCACGCGCTTCGCGGTGGGTGACACCGCCGCCGTCTTGCCGGCGCGGCCTGCCGGCGCTCCGGGTACCGCACGGGTCGTGGTTGGGGAGGAACTCATGCTGCCTCCCGCCAACGAGCCTGCGGGTCGTAGTGGATGCCACTGATGAAGCGCCCACCGGCATCGACGCCGAAGTGCACCACGACATCGATCACCGAACGCGCCAGGCGGTTGATCTCCGGCATCGTCATCCCGCCACCACCGGCCGACTCGCGGACCATCAGCGAGATTTGCTCGAACGCCAGTTCGCAGCTACCTGCGTGAACGCTCGTCACGCTGCCCGGGTGCCCCGAAGCGGCCAGGCGCAAGAAGTAGAAGGCTTCTTCGCCGCGCATCTCCGCCAGAAAGATGCGGTCCGGCCGCAAGCGGAGGCAGGCCTCCAGCAGCAGCTTTGCCGACACCGCGCTGGCCCCCTGTCCGCCCTTGGAATAGAACAGGTGCAGCTTGTTCGGATGACTGGGCAAGGTCAGCTCCGCTGCGTCCTCGATGGTGATGAGCCGCTCGGTGACCGGGACCTCTTCGACCAGGCCCTTCATGAAGGTGGTCTTTCCCGAGCCGGTCTTGCCGGCCACCACCATCGTCTGGTGCGACTGGACTGCCAGGCGGAAGAACTCGACGAACTTGCCGTTGGCTTTGAGGTCCAGCAGCTCGCGCTCGAAGGGCTCCAGTTCACGGCTGGTTTCCCGAACTCGTCCGAAGAGGCCCTGAGCCGCAAAGTCCTCCAGCCGGCGTACCTGCATCGAGGGCTTGCGAATGCACACGCCGATCTGGTCGGCCGGCGTGGCGCTGGGCTGGACGATCTGCACGCGCTCGCCCGTCGAAAGCGCAGCACTCAGCAGCGGGTTCTGTTCGTTGGTGTGCTGGCCAGTCAACGTCGCGATGGCGGTGGCCAGGCTCTGGCAGTGCCGGAACGTGAACTCGGGGATTTCGTGGCGCTGCCAGACGCCAGCGCGCTCGACGAAGACCTCGCCGGGCTGGTTCACGCACAGCTCGTTGACGCGGCTGTCATCGAGCATGCCGCGGATCGGCTGCAGGAACTCTGTGACGGTAGCGTCGGACCGAAGGACGGAGGCAACGGCCCGCAGGGCGGGCGCAGCGCTCATCTTGGCTCCAGTGCGTAGACCTTCGAGAAGTCCACATCGCGGGCGACGTACACGCCAACGACGCTGCCCTGGTTCTGGTACAGCAGCGGCGGGATGTTGATCGTCGCTTCGAGCACCTTCTCGGCGAGCTTCGAGCCGGCCGCCGTCGTGCTCGGGAGCAGGACGGTCGTGCTGCCCGTCGCCGGGTTCGAGTCGGTCGCCACCATCTTCACGGCGTCATCGATCAACGACACCAGCATGGCCGCGCCAATGCGCTCCGGCCAGCGGTTGTCGACGTAGCCGCCGATGCCGCTTTCGCCAAGGGCACCGGTGCCGGGGGAGTCCAGGTCCACCGTCACGCCGTTCGGCGTTCGCAGCCGGGTCCACAGCACAGGGATGCGGGTCACGCCAGGCCGGACCTGCACCACCCGGTATTCGCCGTCCAGGTGCGAGCCGCGCTCAGCCAGCACCACCTTGCCATCGTCCGAGAAGACGTTGCGCTGGACCTGGCAGGCAACGAAGCCGCTGGTGGCCGAAATCACGCGTGTCTTGAGGCTGCAGGTGAACAGCACGCCCTTGGGCATGGTCAGACTGCGGTTGCCGAGTTGGCTGGCCACCACGGTCGGCGTGGCCGAGCGCTCCATCGAGCCGAATAGTGCGGGGTTGGCCTGGGCCGCTGCGTTCATGTTCGTCCCCGGCAGGACCATTGCAGAGGCCAGCGCTGCGGCCGAAGCCTTGTCGCCGCCTGCGGCCTTGTCGGTCAGGCCCTGCAGCTGCCCGAGCATGCTGCCCAGCTGGCTTTGATAGCGCCGCATGTTGGCCTGGGCTTCGCCAGCGATGCCGGGTGCTGGCGGCGGGTCTGCAGCTGCGCCTGCCTGCGAAGCCAGCGATCCACCACCGGCACCGCTCGGGCCGAACGGCGACTCGTCACCGACCGGCACCGCCTGCTTCGTCGGCCGACCACCCGCAGTGCCTCGAACCGGGATGGCCGTGGCCGGCGCGGTGGCGTCCGCCTCGATGCTGGGCACGCGGGTCTGATCCACGACAGCGATGGCTTTGGCGACCGGCACTGGAGCCGGCGCCACGACCGGCGGATCCTGAAACTTCAGCTTCGTCACCGTGGCGGAGGCCACGTCCACGGCCGCCTCGGGCGGCGCTTCCTTCTTGCCGAAGTAGCGAGTGGCCGCAAAGCCCAGCGCGCCCACCAGCGACAAGATCAGCACACTCGCCGCAATGATCGGCTTGTGGCTGGAGGCACCGCCTCGCGGCGTCAGCGAGGGAATCTCGGGCTCGCCTTCGAGCCGCTTGAGCGTGTCGGGGGCGTTCATGGGGCGGGCCGGTTGGCGGGCTGGTTGGGTGTGGCTGCCTTGACGACGCGCGCCACACCCGGGACGGTGGTGCCATCCTTGGGCGGCACGCCGTCGAGATCGAAGGCATCGTTGATGATCGCGGCGACGCTTTCACCCAGGCGCAGGACAAAGCGCCGACCAACACGGTCGGCGACGAGCAGGTCATCGGGGTCCATGCGGGCGTTGACCATTTCCTCGCTGCCGTCCGGCGCGATCTGGAAGACCGCGGGGATGGGCCTGTTGTTCGGAAAGCTGAAGTAGGTCTGCGTGCCGTCATCGAACACCATGACCGGCACGATGTCCTCGGAGTCTTTGCCGGTGGCCACCGAGTAGGCGGAATTGCGAACCAGGGGCTTGGTCTGCCAGCGGGCGTCGATCAGTTCCCTGGCGGTCGGCAACGTCGGGGATGCGGCGACAAAGATCGGACGCGGCACCATCGGTGCCGAAACCGTCAGGCGCATGAGCGTCAGGCCTGCGCCCTCGACGGGGTGCAGCAGGAAGGCGTGTCGGCGTCGATCAGTGACGACGATGAGGTTCGTCGAGGTCGCGCCCGACTTCGGCTTGACGAACAGGTCGCGCCCTTGTTTGGCGATGCACCAGGTGTGGCTCTCGTCGCTGCAGTTCGACCCCTTGCCGCTGATCGGGATGCCGACGATCTGCTCGTCGTCGCCGAGCACGATCTGGGTGATCTGGCCGCGGCGCACCGGCACGTCCACCACCAGATCGGCGGCGAACAGCACGATCCGCAGACGCGGGTCCGGTGTCGTGCGCTGGCCGGGCTGGATCGGCTGCGCGGTCGCCGACATCAGCAGGGCCGGCGCGAAGAGCGCTGCACCAAGTACCGCGACAACGCCGAGCGGCGCAATCCACTTCGAGGCGGCCTTCATGATGCGCCGCCTACGACCGTGTCGGCGGGCCTGGCCGGCGCCACGAGGTCAGCGTCCGCGCGGTAGCCCGTGACGACAAACCCGAACGGGTTCTCGATGCGATCGGCGGGTTTCTTCATCGCGGTTGGCCGGTACTCGTAGCGCACCGTGGAGACGAAGCGCGTGGTCACCGGAGACTGCCCCTGCGTCGGTCGAATCTGCCGGTCGAAGGTAACCACCGCTTCGCCGGACTTGCCAGCCACGGGGGACCGGGTCAACCGCACGGAAACCACCGTTACGCGGTGTTCTTCCTTCGCTGCAATGACCGCCTGCATGGCCTTCTCGCCAGCGAACTGACTACCGTATGGCGCCCAGGTGTCGGGGACCGTCATGCGCGCGACCTGGTCGTAGTCGCGCTGCAGGAGCTGGAAGTTGTAGGACTCGCGGGCGCGTACGAACACGGCCGCGTTGTGCTGGTCCAGTGCAGCCAGTGCCGGCACGTTGGATGCGTCCAGCGTGGCGACAACACTGGTCTCGCCCGTGGTCCGGTCCACCACGACCGGATACGGCGCCGGCAGCGGCCGCAGGCTCTGGAACGTCGCCATGCTGAACCCCAGCACCGCCAGGACGCCACCGATGCCAGCGGCGATCCAGCCACGGCGGCCCGAGGCGATGGCCTGCGCGATTCGGTCCTGTTCCCAGCTGTTGGCCGCTGCGATGGCTGCAACGGCCTTCTTCGAGAGCGGCAGTCGGTCAGTCTGGGCTGCGTCGGGCAATGCAGCGGCCGAATTTTCAACACTCGCTCTGTTGTTCACAGCCGGTCCTCAGTCTCGAATGAAGTCGGCGAGCCGACGATTGCGGGAGGCCTGCTCCAGCTGGCCCTCGCGAGCCCGCGAGTCGGCCACGCGCTGATCCGCTTCGGCCAGGCCGCGCATCAGCTCGATCTGGCTGACCTCGTGCTGCAGGAGAGCGTTCTCCGCGCCGATGCGGGCGGTGACTTCCTGGATCTCTTTCTGATCGGTCGTCGCGCCGGCCCGGCGCATCAGGCTGTTGATCTGGGCCACGCGGTCCTTGGCCTTGGAGAGCGCGTCCTCCATGAAGGCCTTCTGCTGGTACGGCTTGGCCAGCGTGCTCTGACAGTTGGTGCGCTTGCCGGCGTCATCGACGTCCATGCAGTTGTAGGTCATCTGGGCGTCGCGCAGCGTCTTCGACGCACCAGCCAGCGTGCCGTAGCCGCCGGACTCCAGGCTGCGAACCATCGTGTTGGCTTCGCGCGGGACGTAGTTCTGCAGCGCCGGGTTGTTCAGCACGTCGCCCAGTGAGCGGGCGTTCGAGATCGACTCGATCTGCTGCCCCAGGCCCACGATCTGCTGGTATTGGTTCTCGATCTGCGAGATCCCGTTCATCACGTCGAGAACGGCCTGGATGATCGCAGCCACGTCGATCACGGGGATGCCGGCGCGTGCCGGTGCGCTGGCGCACATCATCATCACGCCTGCTGCGAAGGCTGCGAGCCCCGAACGGACCTTTGAACGCTTCATGACCTGTACTCCCGTGGTTTGCAATTGAGCTTGAAAAGACCGCTGACCCGTCACGTCGAAACTCCGCCTCGCTGGGCGACCCGCTGATACGCAGCGCGAGCGCCACCTGCCACTGCACCGCCTGCCGAGCCCACAGCGCCGGCCGCTCGGCCGGCGACATAGGCGGCACCGCCGCCGCGCGACATGCTTCCGCCGCCGCCTGCAGCACCGCTGCCGCCTGATCGACCGCCGCCCATCGCACGCATGGCGACCATCGAGTTCGTCACCATCTGGGTGCCGCTCTGGATCGAAGCACCGCCTGTCAGGCTGGACGCCAGCGAAGGCGCCTGGAAGAGCACGATGCCGAGGAGGCACATGACAGCGAGGTAGGTCCCAGCTGCTTCGAGGGCGCCTACTGAGCCCGGCACGCCGGCGACGAACGCTGTCCCGTCACGTATCGCCGCTATGACTCGGTCCGAAACATAGAGCGACATGCCAAGAGCGAAGAAGACAAACCAGGACAGGACGATCGCGCTGAGAACGAACGAAAGCCAGCTATCGAAGAAGCGCGCGGTTGACTTGAACAGCAGACAGAGGATTGCCAGAGGACCGATGGCGAGTGCAAAGGTCAGGATGAGCTTGCCGAGGAGGCCGACGAATGCACCAAGGACCAAGAAGATCGTTGTGCCCAGAGAAAACAGAATGCTGGCCAGTACCAGGTCAAGCCGGAACATGCCGGCGTCCTTCCAGAGCAGGGCAAGCTGCTCGTTCGCCGCCGTGTTGGCCAGGTCCAGTGCCCCAAACGCGGTGGCAGCTGCGGCGGCTCTGGGTGCGACGAACAGGACGGCCAAGCCATCCTGCAGGCCGGTCGCCCAGGCGACGACGTTGCCGCTGTAGTACAGACCAGGCAGTGCGAAGGACAGGATCGCACCGACCTTGACCATCTTCCAAGCGAAAGTTCCAACGGGCTCGGAGGCCTCGCCACGCATCACGGCGAGGCCATAGATGGCGATGTAGATGGTGACCAGTGCAAGTGCAATCGGCACAAGGCCCGTAGCCAGGTCCGCAGATACGCGCGCGGCGTAGCCGAGGAAGAACGTGTTGAACCAGGCTTCGAGTCTCGCGAACATGGCGTGCTACTCCACCGTTCCCATGCCACCAGGTACGCCTGCCGCAACGGGCTCGCACTTTCGGGATGCCGCGCGAGATTCGCAGTGCATCCAAACGCCATTGAGCTTGACGGTCCAGAATCGAGACCGCTTGCTCACACCGAGGCTGGAAGGAATGCAGCCCGTCTTCGAGAAGTAGATGCTCGTGCAGTCCATCAACTGGTCTGGCCCTTCGATCATGTAGACCTCCGCGCCAGGGCGAGGCGGCGCCAACTTGAAGCCGGACTTGAGATAGCGCTGGGTCTCCGCCGTAAGCGGCGGGACCTCAGCTACCCGCTTGCCGTTCACTATCCGAACGGCCTCGTTGCCAGGGAACCCGGGTTCTGTGGGCGCGGCTTGAGTCGTCACGCAGGCGAGCGCGAACAGCGCGCCGATTGCGGCTGTGGTGGGTTGAATCTTCATGCTGCCCTCCGGGCATGGCTGCGCCGATCGCGCACGCGCTGATAGAACAAAGGGAGCCAGGTTGTCGGTGCGTCACCGAACTCAGCACGAATTTGGTCGAGCAGTTCGACGTTGTCCGTGGTCGAGCTGAGGACGGCCAGGAAGTCGTTCATGCCACCGAGATCGAACTCGCACTGGACCGAGTCCGTGCCCTGCTTGCACAGGAAGCGCCGGGATCCCGTGGCGCCGAGCGACTTGACGATGGCGAACTCGGCATCGGTCAGGCCCAGGCCGCCCACGTACTCGTCGCGGTCGGCGTCCGCGTTGGGCAGCACGAGCTTGGTGACCGACTGCTCGATCATCGTGCGGCCGTTCTCGTTGGAGAGCAGGTCGGCGACCTCCTGCGTGTCGAACAGGCCGAGGCCGTTCATCTTGCGGATGGTCTTCTGCTTGTGCTTCACGAACGGCGCGAAAGCCGGGTCGCCGAGTGCCTTCCAGCACTCCGCGACGTGATAGATCATCGGCTCGCCGTTGACCAGCTCGTCCATCACGTTGAGCAGGTACATCATGATCGGCGTGCGAACGTCGGGGCTGCTGAGCACGCCCGTGTAGTCGAAGCCGATGGCCATGTGGCTGCGCAGATCGCCGAGACGATCGTCGGCCATGTCGAAGACCCAACCCAGCTCGCCACCGCGGCACCACTTGCCCAGGCGGTCATAGAGGCTGTTGGCGCCGGAGCGTGGCAGTGACTGGCGGACCGTACTGAACCACCGAAGCTCGGGCTTGAGTGCAGCGACCGTCGCAACGGCACGCGCGATGGCCTCGTGGTCGTTGGGCAGCAGCGGCATCTCGGGTGACGCGATGCACTGCTTGACCAGTTCGGTCCAGAACCCGATGCGCTCGGGGGTCACGTCGCGCTGGAACGGGTTGCAGCCCGTGGGCTGGTTGCGGTCGAAGGTGTAGAACACACCGCCCAGCGCCCGAATCACGATCTCGGTGTCGCGGTCCAGGCTGAAGCTGACCACGCGAGGCCGGACAGCCCACTTGGGCGTCAGAGCCAGCAGGCCGGTCAGCAACGTCGTCTTGCCCGAGCCCGTCGAGCCGATCACGATGGTGTTGCCGGGCAGCTTCTTGCCCTCGCTGTCCTCGCCCTCGGGGCTGGCGTGCAGGTTCAGATAGAACGGGTTGCCTGCCGGCGTGCGCATCAGCGCCAGGGCTTCGCCCCAGGGGTTGCCGTCGCGCTTGCCGCGCAGGAAGTTGTGGCCGCAGGTCAGTGCTGCGAAGGCGCGGCTGCTGATCGTGGCCTTGCGCGGACGCCACTGGAAGTTGCCGGGCTGCTGCGAGAACCAGGCGGCATCGGCCACCAGGTCCACGGGCACCAGTTCCATCGCGGTGGTTTCCGTCAAGGCGCCCACGGCGCTTGCCGCACGCTTGCCGCACTCGTCGAGCGTGTCGCCGAACACGGCCAGGGTGTAGCTGTACTCGCCCATGACGAATTGGCCATCGCCCAGCTGGTCGAGCGCCACGTCCATCGCTTCGATCTGCGTGACCACGGCATCGTCGGACGCGAGCAGCTGATCGCGCTGCGTGGTCAGAGCGGCCATCGCCTGCCGGCGTGACAGGCTGGAGAAGCTCTGCGTTTCGATGAACTCCGAGTCTTCGTAGAGCAGCGCGCCGAGCGTGCCCGGTTCGACCTGGCCGGCGAACTCCTTGATCGACAGCATCGACGCGTAGCGCCGACGCTCGCCCTGCCGGATCTCCAGCATGCCGCCGCCGAAGGTCAGGCGTGCATCCGGCAAGGCCTGGTACGCGGGGCCGGTGGGGAAACGCACCTTGCGCCACACACCGTTGATGAGGAAGGAGAACAGCTCGCCCGACTCCCAGAACAGGTTCCCGTCCTGCTCGTAGCAGCCGAGCAGGGTCGGTCCGAACTCGCGCAGGCTGCGCTCGATGAGCGCGCCCTGTTGTTCCATCGTGGCCAGGGTCTGGTTCTGGTAGTCCGTCAGGCTCTCCTTCGTCCTGGAAGCGCGGACACTGCGTTTGGCCAGCTCTGAAGGAAACGGCCGGTACAGCAGGGTGATGTACAGCTCGTTGGACATCATCGGCGCAACGCTGATGCGGTCCTGGTAGGCCTTGGAGAAGGCTGCGCTGAACTCCGGCTCGGTCGCATCGGTCAGCCGGTCATGGATGCGCCGGTGGATGCGGTGGTGATAGATGGCCGTGCGGCCCGCAGGCAGGTTGCGCAGCACGTTGCACCAGGCGTCGTGCCGATCCTTGACGAGGTTGAACTCGGCGCTCTCGAAGGCCACACCATCAAGGCGCCAGACCCGCAGGCAGTCGCCCGACCGCGTCGCGGTGTCGTGCTGCGACAGCGGTGCGCCGATCGAGACGAACTCGCCGACGTTGGATTCCTTGCCCGCGCGCTCCCAGTAGCGAGGGGTGGCACGCTCCGGGCTAACGACGCCAAACATGACGGCCCCCTCGGTAGCCAATGGGCGCATAGCTGCGCGCCCCGTTGCGCAGCACCCGGTTCGGGTTGCGCACCGCCAGCTTGAGTTTGAGGACCATCTGCGTGAGG
>Ga0208398_101175_pt1 | contig 11262 bp, 8 predicted proteins | sample LakWasMe79_HOW10_2_FD_183905 | JGI IMG/M metagenome (GOLD analysis project Ga0208398, IMG submission 183905) | Freshwater sediment methanotrophic microbial communities from Lake Washington under simulated oxygen tension - Sediment Metagenome... | ecosystem: Environmental > Aquatic > Freshwater >... | reverse complement strand
TCGTCAAAGCGGTAGCGCGGGTCGGCCCCGCAGTCAGCCAGCACGATCACATCCAGTTTGCGCTTGAGCAGCGCGTAGACGCCGGTGTTCTCGAAGTGCCCGCCGTCGGACAGGTACCACGCCGGGCTGTGCAAGCCCGGAAAGCGCGCCAGGAATTCGGCCAGCAAAAACGACGGCTTGGGCAAACGCGCGGCCAGCCACTGCCCGACGGTGACTGGCCGGGTCCGTGGCGGAGTCTGCGGTGCCTGCGCTGGTGTGGTCGGCGCAGCCAGCAGCTGCGGCGTCCAGAAGCCCAGGCGCAGGCCCGACAGGAACAGCAGCGCGGCCAGGCCGGGCGTGGTTTGCGAGCCCATGCCGCTGGCGGCGGCTGCACCCGACACGGCGATCCAGCGCGATAGCTTGCCGATGCCTTGGCCCTGCCCGGGCAAACGGTTCAGCGGCGTGGGCCGGGCCGTGCCGGTTTCGGCGCCGAGCGCGCTGACGGTCAGGGCGATGCCCAGGCGGTCCGCGTTGTAGTTGCCGGTGCGGTCGTCTACCGACTGGTTGATGCAGCAGGTGATGAGGTGGATGGGACCGCCCTGTGCATGCGGTGCATAGTCGGCTAGCGCAATGTCGTCCCCATCCACGGCCTCGACCAGTCTGGCCACCCGTTCGGTGCCGGCGCGGCGGGCCGTGCCCAGCGGCGATCCGTCGGGAAAGCGCGTGCCCTCGGGCTTTGGTTCGCCGCGTGGGTAGTTGCCGACGGATACGTAGGCGCGCTCAATCCGGGCCCGGTAGAAGTGGTGCAGTGACGAGAGGTTGAGCACCTCGACGTCCTTGCCCGTCAGCACGACGTAGGCCAGGCTCAGTACCAGCACCAGGCCCCAGTTGGCCAGCGGCGATAGCGTCCACCCCAGCTCGGGGCGCACCAGCGCGTGCAGGGCGGTCATCCAGACCAGGGCCAGCAGCAGCACCAGCAGCAAGCCGCCGATGTTGAGCAAGACCTCGGTCTTGATGGCCTTGGCCGCCAGGGTGGTCTTCCAGTGCTGGATGCGTGGCAGGGCCTTGCGGACTGCCGCGACCAGGGTGGCCAGGCCAGCCGCACCGATAGCGGGCGCTTGCGTGTACTCCGCGATGCGACCCGCCAGCCACCACGCCGCAAAGTCCAGCAGGCCCAGCAGTGCCAGCCCCAACAGCCACCACAGCATCCGGCCCAGGCGCTTGGTGTGGCGCAGGCGCAGGGCGGCCAGCTCCGACGCTGCGGCTGGCGTGAACGACAGCACGGCGGCGAACACGGGCGACAGCAGCAGCAACGCCAGCACGGCCTTGGCGACCAGCACCGGTGTCACGCCGCCCGGTCCCTGGGCCACACCCCAGACTGAGACGGCCAGCACCGCACCGGCGCCGCCCGCCAGCAGCGCACCACCCACGTTGGCCAGCCGGGTCGCCAGCGTCGGCCATTCGCGGCAATACCAGTAGCTGAAGATGCTGTGGCCCGCGCCGAACAGCGGCAGCACCAGGAAGCACCACCACGCCGATCCGGCCGTGCGCTGAAAGTCCTGGGGCCATCCGCCGCCGGATGCCAGCAGCGCATATGGCGACAGCATGACGGCGGCCAACAACAGCATCAGGGCCGCCACCTCGAATTGCGAGAACAGCACATTGCGCACGATGGAGGCCGCGGCCTGGCCCAGGTCGCGCACGCCGGCCGGTGTCAGATAGCGGCCATTGCTGCGCAGCCACCACAGCAGCAGGGTGTCGTCCTGGTCCAGGCGCTGCTGCACGTCCTTGGCCTGGTAGTCGCTTTGGTAGAGCCGCCCCAGGCTTGATCCGATGTAGCCGCCGCCGGACACGGTGGACAGGTAGTCGAAGCCGGTCAGCACCTTCTGGCGCGCCAATCCGCGCAGCAGCCCGAAACAAAACGTAGCGCTGCGAATGCCGCCGCCCGACAGCGCCAGCCCTTGGCGCGGATCGCCGCTGGCCACGCCGGCGATCGCGCGGCGCGCCTGGACGAGTTCGTTTTCGGGGTCCGGCGCCGTGGCGCCCGTGGTCGATGTAGCCATGGGGGGTCTCCTGCGGCGAGTCTAGCGGTCCGGCCGTGCGGGCGCATCCCCCATTTTGGGGATGCGCGCCAGGGGCTGGCGCGCTATGGTTGGACCCGGTTCAACAAGGGGGTGTTTGGCGGCGAGGCATGGCTGGCATCGGCCCTGGTCGATGCCCAGATTCCCGCCACGCTGCACCAGTCGTGTGTGAACCTGTTGATCGATGCCTTTCACAACCTGTTGGTGTAGATCACCAGGATGGATCCGCAGCACCTGTTCGTGGTGGACAGTCGCGGCACCCTGGAGCCCCATGAATGGGCGAACGAGCTGCACCCCACGGCGGGCGGCTTCAGGAAGATCGTCGATACGAAGTGGAAGCCCCTGCTGCAAACCATTGGGTTGGCCTGATGCACGGGGGAAACGCCAGCGCAGCCGTCAATGCCGACTGGAGCCAGGGCGAACCGGGCAACGGATCACTGTGGGAAGTACCGCTCACGCATGCGCTGGCAGTAGGCCTGCAATTGCGGGTACTGTTGCGCGTGCAGCTTGAGGGCTGACTCCACCGGAACCCACAGCAGGTTGGCCAAGAAAGCGTAGGCGGTCGCGTCCAGCGTGCAGGGTTGGTCGCCCAGAAAAAACCGCTTGTCGCCCAGGAAGTCTGCCAGTGCAGTGATGTCGCGCTGGCCGATGGCATGAATTTCTTCCTCGCTGTGCCGACCCATGCCGTGCCCGCGCAACTGCTGGCGCAAACCGCGCCGTGCCAGCGAAGGGATGATCCATTTCAGCGGCGCCGGCAGGCTTCCAAAAAAGGCGGCCCGGGTCTGCGTCCACCCCATGGGTTCCATCCAGCGTGTCTGGACCACGGCCCAATACAGGTTTTCTTCCATCAGGCGCTGAAAGGCCAGCGCCACGGCGCGCTGCTCCCCCGTGAGCCAGGCGTCCAGGTGGTCGCCATAGGTCGCCTTGAGGTAGTCGATGATGAAGGTCGAATCCGCCAGGGTTTTGCCCCCGTCCACGATGTAGGGCATCTTGCCTTTGGGCGCACGGCCCACATCAAGCAAGGTGGGTGGCGGCGCTACATAAGGCAGTTGCGCCATGCGCAGCCAGGTCTCCAATTTCATGCAAAACGGACTGGCGTTGGGCAGGCCCATGGCGGGCTCGTATTGGTACAGCGTGATCATGGGCTACCCGTTGTTATTGTTGTTGTTATTGTTATTGTTATTGTTGTTATTACTGCTGCGTTGTTTGTCCTTGGGGCCTGCGGCCGCAGCCGTTCCCGGCATGGCTAGTAACAGCCCTCCGGTTCCCAGCATCACCAACTGTGCATTGCGGCTGAAGGCGTCGGCGTCGATGGCGGATAGTTTGGCCGCGTTGCACCAGATGGTTTGCGTCTGGCGTGCCTGGGCTACCGGGTAGCTCTCGGTGACGTGCCCCCGGCTGTGGCAGGACACGGTACCTTGCTGGTAGATCAGATGGTCATCCTTCAAGCGGGCGGCATCGAGCAGCCAGCGCACCAGCGTCTCTTCCAGCGCGGTGCGGTCCGGACCGTCTTCCAGACGCAGCGCATTCAAAAAACATTCGACGGTATAGGCGGTGCGTTGCAGGTCTTGGGGCGTCATGGCGGGCGGCTCCGTTTCAGGGGGCGTAGTGGAACTCGAAATTCTGGAACGGCAGGTTCGCCGTCTGCACATGGTAGAACGCGTTGTTCTTCTGCTTCTGGTAGTGGTAGTCGCGCAAATACGCGGTGGTCACGAACAGGTTGTTCAACACCCCACGCAGATAGTGTGCGCGGTGCAGGGTGATCAGTTCTGACAGATCGCACTGCAGAAAGTCCGGCCCGAAGCGCGCGCTGGGCTGCAGGCAGTTGGCGTACAGCTGGTAGGTGAACACATGCTCCTGCTTGGTACGCTGCTCGTCACCGTACACCACCGGGGTGTCGCGCAGCATTTGCAGGTATAGCGTGTTGCGAATGGGCTCGTCGCAGTGGGCCAGCAGCACCTCACGGCGCAGGTGCAGCACGATGCGGTCGCCTTGGACCAGTGTGTGCAGGGTGCGCTGCTGCTGGAAGAGCTGGGAATGCAGTGCAATGGTTTCATCGCCCAGCTCCAGGGTGAAGGCCGTGGCGCTGAACACCGCCTGCAGCGTGGGGTCCGTGGCAATCAGCGCGGGCAGGGTGTTCTTGCTGTCGCCCAGGTCATTGGGCAGCACCAGCCGGTCCAAAGGGCGCTGGGGTGGCGGTGCGGCAAACGCCAGGCTGGGGTGCATCGCCAGTTGGTACCGTTGCGCATAGGCCAGTTGCTCCGCCGGTGCATCGGCGGGGTACGACAGCGGGTTGTCCCGGTAAATGTCTTTCTGCAACTCACAGGTGTAGGAGCGCGCGTTCTTGCTCTGGTATTTAACGACCGGGCAGCCGGTATGGCAGGCGGACAGCTGATTGCAGCCCTGGCATGCGGCATCAAAGCCATGCGCCTGGTGCACCTGGCGGATCTTGCGCGCGCCGTTGTCCAGTATGTCCAGTATGGGGTCCTCAAAAACATTGCCATAGCGGAAAGCCTCAATGCCCTGTCCCCGCACACAGGAGTACACCGCGCCGTCGCTTTGCAGCAGGTAAAAGCGTTCGCCGCAGTTGAAGGCATTGGTGCAGTACGACGGTTTGAATTCATCAAACCAGTTGCGCTTGAGGCCTTCCTCGAGCTCGGTCCCCATGAAGGCCGACTTCAGGGCCTCGTACAACTGCAGTTGCTGCGCCGGCGTGGTGGGTGCCAGCGCGCCATCACCCTTGGCGGCCCGGTTCAGCTCGGAGCCAAACGCAAACATCAGGTTGAGCTGGGTCATGTCAAAACCCAGCTCACGGTGGATGTACCAGATGTCGTCGATCAGCGCCGGGATGTCGCTCAGATGTTCGCTGGACAGGGTGGCGGAAATTTTCTTGGCATGCGGGTAGCGCGCCAGCAAGCGGATGTTGTCCAGCGTGCGCGGCAGCCATTCGGTGCCACCCCGGGTGGTGCGGTGGCGCGCATGCAGGGCCAGCGGCAAATCGATGCTGGCGCTGATGGACACCTTGTGGCGGTCGAACAGTTCGTACAGCGGTGCGAACTTGAACAGGTTGGTCTTGATGTGGGGAGACGACTTCTTGTGGCCCTGTGCCTGCAGCGCATCAAAGTGGCTCAGGTAGTGGCTGTGGATCACCTCAAACAGCTCGCCCAGCACGGGCTGTGGCAGGGTGGTGACCTCGCCGCCGTGCAAGGACACGTTGAAGGCCAGCACGTCCGCCTGCCGCAGGGCGTCCAGCGTGTGGCGCAGCGTGTGCACCGCGCGCTGGGCGTCCAGCTTCAGTGCGGCCTCGGTGGTCTGTTTGCCCAGGTAGCAATAACTGCAACTGAGGTTGCAGCACAGCGTGGGCACATACAGCAGGTGGATGGAGCGCGCAAACGCCGGTGGCGCAGGGGGCGGTGCGGTGTCCATGGTCAGACGCCGCTGAGGTTCACATGGGTCGATGCGGCGCGCACTTTGTCGATGATCTTGGCCGACACCTTGTCGAATTTGGCGGCCTTGTTCTTGCTGATTTTGGCGGCCTTGCGGGCACCCGTAGGGAACTTGCTTCGGTCCAGCACGAAGGATTCACCATTGGCGCACACCAGGCTCAGTTTGCCCTGTGCGCGAGACAGGGTCAGTCGCTTCACATTGCCGTAGTAGACGATGGTGTTGCCGCACAGGAGGTAGCGCGGTCCCAAGTGCAGTTGGCGTGTGGCAGAAAGCCAGGCCACCAGCGGCACCACCAGTAGGGCGGCGCCGGGCACAAACCCGGCCAGCCCGATCGCCAGCAGCGCCACCGCCAGGCTGGCGTACACGAACCGCAGACGCCCCTGGCTACGGGTAGCGGGGTCCGTATGTTGGTATTTGAAGCTGGCGAACACCGTGGGGGTCATGGTCTTTGCTCCCTATCGTTCCATAGCAGGATCATGCTGAGGGTTGAATAATGCATCAGAAACTGCGCGCATGGCGCGCCAGTTCCCGCGACGCCAGAAACACCCGTGCCAAGCTGGGCAACAACGCCCGCCAGGCTTGTGCGTCAAACCCGTCAGGGCGGCGCACACCGGCCAGGGACTGGAGTGCATGCGCATCGGCCTTGACCGCAAATGCCAGCTGGTTGGTGGCGTCCGGGTCCTTGACGGTCAGCAGCGAACCCTGGAAGCTGGTGCGGATGCGCTCCAGAACCACGTCAAACAGCAGGTTGCAGCCATGCAGGTTGGCAACCAGGATGCCCCCCGGATGGAGCAACCGGTAGCAGTCGTCGTAGTACTGCAGCGAGCACAGCGCCTCGGGCAGCCCGCCGATGTCGAAGCCGTCGGCCAGCAGCACATCAAATTTCTGCTGCTGTTCCTTGACAAACTCGGCACCATCGCCCAATTGCACGCGGAACCGGTGGTCATCCGGCGGGATGGCGAACGCATCCCGCAATGCCAGTACATGCGGATTGATTTCCACCACCGAGATGTCGGTGTGTGGCAGGTGGCGGTAGCAGAATTTGGCCAGCGACCCACCACCCAGGCCGATCATGGCGATGTTGCGGGGCTGGGGCTTGTGCAGCAGAAAGCCCATCATGATCCGGGTGTATTCAAACTGCAGTTCGTCGGGCCGCAGGATGTGCATTTCGCTTTGCACATCCTGGGTCGAGAAGAACAACGTCTTGCTGGTCAGACTCTCGTAAACGACAGGCTTGGGGTGCGGCTTCAAGGGCGCACGGTCAGCTTTGAATGCGCTTCACCAAGGCGGCGGTGAAAGCTGCGGTATTGGCCGTGCCACCCAGGTCGCCGGTGCGAACCTTGTCGATGTTGAGGGTCTCGTCAATCGAGCGGCGCAACTTGCTGGCCATGTCGGGCAGCTTGCAGTGGTCCAGCATCATGGCCGCGGCCAGTAGCAGGGCGATCGGGTTGGCAATGCCTTTGCCGGCAATATCGGGGGCCGAGCCGTGGACCGCCTCGAAGATGGCGGCGTCGGCGCCAATGTTGGCACCGGGTGCCATGCCCAGGCCGCCGACCAGGCCGGCCACCAGGTCGGACAGGATGTCGCCAAACAGGTTGGTGGTCACCAGCATGTCGAACTGCCAGGGGTTGAGGACCAGCTTCATGGCGCACGCGTCGATGATGACGGTGTCCAGCTCGAACTTGCCTTTGTACTTGCGCTCGTACAGTTCCAGCCCGGTTTCCAGAAAGATGCCGGTCAGCGCCTTCATGATGTTCGCCTTGTGGACGATGGTCACCTTCTTGCGCCCGGTGGTGACGGCGTGTTCAAACGCATATTCCAGCAGGCGGCGGCTGCCGGCCCGGGTGTTGATGCCGGTGGCCATGGCCACGGCGTGCGGGTCGTCGTCGATCTTCACATAGTGTTCGTGGCCGATGTATAGGCCTTCGAGGTTCTCGCGCACCACCACCAGGTCGATCTTGTCAAAGCGCCCACCCGGAATGATGGTGAGGGCCGGGCGCAGGTTGGCGTAGAGCTGGAATTCTTCGCGCAGGCGCACATTGGACGAGCGGTAGCCGCCACCGGTGGGCGTTTCCAGAGGGCCCTTGAGCGCCAGGCGGGTGCGCCGGATGCTGTCCAGTGTGGCCTGGGGCAACGGGTCGCCGGCCACCTGCACGCCGCCCAGACCGGCAATTTGCCGGTCCCATTCAAACGGCGCGCCCAAGGCGTCGAGCGCGGCCAGCGTGGCGTCCATGATTTCGGGGCCGATGCCGTCCCCCGGGATCAGTGTTGCGGGAATGGTCTTTGACATGGGTAAGCCTCTCCAGTACTCGTTCAGGCCCCGGGCCCGCATGGCCCGAATGCCAGGGCTGTGGGGTCCATAAGACTGAAATGATAAACGTCCAGTGTAAGGGCGAAGGGTGGTGCGATACTTGGTTTCATGCGGTTGAGTCTTCTATGCGCCTTCGTCGCAGCCTGCCTTGGTTTCCCCTTTGGCGCTTTTGCGCAAGAGGGTGTCACCGTATTGCTGAGCGAAGACGGTGGCGCCTACGCCGAATTTGCCACCAGCCTCAGCGCCGGTCTGGGCCAGGCGGGAGGCACCAAACCACCGGTCCGTGTGCTGCCACTGGCCCGGAGTGACGAGCTCGCACGCGCAGGGGGGGGCGGCCAGCTGGTGGTGGCGGTTGGTACACCGGCCATGACCGCCATGGCGCGAAAGCCGCCGTCCGCGCCGGTGCTGAATGTGCTGGTCCCACGTGCCAGTTTTCGCAAACTGGCCCCATCCAGCGGGCGAACGCAGGATTCCAAAACCTTTTCAGCCGTCTATTTTGATCAACCCTGGTCACGCCAGATGGCGCTGATTCGCCATGCCTTGCCTGGGCGACGGGTCGGGATCTTGCTGGGCAAGGACTCGCTGGAGCTCAGCGCCAGTGTGCTGGCGGCCGCCAAAGCCGCGGGACTGAGCGCCAGCATCGAGGTCGCCAACGATGAAGCGGATCTGTTGCCGGCCCTGAAGCTGCTGCTTGCCCGCAGTGACGCCCTGCTGGCGGTGCCAGATGCATCCATCTACAACCGCAGCAATATTGCCAGCATCTTGCTGACCAGTTACCGGGCCAAGGTCCCGCTTTTTGGGTTTTCCCCGTCCTACGTCAAGGCCGGTGCTCTCGCCTCGGTTTTCAGTGAGCCGGCGCAGATTGCACAGCAAGTGGTGGAAATCATTCAGAACCTGCCTGCCAGCGCAGGCCTGCCGGCCCCGCAATCACCACGGTATTTTTCCGTCCGTATCAATTCCCAGGTGCAGCTCTCACTGGAGCTGACCATGGAAAGCGAAGCGCAGCTGCTGCAGAGACTCAAGCAGATACCGGAGAGCGCACCATGAAAGGCATGCGGCTGACCCATCGCATCCTTTTGCTGACGCTGGCTCCGGCGTGGCTCATCACGCTGTTGCTGACCCTGCTGGTCGTCGTGGTCGGTATCACGGAGATTGATGGCGCGCTCAAGGTGCGCGGAACCGTCATCGTGCGCCAGTTGGCCCCCGCCAGCGAATATGGCGCGTTCTCGGGGAACCGGGAAGTCCTGCAGGCGCTGACCCAGGCGGTGATGCGGGAAGATGACGCCAAGGCGGTCATGATCACCGACGCCGATCACCGGGTGCTGGCCCTCAGCGGAAAGCCCGGAAAATTCAGTCGCAGCCATGTGGGTGTCGTCGAGCAGGCAAAGGTCCTGCAGGACGAACAGGATGCCGTGGTTTTCGCGGCACCGATCTACCAGGAAGCACCGCAGGGAGACAGTTTTGGTTTGCTGGACCAGACGATTGCCAAGACGGACGCCAAGCCCAAGCTGCTGGGCATGGCTTACCTTGAACTCAGCACCGCCAACAGCCAGCACAGCAAGCGAAAGTTCATTCTCATCAGTCTGCTGATTGGTGCCCTGGGCACGGCGGCAGCCACCATTCTCGCGTTGCGGATGAGCCGCGATATTACGGGGCCCTTGTCATCCCTGCTCAACGGCGTCAATCGCATGGCGCAGGGCAAGCTGGAGACGCGGATCCTGGCCCAGTCCACGGGAGAACTCGCCGAGCTCGAGAACGGGTTCAACCAGATGGCCGCGAAGCTGCAGAGCGGGCGCGACGCCATGCTCGAAGTGAACGCCAATCTGGAACAACTGGTGGCGGTCCGGACCGAGCAGCTGGAGGAGCGCAATCGCGCGCTGGAACAACTGTCCTTCACCGACCAGGCCTCGCGTGCCGCAGCCGAAGCGGCCAATAACGCGAAGAGCGAGTTTCTTGCCAACATGAGCCACGAAATCCGCACGCCGATGAATGGCATCATCGGCATGACCCATCTGGCGCTGCAAACCCGGCTCGATAGCCGGCAGCGGAACTATCTGGAGAGCGTGGAAGTTGCAGCCAAAGGCCTGCTGGGCATCATCAACGACATACTCGATTTTTCCAAGATTGAAGCCGGCAAGGTCAGCTTCGAACACATTGAGTTTCGACTTGAGGATGTGTTGTACGGCGTGACCGATCTGGCCGTTGTCAAGGCACAGAAAAAGGAACTGGAACTCCTGTTCAAGATCGACGCCGACGTGCCGCTGGCGATGGTCGGTGACCCGCTGCGCCTGCGCCAGATCCTGACCAATCTGGTGGACAACGCGATCAAGTTCACGGAGCACGGAGAAGTGACGGTTTCCATCAGCACCGTTGCTGCGGGAGCGGAAACCGTGGATTTGCGGTTCGCCGTTGCCGACACCGGAGTCGGGCTGACGCCAGAGCAGATCGGGCGGCTGTTCAATGCGTTTTCGCAGGCAGACAACTCCACGACGCGCAAATACGGTGGCTCGGGTCTGGGCTTGACGATCTGCAAACGCCTGGTCGAGCTGATGTCCGGCGAGATGGGGGTGACCAGCGAGCCTGGCGTCGGCAGCACGTTCTTCTTCACCGCGCGTTTCGGGCTGCAGACCGGGCCGACCCAGCGCACGGTGGACGCGATGCCGGTGGGGCCGCTGCGGGTGCTCGTCGTGGATGACAACGCCAGTGCGCGGGACATCTTCCACGGCATGCTCCAGTCCCTGCACGTCCAGGCCGTCTGTGTCACGGGTGGTCTGCAGGCGCTGGAAGCACTGCAACAGGCACAGCAGGCGGGCGAACCATTCGGGCTGGTGTTGGTGGACTGGCACATGCCCAGCATCGATGGCGTGGAGACCATCCGGCGGATCCAGACCGACCACACCCTGGCCACCACGCCCATGTGCATGATGGTGACGGCGCATAGCCGGGAGGAAGTGCTGCGGAAGGTTCAGGATTCGGGGGTGAATATCGATGGGCTGCTCATCAAGCCGGTCGCCCCTTCGACACTCTATGACAGCATCATGACGGCGTTGGGGAACGACACGGGTCCGGTCACGCACCAGCGCTCGGAACGGGGCGTTCGCGCCGATGTTGCCCGGGCGCTCAGCGGCGCACACATTTTGCTGGTCGAAGACAACGACATGAATCGCGAAGTGGCGCTGGAAATACTGGGCCGGGCGGGCATGCAGGTTGACGTGGCCAGCAATGGCAAGGAAGCACTGGAAAAGATTGATCGTGTGCACTACGACGGGGTGCTTATGGACTGCCAGATGCCGGTCATGGACGGTTTCGAGGCGACGCGCCTGATACGCGCCCAGCCGCGCTTTGCGTCGCTGCCGGTGATAGCCATCACCGCCAACGCGATGACGGGCGATCGGGAGAAATGTGCCGCTGCCGGCATGAACGACCACATCGCCAAGCCCATCG
>Ga0208398_101172_pt1 | contig 11338 bp, 12 predicted proteins | sample LakWasMe79_HOW10_2_FD_183905 | JGI IMG/M metagenome (GOLD analysis project Ga0208398, IMG submission 183905) | Freshwater sediment methanotrophic microbial communities from Lake Washington under simulated oxygen tension - Sediment Metagenome... | ecosystem: Environmental > Aquatic > Freshwater >... | reverse complement strand
ACCCATTGCTTATTTACAAACTGGAAGCATTCAACTTGTTCCGAGGTATGCTTGACAATGTAAACAAAGATGTGATTTCGTTTTTATTCAAAGGTGATTTGCCTGCTCAGAACGCTCCTGTAATTGAGGAAGCAAGAATCGAGCGTCAGGTTGAAGATTACCAATTAAGCAAAGACGAAATTCCTAATAGCGAAAATGCTAATCGTGAAGCCGGGGAAACACAGCAAAGACAAGTTACTGAAACAATTGTTCGTGACCAGCCAAAAATCAACCGAAACGATACAGTAACAATCCAAAATGTAGCCAATGGGCAAACACAGGAAATGAAATACAAGAAAGCCGAAAGCTTAATAGCCAGCGGTGCCTGGGTTTTGGTTTCTTAATAAAACATAGATTTGATTTGAATCCCCGATTTCTTTCGTAATCGGGGATTTTTTTTGCTCTCAGTCGCAGTAATCCGCAAAATTATGAGTCATTGAAAAATTTATCAAAATAAGTTTATATTTGAACTATAACAAAAGGTTCCTTACAAGCTAATTCCGAAGAAATTGATTTGGAGAGCTTTCAGGAATTCATTTTGAATTGCCTCAAAGTTTTAATACCCAAACTATCTAAAAAAACATTTGATAAAAATGACCAAAACAACCAACACTACCCGCTTCTATCGACCTGAGCTCGATGCTTTACGTTTTTTCGCCTTTATGTGCGTCTTTTTTTTTCATTTTATGGACTATGTCCCTATTGATCAAAAATCGCAGCCTATTTTTCACACCTTTTGCACCTCAGGATCATTTGGTGTTCCTGTTTTTTTTCTTTTAAGCTCCTTTTTAATTGTAGAACTATTACTTCGGGAATTAAAAAAGACGGATACCATAAACATTAAATCATTCTATACCCGTAGAATACTGCGTATATGGCCACTCTATTTTGCTGTTTTTATTGGGTTAATTATTATCGGTCAATTTATACCTGGTGTAGCAACCAATAAAATATCAGCCTGGCTTGCTTTTATATTTTTTTATGGAAACTGGTATATCTTCCATTTTGGATGGATCGGTGGTCCCATAGACCCGCTTTGGAGCATTGCTGTTGAGGAGCAGTTTTATATAGCTATCCCGTTATTAACCAAAATGGGAGGGAAAAAACTATTGACAATCATCAGCATTGTTTTACTGATAATATCCTATATTTTATGTGTTTATTATGCAAAACTGGAATACAGTGGTGAAAGCGGACAATGGCTAAACAGTTTTTTTCAATTTCAATTTTTCGCAGGTGGAGCTTTACTGGCAATTTTCCTTAAAGGACGCGTCCCTGAATGGTCAATCTTAACCCGTACCATTCTCTTTACCACCGGAATTTTATGCTGGTTTTTTGCCGTTTATGGATTAGGAGTAAAAAGTTATGACGGACACCCTACTGTTTCCGGCGCAATTCTTGGTTGGCTACTGGTTTTGACAGGTTCAGTACTGTTTTTCATAACAACCTTGGGTACTCCTCAAAAATATATCCCGAAAGTTTTCGTCTATTTCGGCAGGATTTCATTCGGTTTATATATGTTTCATTCACTCGTTTTTCATTTAATTTTTAATAATTTTAGACAATATTGGGAAAGACCATTTTTGAATTGGCACTTTTCTTCAATAACAATATCAATAATTGGTACTATACTCGTTTTTGTATTTACAGTTGGTATGGCTGGTTTATCGTATCGTTATTTTGAAAGACCATTTTTAAAACTGAAAGAACGATTTGCAATAATAAATTCTCGCCCCGAGTGAAAATAAATCACTAAAAAATAATCAAATGAACATACCTTTTCAAACTATAGATTGGGATCAAATAGAAACTACTGAGTACAAAGGAACAACTGGAACAGCTTATTGGCAAACAGTTTTATTTGAGGGGCTTCGGATTCGAAAAGTCATTTATTCAGATAATTACAAAGCGAATCATTGGTGCCAAAAAGGGCATATCGTACATTGCTTAGAAGGTGAATTTAGCAGTGAATTGGAAAATGGCGAAATCTTCAAACTTACCCAAGGAATGACCTACATTGTTTCGGATGATTTGAGTTCGCATCGTTCTTTAACCACAAATCAAGTTACTTTATTAATTATTGACGGTATTTTTTTGGAAGCAAATAAATAAAACAAGATGAATACTATAATACATAAAATTTTAAACTTCATCGATCTTCAAAAAGGAGAAGAAGACCAAAGGAAAGTATTGGAAAATATAATTGGAAATATCTCTTTCCGAGGTTCAAATTTATGGATTTTGGCTTGTGCTATTGTTATTGCTTCGGTCGGGCTGAATGTCAATTCAACTGCTGTAATTATTGGAGCTATGTTGATTTCACCATTAATGGGGCCTATAGTTGGAGCTGGTTTTGGATTGGGAATGTACGATTTTGAATTGGTCAAAAAATCAATCAAAAACCTTGCAATAGCAACAATTGTAAGCTTACTTGTTTCTACATTTTACTTTTATATTAGCCCGTTCAAAGAAGTCCAATCGGAACTATTGGCACGTACTTCACCTAATATTTATGATGTTTTAATTGCATTTTTCGGGGGATTAGTAGGCGTTATAGCGGTTACTAGAGTTGAAAAAGGAAACCCAATTCCCGGAGTAGCCATTGCCACAGCTTTGATGCCTCCTTTGTGTACTGCCGGATACGGACTGGCAACCGGAAATTATTTATTTTTTGTAGGTGCTTTGTATTTGTACACTATCAATTGTGTTTTTATATGTATCGCGACTTTTATCATCGTCAAATTTTTAAAATATCCCATTGCCAAACAAATTGATTTGAAACATCAAAAACAAGTAAAACAGGGAATCACAGCACTCCTTTTAATTATGATTATCCCAAGCGTTTATTTTGCCTATCGATTATTTGACGAAAAAAAATACATTCAACGTACAGAATCGTTCATCGAAAAAGAATTTCCTCAAAAAGATTTCACGCTCATTTATAAAAAAACAGATTATAATACCAACCCAAAAATTATTGAATTGGCTTTTTTATCAAAAAAATTAAGCCCTACAGAAATCAAAAATTACAATAAGAAACTGAAAGAATATAATTTATTAAACACCCAACTTCTTATCAAACAAGATACTTTCGATTTAAAGAATGATATTTTAAATACCATAGGCCATTACAAAAAATCGGGAGTCGATAAAGATCAGTTAATTGAAGATTTACAAAAAAAGATTTCAAATTTTAAAGCCAACAACACAAAAGTCAGTCAGGAAGTCTCCATTTTATTTCCCGAAATCAAACCAATTGCCATTACACAATATGCGAACAAAGACAAAACGATACCTGTATTATTGTATAAAAGCGAAAAAGAGATAAATTCCAGTTCCAAAAACAAATTAACCATTTGGCTAAAACAAAGACTAGAAAAAGACAGTGTGGAAGTTTACAGACAACGGTAATGCACTGGAATTGAATTAATAAAAACAGTATCTTTACTAGAACGGAATTAGAAACAAACTAAAATATAGTATCATGTCAAAAAGCCAAGACGCTAAGAAAGCTGTCAAAAAAGAGCCTCTTAAAACCGCAAAAGAAAAAAAGGAAGAAAAGAGAGAAAAGAAAAACAGCCCGAAAAGGGATTAATTATTGATATTGAAAAAACCCTCGTTTATTGCTAAACGAGGGTTTTGTTTTGTATTCTAATTTAGTTCTTCACTGGAATATTTTTCAATATTTCCAATACAAATTTCCAGTATTTTTGGGCTGAAGAAATACTTGCTCTTTCATCTGGAGAATGTGCTCCGTGAATGGTTGGACCAAAGGAAATCATATCCATGTCAGGATAGTTTGTCCCTAGAATTCCGCATTCCAAACCGGCGTGACAAGCCGCTACATTTGGTTTTTCTCCGTTTTGCTTTTCATAAATGGAAACCAAAACATCCAATATTTCAGATTTAGGATTTGGTGACCAACCTGGGTATGAACCCGAAAATTCTACTTCGCAACCCATTAATTCAAATGCAGAACGCAAAGCATTCGCCATATCAAATTTGGATGATTCCACCGAAGAACGTGTCAAACATTTCACAGAAAGTTTTCCCTCGCCTACTTCTACTTTGGCAATATTGTTTGAAGTTTCTACCAGATTATCAAAATCGGCACTCATTCTATAAACGCCATTGTGCGCAGCGTACATTGCTCTAACAAAATAAAATTGGGCAATTGGAGGCAATACTTTAGCTGGAACAGTATCCATTTTTTCAAAAACCACTTCCAGATTAGGTTCAGTTGTTTGAAACTCCGCTTTGATTTCATTTACGATTTGTTGCATATCAAATACAAAAGCTTCATCATAAACGGATGCTATAATAACTTTTGCTGTACTCTCACGCGGGATTGCGTTGCGAAGACTCCCTCCGTTGATTTCAGAAATTTGCAATCCAAAATTATCAAAACCGTCAAATAACAAACGGTTCATGATTTTATTGGCATTCCCCAATCCTTTGTGAATATCCATTCCTGAATGCCCACCGTTTAATCCTTTTACCTTGATAGTATAAGCGACAGATCCTTCAGGAGTTTCCTCTTCATCATACTCGGCAGTAGCGGTAACATCAATTCCACCGGCACATCCAATGCCTATTTCATCGTCCTCTTCGGTATCCAGATTCAATAAAATGTCACCTTTAAGAATTCCTCCCTGCAGATTTAAAGCTCCTGTCATTCCTGTCTCTTCGTCAATTGTAAACAAAGCTTCAATCGCTGGATGCGGAATATCTTTACTTTCCAAAATTGCCATAATAGTTGCAACCCCAAGACCGTTATCTGCACCAAGGGTTGTCCCTCTTGCACGAACCCAGTCCCCATCTACATACATATCGATTCCTTGAGTATCAAAGTCGAAAACTGTATCCGCATTTTTTTGATGCACCATATCCAAATGTCCTTGCAAAACAAGGGCTTTTTTGTTCTCCATACCAGGAGTAGCAGGTTTACGAATAATTACGTTTCGGATCTCATCTTCAAAAGTTTCAAGTCCCAAACTGTTCCCGAAGTCTTTCATAAACTCAATTACGCGTTCTTCTTTTTTGGAAGGGCGAGGTACTGCATTCAAATCTGCAAATTTGTTCCAAAGTGCTTTTGGTTCTAGATTTCTTATCTCTTGGCTCATTCTGTTGTATATTTTTTAATTAAAAACGTTTAAAATAATAAAACCTCAAAGTTACAAACTCCCCAAACTAATTTTATAAAAGTTTTCATTTATTTTAAAATAAATAATCCATCAAAATTTGTTTCTTTACGATACACAATTTATAAAAAATGAAACGCAGTTACTTTCTTCCTTTATTCTTGCTTGTACAAATCATAATTCTAAAAGTCCTTCGATTTTTCCCTGAAATCGTTGAACATTTTTACAGCAACGGATTATATCCTTATTTTTCAAATCCCTTGCGAATCGTTTTAGGCAAAACTTCAATTTCGATTGGAGATTGTATCTATTTTATTTTGATTGTATTGCTTATAAAATGGTTTTGGAACAAAAGAAAAACATGGAAAAAGGAATGGAAAAATAATCTATTAACGGTTTTGAGTGCGCTTTCTGTGTTTTATTTTTTCTTTCATTTTCTATGGGCATTGAATTATTACCGTGAACCATTATTTGAAAAAATGAGTATTGAAAGGGATTACACCGATGCTGATTTATTGGCTTTTACCAAAAAATTAATTGTAAAAACAAATGCTATTCAAAGTCAAATTACCAAAAACGACAGTTTGAAAGTGGTATTCCCCTATTCTCAAAATCAGGTTTTTGAAATGAATCAAAATGGGTATAAAAATTTATCCAAAGAATATGCCTATTTTACCTACTCTCATTTGAGCGTTAAGAAATCACTTTTTAGTTTACCTCTCACTTACATGGGTTTTGGAGGCTATCTGAATCCGTTTACCAATGAAGCTCAGGTGAATTATTTAGGTCCAATGTACAGTTTCCCGATGACGACAAACCATGAAATGGCACACCAAATGGGATATGCGAGTGAGAGCGAATGCAATTTCATAGGTTTTTTGTCTTCTATAAAAAATGACAATCTGTATTTTCAATATTCAGGTTATAGTATGGCCCTTCGTTATTGTCTGGCCAATTGGCAGATACGAAACGAAAAAATACTGGATCAGTTACTCAAAACCGTTCATCCCGGTATTTTGAAAAATTATAAGGAAAGCGAGAATTTTTGGGAACAATACCAAACCCCGATTGAAACTGGTTTCCATGCTTTTTATGACCGCTTTCTAAAAATCAACCAACAAAAAGACGGAATGGACAGCTACAGCAAATTTGTCAATTTGATGGTGAATTATTATAAAACAAGACCTCTTTAAATTGTTAATTATTAATTGTTGATTATAAATGGCTTGGATTATCAAACGAATCACTTCAATTTTTATTGAAAAATTAAATTTATAAAATAGCCCCGATAGAAGTGAAAATCCTTTTTGTCCCGATTTTTCATCGGGACAAAAAGATTGCAACGGATAGCGGGAGAAATGCTGTTATGAAACGGGATCTTCTGCTCCCAATTATTTTAAAAAAAGTGCCACATTGTAACAAAATGTACCTTGGGTGTACTAATGGGATATGAGTGAAAATCTAGAACCTTCTTTTGTCAAGCAACTGCAAGAAAACCAGAATATAATCCACAAGATTTGTCGATTGTATACTGCTGGCGAGGATGCACACAAGGATTTGTTTCAGGAAATCACTATTCAGTTATGGAAAGCTTTTCCAAAATTCAGGGGCGAAAGCAAATTTTCTACCTGGGCATATCGAGTCGCCCTGAATACGGCAATCACGCTGTATCGAAAAAGCAAGCGCAACATTGCAACTGTCGAGTACGAGGGCAGACAACATTTCACACACGACATAGAATACAATTATGAAGAGGAGGAACAGTTGAAATTGATGTACCAGGCAGTTTATCAGCTGAATGATATTGAAAAAGCACTAGTCTTTATGTATCTGGAAGACAAGGATTATACCGAAATATCGGAAACTTTAGGAATTAGCGAAGTGAATGCAAGGGTAAAAATGAATCGAATAAAAGGGAAATTAAAAAAAATATTAAATCCATTAGGCGTATGAAAGAGTTGGATTTATTAAAAAAAGACTGGAAAAAAAATACAGCTTCTTTTGAACAGGTATCGGAAAATGACATTTACAAAATGATTCACAAAAAATCATCTTCGGTAGTGAAGTGGATTTTCATAGTGAGCATCATAGAACTTGGATTGGGGTTGGTTTCGGGACTGGCTTTATCGTTTACCAAATATGACGAGAAGAACGTGGAATTGATTAAACATTTGGGTGTTTATGGTTACTACATTGCGGCTACAGTGCTTCTTTATGCCGTTATTTTATATTTCATATTTAAGTTTTACACGATGTACCGTAAAATTGCGGTAGATGACAATACCAAAAAACTTCTTTCCACAATATTAAAAACCCGAAAAGTGGTAAAACAATATATCGCATTTAACTTATCGTTTTTTGCTTTCTTCTTTATCATTTTTGGAGGATATTTGTTTTACGAACAATATTTAGAAGGCGCTTCAAAAAATGGTGATTTACATCCCCAGATGCCTTTAAATATTGCCTTAATATCATTTATTGTATTAATTGTTGCCACAGCGATTTTTACTTTTGCTTTCTGGCTGATTTACAAATTAATCTATGGCATCTTATTAAAACGCCTGCAAAACAATTTTGAGGAATTGAAGAAAATCGATTTATAAAAAAAAGAGACAAATATGTCTCTCTTTTTTTTTAATAATTCCATTGTCTCGTTTTATTCAACTCTTCCTGTTCCTGTAATTCTTCTATTGGAATTACTTTAAGGAATGAAGGATGCTGCTCTATCGCATATTCCACCATTTCAACAATTTCGTCGATGGTATCGTTTTCATAATCGATAGCCAAAGGTTCTTTTATGACAAGTGACTGAAGGATTCCTTTCTTTTTCATAAACAATCCCTTCCTGCAAAACGAGCGTCTGAAACCGTCAATTACAATAGGAACAACTATAGGTTTGTGCTGTTTTATAATGTGTGCTGTCCCTTTTCGTACCGGCTTAAACGATTTGGTTGTTCCCTGCGGAAAGGTAATTACCCAACCATCAGCCAACGCAATTTTTATATTTTCGGTATCATTCGGGTTTACATCTTTTTTCTCTGTTACATCCTGTCCTTTAGCTCGCCAAGTTCTTTCTACCGAAACCGCACCCGCATAAGCCATAATTTTTGGCAATAAACCAGCATTCATTGTTTCCTTGGCTGCCACATAATAAATATTCAATTTGGGTCGCCACATATACCATACATTTTTTATGGAATCTTCACGGCCGCTTAAACTGGCATTAAACACATGAAACATAGCTGTCACATCTGCAAAATAAGTTTGATGATTGGAGATGAAAAGAACATTTGTTTCTGGAAGTTTTTTAATTATTTCGGAACCTTCAATTTGCAGTTCATTAAAACCACGGTAACGCCTGTGACTGATAAATCCGAAGATTCGAATCAACCATTTTTTTATAAATAGTATGTGTCCAAAAGGATTTCTTTTAAATAATCCCATAAGATTGTTTGTTTGTTTTTAGATTTGGGATTGCAAAATTACGATTATTTTTCCTTATTTAATATTAAAAGACAATGCTTTTAACAAAACAGAACATTCAAAATTTGATTTTCTTCAAAACAGAATTCAAAACAATTTTCAGTTCACTTAGCATCATAGCTGTTGCTCCCCAAACAATATGCTCATCAATTTTGAACGCTGGAACCTCGATGGATTCAGCGTAAGAAGTAGTCATTCTGGCATTGATTACAATCGAGTCGCTTAAAAAAGTAGTTAATGGCAATTCTATAATATCCGCAACTTCGACAGGATCTGGGTAAAAAGTAATCTCATCTCTGCAAATACCCAAAAATGGAAAAACCATAAAATTACTCGGAGGTATGTATAAATGAGTAAAAGCTTTCAATACTTCGATTTTATCCTGACGAATTCCAATTTCTTCAAAAGTTTCTCTCAATGCAGTCTGCATAAAATCTGCATCTTCCTTCTCATACTTCCCACCTGGGAAAGCTATTTGAGAGGAATGAACTCCTTTATATGAATTTCGGACAATAAGTACCAAATGCGTTATACCTTCTTTAGGATAAAACAGCATCATCACTCCCGCTTTTTTGTATTTTATTTGATCAAAATTTATTTTTTTGGTAATCTCAAGACGTTCCTTTGGCACCATAATGTCATGAGCCTCTTCTCCTGGAAGATTCACAGCACTCAAATAAGGAACAATTTGTAAAAAATCTTGAAAATCCATAATCAAAGGTTATTTTTGCAAATAAAATAATATCTAAATATACTTTAGAAATAAGCACCGAACAAATTTTAAACGTCCAAAACCAACAATATGTACAGCAAAGAAGAAAATCAAAAACTAAAACATGAATTTTGGGTTGAATTTGCTCAAAAATATCCCAGAAAATGGCTTTTATACGATACCAAAATCAAAGATTTCTCCTTTAAATTCTATGTCGAAAATAAAAAAGCACAAGTACATATTGACATCGAAATGAGAAATACAGAATTGCGAATGCAATATTTCGAAAAACTCGTAGCGCTAAAAAATATACTCGAAGAAGAATTCATCAAAGATTTGGTATTCGAAAAAAATTACACTTTGGAAAACGGAAAAACCATTAGCCGTATTTGGGTAGAAAAATTAAATGTAAGCGTAAGCAACCGCAATTATTGGGATGAAATATTTGATTTTTTCTATGAAAAAATGAACGCTCTCGAACTATTTTATTTGGAGTATGACGAATTTATAAAGGATATTGAAAAATAGGATTTATTTTTTGTAATTTCCTAATCAAAAACTATTCAAAATGGATTTATTTGGAGAAACAAATGATTGGGTGATTAAATTGAGTCCTATTTTAGAAAGGTACAAAGACAGAAAACATCCGCTGGACTACCAAAATCTATATCAACTGATCTTTATGGTAGTCCTTTCCGCCCAGGATTCGGATGCCAATATAAACAAAATAGCACCTGCCTTATTTGAAGTATTCCCCAATATGGAAAGCCTCTCTGTTTCGAATATTGATGCATTAATCCCTCATATTTCAAAAGTTCGAAATTTTGGCACCAAAGCCAGCTGGCTAATCGAAATCGCACAAACTATCCAAAAAGACAAAAACATTCCACTAACAATGGAAAATTTAACTGCTTTAAAAGGAATCGGCCGAAAATCTGCCAACGTTATTATGCGGGAAGCAGGCGTTCCGGCCGAAGGAATTATAGCCGATTTACATGTAATTCGTGTTTCGCCTAGAATCGGATTGATCCCAGAAACACAGGACGGCAATAAAGTTGAAAAACTACTCATGCAAATTTTACCAAAACCTATTTGGGGAGAAATTGGTATGGCTATTTCATTTCTAGGAAGAGAAATCTGCAGACCTAAACCAAAATGTCTAGAATGTCCAATTAATGGAATTTGTGAGTATTATAAAATCAATCCGATAGTATAAAACTTATTGATATCATTTATCTTAAATCATCAATTTATCTGGGCATTTACTTCATTAAAGTAAACAATAAAGATTAAAACGAAAAAAGCTCCAAACATAGTTTGAAGCTTTTTGTACTCAGAGCGGGACTTGAACCCGCACGAACATTGCTGTTCACTGGATTTTAAGTCCAGCGTGTCTACCAATTTCACCATCCGAGCATTAATAAAGTGGTACCTCCAGGGATCGAACCAGGGACACATGGATTTTCAGTCCATTGCTCTACCATCTGAGCTAAGGTACCTAATCTTTAACTAGATTTTGGTATAAAAAACCCCTCATCGTATTGATGAGGGGTTTTAAAAAGAAAGGCAGCGACATACTCTCCCACATAACTGCAGTACCATCTGCGCAGGCGGGCTTAACTACTCTGTTCGGGATGGGAAGAGGTGAGCCCCGCCGCAATAACCACCTTAAGGCTGTTAGTTGTCGGTTTTTGGTTGTCGGTTGATGGATTTCTCCAACAACTATAACTTTTAACCATCAACTGCTCTGCGTCGAGCAAATATCTTAACATACTGAGATAAAGAACATAAAAAGCGTATTAGAAAGTTTCCCCTGCGCCTTTCGGCGCAGGTGAGGTGTACATAAGCTTACGGGTTATTAGTACTACTCGGCTATGACATTACTGCCTTTACACCTATAGCCTATCAACGTGGTCATCTTCCACGACCCTTAAAAGAAATCTCATCTTGTGGTGGGTTTCGC
>Ga0208398_101171_pt1 | contig 11352 bp, 8 predicted proteins | sample LakWasMe79_HOW10_2_FD_183905 | JGI IMG/M metagenome (GOLD analysis project Ga0208398, IMG submission 183905) | Freshwater sediment methanotrophic microbial communities from Lake Washington under simulated oxygen tension - Sediment Metagenome... | ecosystem: Environmental > Aquatic > Freshwater >... | reverse complement strand
CTTGGCCTCCTCCACGCCGGAGCTGACGTCAACGGCCCAGGGCCGGACCTGAAGAATCCCTTCGATCACATTTCCGGCATGCAACCCACCAGACAAAACGACTGGAGAGGGCACGTTTCTTGGAATGAGTGACCAATCGAATACCTTTCCGCCGCCGCCATAGCCCTCGACATGGGCGTCGAGCAGCAGGCCTTGGGCGCTGGAGAACTGAGACGCGAAGTCTAGCAAATCAAAGCCCGGCACCATGCGGGCCGCGCGCAGATAGGGGCGCGCAGCGCGATCACAGTCGGCCCTGCTCTCGTCGCCGTGGAACTGCAGCAGCATGTTGGGCAGGGCTTGCAGACCGGCCGCGAGCTCGGTCTCGCTGGCATTGACGAACAGGCCCACCGGCGTCACGAAGGGCGGCAGGCGGCGCGCCAACTCGGCCGCGCGGCCGGGCGTCACCGCGCGCGGGCTCTTGGCATAGAGCACAAAGCCGATCGCATCGGCGCCGGCCTCGACGGCCGCGTCCACATCGGCCTCGCGGGTCAAGCCACAGATCTTGATGCGGGTACGGCTCATGATGCGGGACTCACTCAAGGCAGCCAGTCCATGGCCGCGGTCTTTTCAGGGAGGTTCAATTCGGCATCGTAGTACGGCCCGACAAAATAGAGGCCGTCCGGTGCAAAAGTGGGCGCGGCCAGCTTGCGGTCGCGCGCGGCCAGCACCTCGGCCAGCCAGGCCACCGAGCGCGTGCCCGTGCCCACCGCCAGCAGGCAGCCCATGATGTTGCGCACCATATGATGCAGAAAGGCCGAGGCATCGAACTCGAAGCGCCAGTAGGCGCCGCGCCGGTGAATCTCGATGGCACGCAGGGTCTTGATCGGCGAGGCCGCCTGGCATTCGGCCGAACGGAAGGAGCTGAAGTCATGCTCGCCCAGCAGCACCTCGACGGCGGCGCGCATCGCCTCACCGTCCAGCGGCCTGAAGATCCAACCCGCACCGCCCGACTCGATGGCCGGCCGCACCGCCGACTCCAGCAGCAGATAGGCATAGCGCCGGCCACGCGCATGGTTACGGGCGTGGAAATCCGCGCCGGGAAAGGCGCACCACTGGACGGCGATATCGGGCGGCAGATAACGGTTGGTGCCGCGTATCCAGGAAAAAGGCTCGCGTTCCACCTGGGCATCGAAATGCACCACTTGGTTCAGGCCATGCACGCCGGCATCGGTACGGCCGGCGCAGATGGTGCGTATCGGGTGGGCGGCAAACTTGGCCAGGCCACGCTCCAGCGCATCCTGCACCGTTCCGCCGCCGGGCTGGCTCTGCCAGCCCTTGTAGGCCGTGCCCCGGTAACTCACTCCCAGCGCCACGCGCGTTGCCATCTTGTCCCCAAATGAAAGAAAAGGCGCCCGGTTAGCCCGGGCGCCTTGATTGTCGCTGCGCGCTCGCGCTCGCTTGTCAGCGCAACTCGTCCAGCATCGCCTGGGCCTTGGCCTTCAGCGTGCCATCGGCCTTGGCGATCAGCTCCTGCAGCACATCGCGTGCGCCCTCGGTATCGCCAATCTGGCGGAACTCGTCGGCCAGTTCCAGCTGGCGTTGCAAGGGGTCGCCATCATCATCGCCAAGAGCATCCAGCGCATCGCTAAGTTCGTTGTCGGCGTTGGTCGCGGCCGTCGTCTCCTGCAGCACAGTATCGAAGTTGGCCGGCAGGCCTTCGTCCACCTGCGTCACCTCGGCAGTGGCCACAGCGGCCGCCGGTTCACTGGACGGAAGGTCGAGATCGATGCTGGAGAGGTCGAAGTCCAGCGAAGGCGCCGAAGGTTCAGCTGCCGGCGCGGCGGGCGCATCGAAATCGCCCAGATCGTTCAAGTCAAACTCCAGATCGGGCGCAGCCGCCGGTGCCGACACATCCAGGTCCATCGCCAGCGGCGCCTGCTCCACCGTGGTGGCCAGGGCCTGGGTGGCATCCATGGCATGGCTATCGGCGGGCGCGGGCGAGCCCAGGTCAAGATCCAGGTCAAGATCCAGCATGCTCGGCGGCCCCGCATCCGCAGGGCGCTCTACCGGCGCCGTGGCCAGATGCGCCACATTCGAGGCCGGAAGCGTCGTCGCGTTCATGGGCTCGGGCCGCATGTCTTCATCGCCGCTTTCGGTGACCGGAGATCCTCCAGGCTGATACAGCGGATTGTCCGGATCGATCTGACGGCCCAACTCCTGCGCACGCTCCCAATCCTCGCCCATGCCCTGGGTTTCGGCATAGAGGTGCACGGCGAGCTGCTCAAAGCCCTTGGTGTCGCGGCGCTTGGCGTAGACCTCCAGGAGCTTGAGGCGGATCGCCAGGCGCTCGGGGTTGGCACGCAGGGCCTCCTTGAGGATTTCCTCGGCCTGCAGATCGCGGCCATAGGCCAGATAGACGTCGGCCTCGGCCACCGGATCCACGTCACCGATGGCATCCAACTGGCTGAGCGAATAGCTCATCGAGGACTGGCCGCTGGTCGAGGCGTCGCGGGTATCCACGCGCTGTCCGCCGCTGGCGCCGAAGAACGAATCCGGCTGCATGCGGCTTTCGGTAAAGCCGGTCTCGGCATGCTGGGCGGGCTGCTTGCGCGAGCGCCAGCGCAGGAAGGCCGCGCCGCCCAACAGCGCCAGCAGGCCGGCGCCGAGGGGCAGGATGTTGTCCATCAAGGTGTCCATCACCCCGGGCGCCTGGGACACCGGCATGGCCGGCGCACTTGCCGCCGGCTTGGGCGGCATGGGCTTGGATGCTGCGGGTGCCGGCGCCGATGCCTGCACCACGGGCGGTGGCGTCACGACGGCGGGTGCAACCACCGGGGCCGGAGCCGGAGCCGGAGCCGGAGCCGGAGCCGGAGCCGGGGCAGGGCTCGGTGCGGGCACCGGTGCGGGCGCTGGCGCCGGCGCGGGCTTGGCCGCCGAGGAGAGCTTCTTCAGCTCCTCGACATTGCGCGTCAGCTCGGCCACACGGGTGGCGGAGTCCTTCTTCTCGGTCTCCTTGGACAGCTTGGCTTCGGCGCCGGAGCCAGACTTGCTGAGCGTCAGCTTGTCGGGCGTGGCGGCGGGCGCCGGCTTGCGGTCTTCCACCGCAGCCTGCACCTTGCCCTTGGCCTGGCGCGCACTCTCTTGCGGTGCCATCTCGGCCGCGCCGCTGGCCAGACGCTGGCGATAACTGCTGAAGTCGGCGCTCTGGGCCTGTATCACCTGGCGGGCTTCGTCCGGGCTGATGGACGCCAGCGTTTCACCACCGGGCACTTGCAGCACCGAACCCGCCTTCAGCCGGTTCATGTTCTCGTTGATGAAGGCGTCCGGGTTGTTGCGGTACAGACCCACCAGCATCTGGTCCAGCGACACGCCGGGCGCCATGGTCTTGCTGGCCACGCGCGAGAGCGTGTCACCCGGCTTGACCGCATATTCGCTGGCGGACGTCGCGGCTACCGGCTTGGGTGCCGGCGCGGGCTTGGGCGCGGGCGCCTGCGGCTCCGGCTTGCTTTCCAGGCGCGGCGTCACCGGTGCGGCCGGCGGCACGGCTGCCGGCGCAGGTACGGGTGCGGGCACGCGACTCGCCACCGGCGGCACTGCCGCGGGTTCGGCCGGCGTCGGCGCGATGACCGGTGCGGTGGCCACTTCGGCCGCAGGCTTGGGCGTGCCCGGCGGATCGAACAGCAAGGTGTATTCACGCACCAGGCGGCCGCTGGCCCAGTTGATCTCGAGGATCACATCGACAAACGGCTCCTGCACCGCGCGATCGCTGGCAATGCGCAGAAAGGGCCGGCCATCGGCGCGGCGGCTCAGCTGCACCTGGGTGGCACTGAGCACGGCGTTGTACTCCACACCCGCGGCCCGGTAGGACTCGGGCGGCGCCACACGCAGCTTCAGCGTGCCAGCCTCTTCAGACGTCAGGCTGGTGACATCGATCTCGGCCTTGAGCGTTTCGCCCAGGGACGATTGCACGGAGAGCCGTCCGAGGCCGAGGCCCCAGGCGGTGGTGCTGGCCACGGCCAGAACAGCCACTGCCACATGGGTCAGGGCAAAGCGCGCATAAGCGCCAGGATGAGTATTCAAGGCGTCCCCCAAAGCAACAAGGCGGGCACCCCAGGGTGTCCGCCTGTCTAGACGATGTTTGTATTGCTGCTCGCAGCCTTCGTGATGCTGTCCCATGCGGTCAGACGACATGAAATCACAACAGCATCAAGCATATACGCTTGAGAGCTCAGGCAAAGGCTGAATACGAGGCTTGACAGCACCCTGATTCACCTCCCGTTACCGGCATGTGGCTTGCCGGCAACGAGGGGCGGGATCAGCCTGGGGTTATCACCGAGCGAGCAGGATGCGCAGCATGCGGCGCAGCGGCTCGGCCGCACCCCACAGCAATTGGTCGCCGATGGTGAAGGCACCCAGGTACTCGGGTCCCATGGCGAGCTTGCGAATGCGGCCCACGGGGATGGTCATGGTGCCGGTCACTGCCACCGGGGTCAGGTCTTGCAGCGTCGCCTCGCGGTTGTTGGGCACCACCTTCACCCAGGCGTTGTCGGCGGCGATCATGGCCTCGATCTCGTCCAGCGGCACGTCCTTCTTGAGCTTGAAGGTCAGCGCCTGGCTGTGGCAGCGCATCGCGCCCACGCGCACGCAGAAGCCGTCCACCGGAATGGCGGCGCTGCCAAAGCCCTCGCCCAAGCCGAGGATCTTGTTGGTCTCGGCCATGCCCTTCCACTCTTCCTTGGACTGGCCATTGCCCAGGTCCTTGTCGATCCAGGGAATCAGCGAGCCACCCAGCGGCACACCGAAGTTGGCGGTCTCGGTGGCGGAGAGCGCGCGCTGCTTGGCGATCACTCGACGGTCGATTTCCAGGATGGCGCTCTTGGGATCGTCCAGCAGCGCCTTCACCTCGGCGTTGAGCGTGCCGTACTGCGTCAGCAGCTCGCGCATATGCTGGGCGCCGCCGCCGGAGGCTGCCTGGTAGGTCTGGGTGCTCATCCACTCGACCAGGCCGGCCTTGTAGAGCGCGCCCACGCCCATCAGCATGCAGCTGACGGTGCAGTTGCCGCCGACCCAATTTTTGCCACCCTTGGCGAGCGCGTCCTTGATCACCGGCATATTGACCGGGTCGAGGATGATGACGGCGTCGCTAGCCATGCGAAGGGTCGACGCGGCATCGATCCAGTGGCCATTCCAGCCCGCGGCGCGCAGCTTGGGATAGACCTCGGTGGTGTAGTCGCCACCCTGGGCGGTGATGATGATCTCGCAGCGCTTGAGCTGCTCGATATCGAAGGCGCTGCGCAGCTTGGTTTCATTCTTGGCCTGGGCCGGGGCGGCGCCGCCGGCGTTCGAGGTGCTGAAGAACAGCGGCTCGATCAGGTCGAAATCACGCTCAGCGCTCATGCGGTCCATGAGCACCGAGCCCACCATGCCGCGCCAGCCTACCAGTCCTACAAGTGTCGTCATCTGCTTACCTCTATCGCCCTAGAAAAGTTGAGAACTAAGCTCTTCCTTCCCCGGCTCGTGTCGCCGGGGGTGTAGGGGCGAGACGAACCGGAGCTGAACTAGCTCTTAATGGTTTTGGTCATGGTGGTGATGGCGGTCACAACCGCATCACCCATCTCGCGCGTGCCCACCTTCTGGGTGCCCTCGCTCCAAATGTCCGCGGTGCGCAGACCTTGGGACAACACAGCGCCCACGGCCGCCTCGATACGGGCGGCGGCTTCTGGCTGGTTGAGGGAGAACTTGAGCATCATGGCAGCTGACAGTATTGTAGCCAGCGGATTTGCAACACCCTTACCGGCGATGTCAGGCGCGCTGCCATGGCTGGGCTCGTAGAGGCCCTTGTTGTTCTTGTCCAGGGAGGCCGAGGGCAGCATGCCGATCGAGCCCGTGAGCATCGCCGCTTCGTCCGAAAGAATGTCGCCGAACATATTGCCAGTCACCACCACGTCGAAGCGCTTGGGTGCCTTCACCAGCTGCATCGCGGCGTTGTCCACATACATATGGTCCAGTTCGACGTCCGGATACTGGGCATGCACCTCGGTGACCACGTCCTTCCAGAACTGAAAGGTTTCCAGCACATTGGCCTTGTCCACCGAGGTCACGCGCTTGTTGCGCTTGCGCGCGGCCTGGAAGGCCACATGGGCGATGCGCTCGATCTCCGGGCGCGAGTAGCGCATGGTGTCGAAGGCTTCCTCGCTGCCGGGGAAGTGGCCATCCACCGCCGTGCGGCGGCCGCGCGGCTGACCGAAATAGATGTCGCCGGTGAGTTCGCGGATGATGAGGATGTCAAGACCTGACACCAGCTCGGGCTTGAGGCTGGAGGCATGGGTCAGCTGCTCGTAGCAGATCGCCGGGCGGAAGTTGGCAAACAGGCCCAGGTGCTTGCGCAGGCCCAGGATGGCCTGTTCGGGGCGCAGCGCGCGTTCCAGCTTGTCGTACTTCCAGTCGCCCACGGCGCCGAACAGCACCGCGTCGGCGGCCTGGGCCAGCTTCAGCGTGGCCTCGGGCAGCGGATGGCCGCTGGCCTCGTAAGCCGCACCGCCCACCGGGGCGGTTTCGAGTTCGAAATTCAGGTCAAGAACCTTCAGGACCTTGACCGCCTCGGCGACGATTTCGGTGCCGATGCCATCACCTGGCAGGACTGCGATTTTCATAGATAGATTCATCCGATCAAACGGTTGTTCAGCCAGGGCTTGGTGGCGATGCGCTCCGCCTCATAGGCCTTGATCTTGTCGGCGTGGCGCAGGGTCAGGCCGATGTCGTCGAAGCCGTTCAGCAGGCAGAACTTGCGGAAGGCCTGCACCTCGAAGGGCAGCTCGCTGCCATCGGGCTTCACGACCACCTGGCGCTCCAGGTCCACGGTCAGCTGGTAACCGGGGAAGGCCGCCACTTCGTCGAACAGCCGCGCCACCTGGGCCTCGGGCAGCACGATCGGCAACACACCGTTCTTGAAGCAGTTGTTGAAGAAGATGTCGGCGAAGCTGGGCGCGATCAGCGCGCGGAAGCCGTATTGCTCCAGCGCCCAGGGCGCATGCTCGCGGCTGGAGCCGCAGCCGAAGTTGCTGCGCGCGATCAGGATCGAGGCGCCCTGGTAGCGGGCCTGGTTCAGCACGAAGTCCGGGTTGGGCTTGCGCGTGGCCGGGTCCTGGCCGGGCTCGCCATGGTCCAGGTAGCGCCATTCGTCGAACAAATTGGGGCCGAAGCCGCTGCGCTTGATCGACTTGAGGAACTGCTTGGGGATGATGGCGTCGGTGTCGACGTTATCGCGGTCCATCGGGGCCACCAGGCCCTTGTGCACGGTGAACTTGTCCATGTCTTGGTCTCCTTCAGGCGATGCGTCGCACGTCGACGAAATGGCCCTGCATCGCGGCGGCCGCGGCCATCGCCGGGCTGACCAGATGGGTGCGCCCACCGGCGCCCTGGCGGCCCTCGAAATTGCGGTTGCTGGTGGACGCGCAGCGCTCGCCGGGTTCCAGGCGGTCGGCGTTCATCGCCAGGCACATCGAGCAACCGGGCTCGCGCCACTCGAAGCCGGCGGCCTTGAAGACCTGGTCCAGGCCTTCGGCTTCGGCCTGCGCCTTGACCAGACCCGAGCCCGGCACCACCAGGGCCAGCTTCACATGGCTGGCGATCTTGCCCCCCAGGCGGCGCACCACTGCGGCAGCCTCGCGCATGTCCTCGATGCGGCTGTTGGTGCAGGAGCCGATGAAGACCTTGTCGATGCGGATGTCGTTGATGGCCTTGTTGGGCTCCAGGGCCATGTACTGCAGGGCGCGCTCGATGGCGCCGCGCTTGACGGCGTCCTTCTCCTTGTCGGGATCGGGCACGCGGTCGTCGATCGACAGCACCATCTCGGGCGAGGTGCCCCAGGTGACCTGCGGGCGGATCTGTGCGGCGTCCAGTTCCACCAGGGCGTCGAACTTGGCGCCGGCGTCGGAATGCAGGCCACGCCAGTAGGCGACGGCCTGTTCCCACTCCAAGCCGCTGGGGCTGAAGGGTCGGCCCTTGCAATAGTTGATGGTGGTCTCGTCCACCGCGATCAGGCCGGCGCGCGCGCCCGCCTCGATGGCCATATTGCAGACCGTCATGCGGCCTTCCATGCTGAGCGCACGGATCGCCGAGCCGGCAAATTCAATCGTGTAGCCGGTGCCGCCCGCGGTGCCGATCTTGCCGATGATGGCCAGCACGATGTCCTTGGCGCCCACCCCGGGCATGACCTGGCCCTCGACGCGAATCAGCATGTTCTTGGCCTTCTTGGCCAGCAGCGTCTGCGTGGCCAGCACATGCTCCACCTCGGAGGTGCCGATGCCATGCGCCAGCGCGCCAAAGGCGCCATGGGTGGAGGTGTGGCTGTCGCCGCAGACCACCGTCATGCCGGGCAGCGTGGCGCCCTGCTCCGGGCCGATCACATGCACGATGCCCTGGCGCCTGTCGTTCATCTTGAACTGGGTCAGGCCATGACGGTCGCAGTTCTTGTCCAGGGTGTCGACCTGCAGCTTGGAGATGGGGTCGGCAATGCCCTGGCTGCGATCCGTGGTGGGCACGTTGTGGTCGCTCACCGCCAGATTGGCCGAGAGGCGCCAGACCTTGCGGCCCGCCAGATCCAGCCCTTCGAAGGCCTGCGGGCTGGTGACCTCGTGCACCAGATGGCGGTCGATATAGAGCACGGCCGTGCCGTCGTCTTCGGTATGCACGACATGCTCGTCCCAGAGCTTGTCGTAAAGGGTGCGTGCGGTCATCTCAGTCTTCCTTCACAGGCAGGGAATCTTTCGCGGGCGGCGGGCACAGCTGGTCCACAAAGCGCTGCACCACCATGGGCAGGCGCTCCTGGCGCGCCACCGCCAGCACATAGTCACGCTGCGCCCAATCCTCGTCCAGGCGCAGGGCTTTCAAATCGAACACGCGGGCAAAGCGCTCGGCCGGCCCGCCCGGCAGCACCGCCACGCCCAGCCCCGCTTCCACCAACTGGGCAATCGCGTCGAAGCCGCGCACCTGCAGGCGCGCATTCAGCGTGCGGCCGCGCGCCACCGCCTGCTCGATCATCATGTCCTGGGCCGCGGCGCCGGCGTGCAGGCCGATCAGGTCGTAGTCCAGCAGGTCGTCGAAGCTGACCGCGCTGCGCTTGGCCAGCGCGTGCCCCTTGGGCACCAGCACGGCCAGGCGGCCTTGGCGGTAGGTCCAGGTCTGCAAGCGGTTGTCCAGCAGGGGCGCGGTGAACACGCCCACATCGGCGCGCCCCTCGGCCACCGCGGCCTGCACCTCGGCGCTGGTCAGGTCTTCCAGGCTGATGCGGATCTGCGGGTGCGCTTGCGAGAAGGCCACCAGATCGGGCGGCAGGCATTCGGCGATCGAGCCGGCATTGGCGGCGATGCGCAGATGGCCCTTGATGCCGCGCGCAAACTCCACCACCTCGCTTTCCAGCGCATGCAGGGAGGCATGCAGGGCGCGGATATGGCGCACCAGGGCACGGCAGGCCTCGGTGGGCTCGACGCCACGGGCGCGGCGCTCGAACAGCTGCACGCCCAGGCGCGATTCCAGATCCGAGAGCCGCTTGCTCGCAGCGGCCAGTGCCAGGTGCTCACGCTCGGCGCCGCGCGTGATCGAGCGCGTCTGTTCGATCGCGAGCACCAGATTGAGGGTGGTGAGGTCCATGCGCATCGCTTTTGTTACCTCACTCCGGCTGCAGGCCCGCGGCCTGTACCGCCTTGGCCCATTTGAGCGTTTCCTTGGCGGCGAACAGGCCCAGCTCGGCCGGCGTGCTGGGCGTCAGCTCGAAGCCGGCGAGGGTCAGGCGTTGCCTGACACCGGCATCGGCCAGCGCCGCCCTCACCCATTGGTTCATCTGCGCCAGCACCAGCTCGGGCGTGCCGGCCGGGGCATAGATGGCAAACCAGGCCGTCATCTCGAAGCCGGGCATGGCCTGCGCCAGCGGCGGCACCGCGGGCAGCATCGCATGGGGCCTGGCCGAGGTCACGGCCAGCGCGCGCAGCTTGCCGGCCTTCACCTGCGGCACGGCCGAGGCCAGGTCCGCAAACACCAGCTGGATGGTGCCGCCAATAGTGTCGGTCATGGCGGGCTGCACGCCCTTGTAGGGCACATGGGTCAGGGCCAGATGGTTGGCGCTGACCAGGGCGTGGCCAGGAATCAGGCTACCGCTGGAGCCCGAGCCCCAGGCCAGCTGATTGGGATGGGCCTTGGCATGGCCCACAAAGCCCGCCAGCGAGTCCACCGGCACGGCGGGGTTCACCAGCATCACGAAGGGAATCTCGGCCAGGCGCGAGACCGGCGCGAAATCCTTGATCGGGTCATAGGGCAGCTTGCGGTACAGCGAGGCGTTCGCCGCATGCGTGCTGCTGGTGGCGATGAAGAAGCTGTAGCCATCGGGCGCGGCCTTGGCGGCCGCCGAACTGCCCAAGAGGCCGTTCGCCCCCGGCTTGTTCTCGATCACGATGGCCTGGCCCGCCTGGCGGGCGATGTGCTCGGCCAGCATGCGCGCCAGCTGATCGGTGGCGCTGCCGGCCGGAAACGCCACCAGCCAGTTGATGCTGCGCTGCGGATAGCCCGCCGCTTGCGCCAAGCCCACCAGCAGCAAACCGGCCGCGACGAGCAGGCGCGCGGCAAAACGGGCTGGGTGGACGGAGCGGAGCATGGGACTGCAATTTAGCCTTCGCCGAAGGCCAGCAACTACCTAAGCCGCCAAACAACCCTTCGCCGTTTGCGAAGTTTACAGGCCTAGCATGTCCTTGGCCACCGCCTCGGCCACCTCGATGCCGTCCACGCCGGCCGACATGATGCCGCCCGCGTAGCCTGCCCCCTCGCCGGCCGGGAACAGGCCCGCCACGTTCAGGCTCTGGTAGTTCTTGCCGCGCGTGATGCGCAGCGGTGAGGAGGTGCGGGTTTCCACGCCGGTGAGCACCGCATCGGCCATCGAGAAGCCGCGGATCTGGCGCTCGAAGGCCGGCAAGGCCTCGCGGATCGCTTCCAGCGCGTACTCGGGCAGGCTGCCGCGGCCCTGCTGCTGCAGATCGGTGAGGGTGACGCCCGGCTTGTAGCTGGGCATGACCTTGCCGAACTCGCGGCTGCGCTGGCGCTTGATGAAATCGCCCACCAGCGCGCCCGGTGCCTTGTAGCCACCCTCGCCCAGCTCATAGGCGCGCGACTCCCAGATGCGCTGGAAGGCCATGCCGTCGAGCGGGTTCACCGGCCCCTCGGTCTTGCCATCCTGCCGGTAATCCTGCGGCGAGATACCCACCACGATGCCGGCGTTGGCGTTGCGCTCGTTGCGCGAATACTGGCTCATGCCATTGGTGACCACGCGCTCGGGCTCGGAGGTGGCGGCCACCACCGTGCCGCCGGGGCACATGCAGAAGCTGT
>Ga0208398_101170_pt1 | contig 11356 bp, 9 predicted proteins | sample LakWasMe79_HOW10_2_FD_183905 | JGI IMG/M metagenome (GOLD analysis project Ga0208398, IMG submission 183905) | Freshwater sediment methanotrophic microbial communities from Lake Washington under simulated oxygen tension - Sediment Metagenome... | ecosystem: Environmental > Aquatic > Freshwater >... | reverse complement strand
TGCCGCCCTTGAAGCGCAGGAACACCGGGAACAGGTGGCCCAGGAAAGCCGCCACGCCGACGAAGGCGATGGTGGTGTCCTCGAAACCCAGCTCGAACGAGTAGTACTGCACCAGCGCCACCGGGGCAAAGCCCTTGAGCGCATCGAACACCAGGGTCAGCACCGCCGCCAGCTTGTTGCCCGAGCGCAGCACATTGGTGGCCCCGGGGTTCTTGGAACCATAGGTGCGTGGGTCGGCCAGGCCGAAGACCCGGCTGAAGATCACCGCGAACGGGATCGACCCGATCAGGTAGGCCACGAAGAACGCGGCATAGCTGTAGACCAGATCAAGGTGCGAGCGGATCAGATCCATGGGGCGGCAGGCCGCGGCAACGGCACCCGAACGGGAGCGCGCCGAACCCGGCGGGTGGGAGTTTGAATGCGGGAAGTGTATGCCCAGCCGCCGCCGGCCCGGCCCCGGCGCCGGCACAGGCGACCCGGCCCGGGGCCCTGCGGCGTGAAGCGCAGCACGCAGTGGCCACCTGCGGTGTGGCAGCAAGCCGCCCGGGCGATCACCGACACTAGGGCATCGTCACGCCCCCCCCGAGGACCCCCATGCCCCTGATTCGACTGATCACCCTCGCCGCCGCCCTGGCCACCACCCTGCCCGCCCTGGCCCAGACCACCGTCAAGGACCCGTGGGTGCGTGGCACCGTGGCCCAGCAGAAGGCCACGGGCGCCTTCTTCAGCATCACCGCCGCCCAGGGCGGCAAGCTGCTGTCGGCCGCCTCGTCGGCCGCCGGCGTGGTGGAAATCCACGAGATGGCCATGGACGGCAGCACGATGCGCATGCGTGCCCTGCCGAACGGGCTGGACCTGCCTGCCGGCAAGGCGGTGGAGCTCAAGCCCGGTGGTTACCACGTGATGCTGATGGACCTGAAGGCGCCGCTGAAGACCGGCGAGGCCATCGACCTGACGCTGGTGGTCGAAGGCAAGGATGGCAAGAAGGAAACCCTCACCGTCAAGGCGCCGGTGAAGGCGCTGGGCGCGGCGCCGATGGACCACAAGCACTGACCAGCTGGGGACCGACCGGCCGCGGTCACCGGCGGCGCCGGCCTGCGGTTATGCAACGGGCGACCTATCGCCAGGTCGGCGGCCGAGCCTTAGCCTCGGGGGTTGCAAAACCCCTGCACTGCCGCCGATGCCCACCCGACTGCGCCTTGTCCTGCCCCTGATCGGCCTGGCCGCCACCACGCTGGCCGGTGCCCAGACCCCGCCGCAGGCCCTGCGTATGCATGCCGCCGGCAGCCTGCGCGCGGCACTGACCGACAGTGCCCGGGTCTTCGAGGCCACGCAGCCCGGCGTCAGGCTGGTGCTGACCTTTGGCGCCTCCGGCCTGCTGAAGGACCGCCTCGCCGCCGGCGAGGCCAGCGACGTCTTCGCCTCGGCCAATCTGGACCACCCACAGGCCCTGGCCAGCGCCGGCCGCGCCGCGCCGGTGCAGCGTTTCACCCGCAACGCGATGTGCGCCCTGCTGCGCCCGGGCCTGGACCTGGCGCCCGACGCCTTGGCCGCGGCGATGCTGGACCCGGCGCTGACGCTGGGCGTGTCCACACCGCGCGCCGACCCGGCTGGCGACTACGCGGTGCAGGTGTTCGACCGCATCGAGTCGGCCGGCCGCCCTGGCGCCGCGGCCACGTTGAAGGCCAAGGCCCTGCAACTCACCGGTGGCCCGAATTCGCCGCCGCCCCCGCCCGACCGCAATGTCTACGGCGTGCTGGTGGCGCAGGGCGCGGCCGACCTGTTCGTCACCTACTGCACCAACACCCTGCTGGCCAGCCGCGAGCAGCCCGGCCAGCGCAGCGTGCCGCTGCCCGAGGCCATCAACGTCAGCGCCAGCTACGGCGTGACGGTGCTCAACGGCGCACCGCCGCAGGCACGGCAGTTCGTCGACTTCCTGCTGTCGCCCGACGGCCAGGCGGTGCTGGCGCGGCACGGCTTTGCGCCGCGCTGATCAGTTGACCGGCCGGCCGTTGCGGAACTTGCCCGCATAACTGCCGCTGGGCGTGGTGATCTTGCCGCAGAAGGGCTCCAGCTCGTAGGCCAGAAAGGTGCCCGAGCTGGCCTCGCGCTTGTCCTGCAGGCGCGCAAAGCCGAACGGCCGGTTGCGCTCGGCGCAGCCGGCGAAGGTGCCGTCGAACTCGACACCCGCATCGTCCTTGTAGTACAGCACCTGGCGGGCATCGGCCTGCGCCGACACGCCCTGCTGGCCGTCGTAGACCAGCTGGTAGTGCCGGCCGCTGACGTCCAGCTCGACGATGGACTCGCGGGTGATGGCGCGGGCGGCGGTGACGGTGGCCGGATAGGGCGTGAACAGCACCCGTGTGCCGTGGATGTCGCCCTTGAACACCCCCTTGGCCCGCAGCTCGCCACCCCCGCCGCGCACCTGGCGGCTGGGCACCACCAGCTGGCCGCTGAAGCGGTCGAAGCGCACGGCGTCGGCGCTCAGGCTGACCTGGCGCAGCTCGCCCACGGCGCTGGCGCTGGTCTGGTAGTCGGCGATGTGCAGCGGCGCAAACTGTATCTGGCCGCTGATCTCGACCGTGGCCTGGTCGGTGGTGATGGTGCTGACCCGGCCGTAGGCCATGCTCCTTTGCTGCTGCGCCGCGCCGTCGTCGATGAAGAAGCCTGACGGCGAGCGCAGCTTGATCCGCAGGTCGGCACGTTGCCCGGCGATGCTGCGGCCGCCCGACTGCTGGCAGACCATCTCGGTGCCCGACAGCCGGCCGGCGTTGAACTCGACCCGGCAGCCCAGGGCGTTGCCGCAGTCGCCGGCCGTGCCACGGCCGCTGTCCTGGCTGGCACCACGCAGGCAGAGCTGGCCCTTGCCATGTGGCAGGCCGGCGACGAAGTTGCCGGTGAACAGCAGCGCGCCGCGCACCCCGGTGCCGCTGCCCTGGAACAGGCCGAAGCTGTCGCAGCGGCCGCCGACGATGGCCCAGCCCTGCTCGGCCTTGCAGTCCTGCAGCTGGTAGGCCGACGGCGCGGCCGGCCGGGCCGCCGCCGCGCGCTGGGTGGTGGGCTCGGCCGGGGTGGTGGGCGCAGCGCCACCGCTGTCGGTGGTCTTGGGGGCGGTGGTCACGCAGGCGCTCAGGCCGCAGGCCAGGGCCAGGGCGGCCAGCCAGCGGGCCAGTGAAGGGTCAAAAGACACGGCAGTCCTCGGTTGAAGGCAAGGGGATGGGTGGCCCGGGCCACCCGCTCAGTCGCAGCGGATGCTTTCGCAGGCGACTTCGCAGCGGAAACGGGTGGACTCGCCCCAGCCCTGGCATTGCGCCAGGCAGGTCTTGCGCTGCGCCACGCAGGCCGGGTTGGCGGCCTCGCGGGCCAGGAAGGCCGCGCGCGCCCGCGCCTTCAACTCGGCCATCTCGCGCGCCTCGGCCTCGTAGGCGGCCAGCTTCTTGCGCACGGCCGGCAGGCGCTGGTCCGGGTCCTGGTTGGCGTAGGTACCGATGAAGACCTGCGCCGAGCGGATGTCGTCCACCCGCTGAAAGGCCTGGTCGTACTCGCCGCGCCAGCGCTGGCGGCCGATGGCCTCGGCCCGGGCCATGTCCGTGGCGTCGGGCTGGCCCTGCCACTGGTGGATGTAGCGCGCCACCTCGCCCGAGCTGGCCAGCGTCTCCACATACTGCCAGGCCTTGGCATGGGCCCGGGCCGTGGCCTGGCGGACCAATTGCCGGGCCAGGGGCACCAGGCCGTCGGGGTCGTTGTGGGTGTACAGGCCGATGAACTGCTGGGCCACCGGGATCAGCGGCGAGTCCATCGGCGCGGGCAGGCTGTCAAAACGCTCCTCGGTCCAGCCGATGCGGTGGAAGCCCTGCAGGTAGGCGGCGCGGGCGTCGTAGACGCGGGTGTCCTGCAGCAACTCGGGCGGGCTCAGCGCAAAGGCCACACCCTTGTCCATCTTGGCGCCCTGGATGCCCTTGGCCGGGGTGATCAGCAGGCCGCGGCCATGGGGCAGCGCACCCTGGCACTGGCCGACATAAAGCGCCTGGCCGTTGGCCGACGCCATCTCGCAGGCAGTCGAGTTCGGCGTCTGGATGTTGCGCCAGACCGGGGCCGGCTTCTCGTCGACGAAGGTGATGGCCTGCGCTGGCGCCAGGCGCAGCAGGCCCAGCAGCAGGATCACGGCGAGCAGGAACGGCGTCGGGCGCCGGAGGCGGAGGAAGGGCATGCGGGTGGAGGGGGCGTCGGGGCCGGCGCAGGGTAGTCGATCACCGCCCGCACCCAGCTGACATACCGCACACCCGGCGGCCCACCCACCCCGCCCAGGGGGGGGGCCGGCCGGCGCGGGCCGGCCATGGGTCACGCGCCGGTCAGCCGCCCAGGCCCAACGCCTGCGCCTCGGCCTCGGTCCACAGCCGCTGCTGCAGCACGAAGCGCTGGCCGCTGCCCTCCTCCAGCGAGAAGTTGCCGTTGCTGCCCGGCGCCACGTCCAGCGTCAGCTGCAGGCCGGCCAGGTAGTCACGCTGGGCCAGGCTGAGCCAGAAGCCGGCGCCGGCCAGCGTGCCCAGCTGCACGTCGCCCGGGCCCAGCGGCAACTCACCCGGCGCCAGGCACATCGGCGCCGTGCCGTCGCAGCAGCCGTGGCTGAGGTAGAAGTAGATCTCGCCATGCTGGGCGCGCAGCTGCGCGATCAGCGCCTGCGCGGCCGCGGTGGCCACCACACGGTCGATCATGGCGAAGGCCCTCTGTTCATCGCGCGGGAGAAGGTTGAAGTAACCGTCGCGAGCAGCCCGAGGTCGCGTTGAGCAGCGCAGCCGTACACCCGTACGGCGAGCAGCGCAGACGCGAGATCGGGTTGCGCAGCAGGTTCATTCATCCTTCTCAGAAGAAGCCCAGGGCGTTGGGGCTGTAGCTCACCAGCAGGTTCTTGGTCTGCTGGTAGTGGTCGAGCATGGCCTTGTGGGTCTCGCGGCCGATACCCGATTCCTTGTAGCCGCCGAAGGCCGCACCCGCCGGGTAGGCGTGGTAGCAGTTGGTCCACACCCGGCCGGCCTGGATGGCGCGGCCCATGCGGTAAGCGCGGCTGCCGTCACGGCTCCACACGCCGGCGCCCAGTCCGTAGGGCGTGTCGTTGGCGATCTGCAGGGCCTCGGCTTCGTCCTTGAAGGTGGTCACGGCCAGCACCGGGCCGAAGATCTCCTCGCGGAACACGCGCATGTTGTTGTTGCCCTTGAACAGCGTGGGCTGGATGTAGTAGCCGCCGGCCAGGTCACCGCCCAGCTCGGCCTTGCCGCCACCGATCAGCACCCGCGCGCCTTCGGCCTTGCCCACTTCCAGGTAGGACAGGATCTTGTCCATCTGCAGCGCCGAGGCCTGCGCACCCATCATCGAGTCGGTGTCCAGCGGGCTGCCCTGCTTGATGGCCGCCACGCGCTTGAGCGCGCGCGCCATGAACTTGTCGTAGATCGATTCCTGGATCAGCGCGCGGCTGGGGCAGGTGCAGACCTCGCCCTGGTTGAAGGCGAACAGCACCAGGCCCTCGACGGCCTTGTCGAAGAAGGCATCGTCCGCATCGGCGATGTCCTCGAAGAAGATGTTGGGGCTCTTGCCGCCCAGCTCCAGCGTGGCCGGGATCAGGTTGGTGGCGGCGGCCTGGGCGATCACGCGGCCGGTGGCGGTGCTGCCGGTGAAGGCGATCTTGGCGATGCGCTTGCTGGTGGCCAGCGGCATGCCGGCCTCGCGGCCGTAGCCGTTGACGATGTTCAGCACGCCCGGCGGCAGCAGGTCGGCGATCAGCTCCATCAGCACCAGGATGCTGACCGGGGTGGACTCGGCCGGCTTGAGCACCACGCAGTTGCCCGCGCCCAGCGCCGGCGCCAGCTTCCAGGCGGCCATCAGGATCGGGAAGTTCCAGGGGATGATCTGGCCGACGACGCCCAGCGGCTCATGGAAGTGGTAGGCGATGGTGTTGCCGTCGACCTCGGTCAGCGAGCCTTCCTGCGCCCGCAGGCAGCCGGCGAAGTAGCGGAAGTGGTCGGCGCTCAGCGGGATGTCGGCGTTCAGCGTCTCGCGGATGGCCTTGCCGTTGTCCACCGTCTCGGCGTAGGCCAGCAGCTCCAGGTTGGCCTCGATGCGGTCGGCGATCTTCAGCAGGATGTTGGCGCGGTCGGCGGCCGGCACGGCGGCCCACTTGTCCTTGGCGGCATGGGCAGCGTCCAGCGCCAGCTCGATGTCGGCGGCGGTGGAGCGCGCGGCCTGGGTGTAGGGCTTGCCGGTGATCGGGGTGATCACGTCAAAGTACTGGCCATCGACCGGGGCGACGAATTGGCCACCGATGAAGTTGTCGTAGCGCGACTTGAAGACGTGTTTGGCACCAGCGGCGCCGGGGGCTGCGTAAACGGTCATGGTTGTCTCCTGACGGGTTGAACGGGTGGGAAGCTCGGGCGGCGAAAGCCCATGCCCCGCCACCGCAGGGCTGCGGCCATTGCAGCCGGCGTGCCAGGCCTGATCCAGCGCAAATCCGGCGCTTTATGGGCCGTGGCTGGCCCGTTTCCTGCCCTGGGGTGTTCAACCCGCCTGTTCTGTTCAAGCACTGTCCCGAGGCAGCACAGGCGCACCACCGAAAGACGCTGGAACCACGGTCACCCTGGGGTATGCCCTCATGAACGGCCGTGCATAGCGGGTTTCGGTGCCCCGTGAATGAAGGACTGGCCATGACCCCGCAAACCCGCCCCACCCTTACCCCCGCCGCCCGGCTGCGCGAAGCCCGGCGCTGGCTGCACGACGCCGGCCAGAGCGACCAGACCGGCCCCAACGGCAGCGCCCCGGTGGACCGGCTCAGCCCGCTGATCGGCGAGGTGCTGGCGCGGTCCTGGCAGCGCAGCCACCAGGCCGGCCTGCCGCCCACCGGCCGCATGCCGGGTGCACCGCATGCGTCTGCCGCGCAGCTGGCGCGGGCCATGCAGCGCCAGTACGAGCTGCTGTCGCATGCCCAGCCGGTGATGGACTACATGGGCCAGCATGTGGCCGGCACCCAGAGCCTGATCATCCTGGCCGACGCCCAGGGCATGCTGCTGCGTTGCCTGGGTGACGACGACTTCGCCGGCCGCGCCGAACGTGTGGCGCTGCGGCCCGGCGCGCACTGGGCCGAGCAGTACCGCGGCACCAATGCCATCGGCACCGCGCTGGCCGAGGGCCAGCCGGTGGTGGTGCATGGTGGTGAGCATTACCTGGAGCGCAACGGCTTCCTGACCTGCTCGGCCGCGCCCATCATTGACCCGGCGGGCAAGCTGATGGGCGCCTTCGACATCTCGGGCGACCACCGCGCCCACCACCCGCACACCCTGGGCCTGGCGCGCTCGGCGGCCTGCATGGTCGAGCACCGGCTGTTCGACACCTGGCATGCCGGCAGCCTGCGCCTGCGCCTGCATGCCCGCGCCGAGGGCCTGGGCGCACTGAGCGAAGGCCTGCTGGCGCTGTCCGAGGACGGCCTGCTGATCGGCGCCAACAGCGCCGCGCTGGCCGCGCTGGGCCTGGCCCGCAGCGCCATCGGCCACACCCGCCTGACGGACTGCCTGCAGATCGACGCCGACAGCCTGCTGGCCTGGGCCCACGGCCAGGCCGCCGGCGCCACCCCGCCCCGCACCCTGCAGCGCAGTGACGGCAGCACGCTGTGGGCCCGCGTTGAGGCCGGCCCGGCGGCCACCCGCCGCCGCCCGGCCGCCACGGCCGCAGCCACCCCCACCCAGCCCGTGGACGCGCTGGCCGCGCTGGACACCGGCGACCCGGCCATGGCCGCCGCGGTGCAGCGCGCCCGCCGTGTCATCGACAAGCCCATCGCGCTGCTGCTGCAGGGCGAATCCGGCGTCGGCAAGGAGGTGTTTGCCCGCGCCGCCCATGCCAGCGGCCCACGCCGCCAGCAGCCCTTTGTCGCGGTGAACTGCGCTGCCCTGCCCGAGACCCTGATCGAGGCAGAGCTGTTCGGCTACCAGGGTGGCGCCTTCACCGGCGCGCGGCGTGAAGGCGCGCCCGGCCGCATCCGCGAGGCCCAGGGCGGCACGCTGTTCCTGGACGAGATCGGCGACATGCCGCTGGCCATGCAGGCCCGGCTGCTGCGCGTGCTGCAGGACCGCCAGGTGGTGCCGCTGGGCGGCGGCAAGCCGGTGGCGGTGGACTTCAGCCTGGTCTGCGCCACCCACCGCAAGCTGCGCACCGAGATGGACGCCGGCCGCTTCCGCGAGGACCTGTACTACCGCCTCAACGGCCTGACCCTGCACCTGCCGCCGCTGCGCGAGCGCGGTGACCTGATGAGCCTGGTGGCGCAGATGCTGGCCGAGATCGCGCCCGAGCGGCCACTCAGCCTGGCGCCGCCGCTGGCCCAGGCCCTGGCCGCCTACCGCTGGCCCGGCAACCTGCGCCAGCTGCACAACGCCCTGCGCACCGCCGCCGCGCTGCTGGCCGACGGTGAACTGCAGATCAGCTTCGGCCACCTGCCCGAGGACCTGGCCGACGACCTGCGCGCCGCCCGCGCCACCCGCCCGGCCCAGGTGCTGGCCGACGAAGAAGCCGACCTGCGCCTGCAGGAGGCCCACACCGTGGCCCGGGTGGTGGAGGTCTGCAAGGGCAATCTGTCGGAAGCCGCGCGGCGCCTGGGCATCAGCCGCAATACGCTGTACCGCAAGCTGGGCACGGCGGGGCGGCAGCCGCCACCCTGAGCGCAGCCGGGGCGGCCGGCTGGGCGACCCTTCGGCCAGGGGCCGAGACCGCCTGCCACGACGGCTCTTTGCGGCAGCTGAAGCTGTTTCACGAGCCGACGGGCGAAGAACTGGCCCTGGTGCAGTCTTCTGCTGGCGGGCGACTTCATCGGCGTGCGGCAAAAGATGGCCGATGCCGCAGCCCACGGGGTGGAGACCCTGACCAAAGCGCCGTTCTGCGTCTTCCAGCGCGATGCCCTGTGGGCGCTGCCGTGCCGAGGAGCGCATCGCCGGTATGCCGGGTGTGCGCCGCGGAGGCGTGACCGGGGCGACGCTGCCGTTGCGGCGGGACGGCCTGATCCGCTACAACCGCGGGCAGCTGCGCGTGCTCGACGGCAAGCCCCTGAAGGACGTGGTGCCGGATCGACCGGTGTACAAGCGGGGTCCGCCCACTCCTGAAGTTACCGATGACACGCTGGCTCCGTACCCTTCTGGCGATACCGCTGCTGCTGGCGGCCGGCGCCAGCTTCTCGCAGACACCGGCGGCCCCGACGCAACGCCTGCGTGGCACCGTCACCACCTTCGGCGACGGCATTCTGGTGATCGTGGAGCGCAGCGGCGAGACGCTGCGCCTGACGCTGGACCCCAAGTTCACCATCAACGAGGTGCTGCCGATCGAGCTGGCGGCCATCCTGCCCGGCAGCTTCATCGGTGCGGCGGCGATGCCGCAGGCCGACGGCACGCAGCGGGCGCTGGAGGTGCTGGTCTTTCCCGAGGCCGCACGCGGCACCGGCGAAGGTCATTTCCCCTGGGACCTGCAGCCCGGCAGCACCATGACCAACGCCACCGTCGCCGACCTCGCGGCCAGTGCGGACGGCCGCACGCTGAAGCTGCGCTACAAGGATGGTGAGAAGACACTGCTGGTGCCACCGGGCGTGCCGGTGGTGACCTTCAAGCCCGGTGACATCGGCCTGCTGGTGCCCGGCGCCAGGGTGGTGGTGACCGCTCAGCTGCGCGATGGCCAGCCGGTGGCCACACGCGCACTGGCCGGGCGCAATGGGTTTGTGCCGCCGATGTAAAAGACGGGCCCGTGCGGCATGGCGTCGCCGGTGCAATGCACCGGCTGAAGCGCTGCCGCTGGGTCTTGTCACCTCGCGCGCAGCCTCGGCCATGGGAGTGCCGGGTCGTCCACGGGGTGCAAGTTGCCCCCTGCACTGCCCCACGCCGGCCGGCGCCTTGCCCGACCGCGTCACCACGGTGGCCCGGCAACGCCGGGACGCTGCGCCGCCGCCGCGGCGCTAGCTGTCGCTGGGACCGTCGGGTTGGTCGGGATCGTCCGGGGCGGTCAGCGTCATCAGGATGTCGGCATACCAGGCCAGGTTGAGGCCGAGGGACTCGTCGGCCTGGCGGTCGCGCGAGCTCATGTCCATGCGCGCCGAATGCACGCCGAGCAGCTTCCAGGGCAGTTCCGGGCCACAGGTCGCATCGCGCATCACCACCGGCGCGCCGCTGGTGCCGCGGTGGGTGCGCGCATCGGTCAGAAAGCAGCCCTGGCCCTGGAAGCGCAGGCCGAAGGACGAGGCGATCACCGCCTGCCGCACCACCGGCAGGTGGTGCAGCCCGTCGTGGAAGCCCAGCGGATAGCCCACCACCAGCAGCGCGCTGCCGACCTCCACCTCTTGCAGACAGTCTTGCAGGTGGTCGGGCGTGAACCAGTTCACCAGCGGCGCTGCGGGCAGCAGGTCGGGGTCCAGCGGGATCACCGCCACGTCGATCTCGCCATGGCTGTCACGGCCCTGGCGCCACAGCGACCGGCCGGCACGGTACAGCGGGATCGACAGCGTGGCCACCCGGGTCAGGTTGTCGGCGTCGGCATGCACTTCGACGGTGACGCGGTCCGGCACATGGCCGCTGGGCCGGTTGACCAGCACATGGCGGCTGGTAACCAGGAACAGCGCCGCACCACGCCGGAAGAAGAAGCCGCTGGCGGTGCTGAGCAGCCGGCTGCCGCCCAAGGTGGTGACGCGGGTGGTGGTCAGCAGCAGTGATTCGATCATCGGAGTCCAGGTGATGGGCCAGCGCAGCCCGCCGTCCGGCCCGCGCTGCATGCTACGCGCGCCCGCCTGCCGTGGTCGACCGGCTCAATCCACCGGCGTCAGCTTGGCAATCGCCAGCGCCAGCCATTTGGCGCCGTGGCGGCCGAAGTTGACCTGGGCGCGGGCATCGGGGCCGTTGCCTTCCAGCGTCAGCACCACGCCCTCGCCGAACTTGGTGTGGAACACCCCCTGGCCCACGCGCAGGCCGTGTGCCGGGGGCGTCTTGCTCACCAGGGCCGGCGGCGGGGGCGGCGCGGCCGAGTTTGTGAAGTACGCCGGCCGGCCGGCCACACGCCCGGCGCCCACCACCGAGCCCAGGCCGCTGCCCTTCTGCCAGGCCTGCTGGTACTCGCGCGCAAAGCCCGAGCCGAAGCCCTGGTTGCGGGGTGTCAGCCACTTCAGCGCGCCTTCGGGCAGTTCGTCCAGAAAGCGGCTCTTGACGTTGTAGCGGGTCTGGCCGTGCAGCAGCCGGGTCTGGCTGAAGCTCAGGTACAGGCGCTTGCGGGCGCGGGTGATGGCCACGTACATCAGGCGGCGCTCCTCCTCCAGGCCGTCGGCGTCGCTCATCGAGTTCTCGTGCGGGAA
>Ga0208398_101169_pt1 | contig 11357 bp, 13 predicted proteins | sample LakWasMe79_HOW10_2_FD_183905 | JGI IMG/M metagenome (GOLD analysis project Ga0208398, IMG submission 183905) | Freshwater sediment methanotrophic microbial communities from Lake Washington under simulated oxygen tension - Sediment Metagenome... | ecosystem: Environmental > Aquatic > Freshwater >... | reverse complement strand
GCCTGTTGCAGGGCGGCGCCATGACCCAGCCGGTCACGGTGCGCGTCATCGTGCAGTTCAGGCAGCCCGTGGCGCCCAGCGACGATGCGCTGCTCAAGACCCTGCAAGCGCAGGCCCAGGCGCCCGTGCAGTACCTGACCGCCGTCTCGGCTGACACCCATGTCTATGGCGTGCAACTGCCCGCAGACCAGGCGCCAACCGCGACGCTGCAACGTCTGGGCGCACTGCCAATGGTCGCCCGCGCCGAGCTGGACGACAAAGCCCGTTAACGCAAGGATTGATTGATGTCTGATACACGTTTTCTGGCAGCCGTGGCCTGTGTGTCTGTGCTGGCCAGCACCTCGCTGCACACGCTGGCCCAAAGCACCACCGAACCTGGCGTCAAGCCGCGCGCCGGTGCGCAACAGCTGTGGGAGTCGCAGCCGCGGATGAACCGCCTGATTGTCAAATTCAGGGACGACGGCAGCAGCAAAACCACGGCGCACAATGCCGCGTCGGGCCAGGAGCGCGTTCAGGCGCTGAACCGCTCCGTCGCCATGACCGGCAGAGCCACCACCAGCACACTGACCTACCTCAAATCCGTGTCGCAGCACACCCACGTGGCGCAGACCCGTGCAGGCATGAGCCACGCCGAACTGAAGGCGCTGGCCCAAACCGTGGCGCAAGACCCCCGCGTGGAATATGCCGAGGTGGACGAGCGCGTGTTTCCCCATTTTGTGCCCAACGACAGCTTCTACACATCGCAGCAAGGCAACCTGAAATCGCCCTTTGTCGAGGCGGGTGGCGCCAACCTGCCCAATGCCTGGGGCCGTATGGCCGCGGGTGTGCCGGTCAGCGGTGCAGGCGTGACCGTCGCCGTGCTGGACACCGGTTACCGTCCGCATGCCGATCTGGCGGCCAATATCGTGGGTGGCTACGACTTCATCAGCCAGGACGGCTTCAACGACTTCACCACCGCCAACGATGGCAACGCGCGCGATGCCGACGCGCTGGACCCCGGCGACTGGAACACCCAGGCCAGCCTGTGCGATGTCGAGAACTCGTCGTGGCACGGCACCAAAGTGGCAGGCATCATTGGAGCCGTTGGCAACAACGGCACCGGCATCATCGGCGTGGCCTACCGGGCCCGGATACTGCCGGTGCGAGTGCTGGGCGTCTGTGGTGGCTACACATCCGACACCGCCGCCGCACTGCAATGGGCCGCCGGGCTCAGCGTGCCGGGTGTACCCGACAATCCCAACCCGGCCAAGGTCATCAACATGAGCTTTGGGCGCAGCGGAACCTGCTCCGTGACCTACCAAAACGCCATCAGCGCGGCGCGCACGGCGGGCAGTGTCATCGTCATATCCACCGGCAACGAATACTCCAAGACCACCATCACCCAACCCGCCAACTGCGCCGGCGTGATCGCCGTGGCTGCTCACACGTCAACGGGTGCCGCCAGCGACTACACCAATGTCGGCCCCGGCACCACCATCAGTGCGCCCGGCAACAGCATTTACACCACCAAGAATACCGGCACCACGGTGCCAGCTGCTGACGACTACGGCGCGCACACCGGAACCAGTTTTTCCGCGCCCCACGTGGCCGGTGTCGCCGCATTGCTGATGCAGATCAAACCCGGCATTTCCCCGGCGGAGGTGCAGGCCCATCTGGTGAATTCCGCACGCCCCTACGCCAGCGGCACCTACTGCGCAAGCCACAGCGATTGCGGTGCCGGATTGCTTGATGCCTTCAAGGCCGTGCACACCCTGCTGCAGTCCCAGGGCATTGCCAACGCGGCGCCGCTGATGAACGCGCTGCCCACCCAGTATGTGTTGCCGGGCGGCGCGCTGCAGTTCACCGCGTCTGCCACGGATGCAGATGGCGACACGGTGGCGTTCATCGGCAGTGGCTTGCCGGCCGGCGCGACGTTCAACGCCGTCACCGGTGTCTTCACCTGGAGCAAGGCGCAACCGGCCGGTGACTACACCTTTGTGATCCAGCCCACCGATGGTGCAACGCTGGGGGCCAGTCTGTCCGTCAAGATTTCAGTGACGACGGCCATACCCGTGGAGCCCGTGGTACCCGTCACTCCAGCAACCCCGGTGACCAGCGGTGGCGGGGGCGGCGGCTCCCTGCACTGGATCGACGTGGTGGCCGGTTTGCTCCTGCTGCTAGCGACTGCCTGGTTGCGCCAGGCGCCAGCGCCAAAACGCGTGGACCAGCAGGACTGACAGCAGCCCGCCCACCGCACCGGCTTCGTGGGCCGGGTAATACGTGGCGATGCCCAGCCAGCCCGGCGCCAACGCGTCGCCAGTCCAGCGCTGCAGGGCCAGTTTGGCCACCAGCCCCATCAACAACAGGGCACCCACGCTACGGGACCGTGTGCGCGGCGTGGCGGGGTGGTGCGGTGCACTAAGCAACAAGCCCAGCGCGCTGCCCGCCAACAGTCCATGCAAGGCGCCGGATGCGCCCGCATAGTAGGCACAGCTGGTATCCAGCACCAGGACCACCGCCACCCCCACATAGCCGCCGAGCAGCGCGGCCCATTGCACACGTCCCTCCACCAGACCCCGAAACGCCAACAGCAGGACAACGGCGGCCAGTACATTCGCGCCCACATGTAGCCATCCAAAATGCACCCATTGCGCCGTCAGCACCAGCCACCAGGCACCGCTGTCATACGCTACGCGGTCGAACTGCCAGACCACGTCAGCGCCCCACCTCAGACCACCCAGTCCAGCGCCTGCATGTAGGCCGGCTGCACCATCAGCGCATCCCAGTCCAGCGCGGGCGTGACCGGCAGCAGCGCACGGCGTCGCGCCTCGCTGGCGTCAACGGCCTGCCACTGGCCCTTGAGCTGGGCTTCGGTCAACCCGGCAATCAGTTCGTCCACGGCATTGCCACCGCCAACGCTGCTGGCAGTGGACTGGTTGCACAGCAAGACCATGTCGCACCCGGCGGTCAGCGCCGCCACCGCGGCCTGGGTGTAGCTGATGGCCTTGCCATCCATCATGCGCGCCCCGGCCATGGACAGGTCGTCGCTGAAGATGGCGCCACCAAAGCCCAGTTGGCCGCGCAGGATGTCGTTGAGCCAGGTGCTGGAGAAGCCTGCCGCTCGCGCATCGACCTTGGGATAGATGACGTGGGCCGGCATCACACTGGTGGTCACCGTGTTGAGCCAGCGGTAGGGCGCGGCGTCGTCGGCCAGGATGGCTTTGAGGCTGCGCTTGTCCACGGGAATGTCGGTGTGCGAGTCGGCCTTGACGAAACCGTGCCCGGGAAAATGCTTGCCGCAGTTGGCCATGCCGCTTTGCAGCAGGCCGTGCATCAGGCTCTTGGCCAGAAGGCTGACCACGCGCGGGTCGCGACCAAAGGAGCGATCACCGATGACAGAGCTCTCACCGTAGTCCAGATCCAGCACCGGCGTGAAGCTCAGGTCCACGCCGCAGGCGCGCAGCTCCGCGCCCAGCACGTAGCCGCAGGCGGTGGCCGCGTTGGTGGCGTCCAGCGGCCCGGCATGGGTGTTGGCCTTCGGGGGCGCCAGCCACATCTCGCCCAGCGCGCGCATGGGCGGCAGGTGGGTAAAACCATCGGTCTTGAAGCGCTGCACACGGCCGCCTTCATGGTCCACGCAGATCAGCAAATCGGATCGAAGCTTCTTGATGTCGCGGCACAGGGCGGTGAGCTGGGCGCGGTCTTGCCAGTTGCGCGCAAACAGGATCAGCCCGCCGACCAGCGGGTGCCGCAGGCGCTGGCGGTCGACCGGGGTCAGGGACCGGCCGGCGATGTCGATGATGAGGGGGGCGTGGAAGGTCATGGGTGTACTCCAGTAGCGCGTGATTGCTATACATTTGGTAGCTGTATTCTCATATTGTACGAGGGCTAGAGGCTGATTTGCCATACAGGCTTTGCGCCACAGGCCGCTTGGTGCAAACTATGCCAACCGCAAAAAATGCAATGCCACCCCATCCATGAGCGACTTCCCCACCCTGCAAACCCTGCGCCTGCACTTACGCGAGATCACGGCCGCCGATGCACCCACCTTGTTGGCCATCCACGGCGACGCACAGGCCATGCGCTGGTTTGGCACCGACCCCCTCACGGAGCTGGCGCAAGCCGCAAAACTGGTCGAGACCTTTGCCGCGTGGCGCAAGCTGCCCAACCCCGGCGTGCGCTGGGGCATTGCGCTGCAAGACGGTGGTGCACTGATAGGCACTTGCGGCCTGTTCAAGTGGAACCGGGGCTGGCGTTGTTGCACGCTGGGCTACGAGCTGGCGCAACCTGCGTGGGGCCAGGGCTATATGCGCGAAGCGCTGACGGCCGCGCTGGACTGGGGCTTTGAACACATGGCTCTGAACCGCATCGAAGCCCAGGTGCACCCGGACAACGCCGCGTCCCTCAAGAGCGTGCAGGCGCTTGGGTTTGAGTACGAGGGACGCATACGCCAGGCCGGCTTCTGGCTGGGGCAATACCATGACCTGCTGCAATACAGTCTGCTGCGCAGTGACTACCAAGGAGCCACACCATGACGAACGTGCAAACCCTTCTGGGCACGCAATGGCCCCTGATCCAGGCGCCGATGGCGGGTGTGCAGGGCAGCGCGCTAGCCGTCGCCGTATCCAACGCCGGGGGTCTGGGCTCGTTGCCCGCGGCCATGCTCACGCCCGACGCTTTGCGCCAGGAACTGGTCGCCATCCGCGCCCAAACCACCCGGCCCTACAACGTCAATTTCTTCTGCCACGCCCAGCCCGCGGTTGACCCCGCGCGCGAGGCCGAATGGCGCGCCGCGCTGGCGCCCTACTACGCCGAGTTCTGCATAGACCCGGACAGCATCACCACGGCCCCGGCACGCCTGCCCTTCAGCGCCGCGGTGGCCGACGTGCTGGCCGAATTTGAACCACCCGTGGTGAGCTTTCACTTTGGCTTGCCATCGGCCGACCTGCTGGCACGGGTGAAGGCCTGGGGCGCCAGGGTGCTGTCATCCGCCACCACGGTGGACGAGGCGCTGTGGCTGCAGGCGCACGGCGTGGACGGCGTCATCGCCCAAGGACTGGAGGCTGGCGGCCACCGGGGCATGTTCCTGTCGGACGACCTGACTACCCAGGTGGGCACTTTTGCCCTGCTGCCCCAGCTGGTGCGCGCCCTGCACGTGCCGGTGATCGCCGCTGGCGGCATCGCCGACGCCCGGGGCGTGGCTGCGGCACTGGCGCTGGGCGCGGCGGGCGTGCAAGTCGGCACGGCCTACCTGCTATGCCCCGAAGCCACCACCAGCGCCGTGCACCGCGCCGCGCTGCAAAGCGAAGCCGCCCGCCACACCGCATTGACCAACCTGTTCACGGGACGCCCAGCGCGTGGCATCGTCAACCGCATCCTGCGCGAGCTGGGACCGATCAGCCCGCTAGCGCCCGGCTTTCCACTGGCCACCTCGGCCGTGGCACCGCTGCGTGCCAAGGCCGAGGGCTTGGCCAGCGGCGATTTTTCCCCGCTGTGGGCGGGACAGAATGTTGCGGGGTGCCGGGACGTGCCAGCCGCGGTGTTGACTCAGGAATTGGTCAGAGGATTGGCTTGACGGGAGGTCCGGAACGCGCACGCGCGTTCAGGTGTATAACTCGCTGAACAAGGGGTCGCACGGAAGGCAAACGGCGTCGGAGGCATTGGGGGTACGCACCGGAACGTGCTGCACACGAGGAGATTCTGAATGGGTACGAGCGGCACACCGGTAAACCATCGCCAGGCGATTGAGACGTCGCTGGATGGCTACTTGCACATCTCGAAACTGGGGCTGCTGCTGGACGTGAATGCGGCCTATTGCGACCTCTCGGGGTACACCCGTGAAGAGCTGCTGGGAATGCATATCTCTGCATTGGGAGAAAGTGCCGAAAAGGTCAAGGCGAACACCGAACACATCATCAAGTTCGGGGCCTACCGTTTCGAAACCATCCATAGGCGCAAGGACGGCTCCCCGTGGTACGCGGACGTGTCTGCGGCCTATTCGGAAGTGAATGACGGGGAAGTATTTGCTTTTCTGCGGGACATCACCGATCGCAAGAAGACCGAAGCAGCGCTGCGCGAACAAAGCGAATTCTTCCGCCTGATCACGGAAAACCTGGACGGATTTGTCGCGGTGCTCGACCTCAACGGCGTACGGGTCTACAACAGCCCGTCGTATGTGCGCTTGTTGGGGTCAGGCAAGACTGCCGGAACGTCATCTTTCGTGGAAATTCATCCGGATGATCGTGACCGCGTCGTGCAGGCCTTCCGCAAGACCGTCGCCACCGGAATCGGACAGCACCTGGAGTACCGGTTCATGTTGCCCCACGAAAAAGGCATGCGTGACATGGAATCCCGCAGCGGCGTGATCCGCGACAGCATGGGGAGGATCAAGAACGTGGCGGTCGTCTCGTATGACATCACGGAGCGCAAACGCAATGAAGCGCAAGTGCAAGACATGGCGTTCAACGACGTCCTCACCGGGCTTCCAAACCGCCGCCTGCTGGGCGATCGTTTGAAGCAGACCCTGGCGGGGAGCAAGCGCAGTGGCTGCTACAACGCACTCATTTTTCTGGATCTGGACAATTTCAAACCCGTCAATGATCGCCACGGGCATGCGGTGGGTGACCTGTTACTGGTCGAAGTGGCGGGGCGTCTCAAACGCCTGATGCGCGCGGAGGACACGGTCGCCCGCATCGGTGGCGATGAGTTCGTCGTGATACTGAGCGCATTGAGCGCCAACAAAGTCGAAGCCGAGTCACTCACCCAGGCCATTGCCGAAAAGATCTGTGCTGCCATTTCGAAACCCTATGTGCTCGTGACGCAGCCGGACGCAGACATGCAGTCCACTGTGAAACACCACTGCACGGCGAGCATTGGTGTATCGCTGTTTGTGGACCACGAAGCCAAACCCGAGGACATACTTCGCTGGGCGGATCTGGCGATGTACCAGGCCAAGGAGGCGGGTCGCAATGCCATCCGTTTCCACGCGTCCGCCGATTGATGCATTTTCAGCAAGCACAGCGTCGCGGGGGCTTCCGCACTACGTTTGTGTTGCCGCTTCCACCACGCAAAAGCTTGCCGCGTAGTCGGTCTCATCCGTCACGCTGATGTGTGCGCTGAGTTTGCGGGCTTCGAACCATTCCTTGAGCCCACCGTGCAGCACGATGACGGGCGCTCCACTGGGCAACTTGGCGATCTCACAGAGACGCCAGGTCATGGGCAAGCGTATGCCCAGGCCAATGGCCTTGCTGAAGGCCTCTTTCGCGGAAAAGCGCGTGGCCAGGTAGCGCACACCACGCTCGGGCCAGCGCTGGCTGCGCGCCTGCCAAGTGGCAAACTCGCCGTCGCTCAGAATCTTGAGCGCAAAGCGGTCGCCGTGGCGCTCCAGGCTGTCGCGGATGCGGCGCACGTCGCAGATGTCGGTGCCGATGCCGTAGATCATGGGGAAATGGTCCCCGCGCTTTGGAGCCTGGGCAACACAGCGTTCTGCTCCGTGTCCCCCGCCCGCTGCGCGGGCTCCTCCTTGACCTGCGCATAACGCTGTACCGCCCAGGCTCCGAGGGACGACACGACGTCGCTCATGCCAAGCAATCCAGATAGGCCTGGATCGTCGCGTTATAGCCCAGCTCCAGCGCGTCGGCAATCAGCGCGTGGCCGATGGATACCTCCTGCACACCCGGAACCGTTTGGACAAAGGCGGCCAGGTTGTCGCGGTTCAGGTCGTGGCCGGCGTTGACGCCCAGCCCCGCGTCCAGCGCAGCCTGGGCGGCGCGGGCGAAGCGCTGCAACTGGGCATCCTGCTCGGGCGTGCCCCAGGCCGCAGCGTAGGGTTCGGTGTACAGCTCCACGCGGTCGGCGCCTACGGCTTTGGCAGCGGCCATGGATTCGGGTTCCGCATCCATGAACAGGCTGACGCGCAGGCCCAGGGCATGGGCCTGATCAATCAAGGGTTTCAGACGCGCGGCATCCTGCGGAAAGGTCCAGCCGTGGTCGCTGGTGAACTGGCCTTCTGAGTCCGGCACGAAGGTGACCTGGTGCACCGGCAGTTTGCGCGCCACCAGATCGGCCACGCAGTCCATGAGGTTGTGGAAGGGGTTGCCCTCGACGTTGAATTCGCGGTCCGGCCAGGCCTTGAGCAGTGCGGCCAGCTCGGTCACGTCATCGGCGCGGATGTGGCGGGCGTCCGGGCGCGGGTGCACGGTGATGCCGGCCGCCCCGGCCTGCAGGCACAGCGTAGCCGCACGGGTGACGCTGGGAATGCCCAGGTGGCGCGTGTTGCGCACCAGGGCGACCTTGTTGAGGTTGACGGAAAGGTGGGTTTTCATTGTGCGTGCAATCAAAGTGATTGGATGTCCATCATCATCTGCCGCGTGCGCAGGGTCTTGACACCGCAATGGTAGTGCAACAGGGCACGCAACTGGGGCTTGAGCTCGCTGGTCACGGCAGCGCAGGCGCGCAAGGTGGTCGTGAAGGGCGCACCGTCTTCCAGCGCGGCTTGCAAGTCGGTCCATTGACCTCCACTCAGGCTGGCGCGGTCGTCGTCGTGGGCCAGACGCAGACCACCTTCGGGCACCAGGATGTAGCGTGCGTCGGCGTCCAGAGTGCCCAGGGTCATGGTTTGCAGGTCCAGTTGCGGCAGCAGGCCAATTTCTCGCAACAACAGCAGCTCATAGGTTCGCAGCGCGGCTTGCAGGACCTCGCCATGCTCACTGGCCAGCACGCGCACGACGTTGGCATAGACATCGAACAGAACCGGGTGCGGGTCGTCTCGCGCCAGCAGGGTCAGCAGCAGCTCGTTGAGGTAATAGCCGGACAAGAGCGCATCGCCCGTGGGCATGACGTGGCCGCCCTGCCACTCGGCGCTCTTCAAGGTTCGGATCTCCGCATCACCGCCAAAGGCCAAATGCAGCATTTGCAGCGGCAGCAGCACCGGGCGAAAACTGGAGCTGGGACGCTTGGCGCCCTTGGCCACCAGTGCAATGCGCCCATGGTTGCGCGTCAGCACTTCCAGGATCAGGCTGGACTCGCTCCAGTCGTAGCGGTGCAGCACATACGCGGGCTCGTCTGAGATGCGCTTTGTGGCCACTTACTCATAGCCGAATGAACGGACGCGGGCCTCGTCGTCTGCCCAGCCGGAGCGCACCTTGACCCAGAGTTCGAGGAAGACCTTGGCGTCAGCGAGCTTTTCCAGCTCGACGCGGGTTTCCATGCCGATGCGTTTGATGCGCTCGCCCTTGTCGCCAATGACCATGGCCTTGTGGGTGTCGCGCTCGACGACGATGGTGGCGGCGATGCGCAACAGGCGCTTCTGGCCTTTGCGCTGCGGTGGCTCTTCTTCAAACTTGTCGATGACAACTGTAGACGTGTACGGCAACTCGTCGCCGGTCAGGCGGAACAGCTTTTCGCGCACCAGTTCGCTGGCCAGGAATTTCTCGCTGCGGTCGGTGAGTTCGTCTTCGGCATACCACCAGGCCTGCTCGGGCAGGTACTTTTCGCAGATGCCCAACAGACGCTCCGTGTCCTTGGCACTCTTGGCCGACATGGGCACAAACTCCGCAAACTGGTGCTTGTCCTGCATGGTTTGCAACCACGGTGCAATATCACCCCGGCGGTGGACGTTGTCGAGCTTGTTGGCAATCAACAGCGTGGGAATGTTCTTGCCCAGCAGGGCCAGTACCCGCGCGTCGGCGGGCGTGAAGCTGCCAGCCTCGACGACGAACAAAATCAGGTCCACGTCGGCCACGGCACCTTGCACCGTCTTGTTCAGCGACTTGTTCAGTGCGTTGGCGTGCAGGGTCTGGAACCCGGGCGTGTCCACAAACACAAACTGCGTGGCGCCGCGGGTGTGCATGCCGGTGATGCGGTGGCGCGTGGTCTGCGCTTTGCGCGAGGTGATACTGATCTTCTGCCCCACCAGGGCGTTGAGCAGTGTGGATTTGCCGACATTGGGCTTGCCAACGATGGCGACCAGGCCACAGCGCTGGCCTTCATCGGCCTGCGTGCCAGGCTGTGCCAGTTTGGGTGTGCTCTTGAGCAGGCCTTCGAGCATGCTGTCCAGGTCGGGCTGCACGTCTGGTGTGCTGGTAGCCCTCGTGGAATCATCAGTTGGCGCTATCTTTTTTGTAGTATCTTTTTTTGATGTCATGGTTTGACTTTTGCCTTGATGGTTAGCAGCATCGCGGCAGCTGCGGCCTGTTCTCCGGATCGGCGTGACCCACCGATGCCCCGTTCGGTCAGGCGCAATTCGGGAATCTCGCACTCGACATCGAAGCTCTGTTTGTGTGCCGCGCCAATGGTGCCCACCACCTTGTACACCGGCAGCTTCATTTTGCGACCCTGCAGCCACTCCTGCAACTCGGTTTTGGGGTCCTTGCCAATGGCATCCATGGTGGGATTGATTTCCACCGCCTCGAAGAGACGGTGCACCAGTGCCTGCGCGACCGTAAAACCTGCGTCCAGGTAGACCGCACCGATCAGCGCCTCCAGGGTGTCGGCCAGAATGGAGGGGCGTTTTTGGCCCCCGGAGCGCACCTCGCCTTCGCCCAGGCGCATGACGTCGGGCAAGCCCAAGCCCACCGCCAACTGGTGCAGGGTCTCCTGCTTGACCAGATTGGCACGCACGCGCGACAAGTCGCCCTCCGGCAAGCTGGCCAGGCGGGCATACAGCAGGTCCGACACCGCCAGGTTCAGCACCGAGTCGCCCAGAAACTCCAGGCGCTCGTAATGATCCGACGAGAAGCTGCGGTGGGTCAGTGCCTGGGTCAGCAGGGAGGTATTTGAGAATTGGTGTTGCAGACGGCGCTGCAACTCCACCAGTCCAGGTGCCACGCTATTTGGAGCGGCCAGCGTATTTGAGCGTCAGCCAGGCCGGACCCACCAAGTGGATTTCGCGCTGGTAGGAAAAACTCACGACCACTTTTTCACCTTCTTTGGTGATCTCCAGGTCCTTCGCGTTGACCGACTTGAAGTCATCGATGGCCTGCATCCGTTCATAGCTGTTGCGGATATCGACGACCGACCCGCCCTCAAGCGCCGCTTTATTGACAGCCTTGGTGATCGCCTGGTACTCGATGATCGTCGGAAAGACCTGCGCGGCGACCACACCGGTCAACGCGATCACGACGCCAACAAAGAGCAGCCCAAAGAATGTGATACCGCGTTGTTGGGACTTGCTATGCACTTTCATGTGAATCTTTCCTTTCAATCAAACGAGCCAATGCGCTTGGGATTGCTGAAATTCATCCAGACAAAAAAGGCCTTGCCAACGATATTCTTCTCGGGCACAAAACCCCAGTACCTGGAATCCAGTGAATTATCGCGATTGTCACCCATCATGAAGTAGTGGCCTTCGGGCACTTTGCAGGTCACGCCTTCAACGG
>Ga0208398_101168_pt1 | contig 11367 bp, 9 predicted proteins | sample LakWasMe79_HOW10_2_FD_183905 | JGI IMG/M metagenome (GOLD analysis project Ga0208398, IMG submission 183905) | Freshwater sediment methanotrophic microbial communities from Lake Washington under simulated oxygen tension - Sediment Metagenome... | ecosystem: Environmental > Aquatic > Freshwater >... | reverse complement strand
CACGCCCGGCCCCAACAACATGATGCTGCTGGCCTCCGGCGTGAACCATGGCTTCAAGGCCAGCACGCCGCATATGCTGGGCATCAGCATCGGCTTCATGGTGCTGCTGGCCGCCACCGGTCTGGGGCTCGGCGCGCTGCTGCTGCAATGGCCCAGGGTGGGCCTGGCGATGAAAGCCGTGGGCATCGCCTACTTGGTGTGGCTGGCCTGGCGCCTGTGGCGCGCCGACGCGCCGCGTGCGGGCGCCGAGATCCTGCCAGGCCCGCGCATGGGCTTCTGGGCCGCGGCCGGCTTCCAGTGGATCAACCCCAAGGCCTGGATGATGGCCATCGGTGCGGTGGCGGGTTTTCTGGCGCCCGGCGAGGGGGCGCTGGCGGCCTGCCTGCTGGCGCTGGTGTGCGCGCTGGTGAACTTCCCCTGCATCGCCGTCTGGACCTATGCCGGCGCCCGGCTGAGCCGCCAACTGGCCGAGCCGGCCAAGCGCCGCGCCTTCAACACCACCATGGCCCTGCTGCTGTTGGCGAGCATTTGGCCCATGCTGAGGGCCTGAGAGCGCGTGGCTCAGAACGCCAGGCGGTCCGGCTTGGCCTCATGTGCGGCGAGCCAGGTGCCGGCCGCCTGCCGACGCAACGGGCGCGCGATCAGATAGCCCTGCAGCTGGTCGCAGCCCATGCCGCGCAGGGCCCGCAGGGTCTCGGCATCCTCGACGCCCTCGGCCACGACCAAGAGCCGGCATTGGTGCGCGAGCCCGATGATGGCGCGCACGATTTGCTGGTCGGTATCCGAGCGCAGCATGTCCTTGACGAAGCCGCGATCGACCTTGAGCGAGGTGACCGGCAGGCGCGCCAGATAGGCCAGGCTCGAGTAGCCGGTGCCGAAGTCGTCGATCGTGATCGAGATGCCGTGCGAGCGCAGCGACTGCAGCACGACCATGGCTTGGGCGGGCCGCGTCATCACGGCCGATTCGGTGATCTCCAGCTCGAGCAAGCGCGCCGGGTAGGCATGCTCGGCGAGGCAGGCCAGGATGTAGGGCTCGAGCTGCTCATCGAGCAGATTGCGCGCCGAGATATTCACCGCCACGCCGAGCGCGCGCCCCTGGGCCAGCCACTCGCCGCCTTGCCGGATGGCTTCACCCAGCACCCAGCGCGTCAGCGCGCCGATCGCCGCGCTGGTCTCGGCGAAGGGAATGAAATCCAGCGGCGGAATCAGGCCGTGGCTCGGGTGCTGCCAGCGGATCAGGGCCTCGAAGCCCGCGACCTGGCCGGACTGCGCGTCGATCTTCGGCTGGTACTCGAGAAACATCTCGTCGTGCTGGACCGCGGCGGCCAGCGAGCTGAACAGCGCGAGCCGGCGCTTGGAATGCTTGTCGATCTCGGGGTGGTACCAGAGGTGCGGATGCCCGCCCTGCTTGGCCGAGTACATCGCGACATCGGCAAGGCGCAGCATGCCTTCGGCGCTGTCCGACCAGTCCGGGAACATGGCCAGTCCCAGGCTGCCGTCGATCGGCAGATTCAGGTCCTCGATGACGAAGGGCTCGGACAGCAGCGCCCTGACGGCCTGCGCCATGCGTTCGCCCTGCGCCGTCGAGGCGGTCTCGGGGATCAGGATCGCGAACTCGTCGCCGCCCAGGCGCGCCAGTTCCGCACCCAGGGGCTTGAGCCCCTTCAGCAGGCGCCTGGCGATCGACTTCAGCAGCAGATCGCCCACCGCATGACCGAGCGTGTCGTTGATCTCCTTGAAACCGTTCAGATCCAGCAGGCCGACGCAGAAACGCAGGCCGCGACGGCCATGGTCCTCGATCAGTTCCGCCATGCGGTCCTGCAGCCAGTAGCGGTTCGGCAGGTCGGTCAAGGCATCGTGGTGCACCTTGTGCTGGATCGCCGACTCGTAGCGCTTTTGCGCCGTGATGTCGCTGCGCTTGGTCCAGAAATGGGCCAGCTTGCCGTCGCGCAGGCTGCCCAGGGCGCTGCCGCGCACCCAGCTGATATTGCCTTCGGCATCGACGGTCTGGCTTTCGACGTCGCGGATGTCGTAATTCATGCGTCGCCAGTATTCGATCACGCGCAGCCCCTTGTCGGGGCCGTTCAGGTCCAGCGGGCGCTGGCCCAGGAAGCCGGCCACGTCGGCAAAGCCGAACATGCGTGCCATCGCGCGATTGCACGCCACAACGAAGGCGGTGCTCAGCAGCCGATCGACCAGCTCGGCCTCGGGCAGGTCGATGGGCACGGGTGGCATGTATTCGGAGAACGACACGCCCGTCGGGTTGTCGAGCACATATTCCCGGAAGAAGGCATCGCCGACCCGCCCGGCCTCCAGCAGCCGGGCACGCTCGACCGCATCGGCCAGCACGCCGTGCCGAAACACGCATTCACCGGCCAGTTGCGCCAGCCGCGCATGCAGCTGCGCGGGCGCGGCGAAACCCTGGCGCGACATGATCACCAGCATGCCATTGGGCTGGCCGGCATGCAGGCAGACCGGCAGGCCAGCGTAGGCGCGCAGGCCGTTGTCCTTCAGCAGATAGGCCTGCGGAAACAGGCCGGCGGCATCGGCCAGGTACCGATAGCCCCCGTCGGCAGGCACGGCGCCGCAGGGGTGGGTGTCGAGCAGATAGCTGAAACTCTCCAGCCAGCGCCCGTCCAGGCGGCAGCACAGGCTGCGCACGCGCATCACCGGCTCGCTCAGCACCTCGCCCAGCAAGACGAGATCCGCGCCCGTGTCCCGCTGCAGCCGCAGCAGCGCAGCCTGCAACAGGTCGTCGGGCTCGGTGTCCGGCGGCGGGGCGATGTCCATCGCGCCATTCTCCACCCCATGCGCCGGGCCGGCCAGCGGCGGCGCCGAATTGATTGGCCGGTGCAGCGCTGGCGGGTGTATAACCCTGCGCCATCAAGAAACCGGAGTTGAGAAAAGACATGGGCGCACAGTGGAAGGCCAAACATAAAGACATCGCGGCCAATGCCAAGGGCCGCATGTTCACCAAGCTGTCCAAGGAAATCATGCTGGCGGCGCGCAATGGCGCCGACCCCGACATGAATGCGCGGCTGCGCATGGTGGTGGAGCAGGCCAAGAAGGCCTCGATGCCGCGCGAGACGCTGGAGCGCGCCATCAAGAAGGGCGCCGGCCTGCTGGGCGATGCGGTGAACTTCGAGCGCGTCACCTACGAGGGCTTTGCGCCGCACCGCGTGGCGGTGATCGTCGAATGCCTGACCGACAACGTGAACCGCACCGCGCCCGAGATGCGCGTGCTGTTCCGCAAGGGCCAGCTGGGCGTGAGCGGCTCGGTGAGCTGGGATTTTGACCATGTGGGCATCATCGAGGCCAGCCCCGTCCAGCCCGGTGCCGACGCCGAGCTGGCCGCCATCGAGGCCGGCGCGCAGGACTTCGAGCTGCTGGAGGCCGACGAGGAGAGTGGCGAGGGCGGCGGCGCGCAGTTCTACACCGACGCGGCCGACCTCGACCTGGTCTGCCGCGCGCTGCCGGCGCAGGGCTTTAATGTCAACTCGGCCAAGCTGGGCTACCGGCCCAAGAACCCGGTGACGCTGGGCGCGGCCGAGCTGGAAGAAGTGGAAGCCTTTCTCGCTGCCATCGACGCGAACGACGATGTGCAGGAGGTGTACGTGGCGCTGGCGGGCTGAGCGCCAAGGCGGCCTCAGCTCGCACTGCGCGACTGCCAGGCCGAGGCGCTCCACGTCGGCGCGGCCTCCTTGATGAGCTTGAGGATGTCGGGCGGCAAGTCGCCCGCGCCCGTGAGTTGGCGCACCTCCAGAATGTCGTCCGATCCGAAACCCGACGGCGCGCGCAGCGCCCATTGGATCGCCTCGTCCAGCGAACCTACCTCGATGAGGTAGAAGCCGCCGACCAGTTCCTTCGACTCCGCGAAGGGCCCGTCCACCACATAGCGCTTGCCATGGGCTACCGCGATGCGGGCGCCCGGCGCGGAAGGGTTGAGGCCCTCGGAGGCGACCAGAACGCCGGCACGATGCATCTCCTCGTTGAAGCGCATATAGGCCTTGAAGAGTTCCGCGTCGAAGCCCGCCGGCTGCTCAGCCGCCTTCGTGTCCGCACTTGCCTGCGCTGTGATGATGAATCGCATGGCCTGCTCTCCTGATGTGGGTGGGTCCCGATAAGGCGACGACGAACCAGTGCCGGGCGAATCGACAGCTCGACCGCCTTCCAGCTCGGGCGGTAGCAGCGGCCCGCGGGCGAGGCCGATTCAACGCAAACGGCTGAAGTAGTTGGTGCGCATGAATGGGCGGCCGTCATCGCCAAAGTTGGCCGCGGTCTCGATCATGGACTTGCGATCGGCGGCCACCGTGTAGACGCGCGTCGATCCCGGCACCCCGCTTCTGGCCAGCTGCATGATCAGCACGCCAGGCGCTGGCATCGCCGCGGCAGCCGTGTCGGCTTCGAGGTTGCCCTTGACGGCCACTGGGCTGCCATTGAGTTCGGCCACGCTCTCGGCGTAGCTGACTGCGCCGGCAGCGTCCACCACCTCGACCCTGGTCGCCAGGCGGCCGCCTGCTGCTTCCGCAAACGTGAGCGTGACACTTCGCGGGCGCACTTCGACGGGGATGGGCAGGCGCGAGACATCGACCGCCCACTGGCCAGCCAGCGTCGATATAGCTGATGGCTCGGCATGGGCGGCATTTGCCTGCTGAGCAAGCGCGAGGGCGATCAAGACGGCGGGCAGTAGTTTCATGGGACGTTGACCGGTCGTGAGTGGATGGAATGGGAGCCTGGACGCGAGGCGGATCGAGCGACGGTCCGGTTCACGCTCGCCGCGAGTGGCGACGCGTGCAAGAAGGCTGTCTGTAGATTGGCAGTCTGTTCTCTGTTCAGTCCTTCAATACGCCAGCGTGCATGATTGCCCGTGGCAAGGGTCAGGTCTTGATGAGGAAACTTCAATGCGACGGTGTTGGCGCGGAGGGAAGTCCCTGGAAAGGGTTAGATTTCTGGCCAAAGACGCGCCTATGCCAATACATCTTTGGCGAAGCAAACCAGCTCTCGTTCTTCGGGTTTCTGAACTGAGCCAACTGGGCCATGGGAATGCTGTACCGCCAAAAAAGCGCCAACAGATCCCGCAGAGACTCTTCCGAGACACGCCTAGAACGGACGACCAAAGTATCCTGCTCCCAAGCGACCACGCAACGAATCTCCCGCGCCCAATGGAAGAGATGCTTCTCATCGAGTTGAGATCCGAAGCGAACACTGGAGCAGTCGAGGTAGACCATCTGAGAATCTAGCTAGGTTGTAGGGCAGCAGTTTTGCTGCATCACCCGGCCACCGCTCCCTGCCATCGGCCGTGTGCCTGCGCCGCACCGCGCGCCCATATTTGGTTTCCATGGTTCGCCCGCCAATCCATGCCTCAATATCAGCCCGGCAAATCCGCCACCCCGCAAGTTTCGCTGCTGATGCCAACGGCCGCCTCAGGGTATGCGCGTGCCCGTGGCGTTATGGAGATTGAGTGAATTGGAGCCGCATGGGCGCTGCCGATCGTCAGCGCCCATGCGGCGTCAGCTCGGGCAGCGGGGCGCGGTCGCGTACATAGCGGTCCAGCCAGTCGCGCGCGGCGAGGTTGTAGTCGTCGGGGCGTTCGCTGAAGGTGTGGTCGGCGCCCTCGACGATCAGCAGCCGGAAGGGCCGCTGGCTGGCGAACAGGGCCTGGGCCATGTCCATCGAGTCGCGCGGGCTGACGCGCTTGTCGGCGCTGCCGTGCATCAGCAGCATGGGCACGTTCTTCGGCAGGCGCTCGACGAAGCGCAGCGCCGAGCGCTCGGCGATGGCCTTGGCGCGCTGCGTGGCCCAATGCGGCACCAGTTCCGCCGCGACCTCGCTCTCCATCTCCGGCCGCTCACGGATCCAGCGCTCCAGGTCGGTCGGCCCCGCGCCGACGATGGCGGCGCGGATGCGGTCGCTGCGGGTGAGCGCCAGATAGGTCATCATGCCGCCGCGCGAGTGGCCCCACATGCCGATGCGGGCGGGGTCGGCAAACGGCAGCTGGTCGAACACGCGCAGCCCGTTCAGCACATCGTTGACATCGGCGCCGCCGAATTCTTCCTGGCCCTCCGAGCCCGGCGCGCCCCGGTAGTTGGACGCGAACAGCACATAGCCCCAGCCCGCCAGGCGCGCGGCCCGCGCGAGGAAGAAGGCGGGCGTGATGGCGCCGAATTCGCGGTTGCCGCCGCGGTTCCAGATCACGCAGGGCAGCCGGGTCGGGCCGGCGGGTGCGGCCTTGGGATAGGACAGAAACCCGGCGATGCGCAGCCCGTCCGACTCGTAGACGATCTGCTCGGCCACATAGGGCGCGTCCGCGGGCACGGCCATCAGCGTGCGCGCCAGGATGTCCCCATCCGCGGCGCGGGCGATTCCGGCCTGCGAGAGCAGCAGGGCGGCCGGCAGAACGAAGCTGAATAAGCAGCGCATCGGGGCCTCGACGGACGGCTACGCCGCGCCGCGCCCCTGCTGGCTGGCGAAATACACCACCTTGCGCGCGCGCTGCACCTCGCCCAGCGGGCGATGCGCGGCCAGCGCCTGCCAGGGGTCGAAGGCGCCGGCCTCGGCCTGCTGTGCCAGCGCCTGGCCGGCCGCGGAGCCGCTGTCCTGCTGCGGCAGCAGCAGGCGCGCCACGGTGGTGTAGGGCGTGTCCCAGCTCACCGAGGCGTCCTCGATCGGCGTGTGGCTCTCGTTCACGAAGGGCTGCAGCTGCAGCTCCCAGGCCAGCTCCTGCCTGGCCAGGCGGGCCGAGAAGTCGCGGCCCCAATCCGCTTTCGCGCCCGGCGTGGCGCTGCCATTGGATGCGGCCGGCACCAGGCGCACGCGCACCGCATAGGGGCCGCAGGCGATCGGCAGCACGCTGTGCAGGGGCTCGGTGGCAAAGCCGCCGAAGGGCCGGCTCACGGTCTTGAGCATGCTGGCCAGCTGCGCCACGCCGCCCAGCGGGCCGTAGCGCTTGAAGAGGTGCTTGAGCAGCGCGCCGCCGCCATCGGCGGCCGCCTGCACAAAGGCCACGAACTCGTCGCTGCGGGGGAAGGCGAACTTCTCCTGGTTGATGAGCAAAAAATCCTGGCTCTTGGCCGGCCCGTTGCCTAACGCCGAATCACCCTGCACGCCCAGCACCTTGAGGGCGAGGCCGCGGATGTCGGGGGTCTTGTCGGGTGCATGGTCGAGGCCGCCATTGGACATGCGCAGCCAGGTCTCATAACGCCCCGGTGCAGCGAACAGGCCGTGGCGCGCGAACTCGGGCAGGTCGCCCAGCACCTCCAGCAGGCCCTTGGCGGCCGCCAGCTGCTTGCGGTGCAGGGTGCGGCCGGCGCCATATTTGCGCGACTTGCGCGCCTGGATGGCGCGGAAGACCTCCACATAGGCGTCGAAGCGCTGGGCCTCGTCGGCGGCGATCTGTTCCTTCCAGCCTGTGCTGGGTGCGAGCGTATGAGGCATGGCGGCGGCGGTAGGTGGCACGAACGCGCCGATGCTACGCCTATAGAACCTGTTTACGGTACTGACTGGGCGTGATCCCGAGCGCGCGCTTCAGGCTGTGGCTCAGGTGGCTGGGGCTGGCATAGCCGCATTGCAGGGCAAGCTCGGCCATGCTCAGGCGGCCGTGGCGCAGCAGCTCCTGCGCGCGCCGCAGGCGGCGCTGCGCGATCCATTCCTGCACCGAGCAACCCATGGCGGCGCGGAACATGCGCGCGAAGTGGAATTCGGAAAGATGCGCCAGCCCGGCCAGCCGGGCCAGGCTGAGGGCCTCGCTGGGGCCGGCCAGATGCGCCTCCACATAGGCCAGCAGCTGGCGCCGCGTGGCGCTGGCGAGGCCGCCGCGGGGCCGCAGCGCCGCGCCGCGCTGCGCCGGGGTGGCGGCCTGCAGCAGCAGGCGATCCAGCGCGGCATGGCTGAGCTCCTGGGCGCGCAGGCGCTGCAGCGGGTCGGCCCAGTCCAGCGCCGTCACCGCCCGGGCCCAGCCGGCCAGCGCGGCATCCTGGGCAAAGATGCGCGTCTGCAGGCTCATGCTGCGCGGTTCGGCATCGAGCAGCTGCACCACGCGGTCGGCCCAGGCGCTGCCGCTCCAGTACAGGTGCACGAAGCGTTGCGGGCTGCCGATCAGCCATTGCGACTCGTGCTCGGCCGGCAGCAGGCAGTGGCAGCCGGGCGAACCATGGGCGCCGGGCTGGCCCAGCAGCTCGGTCCGCCAGCCACCCTCCAGATAGACCGAGAGCGTGTGATGGCCGGGCTGCAGATAGGCGGTGCGGTCATGCGCGTTGGCCCATTGCACCAGCTCCAGGCCGTCGCCCAGCGCGCTGCGGCGCTCGGCGCGGGCGCGCGAGCGGCTCAGCACCTGGTCGACGCGTTCGGGCTGGGGTGTCGGCATGCTGCCGATGCTAGCGAAGGCCGCCGCACCGTGCCTGCGCGGGGCGATAGAAAGCGCAGGATCATGCAAATTTCCGGCGCCTCGCCTGCCATGCTCGCGGCCATGAATGCATTTTTTCTATACACCTTGGTGGTGCTGATCTGGGGCACCACCTGGATCGCGCTGAAATGGCAGCTGGGCGTGGTGGCGATCCCGCTCTCGATCGCCTACCGCTTCGGCCTGGCCGCGCTGATCCTGTTCGCCTGGCTGGCCTGGCAGCGGCGCCTGCAGCCGCCGCGCGGCAAGGCCGCGCTGTGGGTGCTGGGCCAGGGGCTGTGCCTGTTCTGCTGCAATTTCGTGTGCTTTCTGCAGGCCAGCCAGACCCTGGCCAGCGGCCTGGTGGCGGTGGTGTTCAGCAGCGCCACGCTCTGGAATGCCCTGCTGGCGCGCATCATCCACGGCCGTGTGCTGGCGCCGCGCGTGCTGGCGGGTGGCCTGTTGGGCCTGGCCGGGCTGCTGGCGCTGTTCTGGCCCGAGATCGGCCGCGCCAGCACGGCCAGTTTGACTGGCCTGGCCTGGGCGCTGGCCGGCACGCTGTGCTTCTCCACCGGCAATCTGCTCTCGGCCGCGCTGCAGGGCCGTGGCCTGGCGCCGGCGCAGACGAATGCCTGGGGCATGCTGGTGGGCACCCTGGTGCTGCTGAGCTACTGCCTGCTGGCGGGCGTGCCCTTCAGCTACGAGCCGGGCTGGCGCTACAGCGCCGCGCTGCTCTACCTGGCCGTCCCGGGCTCGGTGATCGGCTTCACCGCCTACCTGACCCTGGTGGGCCGCCTGGGCCCCGAGCGCGCCGCCTATGCCACCGTGCTGTTCCCGGTGGTGGCACTGAATGTCTCGGCCTGGGCCGAGGGCTATGCATGGAGCGCGCCGGCGCTGCTGGGGCTGGCGCTGGTGATGATGGGCAACGTGCTTGTCTTTGCAAGGCCGCGCCGGGCCGCCCCAAGCGGCCTTGACCCCCTCGGGGGGCCTGACCCGCAGGGGCAGGTCAGGGGGCTGTCGGGAAGTCAGCCGAGCAAGCTGGCCGCCAAGGCCTCGATGGCGGCCTCGTCCAAGGCCTCGGCGGCGAGCTGACGCCGTTCGCCCCAGTGCTTGAAGTTCGCCGCCTGCGAGCGCGCGTAATGCGGGTCGTAGTGCAGCGCGGTGAGTTCGGCAAACAGCGGCGCCAGCTCGCCGGCACGCGCCCAGCCCTGCCAGCGGTTCACCACCTCATGGCCATGGGTGGCGCGCAGGCGGTCGAGGATGGTGGCCAAGGCCTCGCGGTCGTCGCCCAGATAGGCGTAGTCGCGCAGCAGAAAGGCCTGGCGGGCGGCGTCGCTGGCGGCAATCTCGATGCAGGGGCTTTCGCGCAGCCGCTCCAGCAGGGCGGTGGGCAGGCTCAGCTTGCCGATCTTGCGGCTCTCGGCCTCCACGAACACCGGGCGGCCGAGGTCGAAACCCTCGATGGCATCGGCCAGCGTGGTCTCGAAGGCTTTTTGCGAGGGCTGCGGCTGGCCGGGCAGATTGCCCAGCATCGAGCCCTTGTGGCAGGCCAGGCCCTCCAGGTCCAGCACCTGGGCACCCTGGCGCTGCAGCGCCAGCAGCACGCGCGTCTTGGCGCTGCCGGTGGCGCCACACAGCACCTGCAGCGGCAGCTGCGGCGCCAGCCGGTCGAGCGACTCGATCACATGGGCGCGGTAGCGCTTATAGCCGCCCGCCAGCTGCTGGGCGTCCCAGCCCACCAGGCGCAGCCACTGCACCATAGCCCCGCTGCGCATGCCGCCGCGCCAGCAGTAGATCAGCGGCTTCCAGTCGTGCGGCTTGTCCTTGAACTCGGTCTGCAGATGGCGCGCCAGATTGGCCGCCACCATCGCGCCACCGACGCGCCGCGCCTCGAAGGCGCCCTGCTGCTTGTAGAGCGTGCCGACGACGATGCGTTCGGCATCGTCAAGCACGGGGCAGTTGATGGCGCCGGGGATGTGGTCGAGCGCGTACTCGGCGGGCGAGCGGGCGTCGATCAGGACATCGAACTTGGGCAGGTCGGCGATCTGGGCCGGGCCGCGGGGAGGACTCATGGGCGAGATTTTGGCATGCGGGCCGGCGCGGCCCGCCGCCAAGGCGGGCGCGCTAGGAGGCGCGCGGTGCGCGCAGCTTCTCCCACAGCGCCCAGGCCTCGCCCACCACGCCGCGCCGGAAGGCCAGCACGCAGACGATGAAGATCAGGCCGGTCACCAAGCTCACCGACTCGCCCAGGCCGTTGAACCAGGCGATGCCGGTGAGGTTGGCCAGGGCCTGGCCCAGGTCGCCGATCTTGTTTTCCAGCGAGATGATGATCAGCGCGCCCACCATCGGGCCCACCATGGTGCCCATGCCGCCCACCAGGGTCATCAGGATCACCAGGCCCGAGGTGGTCCAGATCGCGTCGGTGAGGGTGGCAAAGCCCAGCACCAGGGTCTTGGTGGCACCGGCCAGGCCGGCCAGGGTGGCCGAGAGCACGAAGGCCACCAGCTTGAAGCGGTCGACGTCGTAGCCCAGGGAGATGGCACGCGGCTCGTTCTCGCGAATCGAGGTCAGCACCTGGCCGAAGGGCGAGTGCACGGTGCGGTAGATCAGCCAGAAGGCGGCGATGAAGGTCGCCAGCACCACGTAGAACAGGGTCAGGTCTTGCGTCAGGTCCAGGCCCAGCAGACTGCCGCGCGGCACCGATTGCAGGCCGTCCTCGCCGCCGGTGAATGAAGCCTGCAGAAACACGAAGAACAGCATCTGGCTCAGCGCCAGCGTGATCATCGAGAAGTAGATGCCGGCGCGCTTGATCGCCAGCAGGCCGAACAGCAGGCCCATGGCGCCGGCGCTGGCCGCGCCCAGCAGCACGCCCAGGGGCGCGGGCAGGCCCCAGACCTTGAGCGCATGGCCGGCCACATAGGCGGCCGTGCCCAGGAAGGCGGCATGGCCGAAGCTCAAGAGGCCGGTGTAGCCGATCAGCAGGTTGAAGG
>Ga0208398_101166_pt1 | contig 11418 bp, 8 predicted proteins | sample LakWasMe79_HOW10_2_FD_183905 | JGI IMG/M metagenome (GOLD analysis project Ga0208398, IMG submission 183905) | Freshwater sediment methanotrophic microbial communities from Lake Washington under simulated oxygen tension - Sediment Metagenome... | ecosystem: Environmental > Aquatic > Freshwater >... | reverse complement strand
GTGGCACATCGCCAGCCTGTTCCTCAAGACCCCCTGGCGCTGGCCCGAGCTGTGGGGCATGAACCTGCAGGAGATCCGCAACCCGCACCTGATCTACCCTGGCCAGGTGCTGGTGCTGGTCAAGGACGGCGACCGCGCCCGGCTGCAGCTGGCCGGTGCCGACGGCCAGGGCCAGGCGCCCACCAACACCGTCAAGCTGTCGCCGCGGGTGCGCAGCCAGCTGCTGCCCAACGGCGCCATCGCCTCGATCCCGCTGCAGCTGATCGGCCCCTTCCTGAACGAGGCGGTGGTGCTCAGCGACGACGAGCTGGCCAATGCCCCACGTGTCGTCGCCACCCAGGAAGGCCGGGTGATGATCTCGCGCGGCGAAACCGCCTATGTGCGCGGCGACCTGGGCGGGGCGCGCAGCTTCACGCTGTTCCGCCAGACCAAGCCCTTGAAGGACCCGACCACCGGCGAGGTGCTGGGCCACGAGGCCGCTTATGTCGGCACCGCCGACCATGTGCGGGCCGAAGGCACCGCGCCCGCCTCCGGCCTGCCAGTGCCGGCCAGCTTCGTGATGACCAGCACCCGCCAGGAGGCCGGCGTCGGTGACCGCCTGGCCCCGGTGCCGGCACGCGACTTCAGCGCCTACGCACCACATGCCCCCGCCGCGGCCATGGACGGCCAGGTGGTGTCGATCTACGGTGAGGCGCTGACCGCCGGCCAGAACCAGATCGTGGCCATCAACCGCGGCAACCGCGACGGTGTGGAGCGCGGCCATGTGCTGGCGCTGTGGCGCGCCGGCGCCGAGGCCCTGGACAAGACCGGCGCCAAAGCCCAGCGCATCCAGTTGCCCGACGAGCGCACCGGGCTGCTGTTCGTCTTCCGCGTCTTCGACCGCGTGTCCTACGCCCTGATCCTCAATGCGCTGGACCCGGTGAAGGCCGGCGACCGTTTCTCCCAACCCTGATTCACCCGCCCTGGTTCACCCGTCCTGAGCACGCCGCGGCGGCCGCCACCATGACGCTGCAACCGCCCCTGCGCAGCGCCGCGCCGGCCCTGGCCGATGCGGAACTCGACGCCTGGCTGCGGCTGCTGCACAGCCCGGGCATCGGCCGCGACGCGGCGCGCCGGCTGCTGGCGCACTTCGGCAGCCCCCAGGCCGTGCTGGCGGCCCCGCTGGCCGACCTGCAGGCGCGGGTCGACGCCGCCAGCGCCGCAGGCCTGCTGGCGCCGCTGGACGGGCACGCGCAGCGTCTGGCCACCACCCTGGCCTGGCGCCAGGCCGCGGCAGACCGCCGGGTGATGGTGCTGGGCGAGGCTGACTACCCCGGCGCCCTGCTGCACAGCGCCGACCCGCCGCTGCTGCTGTACCTGCAGGGCCGTGCCGAGTTGCTCAACGCCCGCTCGCTGGCCATCGTCGGCAGCCGCCAACCCAGCGCCCAGGGCCGGGACAACGCCCGGCGCTTCGCCCGTGAACTCAGCGGCCGGGGCTGGACCATCGTCTCCGGCCTGGCCGCCGGCATCGACGGCGCCGCCCACGAGGGTGCGCTGGACAGCCTGGCCGACGCTGGCGCCGCCGCCGGCAGCACGGTGGCGGTGGTTGGCACCGGTCTCGACCGTGTCTACCCCGCCCGCCACCGCCCGCTGGCGCACCGCATCACCGAGCAGGGCCTGATCGTCAGCGAGTTCAGCCTGGGCACACCGCCGCTGTCGGCCAACTTCCCGCAGCGCAACCGCATCATCGCCGGGCTGAGCCGGGGCACGCTGGTGGTGGAGGCGGCACTGCGCTCGGGTTCGTTGATCACCGCCCGGCTGGCCGCCGAGGCCGGCCGCGAGGTGATGGCCATCCCGGGGTCGATCCTGGCGGCGCAGTCCCAGGGTTGCCATGCGCTGATCCGCCAAGGCGCGGCGCTGGTCGACTCGGTGGACCAGGTGCTGGAGGAGCTGGAGCACCTGCCCGCGCTGCCGGCCAGCACCACCACCGCGGCCGACGCCGCCCCGTCGCCACCGGCGGCCCCGGAAGACCCGGTGCTGCAGGCCCTGGGGCATGACCCGCTGTCGCTGGACGGCCTGATCAGCCGCTGCGGCTGGCCGGCCCCCGCCCTGTCCGCCCACCTGCTGACGCTGGAGATCGACGGTCTGGTGGCCCGTCTGCCAGGCGGGCTGTACCAGCGCCGTCAGGCATCCTGAACGCGTCACCGAGGGTGGGCGCCCGCTCACTTCCGGACCGGTCCACCGGGCGGCCAAACCCCGCCTTTCTTCGGCCACCCCGCCGGAAACGCTGCGGTATAGTGGTTCCATGTTCGAGGTTCTGGTTTATCTCTACGAGAATTACTGGCGCCCTGACGCCTGTCCCGACCACGACCAGTTGACGCGCAAGCTCTCGGCCGTGGGCTTCGAGACGGACGAGATCCAGGAGGCGCTGAGCTGGCTGGACGGCTTGGCCGTCACCGCCCAGGCCCATGCCGCCGAGCAGGCGCCGGACAGCCTGCGGGTCTATTCCGCGGCCGAGATCGACCGCCTGGGCGAGGATTCCATCGGTTTCGTCAGCTTCCTGGAATCGGCCGGCGTGTTGCCACCGTCCATGCGCGAGATGGTCATCGACCGCGCCAGCGCGGTGGGCGACTGCCCACTGGCGCTGGAGGACCTGAAGGTCATCGTGCTGATGGTCTTCTGGAGCCTGGGCGAGGAGCCCGACGCATTGATCCTCGACGAACTGTTCGTCGCGCCCGAAGAGCGCCTGATCCACTGACGGCATGGCGCTTTCGGCTGCGCAGGCCGAACTTGGGGCCGCGCTGGTCGACGTGAGCTTGACCCGCGCGAGGCGAAACCACCACGCCTTCAGCGCGTGATCGGCATCAGTTCATCAAACGTGACGGGTCGGCGTCCAGCTTGGCCAGCGCATTGCGTGTGGCCTTCACCGTCAGCGCCTCGTCCTGGGCCGGCAGCAGCAGGCCGGCCTGCAGGAAGGCGGCCAGCCGCTGCTGCTGGAACAGCACACAGCGCCCACCCGGCGTGACGAACAGTGACAGCTGGCGCCGCATGCCATGCCAGGCCAGCTGCACCGTCTCGTGGCGGCCGCGGTATTCCAGCGTGTACCAGCTGCCCACCAGCAGCTCACGCGCCCAGGCCAGCATCGGCGCGGTGGGCATGCTGCCGCCGTCGGCCACCACCTCCAGCTCGGAGCTTTCGTGGCCGGACAGGTCCAGCACCAGGGACTCGTCGATCTCGATGTCTTCGGCGCCGGGCAGCAGCTCCTCGATCGACTCCAGCCGCTCCATCAGGTCCTGCAGCCGGTCGTTGGGGATCACCGCCGCCTTGGCGGTGAAGGCCGCGGCCAGCGCGTTGTTCAGCGCATTGATGCGCTCGTCCTGGCGCTCGGCGCCCATATTGGCCGAGGCCATGCCCTCACGCAGCCGCTTGAGCAGCGGCGGCAGCCGGCGGATGACCTCGGCGCGCTCCTCGCGCGTGACCTTGGCGCTGGCCGACCAGATCAGGTCGGCGGCGGCGCGCTTCATGGTCTTGGTCTCGCCGCTCTGCGCACCGTAGCGCACCGCCGAGGTGGCCAGCACGTCGGCCCAGACCTGGAACAGGAACTGGCGCACGCCCTCCTGCACCGGCACCTCGTTGAGCATGCGCCGCAGCTCGATGGTGTACTGGATGGCCAAGGTCTCGCGCTGCTCGACCTGCTGGGCCAGCGAGACGCCACGCTTGCTGGCCTCGTTCTCGTTCTTGAAAAAATGCTCCAGGAACTTCTCGAACTCGACCAGCACGGTCTGGAAGACGCGCCGGCCGGTGTCGGGGTAGGCCTCGACCACCTGCACCACACGCTTGATCTCCTTCTCCAGCGCGTCGCCCACCGCCCGGCTGCTGCTGTCCAGGCCCATCACGCAGGCGCCCATGCGGTCGATCAGCCGGCGCGCCGGGTGGTCCAGTGTGGCGAAGAAGTCGGGCTCGCTCACCGCCACCCGCAGCACCGGCATCTGCAGCCGGGCGAACCACACCCGCATCGCGGCCGGGATGCGGTCCTCGGTCAGGATGCTCTGGAACATCATGGCCACGATCTCGATGGTGGCGCGCTCGGCCGGGGTGCTGGCGGCCTGCTTCAGCGCCTGCTTGCCTTGCTGCAGTTCCTCCAGCAGCATCGGCCCGGTGACCATCGGCCCCGGCCCCGGTGCCGGCAGGCCCGAAGGCGACACGCCGGAAGGGGGGGCGAAGCGGCGGCGCAGGTGCTGCTGGGCGTTGTTGATGGCGCTGGACAGCGCGTCCGTCACCGGCCGGGCATGGGCGGTGTCGGAAAAGCCCGGCAGATGCCGGCCCACCAGCCGGTTGAGCCGGCCCAGCACCGCCTCGGCATGGTCGCTGCCACGCGGCATCGGTGCCGCACGGGTCATCAGGCGGGTCTCTTCGCCGACATCGCCCGGGCCGCCGCGTTGCGCCTGGCCCGGGTAGGCCGCCGGCCGGCCACGGGCCGCCGAGGCCGACAACCGTTGCCCCGGCTGGGGGCCGGGATAGGCCGCCGTGCGGTAGGCCGCCGCGCCACCCTGGCCGGGTGGCAGGCCGGCCCCGGCCCGGGTGGCATAGGGGTCGTAGCCGGCGCGGGTGGCGTAGGGGTCGTAGGCGGATGCGGCATCGGCCGCATGGCGGGCGTCGTGGGTCGGCGCCACGCCGGCACCGGATGCGCCGTTGCCGGCCCCGGCCGAGGCGTTGGTGGTGCGGCGGATGTAGGGCCGCAGGTCGACGTCGGGCATCACCCGCTGGGTGATCAGCCAGCGGTTGGTCTCGTGGTAGGCCTCCTCGGCCAGCGCGGCAAACTCGTCGTGCAGCAGCGGCTGCGCCTCGCGCCAGTCGGACGCGCTCATGCCGGCGCTGCGCCAGGCATCCAGCACCACGCGGGCCAGGATGTGCGCACGCAGCATGTCGTGGGTATCGAGCTCGGCCCGGCGCTCCAGCATGGCCATGCGCGAGCGCAGGTCGGTGAACTCCCAGCCGGCGCGGTCCATGATGGCCAGCGCCAGGCGTGAGGTGAGGATCTCGCGCTCGATGGTGTCGTTGTCGACCAGCGACAGGCCGCCGGCACTGCCCGGCCGCGGCAGATCGGACGGCTGCGAGGCGGTGACCCCATGCTGCAGCACATGGCGCAGGCCACCGGTGATGGCGCTGTGCCAGGCGCCGGCCTGCTTCATCAGGCCCTGCACCAGATCACGACGTCGCTGGGCCGTGACGTACTCGGCCGGCTTGTCCAGCAGTTCGCGGGCGCCGGCGCTGACCTGGGCCACCAGCCGCGGCAGGCCCTTGAGCAGCTCTTCGACGTAGAGCCGCCGCGCGTGGCTGGCGATCTTGGCGGGGTCTGCGGCGGTCGCCATGGGCGCGGTCGTTGCGGGTGGACGTCGGGGGACTGAGGCCTATCTATACCACGGCGCCGGCGTTGGGATCGTTGGGATCGGTTTCCTTGGCCGTGGCCTTGACAAGATCCTCGCGCCGCACACCCAGCCACATCGCGATGGCCGCGGCGACGAACACCGACGAGTAGATGCCGAACAGGATGCCGATGGTCAGCGCCACCGCGAAGTAGTGCAGCGTGGGGCCACCGAACAGCAGCATCGACAGCACCATCATCTGGGTCGACCCGTGGGTGATGATGGTGCGGCTCATCGTGCTGGTGATCGCATGGTCGATGACCTGCGGCGTGTCCAGCTTGCGGTACTTGCGGAAGGCCTCGCGGATCCGGTCGAAGATGACCACCGATTCATTCACCGAATAGCCCAGCACCGCCAGCACCGCTGCCAGCACCGCCAGCGAAAACTCCCACTGGAAGAAGGCGAAGAAGCCCAGGATGATGACCACGTCGTGCAGGTTGGCGATGATGCCGGCGACGCCGAACTTCCACTCGAAGCGGAAGGCCAGGTACAGCACGATGCCCACCACCACGAAGGCCAGCGCCTTCAGGCCGTCGCTGGCCAGTTCGTCGCCCACCGCCGGGCCGACAAACTCGGTGCGCGACAGCTTGACCGGCTCGGTGCCGGCGGCGGTGCCGCAGGACGGCCGGCTGACCTGCTCGCCCTGCGGCGTGGTGTAGGCCTTGGTGGCCACCGTGCCGCCCTCGGCCTGGCACAGCTTGGCGAACACCAGCGGTGCGACCTCGCTCTGCTTGACGTTGGGCCGCACCGGCAGGCGCACCAGCACGTCGCGCGAGGTGCCGAAGTTCTGCACCTGCACCTCGCCGAAGCCGAGCGCGTCGACGGCGCCGCGGGTCTTTTCGAGGTTGGCGGCCTGGGCGTATTCAACCTCCAGCACGGTGCCGCCGGTGAACTCGATCGACAGGTGCAGGCCACGCGTGACCAGGAAAAACACCGCCAGCGCGAAGGTGACGAACGAGATGACGTTGAACACCAGCGCATGCCGCATGAACGGGATGTCGCGGCGGATCCGGAAGAATTCCATTTTTCTCTGCTCCCTGCGGCTCAGGCCTTGGTCGCCGGCTCTTCGGCCGCGATCCCGTTGCTGGTGGTGGCACCGTCAGGCCGCCAGACCTGACCGATGGACACCGCCTTCAGCCGCTTCTTGCCACCGTACCAGAGATTGACCAGGCCACGCGAGAACATCACCGCCGAGAACATGCTGGTCATGATGCCCAGGCAGTGCACCACCGCAAAGCCGCGCACGAAGCCCGAGCCGAAGGCCAGCAAGGCCAGGCCGGCGATCAGGGTGGTGATGTTGCTGTCCAGGATGGTGGCGAAGGCGCGCTCGTAGCCGGCATTGATCGCCGCCTGCGGTGAGGCGCCGCCGCGCAGTTCCTCGCGTACCCGCTCGTTGATCAGCACGTTGGAGTCGATGGCCATGCCCAGCGTCAGGGCGATGGCGGCGATGCCCGGCAACGTCAGCGTGGCCTGCAGCATCGACAGCACCGAGATCAGCAGCAGCAGGTTGAAGGCCAGCGACAGTGTGGAGAACACGCCGAACAGCAGGTAGTAGCCGCACATGAACAGCGCGATCGCCGCGAAGCCGTAGCCCACGCTGGCAAAGCCCTTGGCGATGTTCTCGGCGCCCAGCGTCGGGCCGATGGTGCGTTCCTCGATGATCTCCATCGGCGCGGCCAGCGAGCCGGCGCGCAGCAGCAGCGCGGTGTCGGCGGCCTCGGCGGTGGTCATGCGGCCGCTGATCTGGAAGCGGTTGCCCAGCTCGCCGCGGATGGACGGCGCGGTGACGACCTCGCCCTTGCCCTTCTCGAACAGCAGGATGGCCATGCGCTTGCCGATGTTCTCGCGCGAGACGTCACGCATGATGCGGCCGCCCTTGGCGTCCACCGTCAGGTGCACCGCCGGCTCCTGGTGCTCGGCAAAGCCGGGCTGGGCGTCGGTCAGGCTGTCGCCGGTCAGGATGACCTGGCGGAAGACGATGATCGGCGAGCCGTCGCGCTCCAGGTACTTCTCGCTGCCGAAGGGCACCGGGCCGCCACCGCGCAGCGCTTCCAGCGCCTCGGTGCTGGTGTTGACCAGGCGCAGCTCCAGCGTGGCGGTGCGGCCGATGATGTCCTTGGCCTTGGCGGTGTCCTGCACGCCAGGCAGCTGCACCACCACCCGGTCGGCGCCCTGCTGCTGGATCACCGGCTCGGCCACGCCGAGTTCGTTGACGCGGTTGTGCAGCGTGGTGATGTTCTGCTTGATCGCGGCGTCCTGCACCGCCTTGGCCGCCTGCGGCTTGAGCGCACCGGTCAGCGTCAGGTCGCCGCCGTCGCCGCCCGGCGTCCAGGCCAGATCGGGCAGCTGGTCGGACAGCAGGGCCTGGGCCTGGGCCAGCACCGGCTGCTCGCGGAAGCGCACGATCACCTGGTTGCCGTCGCGGCTGATGCCGGCATGGCGGATGTTCTTGTCGCGCAGCATGGTGCGCACATCGCCGGTGTAGGACTCGGCCTTCTTGGTCAGCGCCGCCTTCATGTCGACCTGCATCAGGAAGTGCACACCTCCGCGCAGGTCCAGGCCCAGGTACATCGGCAGCGCATGCAGGCTGGTCAGCCAGTGCGGCGAGCGGCTCAGCAGGTTCAGCGCGACGATGTAGGACGGGTTGGCCGGGTCCGGGTTCAGCGCCTTGGCGATCGCGTCCTTGGCCTTGATCTGCTCGTCGGTGGAGCCGAAGCGGGCCTTGACCGAGTTGCCCTCGAACTGCACGAAGTCGGGCTTCAGGCCGGCGGCGGACAGCGTCTGCTCGATGCGCGGCACCAGGCCGGCGTCGAGCTTGAGCGTGACCTTGCCGCTGGACACCTGCACCGCCGGCGCCTCGCCGTACAGATTGGGCAGGGTGTAGAGCAGGCCGATCACCAGCGCGATGGCCAGGATCGTGTATTTCCACCAGGGGTAGCGGTTCATCGTGCGTTCCTGGCCCCGGCGGCGGTATCAACCTGGCCGGGGCATGTCACCCGTTGCGGGTGGGAGGCGCCGCGCCGGCCCAACGGCGGCGCCGGCCACGGGCCGCTGGCGGCCCGCTCGGGAGATCACTTGCCGAAGGTGCCCTTGGGCAGCACCTGCACCACCGAAGCGCGCTGCACCTGCAGTTCGACGCCGTTGGCGACCTCGATGTTCAGGATGGTCTCGCCCATCTTGGCCACACGGCCGATCAGGCCGCCGGCCACCACCACCTCGTCGCCCTTGGCCAGGGCGTCGATCATGGACTTGTGCTCCTTCTGCCGCTTCATCTGCGGGCGGATCATGATGAAGTACAGCACCACGAACATCAGCACCAGCGGCAGCAGTTGGCCGACGCTGCCGAACATGGATTCGAGGCCACCACCGCCTGCAGCGGCGGCCGGGGCGGTCTGGGCAAAGGCTTCTGAAATGAACACGTTGAATATCCTGGTTGGGTCGCCCGCACACCGGCGGGCAAACTTCATATTGTAGGTGGCGCCCCTGTCACGGCGGTGAAGCCGGGCCAGCGGTTCAGAACAGCGCCATGCTGAGCTTGCGGCGGTACTGGTCGATCAGCGGATCGCTGGGCGCCGCAGCCAGCTTGCCGGTGAGTTCCAGCGTGCCCTTGGCAGCCTCTGCGCTGGGCTTGGGCGCGGGTTTGCTCATCAGCTCCAGGATGGCCACATAGGTCTTGCGCGCCAGCTGGTTGTTCCATTCCTTGTCGCGCATGACGATTTCCAGCAGCGCGTCCATCGCCTCGGTGAACTGGCCGGCGGCCATCAGCACCTGGGCCCCCTCGTAGCGGGCGTCGAAGTCGCGGCGGTTGGCGGCCACGGCGGCGGCAATCGTGTCGGCGCTGCGCGCGGCGGGGGCCTTCTCGCAGGCGTCCAGCCACAGGCCGAGCGCGGCGATGCGGCCGTCCACCATGGCTTTGCTGGCCACCGGCGCCCAGGCCTGGCGCGCCTGCGCCACCTGGCCGGTCTCGATCAGCAGCTTGACGTAGTCGTTGCGCGCCAGGTCGTTGGCCGGGTCGATGGCCACCGCCTGCTGCAGCTTGGCCAGCGCGGCTTCGTGGTCGCCCTCGGCCTCCAGCGCCTCGGCCTGCTCGGTCTCGGCTTCGGCCTCCAGGGTCTCGGCGCTGGGCACATGGCGGTCGAGGAACTCGCGGATCTGCGCCTCGGGCAGCGCGCCGACAAAACCGTCCACCGGCTGGCCGTCCTTGAACATCACGCAGAACGGGATCGACCGCACACCGAAGGCCTGGCTCAGCTGGCTGGCGATCTCGGGCTGGTCGTCGCTGTTGAGCTTGGCCAGCTTGAAGCGGCCCGCGTAGGCCGCCTCCACCTTGTCCAGCAGCGGGCCCAGGGTCTTGCAGGGCCCGCACCAGGGCGCCCAGATGTCCAGCAGCACCGGTTGCTGCATCGAGGCCTGGATCAGTTCGGCTTCGAAGTTCTGGATCGTGATGTCGCTCATGGTGTCGGCGCAGGTCAGGGTGATGAGAAAGGGGCCGTCGCCAGATGCGGGCGGCCACCTACAATTCAATGCTTTTGCAGCTTTGCCGGAGCGAACAGCCTTGCCAGACCTGAATGACAACGTGACACGCGCCGGTGACAGCGGCGACAAGGCCCTGGTCGGCGTGCTGATGGGGTCATCCAGCGACTGGGAGACGATGCGGCAGGCGGCGCAGATTCTCGCCGAGTTTGGCGTGCCGCACGAATGCCGGGTGGTCTCGGCCCACCGCATGCCCGACGAGATGTTCGACTACGCTGAGGCCGCCGTCGGCCGCGGCCTGCGTGCCATCATCGCCGGCGCCGGCGGCGCCGCCCACCTGCCGGGCATGCTGGCGGCCAAGACCACCGTGCCGGTGCTGGGCGTGCCGGTGATGTCCAAGGCGCTGTCCGGCGTCGATTCCCTGCATTCGATCGTGCAGATGCCCAAGGGCATCCCGGTGGCCACCTTCGCCATCGGCCCGGCCGGCGCGGCCAACGCGGCGCTGTTCGTGGTGGCCATGCTGGCCACGGCCGATCCCGCGCTGCGCACCCAGCTCGACACCTTCCGCGCCCGCCAGACCGACGCCGCGCGCGCCATGTCGGCCGACCTGACCTGACCTGACCTGACCTGAGTGGCCCGACGATGACTGTCTCCCAAGCCAAAGTGATCCTCCCCGGCGCCACCCTGGGCGTGATGGGTGGTGGCCAGCTCGGCCGCATGTTCGTGCAGGCAGCGCAGTCGCTGGGCTACTTCACCGCGGTGCTGGACCCCGACGTGACCTCGCCTGCCGGCCTGGTGGCGCACTACCACATCGAGGCCGGTTACCTGGACGAGCAGGGCCTGGCCCAGCTGATGCAGCGCACCGAGGCCATCACCACCGAGTTCGAGAACGTGCCGGCCGGCGCGCTGGTCACGCTGGGGGCACACCGCTGGGTGGCGCCGGGCGCCGACGCGGTAGCCGTCTGCCAGGACCGCGCCAAGGAAAAGGCCCAGTTCCGCCGCAGCGGCGTGCCCTGCGCGCCCCATGCGCTGATCGACACGCCCGAGCGACTGGCCGCCGTCAGTGACGACCTGCTGCCCGGCATCCTGAAGACCGCCCGCCTGGGCTACGACGGCAAGGGCCAGCTGCGCGTGGCCGACCGCGCCGGGCTGGCCGCCGCCTGGGCCGAGCTGGGCCAGGTGCCCTGCCTGCTGGAAAAGATGCTGCCGCTGGTGCGTGAGCTCAGCGTGGTGGTGGCGCGCAGCGCCTTCGGCGACGTGGTGGCGCTGCCGGTGCAGCAGAACCTGCACATCGACGGCATCCTGGCCGTGACCCAGGTGCCTGCCCCCGACGCCACGCCGGCGCAGTGCAACCAGGCCGTGGCCGCCGCCAGCGCACTGGCCGAGGCCATGGGCTATGTCGGCGTGCTGTGTGTCGAGTTCTTCGTGCTGGCCGACGGCAGCCTGGTGGCCAACGAGATGGCGCCGCGGCCGCACAACTCCGGCCACTGGTCGATCGACGGCAGCGACATCAGCCAGTTCGAGCTGCAGGTGCGCACCC
>Ga0208398_101165_pt1 | contig 11422 bp, 9 predicted proteins | sample LakWasMe79_HOW10_2_FD_183905 | JGI IMG/M metagenome (GOLD analysis project Ga0208398, IMG submission 183905) | Freshwater sediment methanotrophic microbial communities from Lake Washington under simulated oxygen tension - Sediment Metagenome... | ecosystem: Environmental > Aquatic > Freshwater >... | reverse complement strand
TGCACATAGGCGGTGCGGGTCTCGAGAAACACCTTGGCCAGGCCCCTCTCTTCGGCAGACAGGTCAGCCGCCATGTAGGCATCCCACTGCTTGCCAATCTCTGCAATATTGGCCTCAATACTGGCGCTGTTGCGGTCGTAGGTCTCCACCGTCGGATCGAGCAACGAGTCGGAAATGAGCTGCCGGTTGAGCATGAACATCCGCTGGATGTCGGACAAATTGCCCATGGGCAGGGTGCGGTCCTCATACACACTGTGCATCGCCGCATTGGTCTTCACGATGCCCATCAGGCCCAGCCCCCCGATGCACACCAGAAGCACCGAGAAGACGCTCAGCAGGAGGAGCAGTCGGGTGGAGATTTTGAGGTTATTCATGTGTGCGAATCCGTAGAAGCCTTTAACACTGGTGACCTAAAGGCACCGAACGGCAAAGGCTGTATCTTGCGCCAAACGCCTGAACTGCGCCCCCAAAATAGCCCATAACTTGATGCAAGTCAACAAGAAAGGCTGGCTACGTCGGCAGGAACAAGTAGTGCTGGGACAACTCCACGAATGCGTGGACCTCAGGGTCGAGCCCTGTTTCCTGCAACAGGATTTCGCCGACCTGCTCTGCCAGTGAACCGGCCAGCCGTGCGTCCAGAAACAGCAACCTGGAGCGACGCGCCAGGACGTCTTCCACCTTGAGGGCGTACTCATACCGGGCGGCAAATCGCACCATGCCTTCGGTCAACCCGTCACACAAAGTAGTGTGCGCTCCCGGCATGCTTAATACCGCGGCCTGCTCATCTCCGTAAGAATGCAAACCGGGAGGCGAGCAGATGGAGCGTGGGTGCGCCTCGGCCATACCAGCGCCTACCAGCTTCAAATGGGTGGTCACCCCCTTTTGGCGATGCTCCAGAAGGGACTTTGCCGCGCAGGCGTCCAGGACATCCTCTGCCATCGCGCGGTAGGTGGTCCATTTCCCGCCCGTCACCGTGACCAGGCCACTGCGACTCACCAGCACGGTGTGCTCCCGGCTGATGCCTTTGGTGTTGTCCCCATCGTCGTCTTGTGGCTTGACCAATGGACGCAGTCCCACCCAGACGCTCTTGACGTCAGCGCGGGTTGGCGCACGCCGCAGATATCGCGCCGATTCATTCAGTATGAAATCGACCTCTTCTTTGAAAGGCAGAGGCTCACGTGCCAGGTCATGGCGCGGTGTGTCGGTGGTACCCAGAATCACCTTGCCAAGCCAGGGCACCGCGAAGAGGACACGCCCATCGGCGGTCTTTGGCACCATCAGCGCGACGTCACCCCCCAAAAATTCCCGGTCCACCACAATGTGCACGCCCTGGCTGGGTGCGACCATGGGTCTGGTGGGCCGTGTCGCGTTGGCGCCGCTGGCCACTCCATCCTTCTGGCGCAGCTCGTCGACCCATACACCCGCGGCATTGACAACACAACGGGACTTGATGGGGTAGCGCTTTCCGGTCTGCGTGTCTTCGCAAACCAGTCCTGATATCTTCCCCTCCGCATACAGGAGTTCGTCAGCGCGGCAATAGTTGACCAGCAACGCACCGCGAGACATGGCGGTGCGAGCCAGGGCCAGCGCCAGGCGGGCATCATTGAATTGCCCGTCCCAGTACTTGACGCCACCCTTGAGGCCCTGCACCTGCACTTCGGGCAACAGAGCCAAGGTCTCGTCTCTGTTCAGGAATTCGGTTTTCCCCAGGCCTGCACTGCCCGCGAGTGCGTCGTACATCATGAGGCCAATGCCATAAAACGGGGTTTCCCACCACTGGTAGGACGGCATGACGAATGGCAAGGGCTGCGCCAGATGGGGCGCATTGTTCAACAGGGTGGTGCGTTCGTATAGCGCCTCGCGCACCAAAGAAATATTGCCCTGCGCCAAATAGCGCACGCCTCCATGCACCAGCTTGGTAGCCCGCGAGGACGTGCCTTTGGCGAAGTCGTGTGATTCGACCAATACAACCGAGAATCCGCGTGCAGCGGCATCCAACGCCAGCCCCAGTCCCGTCGCACCGCCGCCCACAATGGCGATGTCGTACACCTGATCTTGCGCCAGTCGGAAGATCAGTTTATCGCGCCGTGTGAGTTGGGGCTGCATCGTGGTGGCCATGGAAGTGAGGTTAGAAAAAAGGGCCGTGCGGCAGATGCGCTCACACGGCCGATCTTTGGAGCATTGCGCTAGCCCAAAAGGTAATTAACGCACTTTGCCGTTCTTCCACGCGTTGATCAGCGTGTCATAGGCAATGGTTTCGCCCTTTGGCTTTTCGTTGGCCAGCTTGGCCCACGGCGCTGCCTTGTCACTCAACCACTTGGCGGGGTCGCCTTTGGGGTTGAGTTTGGGCGGGCAGACTGCCATGCCGGAGCGCTCCAGCCGGGCCATGACATCGTCCATCTCGTTGGCCAGATTGTCCATAGCAGCCTGAGGCGTCTTCTCACCCGTGACCGCAACGGCAACGTTTTTCCACCACAGCTGTGCAAGCTTCGGATAGTCAGGCACATTGGTCCCCGTAGGCGTCCAGGCCACGCGTGCCGGGCTGCGATAGAACTCGACGAGGCCGCCAAGCTTGGGGGCCATCTCGGTCATGGCGCTGGACCGAATGTCGCTGTCCCGGATGAAGGTCAGGCCCACCGTCGATTTCTTCAGAGAAACTGTCTTGCTGGTCACGAACTGTGCGTACAACCACGCCGCGGCAACCTTGTCGGGGTTGTGGTCCTTGAAGAATGTCCATGAACCGACGTCCTGGTAGCCATTCTGCATGCCTTGCTTCCAGTACGGACCGTTGGGACCGGGGGCCATGCGCCATTTGGGCGTTCCATCCGCATTGACCACTGGCAGGCCGGGCTTGACCATGTCCGCGGTAAATGCGGTGTACCAGAAAATCTGCTGCGCGATCTGGCCCTGTGCTGGAACCGGACCGGCCTCACCAAAAGTCATGCCGATGGCTTCCTTGGGTGAATACTTCTTCATCCAGTCGATGTACTTGGTCAGTGCGTAGACCGCCGCGGGTGAATTGGTGGCGCCACCGCGCGCGACCGATGCACCCTGCGGGTTGCATCCATCCGCCGATGCGCGAATGCCCCATTCGTCAATAGGCTTGCCATTGGGGATGCCAATGTCAGCAGTACCGGCCATGGACAGCCAGGCGTCCGTGAAACGCCAGCCCAGCGAAGGATCCTTTTTGCCGTAATCCATGTGGCCATAGATAGGCTTGCCATCGATGTTCTTGACATCGTTGGTGAAAAACTCTGCGATGTCTTCGTAGGCACTCCAGTTCAACGGCACGCCCAGGTCGTAGCCATACTTGGCCTTGAATTTTTCCTTCAACTCAGGCTTGGCAAACAGGTCTGCGCGGAACCAGTAGAGGTTGGCAAACTGCTGGTCTGGCAACTGGTACATCTTGCCGTCGGGTGCGGTGGTGAAGCTGGTGCCGATGAAGTCCTTGACGTCCAGTCCGGGGTTGGTCCACTCCTTGCCCGCCCCGGTCATGTAGTCGGTCAGGTTGAGAATTTTTCCGTACCGGTAATGGGTTCCGATCAGATCGGAATCGGAGATCCAGCCGTCATAGATGGACTTGCCGGACTGCATGGAGGTCTGCAACTTCTCAACCACATCACCCTCCTGGATGATGTCATGCTTGACCTTGATGCCGGTGATTTCTTCAAACGCCTTGGCCAGTGTCTTGGACTCGTAGGTGTGCGTGGTCAAAGTCTCCGACACGGTGCTGATTTCCTTGACACCCTTGGCCTTGAGCTTCTTGGCGGCTTCGATGAACCATTTCATCTCATCGGCCTGTTGGGCCTTGGAGAGGGTTGATGGCTGGAACTCGCTGTCAATCCACTTCTTTGCAGCCGCCTCATCGGCCCAAGTCTGCCCACCAACGGCACAGGCCATTGCCACGGCCAATACGGAATATCTCAATTTCATCCTGAATCTCCTCGGGTCTAGTTAATCCCCTGTGTTAAAGGCTGCCACGGCTCCAGGGGAAACAAGCCGATCCTTGACTAAAACTGCCTCACCCTCTGCGCATGATGAGAGTGAGCAAGCCCATGGAAAGAACAAAACTGATCCAGATCGATGGCTCTGTTTCCAGCCCCATCCACCCCACCAGCTTCCCACTCAGCCCAATGAACGCAAGGTTGGTATAGGCCGCCGCCAGCAAGCCTATGAAGAGCCGGTCCCCGCGGGTTGTAGCAATGGGGAGAAAACCCCGACGCTCGGCGGTGGGCGATTTGATCTCCCAGACAGTCATGCCAACCAACATCAGCACAATGCAGGAGAAGAACACCGCTACCGGCGTGGTCCAGGCCATCCATTCAAACATGCTGAGCTCCCATCAAACGCGTCCCATCGCGAAACCTTTGGCGATGTAGTTGCGGACAAACCAGATCACAATGGCGCCGGGCACAATCGTCAGCACACCGGCTGCGGCCAGCGTCGCCCAGTCCATGCCGGAGGCGGACACCGTGCGCGTCATGATGGCGGCAATGGGCTTGGCATTCACACTGGTCAGGGTGCGTGCCAACAGCAGCTCCACCCAACTGAACATGAAGCAAAAGAAGGCTGCAACACCCACGCCGGCCTTGATCAATGGCAGGAATATGCTGACAAAGAATCGGGGGAACGAGTAGCCATCGATATAGGCGGTCTCATCGATTTCTCTGGGAATCCCGCTCATGAACCCCTCCAAAATCCACACTGCCAATGGCACGTTGAACAACAGGTGGGCCAATGCGACCGCGATGTGGGTGTCCATCAGGCCGACAGAGGTATAGAGCTGGAAAAAAGGCAACAGGAAGACCGCTGGTGGCGTCATCCGGTTGGTCAGCAACCAGAAAAATACATGCTTGTCGCCAAGAAAGCTGTAGCGCGAAAACGCATAGGCAGCCGGCAGGGCAACGGTCAACGCGATGACGGTATTCAGGGCAACGTAAATCAGGCTGTTGATGTAGCCCGAATACCAGGAAGGGTCAGTCAAAATCGTTTTGTAGTTGTCCCAAGTGAAGTTCTGAGGCAGCAGCGAAAATCCCGTCACGATTTCGTTATTCGTCTTGAACGACATGTTGACCATCCAGTAGATGGGCAGCAGGGCGAAGACGATGTACGCAACCATGAACAGAGAGCGTTTCTGGAACTTGGGCTTATGCATGTCCACCCTCCTTCTCCTGGGTGCCGACGCGCTGCATCCAGTTGTACAAAATGAAGCACATCAGCAAGATGATCAGGAAGTAGATCAGCGAGAACGCGGCGGCCGGGCCCAGGTCAAATTGCCCCACCGCCTTTTGCGTCAGAAACTGTGACAGGAAGGTGGTGGAGTTGCCGGGGCCGCCACCCGTCAGCACAAAGGGTTCGGTGTAGATCATGAAGCTGTCCATGAAGCGCAACAGAACGGCGATCATCAGCACGCCACGCATCTTGGGTAGTTGCACGTACCGGAAGACATCAAGTTTGCTGGCGCCGTCTATGCTTGCCGCCTGGTAATAGGCGTCGGGAATGGAGCGCAGCCCTGCGTACCCCAGCAGCGCCACCAGCGGCGTCCAGTGCCAGACATCCATCAGCAACACGGTCAGCCAGGCATGGATGGGGTTGCCGGTATAGCTGTAGTCAATTCCCAGGCCCATAAGCCCTGCGCCCATCAGGCCGATATCGGTACGGCCAAATATCTGCCAGATGGTGCCCACCACGTTCCAGGGAATCAGCAGCGATAGCGACACAATCACCAGAACAGCCGATGCGCGCCAACCCTGGGCGGGCATGGCCAGGGCCAGCAAAATGCCCAGCGGCAGTTCAACGGCCAGCACCGAAAACGAATACACCACTTGGCGCCACAAGGCACCGTGCAGTTCCTCGTCGCGCATGATCGCGGCAAACCATTCGGTTCCAACAAACACGCGCCGCTCGGGTGAAATGATGTCCTGGACCGAGTAATTGACCACGACCATCAGAGGCACGATGGCGGAGAATGCCACGCAGGCCAACATCGGCAGGATCAGGAACCAGGCTTTCTGGTTCACCGGTTTGATGATGGCGCTCATGGCACGATCTCCTCGTTTTTGTAGAAGCAGGTGTGTTCGCCCATCACCTTCAGCCAGACCGCGTCACCGACCGCCAATTGGGCGGCATCGGGCGACAGGCGCGCCTTCAGGTTGCACCCATCGCGGTGTGCGCTCAGGATGACATGGGTCCCTACATCCTGAACCTGGGAAACCGCCATCTGCAGTGCACCCGCCGTTTGCGCAGGCACCAGGGACACATACTCCGGGCGTATCCCCAGTTTCATGTCTCCGGCGGGCAAAACCCGTCCGGCGGGCAAAGCAAGCGTCACCCCCGCCAAGTGCATGCCTTGGTGGTCCACTCTGCCACTCAGGAAGTTCATGCCCGGCGAACCGATGAAATTGCCGACGAAGGTATGGCTGGGCCGCTCGAACAGGTCCGCGGGTGAGCCGACTTGTACGGCACGCCCACGCGTCATCACGACCACATGATCGGCAAAGGTGAGCGCCTCTACCTGGTCATGCGTGACATAAATGAGCGTCAGCTTGAGTTCGCGGTGGATTTGCTTGAGCTTGCGGCGCAGCTTCCACTTCAGGTGGGGATCGATGACGGTCAGTGGCTCGTCAAACAGCACCGCCGAGACGTCCGGGCGCACCAATCCGCGACCCAGTGAAATCTTTTGTTTGGCGTCTGCTGCAAGTCCCGCTGCCCGCTGGTTCAATTGCCCGCTGAGCTCCAGCATTTCGGCAATTTCGCCCACGCGTTTGGCAATCTGCGCCGCGGGCAGCTTGCGATTGCGCAGCGGAAAGGCAAGATTCTCCGCCACGGTCATGGTGTCGTAGATCACCGGAAACTGGAACACCTGTGCAATATTGCGCTGCTGCGGGGAGGCTTGGGTCACATCCCGGCCGTCAAACAGCACATTGCCCCGTGATGGCGTGACCAGGCCCGACATGATGTTGAGCAAGGTTGTCTTTCCGCAGCCGGACGGCCCCAGCAGGGCGTAGGCGCCCCCGTCATCAAACGTCATCTTCAGCGGTAGCAACGCGTAATCGCTGTCCTGCTCGGGGTTGCGCTTGTAGGCGTGGGCCAGGTCCAGTTCAATACGTGCCATGTCAGTGCCCCCCACCGCGCACCGGCGCCAGCAGCAGCATGCCGTCAGCGTCAAACAGATAGACCTGGGAGGGATGGAAATAGACGGTCACAAGTGCTCCGAGCTCAAAGTAATGCACTCCGGTGAGTTGTGCCACTAGTTCGCCAACCAGCGTGTGCACATGCACAAAGGTGTCGGAACCGGAGATCTCGGTCAACTCGACCTTGCCGGGCAGAGCAATATCGCCCGGTTGCTCGCGGACCCGAAGCGCACTGGCACGCAACCCCACGGTCAATTTGCTCTTGGACGGTGCCACTGCATTCAGCGCGAGCAGGGGCCCGCCATCCAGCTGCACGCCGTCGGCCACAACCATTGCTCCCATCAGGTTCATCGGAGGATCGCTGAACGCGCGTGCAACCCGCAACGAAGCTGGCTTGTGAAACACCTCGGAAGTGGGGCCGTATTGCAGCAGTTCACCACCGTCCAGCACGGCGGTATAGCCGCCCAGCAACAAAGCCTCACCGGGCTCGGTGGTGGCGTAGATCACCGTGGAGTCTCCGGCTGCAAACAACGCGGTCAGTTCGTCGCGCAATTCCTCACGCAGTTTGTAGTCCAGGTTCACGAGGGGTTCGTCGAGCAACATCAGTGGTGCGCCCTTCGCCAGCGCACGTGCCAAGGCGACGCGCTGCTGCTGACCGCCCGAAAGCTCTGCGGGCAAGCGGTCCAGAAACATCTCGATGTGGAGCTTGTGCGCCAACTCGCGCACCCTCTGGTCAATACCCGTTTCGCGGCGCAGTTTCAACGGCGAGGCGATGTTGTCATAGACCGTCAAGGAGGGGTAGTTGATGAATTGCTGGTACACCATGGCCACGTTGCGCGCACGCACCGGAACGCCCAACACACTCTTGCCATCGACCAGAACCCGGCCACCGGAGGGCACATCCAGCCCGGCCATGATGCGCATCAGGCTGGTCTTGCCCGCTTGCGTGGCACCCAGCAACACCGTGACCGCTCCACTGCGCGGAGCGATACTCATGTCATACAGCCAGGTCTGCGGACCTACTTTTTTGTGGATGCCCTCAAGGGTCAACTGCATCACGCCACCTTCTTCTTGTGTTGTTGGTTTGACTTTCGAAGTTGTGAATTATTATTCCTTTAAGTTCGTTTGGAGTCAGTAGTTACCCTAAACGCATTCGTTTTAATTCGCATTAACATTCAACACCCCCATTCTGGTTCGCAAAAGGAAGACAAATGAACCGCCACCCCCGCTTGCTGCAATTGCTAGCCCTGGTGCAAACCCATGGCACCGTGACGGTGGATCAACTCGCCAACACGCTGGGCGTTACGCTGCAAACCGTGCGCCGTGATGTCCAGCGACTCGCTGATGAAGGACTGCTCGCGCGCTTCCACGGTGGCGTGCGCGTACCCAGCTCCACCATTGAAAACATCGCACACCAGCAGCGGGAAAGTCTCAACGCCGACGGCAAGTCCCGCATTGCACGCGCGGTCGCGGCAGCGGTGCCCAACGACTGCTCATTGATTCTGAACATCGGCACCACCACCGAGGCCATCGCCAGGGCCCTGCTTGGCCACACGGGCCTGCGGGTGATTACCAACAATCTGAATGTGGCCACCATCCTCAGCGCCAACGCCACCAGCGAAGTGATCGTGGTCGGCGGCGTGGTGCGTGGGCGCGACCAAGGCATCGTCGGCGAAGCGGCCGTGGATTTCATTCGGCAATTCAAGGTGGACATTGCCTTGATCGGTATCTCTGGCATCGAAGCCGATGGCACGCTACGTGATTTCGACTACCGCGAGGTCAAGGTGTCGCAGACCATCATTGCCCACGCGCGCGAGGTGTGGGTCGGGGCCGACAGCAGCAAATTCAATCGCCCGGCCATGGTGGAAGTTGCCAATCTGTCACAGATCGACCGTCTGTTTACCGACGCAGAGCCACCGGACCCATTCCCGGCGCTGCTAGCCGACGCGCAGGTGCGCTGTACAGTGGCATCAGCCACCTGACACATAGCGGAGATTCCATGACTTACCTGCTGGCCTTGGACCAAGGCACTTCCAGTTCGCGCAGCATCGTGTTCGACGCCGACGGCCACGTGCTGGCCCAGTCGCAGTTGGAACTCACCCAGATTTACCCGCAGCCCGGCTGGGTCGAGCACGACCCACAGGAGATCTGGCGGACCCAACTGGCGACGGCGCGCGACGCCCTGGCCAAGGCGGGCATACAGGCGCATGAAGTGCACGCCCTGGGCATCACCAACCAGCGCGAAACGACTGTCGTCTGGAATCGGACCACCGGACTCCCGATTCACCATGCCATCGTCTGGCAGGACCGACGGGCCGAGCCCACTTGCGTCGCGCTGCGTGAACGCGGATTGACGGCCACCATCCAGGCCAAAACCGGTTTGTTGGTGGATGCGTATTTTTCAGGAACCAAGCTCAAGTGGCTGCTGGACCACGTACCCGGTGCACGCCAGCAGGCACAAGATGGCGAACTCGCCTTTGGCACGGTAGACAGCTGGCTCATCTGGCGCCTGACCGGTGGGGCCGTGCACGCGACAGATGTCAGCAATGCATCGCGCACCATGTTGTTCAATGTGCACACCAACCAGTGGGATGCCGAGCTGCTGCGCGCGCTGGACATTCCCGCCAGCATGATGCCTGCGGTAAAGCCTTCCAGCGCCCTGTATGGGGAACTAACCCCGGATTTGCTGGGGCACGCAATTACCATCGGTGGGGTCGCGGGAGACCAGCAAAGCGCCTTGTTCGGTCAGGCGTGTTTCAAGGCTGGCATGGTCAAGAACACCTATGGCACCGGCTGTTTCATGCTGATGCATACGGGCGAGACGTTTCAAACCTCACACAACGGCCTGATCACCACCAGCGCCGCGCAGTCAACGGCAAAGACTGAATTTGCCATCGAGGGTAGTGTGTTTGTGGGAGGCGCCGTGGTGCAGTGGTTGCGCGACGGCCTGCACGCCATCCAGGGCAGCGGTGAAGTTCAGGCCCTGGCACAAAGCGTACCGGACTCTGGTGGCGTGATTGTGGTGCCTGCATTCACCGGCTTGGGCGCGCCCTACTGGAAGCCCGATGCGCGCGGCACCATCACCGGCCTCACCCGGGGCAGCACCGTGGCCCATATCGCCCGAGCGGCCCTGGAAAGCATTGCCTACCAGAGCGCGGCTTTGTTGCAGGCCATGAGCCGCGACGCGGTGGGGGCTGGTGGCGCGGCCGTTGCAGAACTCCGAGTCGATGGCGGCGCCTGCATCAATGATTTGCTGATGCAGTTTCAGGCCGATTTGCTGGGCATTCCCGTAGTGCGCCCCGCCGTGACAGAAACCACTGCGCTGGGAGCTGCGTATTTGTCAGGACTGGCCACCGGCGTCTATAAAAGTACCGATGAATTGTCTGGCTTATGGCGATCGGAACGGCGCTTCCTGCCAACCCTTGAAACACACCGTGCAAAAGAGTTGATGGAGCGCTGGGAACACGCCGTTCGGCAAACCGTGTTGTGAGAAAGTCGGCAAGCAGAAGGCCACCGCTCATGCCGTCTGCAGTGTCCTGGACAGCCACTGACAAACCGCACTGGCAGGCTCTTCGAGCCCGTGGATCACGGTGAAGTGATTGGCGTCGGCTTGCGCCTGCAGCGTCGACGTGTTGCCTGCAGCCTGCCAGGCGTCATGATATATCCGGGACTGGCGGGCAAATTCGGGACTTTCCTGGCCGCCCCAGGTGATCCACAGCGGCGTACGACAGGGGCGCGTCATGAACGCCGGTGAGTTGCGGTGAATGACGCCGTCATCGAGTTGAATCATGGGCTGCAGGTAGCTGTAACGCAAGGGCTCCAGGTCGTACAGGCCGCTAAAGGCAATAGCGGCGGCGAGTGGGTCCTGGGGCAATCCGTAGTCGCGTGTCCACTCGGTCTGCAAACACATGGCGGTCAGGTGACCGCCAGCCGAGTGCCCACCCACCGCCACGCGTGACGGGTCACCACCATGCTGGTCAATATTGCGAAGCACCCACGCTGTTGCCGCGCGCACCTGGCGGGTGATTTCATCCACAGTGACAAACGGGCACAACGCATAGTTGATGACCACCGTGGTGATGCCCAAGGGATGCAGTCCCAGCGCCACCCCACTGAAATCCTTGCTGTCCAGCGCACGCCAGTAGCCACCGTGGATGAACACAAAGACCGGCGCATTGGGCACCTCGGCAGGGAAAATATCCAGGGTTTCGGCCAACGTGGGACCGTACGGAACGTTTAGCGTGCAGCGCAGGCTGGATCGGGCGTGCTGGGCCTGGTTGGCAAAGTGC
>Ga0208398_101164_pt1 | contig 11432 bp, 6 predicted proteins | sample LakWasMe79_HOW10_2_FD_183905 | JGI IMG/M metagenome (GOLD analysis project Ga0208398, IMG submission 183905) | Freshwater sediment methanotrophic microbial communities from Lake Washington under simulated oxygen tension - Sediment Metagenome... | ecosystem: Environmental > Aquatic > Freshwater >... | reverse complement strand
GAAAAGAATATATTTTTATAAAAGGAATAGGAACAGATGATTTGGAACGTGTTCTTCTTGTTGCTCATTCCGATAATACACAAATTTTCCTTAATGGAAATGCCAGCCCATACAAAACTCTTAATAACGGTGAATATGCAGTACTTGACGGAAGCCAATACATCAATGGTAATTTATATGTTACTGCAACCCAAAACCTGTTTGCTTACCAAAGCATTGGAGGGTCGGAATCACCTGCCAACCAAAACTTGTTTTTTGTTCCTCCAATAAATTGTTCGACTCCCAACACTGTCGATAATATTCCTCAAATTCAAAATATCGGGAATACAACTTTTAGCGGAGTCTTAAATATTGTAACCGAATCTGGAGCTACTGTTTTATTAAACAAGAATCCGATTGCTTCTTCTCCGGTTGCGATTACAGGAAACCCAAAATTCGTGCGTTATACCGTAGATGACTTATCTGGAAACATTGCCGTAAAATCAAGTAAACAAGTATATGTCTCCTATTTTGGAACAAACGGTGCGGCAACTTATGGAGGTTATTATTCCGGCTTTGATTTGAAACCCGAAATTGTTACCGGAAAAATATCCGTAGCCACTTCTTCCTGCATTCCAAACGTATCTTTAAAAATAAATACATTATCCTCCTATGATTCTTTTCAGTGGTATAAAAATGACATTCCGATTCCATCGGCTGAAAATAATAACTATACTCCTTCCCAACCCGGTTTTTATCAGGTAAAAGGAAGTATATCGGGTTGTATCAGCGATGTTTTCTCAGATAAAATTCCAGTGAGCGACTGTCCTACAAACAACGACAATGATTTGGCCAATGACAATATTGATATTGATTACGACAACGACGGAATATTAAATTGCACAGAATCCTTTGGCAGTCAAAACATAAACAGTTCCAATCCAAATTCCGGAGTTATAGCAACCGGAACCTATTCCAATTCATTTACAGGTACTGTTACCAAAACCACGCCTGCAGCTGCTATTCCTTTTACAGGAAACTCAGACGGAAGCTTTGTAACCGAAGTCATGGCTGGGAAAGGTTTTTCTGTAGCCTATAATTTAAATTTTGCCAAACCCATAAATATTAGTCTGGAGTATGTCTCAACTGCAAATACAACTGATTTATTAAATACCGATTCCGAATACGTCGTCAATTCAGACATTAGTAAAACAATCACCGTTCTGAACCCGACAAATCAGTTATTGATTGACACCAATTATGACGGTGTTTATGAAAGCGGTGTTACTGAGTTTTCCTCATTTGAAATTCGCTTTAGGTTAAATGGCAATGTTCCTCTCCCTGCCGGAACTGGAACCTTCAAATTCCAGTCGTATCAAACCCAGTCATTCAAAATCACGCATAAAAATCTCTCGGATACTGCAGGAAACAAATCAACGTTCAAACTTATTGCCAACTGCATCCCTAATGATACTGACGGTGACGGAATTTCAGACCAACTGGAATCAGATTCAGACAACGATGGTATTCCGGATACAATTGAAAACCTAAAAACCATTAAAGCATTATCAGGTACCGACGTGAATCTGGATGGTCTGGACGATATTTTTGAACCCATAACAAACCCTGCAGATACAGACGGTGACGGCGTTCCTGATTATTTAGATCTGGACAGTGACAACGATGGAATATATGATTTGACAGAAGCAGGAAGCAATCCTCCCGATACCAACAACGATGGAATCATAGATGGTTTACCTTCTGTATTTGGCACAAACGGACTGTTCAATACCTTGGAAACATCGCCTGAAAGCGGTAAAATAAATTTCAATATTACTGATACAGACGGAAACAGCAATTTTAATTATATAGATTTAGACAGTGACGGTGATTTATGCAATGATGTCATTGAAGCTGGATTTACCGACCCTGATTTTGACGGGCAACTGGGAACAAATCCAGTTACAGTAAACGCCAACGGAATAGTTACCAGCAGAACTGACGGTTACACCTCTCCAAACAGAAATTACATCACTGCTGTCCCAATCCTTATAACCAAACAACCTCAAGACCAAACTGTTTGTGAATTACAGGATGGTTATTTAAGTATTGAATCAAATGCTGATGGTTTTCAATGGCAGTTATCCACAGACGGAGGTGCCACTTGGAATGCAGTAACAAATAATATCACTTACTCCGGAGCCACAACTGCTTCAATGCTTATTGCAAAAGTAAATTCAACGATGAATGGATATCAATACCGCGTCCTTTTAAGCAAAAATAATAACGTATGCGGATTAACATCTGGAATAGCTTCTTTAACTATTAATTCTCTGCCAGTTTTAAATTCCCCTATTACGCTTGTACAATGTGACGACGATACAGATGGAATTTCCATTTTTAACATAACAGAAAAAAACAGCTTTATTTCTGCCGATTATACTAACGAAACATTCACTTATTACACTACTTTGGCTGGAGCAGATACAAAAGACGCTTCAGTATCTATTACAAATCCCATTGCGTTTACAAGTAACAGCAAAAGCATTTGGACAAGAGTCGAAAATTCAAATGGGTGTTTTAATACAGCTCAATTAAATTTGGTCGTTTCAACAACCCAAATCAATACCAGCTTCGAAAGGACTCTTGAAAACTGTGATGATTATGTAGATGACGTAAATGATGACAAAGACGGTATTTCAACCTTTGATTTCAGCAGTATAATAACTGATATTCAAGCCCTGCTCCCATCATCAAGTACCAGCTATAGCATAAAATTCTACATCAACGAAGCCGATGCGCTTGCAGAAACCAATGCTGTTCCAAATCCTTCTAATTTCAGAAATACCAAACCAAACCAACAAAAAATCTGGGTAAGAGTAGATAGTAATCTGGACAACGCCTGCTTTGGATTGGGAGATTATGTCTCGCTTCAAGTAAATCCAAAACCCAATATCGATACAAACGGCAATCAAAATGCCGATCAATTAGTATGCTCAAATTTACCGGACTTCTTTGTCAAACTCGACGCAGGAATCATGGATAATACCCCACCCACAGATTACAATTATAATTGGTCAAAAGACGGCAGTATCATTCCAAACGAAAACAATTACACATTAGATGTAAATGAAGAAGGCATTTACTCCGTGACGGTATCCACTTCAAAAGACTGTGAAAAAACGCGGACAATAAAAGTCACCGCTTCCGATATTGCACATCTCAACTCAGTTTCCATTTCCGACTTGGCAGCATCCAACACTGTCGAAGCAAACGTTACCGGAACCGGAGATTATGAATACAGCATCAATGCGTCCGATGGCCCATTTCAGGAATCCGGTTTATTCGAAAATGTTTCCCCTGGTATACATAATCTCTACATCCATGACAAAAACGGATGCGGAACCGTTTCAAAAACTATTGCAGTGCTGGGAATACCTAAATTTTTCACTCCAAACAATGACGGTTTTAACGATTATTGGAACATCAAAGGAGCTGATGAAACATTCAACAGCGGTGCCAAAATCTTTATTTACGACCGATACGGTAAAGTGATTAAACAAGTCATCGCAGCGGGCAACGGATGGGACGGGACTTACATTGGCAACCCAATGCCTGCAGACGATTACTGGTACACCATACAACTGGAAGATGGCCGCGAAGCCAAAGGACATTTTTCATTAAAAAGATAAAAAAATATTTGGGCGTACCCCCGTTAAGAAAAGGGGGCTTACTTGCCAAAACGCTTATTACGCCCCCTTTTCTCAACAGGGTCGGGCTATCCGCGCTACTTCGGTAGCCTGCTTCTATCCCTCACGCACTTCCCTAAAACAAGAAACTTTTTTACAAAATAAGAAATAACCTAAATCAAAAATTGGTAAATTTGAATAGAGCACATCCATAGGGAAGCCTGCTTCAGAGTCATCACAACTATTTTGAAACAGTTAAAATACAACATCCGTTAAAACTTAATTTGAAAACAATAAAAACATGAACAAATTCAATTTTACTATTCTATTCTTTCTCTTGGCATTTGGTTCAAATGCCCAGGAAGTCAAAGTTACTTCCGGAAAAGTACAGCGTTTTACCAATTTTCAATCAAAACTCATCGACCCGCGAAACGTTGACGTATGGTTACCCGATGGCTATTCCGATAAAGAAAAATATGCAGTTTTATACATGCATGACGGACAGGCACTTTACGACGCCGAAACCACCTGGAACAAACAAGCCTGGGAAGTCGATCAAGTGGCAGGAAAATTAATTGCCGAAGGAAAAACCCAAAAATTCATCGTGGTGGGTATTTGGAACAACGGAGCCAAACGCCATCCCGAATATTTTCCTCAAAAACCTTACGAAAGTTTAACCCAAATTCAGAGAGACACTATAACGGCTCAATTGCAAAAAGCGGCAAATAACAAAGATCAATTCAAGCCCTATTCGGATTTATACCTAAAATTCCTTGTAACCGAATTAAAACCTTTTATCGATAAAAACTTTTCAACCAAACCAGATCAAAAAAACACTTTTATCGCCGGTTCCAGCATGGGCGGTTTAATATCAATGTACGCCATTTGTGAATACCCAAAAATTTTCGGTGGTGCAGCCTGTATATCGACACATTGGCCGGGTATCTTTTCCGTAAATAACAATCCTATTCCGGATGCCTTCATAAATTATCTAAAAGCAAATCTTCCAAGTCCAAAAGATCATAAAATCTACTTTGACTATGGAGACCAAACTTTGGATGCATTATATCCTCCATTACAGCAAAAAGCAGATGCTGTGATGAAAACCAAAGGTTATACCGATAAAAACTGGGAAACCAAATTCTTCCCCGGAGAAAATCATTCTGAAGAAGCATGGGCCAAACGATTGGACATTCCTTTATTGTTTTTGCTTAAAAAATAAATTTCAAGTTATACGTGGCACAGAATTTGCAATTATGACCAAAATCAAAGAGAAATCTATGGTTTCTGCAATTACAAGTACTCTAATCCTGTTCCATTAAAAATTAACAGCTATGCTAAAAAATTTCATCTCAGTACTATTATTTATGTCGGGCATAGGCTTTGCCCAAAATTCAAATCTTACAGTTTCAGTTTCAGACATAAAAAACAACACAGGAACAGTAATTGCCGAACTGTACAATTCCAAAGTAAATTATCTCAAAAAAGCCTTCAAAACAGCTTCGTCAGAAATAAAATCCAATTCGGCTACCCTCAATTTTACAGGAATCCCAAAAGGAGAATACACCGTTAAAGTCTATCACGACGAAAATAAAAACGGAAAACTCGATAAATACATCATCGGAATGCCAAAAGAACCAGTTGCTTGCTCTAATAATGCGAAAGGCTTTATGGGACCTCCAAAATATGATGACGCAAAATTCACAATATCTACCGATTCAAAAATCAATATTAAAATGAATCCAGCGCATTAACTACAAAAGAAAAATCCCAAACTCTTATCGAATTTGGGATTTTTTCTAATTATATATTTAAAGCTCAAATTAGAATTTGAATCTTTTTCTGTCTGTTTCAGATAAATATATTTTTCTCAAACGAAGTGATTTTGGAGTCACCTCTACATATTCGTCTTTTTGAATATACTCTAAAGCCTCTTCCAAAGAGAATTTGATAGCAGGAATAATTCTTGCTTTATCATCAGCTCCAGAAGAACGTACGTTAGACAATTTCTTAGTCTTAGTAACGTTTACAGTCATATCGTCGCTACGAGTATTTTCACCAATTACCTGACCTTCATAAATATCCTCATTTGGATCAACGAAGAATTTACCACGATCTTGTAATTTATCGATAGAATAAGGAATTGCTTTTCCGTTTTCCATAGAAATCAACGAACCGTTGTTACGTCCAGGAATTTCTCCTTTGTATGGTTCATATCCAATGAAACGGTGTGACATAATAGCCTCACCAGCAGTTGCAGTCAACAATTGGTTACGCAAACCGATGATACCACGAGAAGGAATATTAAATTTTACGATCATACGATCTCCTTTTCCTTCCATACTCAACATTTCACCTTTACGGATAGATACAAACTCTACCGCTCTACCTGAAAGTGTTTCTGGCAAATCGATAGTCAATTCCTCAATTGGCTCACATTTAACACCATCAATTTCTTTGATGATTACTTGTGGCTGACCAATTTGCAATTCATATCCTTCTCTTCTCATTGTTTCAATAAGAACTGACAAGTGCAATACACCACGTCCAAAAACCATGAATTTATCGGCAGAATCAGTTTCTCCCAAACGCATTGCCAAGTTTTTCTCCAACTCTTTTGTCAATCTTTCTCTGATGTGACGAGAAGTTACGAACTTACCTTCTTTACCAAAGAATGGTGAATCGTTGATAGTAAACAACATACTCATTGTTGGCTCATCGATAGCGATTGTTTGCAAAGCTTCCGGATTTTCAAAATCGGCGATTGTATCACCAATTTCAAATCCTTCGATACCAACAACAGCACAAATATCTCCGGCAACAACTTGCTCCACTTTTTTACGTCCAAGACCTTCAAAAGTATGTAGTTCTTTAACTCTTGATTTTATTACTTTTCCATCTCTTTTTACCAAAGAAATTGGCATTCCTTCTTTCAAAACACCTCTTTCCAAACGACCGATTGCGATACGTCCAGTAAAAGAAGAGAAATCTAAAGATGTAATCAACATTTGTGGAGTTCCTTCAGAAACTTTTGGAGCTGGTACATTTTCAATAACCATATCCAATAATGGCTCAATGTTTTCTGTTTTGTTTTCCCAGTGATCAGACATCCAGTTATTTTTGGCTGAACCATAAACGGTTGGAAAATCCAACTGCCATTCTTGAGCACCTAATTCAAACATTAAGTCAAAAACTTTTTCATGAACTTCTTCAGGAGTACAGTTTTCTTTATCTACTTTGTTGATTACAACACATGGTTTTAATCCTAAATCAATTGCTTTTTGTAATACGAAACGAGTTTGTGGCATTGGTCCTTCAAAAGCATCTACCAATAAACAAACACCGTCAGCCATATTCAATACACGCTCAACCTCTCCACCAAAATCGGCGTGGCCTGGAGTATCGATAATATTGATCTTGGTTCCTTTGTATACTACAGAAACATTCTTTGAAGTAATGGTAATACCTCTTTCACGCTCTAAGTCATTGTTATCAAGGATTAAATCACCTGTATTTTCGTTTTCACGAAATAATTGACAGTGATACATAATTTTATCAACCAAAGTTGTTTTACCGTGATCGACGTGGGCAATAATTGCAATGTTTCTAATAGCTTCCATCTGTGATTTTTAATGGGCGCAAAGGTACACTTTATTTTGATATAAAAAACCTTTATACAATTCTTTGATATTTTACTAACACATAAGCACTTATTGTAAACTTAAAATTACTGCTTCTTAATTTATTTAAATTGATGTTTCAAATTTTAACATTTATTAATTATATTTGATTAATGAAAAACAAAGCCAACCAAATAACCTTAATCTATACCCTTGCTGCATTGTTTATAGCTATTATAAGCTCTAAATTAGCCAAACAATATTCTACCTATTTGGATTGCTATAATTTCAGTTTCACCAAAGACATTTTTTTCATCAGTATTACCGGTATCCTCTTTAGATACATTTTATCCAAAAACGATAAAAGGAATACCGAAATAAATAAAAACCTCAGACATATTAACGACAAATTAAAAGAGTCCAACGACAAATACGATATCGTTGCCAAAGCTACCAGTGACACGATCTGGGATTGGAAAATTACTGAGGATCATATTACCTGGAATAAAGGAATCAAAGGAATATTTGGCTACAGTCAAGATGAAGTAGGAAAAAATTCTAAATGGTGGTTTGATAATATTCACCCTGAAGACAGTATAAAAATGTCTGTAAAACTCTATTCATTTTTAGAACAAAAGACAGAAAAATGGCAAGACCAATACCGTTTTAAATGCGGTGACGGCACTTATAAATACGTACTGGACAGAGGATTTATCCTAAAAGATGAAAACGGAAAAGCCATCCGAATGATTGGCGCAATACAAGATATCACCAAACAAAAAGAAGAAGAAAATCGCTTAAAATTACTGGAAACCGTTTTTACCGAAGCTAAGGATTCTATCATTATCACCCAAGCAGTTTCAGACGACAATCAAATTCCAAAAATAGTTTTTGCCAATCCTGCCTTCCAGAGTATGTCAGGTTACGACCATTCCGAAATCATAGGCAAATCCCCCAACTTCTTTATGGGAAAAAATTCTGACTTGCTGGAAATTGAAAAATTAACAGATTCCATAAAGAACAAAAAGGAATGTTTTCTCGAAATCATCCTTTACAAAAAAGACCAATCAGAATATTGGGTCAGACTGTCATTTATCGCTGTTTATAATGTAGAACACGATCTTTCACACTGGATTTCTATACAAAGAGATATCACGGAAGAAAAAAAATTAGAAAAAGAAAAAGAAATACTCATCCGGGAATTAACACAAAACAACAAAGACCTTAAACAGTTTTCCTATATCACATCACACAATTTAAGAGCTCCTTTATCAAATTTGACTGGTCTATTAAATTTAATTGATGATTTTTCAATTGAAGACGAAGAATTAAAAGAAATCTTAACCGGTTTTAAATTATCAACGCATTTACTTAACGAAACCATCAACGATCTTGCCAGAGTAATCACCATAAAAGACAGTATGTCTATTCAAAATGAAGAATTACAAATAAGAGACATTTTCAAAAACATTCTTAGCCAGCTCCATATTCAACTTGAGAATATAAAACCACAATTGAACATCATTTACGGAAATTTTTCCAAAATACACACCAACAAATCCTATTTCGAAAGTATTTTCATCAATCTACTCACCAATTCTTTAAAATACAGATCAACAAAAAGAGACCTGGTAATTGACATTGAAATTACCGAAGAAGAAAACAACACTATAAAAATCCTTTTCAGAGACAATGGCATTGGTATCGATTTAGAAAGAAATAAAAACAAAATTTTTGGTCTTTACCAAAGATTCCACGATTACCCGGACAGTAAAGGATTAGGCTTATTCTTGGTTAAATCACAAATCGAAACTATGGGAGGCACAATCAGCATAGAAAGTGAGATTGAAAAAGGAACTGAATTCACACTAACATTTAAACCTCAATAAAATGTTAGAACTCATTATGTGCGTTGACGACGACCCTATTACATTAATGCTATTCAAAAAAGTAGTACAAAAAGCCTCATTTGCAAAAGAAATAATAAATGCCGTTAATGGCCAAGAAGCAATAAACTTAATCAACAGCATCACAAATCAAGAAAAAAAACCTCAATTAATCTTTTTGGACTTAAACATGCCTGTAATGGGTGGATGGGAATTTCTCGATTTATTCAACGCCTCCAATTATTTCAGCCTAAACAACACAAAAGTAATTATCCTAACCTCAACTATAGATCCGGAGGATATAGAAAAATCGAAATCATATCCTAACGTTATTGAATTCCTATCCAAACCCATTACAGTTGAAATGCTTGATTATCTAAACACTAAACTATAAAATTCGTTAACACACTATAAATACCTCCCGATTGCAAGCTTTAGAATTACTCAAAACTACTATCAACAACAAACTCTATTGATGGAGGCGAGTTCAAAAAAACACTTAAACCAAAACATTCGAAATTAAGCATAAAAAAAAGCCCCTTAAAAAGGAGCTTTCTTTATATAAATTACATTACTTACAATTTAGCAACATGCTTAGTTAACTTAGACTTCAAGTTTGAAGCTTTGTTATCATGAATGATGTTTTTCTTTGCTAATTTATCGATCATAGATATTACACTTGACAATTTAGCAGTAGCATCAGATTTATCAGTTGCAATTCTTAACGCTTTAATAGCATTACGAGTAGTTTTATGTTGGTATCTATTTAATACTCTTCTCTTTTCGTTACTTCTAATTCTTTTTAGAGCTGACTTATGATTTGCCATTTTGTTATCTTTTTATCTTAATTATTTCATTTTTTGTAGTCCGTAAGGGAATCGAACCCCTGTTACCAGAATGAAATTCTGGCGTCCTAACCCCTAGACGAACGGACCATTATCCCTCTAAGTTCTGGAACATTCTAGATTGAAAAAATTTGTAGTCCGTGGGGGAATCGAACCCCCCTTACCAGGATGAAAACCTGGCGTCCTAACCGATAGACGAACGGACCAGTAACCTTTTTTATTCTCAGAATTTTTTCAATCTAAACACTTCTTGTAGTCCGTGGGGGAATCGAACCCCCCTTACCAGGATGAAAACCTGGCGTCCTAACCGATAGACGAACGGACCCTACTTCAGTAAAATGCCTTACTTCTGTAATGCGGATGCAAAGATACATCTATTTTTGAGAAGCACAATAGCTGATGTAAAAAAAATTATTTTTTTTTAATATGCCTTAGCAAACAACACCCTTCCAACTGATGTTTTCCCAGTAAACACACAGCTTCCCGCCTGTTCTACCCTGTCCAAAGGAATGCATCTTATGGTTGCTTTGGTCAATTCTTTAATCTTCTCTTCAGTCTCAGCCGTACCGTCCCAATGCGCTGATACAAAGCCTCCTTCACCCTCCAAAACAGCTTTAAATTCATCAAAACTATTTACTTCAGTAATATGGGTATTTCTGTAATTCAATGCTTTTTCGAATAAATCTTTTTGAATTTGTTCCAATAAATCGCTCACATAAGTCGTGATTTGATCTTTCGTTACCACCTCTTTCTTCAAAATATCTCTTCGGGCGACTTCAAAAGTTCCGTTTTCTAAATCTTTTGGCCCTACAGCAATTCGAACAGGCACTCCTTTTAATTCCCATTCAGCAAATTTGAATCCCGGTTTTTGAGTGGTTCTGTTATCGAATTTCACGGAGATGTTTAATTTTCTCAGTGCTTTAACCAATACATCTACTTCGTTTGAAATCGCATCCAATTGTTCATCACTCTTGTATATAGGAACAATAACCACTTGTATTGGTGCCAAATTCGGAGGCAGTACCAACCCCTGATCATCAGAATGCGTCATTACCAATGCCCCCATCAATCGGGTTGAAACTCCCCAGGAAGTCCCCCAAACATGCTCCTGTTTACCCTCTGCATTAGCAAATTTAACATCAAAAGCTTTTGCAAAATTCTGTCCTAAAAAGTGTGAAGTTCCTGCCTGCAACGCTTTACCATCCTGCATTAAAGCTTCAATACAATAAGTTTCCTCTGCTCCTGCAAAACGTTCTGTTTCTGTTTTCAATCCTTTTATAACCGGGATAGCCATAAAATTCTCAACAAAATCAGCATACACGTTCATCATTTTTTCAGATTCTTCTACCGCCTCTGCTTTTGTTGCATGTGCCGTATGCCCTTCCTGCCATAAAAACTCAGCTGTTCTCAAAA
>Ga0208398_101163_pt1 | contig 11448 bp, 11 predicted proteins | sample LakWasMe79_HOW10_2_FD_183905 | JGI IMG/M metagenome (GOLD analysis project Ga0208398, IMG submission 183905) | Freshwater sediment methanotrophic microbial communities from Lake Washington under simulated oxygen tension - Sediment Metagenome... | ecosystem: Environmental > Aquatic > Freshwater >... | reverse complement strand
ACCAACACCCCACGCTGCAAGGGGTTGGGGTGTGCCGGTGTCCGATTTCTGCGTACCCGCAGTATGAGGACGCCGGCATACCCCAATCCCTTGCCCCCACAATGTGCGCACACAGTGACTGAAGACTGCCCCCGTAGTCCAACTTCTCCCACACAATTGACAACCACAAAGCAAAGAGGACCAGCCCGATGAAACCCAACGACCTCCCCACCACCACGCCCTGGACCATGGCCCGCCGCGCCGCGCGCATGAACCCGTCGGTGATCCGTGAAATCCTCAAGGTCACCGAGAAGCCCGGCATCATCAGCTTCGCCGGTGGCCTGCCTTCCAGCAAGACCTTTCCGGTGGCCGAGTTCACCGCCGCCTGCGCCCAGGTGCTGGGCAAGGACGCACAGGCCGCGCTGCAATACGCCTCCAGCGAAGGCTTTGCGCCGCTGCGCGAGATGGTGGCCGCGCGCCTGCCGTGGGATGTGGACCCGGCCCAGGTGCTGATCACCACCGGCTCACAACAGGGCCTGGACCTGGTCGCAAAAATTTTGATCGACGCCGACAGCCGCGTGTTGGTGGAAACACCCACCTACCTCGGTGCGCTGCAGGCCTTCACACCGATGGAGCCCGAGATCGTCAGCGTGGCCAGCGACGATGAGGGCGTCGACATTGCCGACCTGGCCAGCAAGGTTGGCAGCGGTGCCAGCAAGGCGCGCTTCCTGTATGTGCTGCCCAACTTCCAGAACCCCACTGGCCGCACCATGACCGAGGCCCGTCGCGCCGCGCTGGTGGCCAAGGCCGCCGAACTGGGCCTGCCGCTGGTCGAAGACAACCCCTATGGCGACCTGTGGTTCGACACCCCGCCACCGGCACCGCTGACCGCGCGCAACCCCGAAGGCAGCATCTACCTGGGGTCGTTCTCCAAGGTGCTGGCACCGGGTCTGCGTTTGGGCTTTGTCGTCGCGCCCAAGGCCATGTACCCCAAGCTGCTGCAGGCCAAGCAGGCCGCCGACCTGCACAGCCCGGGCTTCAATCAGCGCATGATCACCGAGGTGATGCAGGGTGGTTTCCTGGACCGACACATCCCCACCATCCGCGCGCTGTACAAAGGCCAGCGCGACGCCATGCTGGCCGCGCTGAAGAAGGACATGCCCGCCGACGTGACCTGGAACTCGCCCGACGGCGGCATGTTCCTGTGGGCCAGGTTGCCCGAGGGCATGAACGCGCAGGAGCTGCTGCCCCTGGCCGTGGACAAGGGCGTGGCCTTTGTTCCCGGTGCCGCTTTCTACAACGACCACGCCGACCCGCGCACCATGCGCCTGTCGTTCGTGACACCCGATGGCGATGAAATCCGCAAGGGCGTGGCAGCACTGGCGGCCGCCATTGCCGAGCAACGCAAGGCTTGAGCATGGAGCGGCACATCGTCCACCTCTGGGGTCGCATCAGCTCGCTCAACGTGCGCAAGGTCGTGTGGGCCGCGCAAGAACTGGGCCTTGACTTTCAACGCACCGACGCCGGTGCCGCCTATGGCATCACGCAGACGGCGGAGTACCAGCGCAAGAATCCGAATGCGCTGGTTCCGCTGATGGAAGACGGCGAATTTGTGCTGTGGGAATCGAACGTCATCGTGCGCTACCTGTGCGCCCGCTATGGCGCGGACCTGGGCCTGTACCCCGCGGACCTGCAGCAGCGCTTTGACGCCGAGCGCTGGATGGACTGGCAGCAGACCACGTTCAACCGGGCCGGTGGACCGGCCTTTCTCCAGCTGGTGCGCACCGCGCCCGAGGCCCGCCAGCCGGCGCTGGTTCAGGCCTCGGTGAGCGAGACCGAGCCCCTGCTGGCTATGCTCGACGCCCATCTGGCACAGCATGCCTACATGGGCGGCGACGCCTTTGGCATGGCCGACATTCCGCTGGGCTGCGAAATGCACCGATGGTGGGGCATGCGCAGCAGCCAGTTCGACGCCTGCGGTGTGCAGCGCCAGGAAATCCAGGCCTTCCCCCACGTGCAGCGCTGGTTTGGCCAGCTGCTGCAGCGCCCGGCCACCCGCGGTGTGCTCGACATCAGCCTGTCCTGAACCCAAGAAATTAACCATGCAGCAACGCCCCTTCAAACAAGTTGACGTCTTTACCGACCAGGCCTACCTGGGCAACCCGCTGGCCGTGGTGCTGGATGGCACGGGCCTCAGTACGGAAGACATGCAGCACTTTGCGCGCTGGACCAACCTGTCCGAAACCACCTTTGTGCTGCCGCCCACGCCCGAGGCGGCGGCACTGGGCGCCGACTACCAGGTGCGCATCTTCACCACCGCCTATGAAATGCCGTTTGCCGGCCACCCCACGCTGGGCACCTGCCACGCCTGGCTGGAGCACGGCGGCGTGCCACAAAACCCGGGCATGGTGGTGCAGGAATGCAAGGTGGGGCTGGTGAGAATCAGTCGCGACAGTGCATTCAATGGTCGCGCCGCGTTTGCTGCTCCTGCACTCAAACGGCAGGAGGCAACACCCGCACTGGTGCAGGCACTGGCCGACGCGCTGGGCATCGCGCGCTCCAACGTGCAGGCCAGCCAGCACCTGAACAATGGACCCAGCCACTTTGGCCTGCTGCTCGACAGCGCGGACACCGTGCTGGCGCTGGCACCTGATTTTTCGCGGCTGCGCAGCGTGCTAGTTGGCGCCGGCATCTCCGGCGTTGGCGTGGCCGCGTTGCAGCCCGGATCCGCCACCACCGGCCTGATCGCCCGCTCCAACCGCGAGGCACGCGCCTTTGCCGCCAGCCCGCCCGCCACAGCACCGGGCACCACAGACAACCCGGGCCTGGAAGTGCGCTTTTTCTTTGACCACGGCAACGGCATTGGCGAAGACCCGGTCACCGGCAGCTTCAACGCCAGCCTGGCGCAGTGGCTGATCGCCCAGGGCCTGGCCCCGCAGCGTTACACGGCGTCACAAGGCACCTGTATTGGCGTGCAGGGCCGGGTCCACGTCCACCGGGACGCGGCCGGCCAAGTCTGGGTCGGCGGCGACGCGGTGACCTGCATCACCGGCACCGTGCGCCTATGACGGCTGCCACGCCGCGCTTTGTCACCGGCTCGCTGATGCGCCACGTCGTGGTGATGGCGGGCACCGGTGCCATCGGGCTGATCGCCATTTTCGCGGTGGATCTGATCAACCTGCTCTACATCTCCATGCTGGGTGAGCAGGCTATTGCCGCGGCCGTCGGGTTTGCCGGCGTCGTGGGCTTCTTCATGCTGTCGCTGTTCATCGGGCTGCTGATCGGGGTCACGGCCACAGTGTCGCGCACCATCGGCGCCGGGCGCATGGCGGACGCGCGCGCGCTGGCAACGTCCAGCCTGGTGCTGGTGGCGGCTATCGCCGCGCTGGTTTCGGGCCTGACGCTGGTGTTTGTGGAGCCGCTGCTGCACCTGCTGGGCGCACGGGACCGGGTGGCCGAGTTGGCCCAGCGCTTTCTGACCATCGCGCTGCCGTCCACCGTGATGCTGGGCGTGGGCATGGTCTGCTCGGCGCTTCTGCGTTCAATAGGCGATGCGCGGCGCTCCATGATGGTCACGTTGCTGCCAGCCATCGTGACGGCCATCCTGGACCCGCTGTTCATCTTCGGCTTCAAGCTGGGGCTGGATGGTGCGGCCATCGTCGTGGTGATTGCGCGCACCGTGCTGGTCGGTGTGGGCCTGTACGGCGCGTGGCGCGTGCACCACCTGCTGGCGCCCTTTGACCGCAGCCGCCTCGGCGCCGACGCGCGCCTGCTCTCCGTCGTGGCCGGGCCTGCCGTGCTGACCAATCTGGCGACACCGGTGGGCGCCGCCTTTGTCACGCACAGTGTGGCCACGTTTGGCGCATCGGCCGTGGCCGGCCAAGCCACCATCGAGCGCCTGACGCCGGTGGCCTTCGGGCTGATCTATTCACTCAGCGGTGCGGTCGGCCCGGTGTTCGCGCAGAACCTGGGGGCCAAACGGTTCGACAGGGTGCGTGAGAGCTTGCGCGCCAGCCTGGTCTTCATGGTGGTGGCGGTCGCAGCGGCCTGGCTGGTGATGGCCTTGCTACAGGGGCCACTGATCCGGGTCTTTTCGCTGGATGGCGTGGCCGCGCAGATGGTGCATGCGTTTTGCAGCTGGCTGGCGGCGAGCTTCTTCTTCATGGGCGCGCTGTTTGTCGCCAATGCGGCCTTCAACAACCTGGGCCGCCCGCTGTGGTCCACCGGTTTCAACTGGGCCCGTGCCACGCTGGGCACCATCCCCTTTGCGTGGTGGGGCGCGCACTACGGGCCGGTTGAAGTGCTGGCCGGCCAGGCAGCCGGTGCCGTGATTTTCGGCACGCTGTCCCTGGCCTGTGCCTTCTGGCTGACCCGGGCGCTGGGCGAGCCTGGCCGTTAAAAACATGCAGCCCCCACCCTCCTCCGCTGTGCAGGTTGCTGCCCCCACGCTGGACCACCTGGTGGTCATGGCGGCCAGCCTGGAAGATGGTGTGGCCTGGTGCGAGGCCACGCTGGGTGTGACGCCCGGCCCCGGCGGCGAGCACCCGCTGATGGGCACGCACAATCGCCTGCTGAAGATCGCCACACCAGCCTTTCCCACCGCCTACCTGGAAATCATTGCTATCAATCTAGTAGCTACACCACCAATACCCACGAGGGCTAGACGCTGGTTTGACATGGACGATCCGGCGCTACAGGCCCGTGTGGTGCAGCAGGGACCGACGCTGGTACATGCCGTGGTCAGCGTGCCCGACATCCACGCCGCCGTGGCCGCGCTGGGTGCGCAAGGCCTGGACCGCGGCGAGGTGCTGCAGGCCTCGCGCCCCACCGACCGAGGCCTGCTGCAGTGGCAGATCACGGTGCGAGCGGATGGCCAACGGCTGTTCGACGGCTGCCTGCCCACGCTGATCCAATGGGGGTCCACACATCCCACCGACCACATGCCGGCCAGTGGCGTGACCCTGCACAGCCTGCGGGTGCAGCACCCCCAGGCCGACACGCTGCGTGCCGCCTACTTGGGCTTCGGCTGGACCGCGCAGGCGGTCGACACCGGTGCGCCCCGGCTGAGCGCAATTTTGCAAACCCCCAAGGGACTGATAGAGATCACCACATGAACCTGCCCAGCCTGCACGACATCAAAGACGCCGCCGCCGTGGTCTACCGCGAATTTGCCGCCACGCCGCAATACGCCTGGGGCCAACTCAGCAGCAAGCTGGGTGCCACCTGCTGGCTCAAGCACGAGAACCACACGCCGGTGGGCGCCTTCAAGATCCGCGGCGGCCTGACCTATTTCGACCAGTTGGCGCGCAATGGCAGCCTGCCGGCCGAGGTCATCAGCGCCACGCGCGGCAACCACGGCCAGAGCATTGGCTGGGCGGCGCGGGCCCACGGCGTGCCCTGCACCATCGTCGTACCGCACGGCAATTCGCTGGAGAAGAACGCCGCCATGCGCGCGCTGGGCGCAACCCTCATCGAACACGGCGCCGACTTCCAGGAAAGCCGGGAGTTCGCTATGGCCTTGGCCGCAGACCGTGGCGCCCACATGGTGCCCAGCTTCCACGTCAACCTGCTGCGCGGCGTGGCCACCTACTGGTGGGAGCTGTTCAAGGCCGTGCCCGATCTGGACGTGGTCTATGTGCCGATTGGGCAAGGATCTGGCGCCTGCTCGGCCATTGCGGCCAAGCGCGCGCTGGGCCACCCGGCGCGCATCGTCGGCGTGGTCAGCGCCCACGCCACCACCTATGCCGACTCGTTGGCGGCCGGCCACGTGGTCGAAGCCCCGGTGACCACGCTGCTGGCCGATGGCATGGCCTGCCGTGTGGCCGATGCCGAGGCGCTGGCCATCCTGCAGGGCAACATCGACCACATCGTCCAGGTCACGGACGCCGAGGTCGCCCAGGCCATGCGAGACATCTTTGCCTGCACGCACAACGTGGCCGAAGGCGCCGGTGCTGCGGCCTTTGCTGCGGCCATGCAGGAGCGTGAACAGTTGAAGGGCCAGACCGTGGGCCTGGCGCTCAGTGGTGGCAATGTGGACAGTGCGATGCTGGCTGACGTGCTACTAAATAAGTAGCAATAAAAGCAATATCGACGTGGGCTAGAGGCCTATTTGGCTTCAAACCATTTGGCGTAAGTGGCTGCGTGTGCCGCAGCCTTTCACGCCACGGCCGGCAACGTCAACGCCGCACGCAGCCCGCCCAGCGGGGAGTCCAGCAACTCCACCCGGCCGCCATAGAGCCGTGCCAGGTCATCGACGATAGCCAGGCCCAAGCCCGATCCCGGCACCTGCTCGTCGGCGCGCACGCCGCGGCGCAGAACCACCGCGCGCTGCGGCGCGTCCAGCCCCGGGCCATCGTCGTCCAGCGCCAGGGTGAACGCAGTGCCGTCGGTGTGGGCACTGATCTCGACCCGGTGCGCTGCCCACTTGCAGGCGTTGTCCAGCAGGTTGCCCAGCATCTCCTGCAAGGGCCGTGGCGTCTGCCCCTCGTGCAACACCCGGCGCATGGCTGAGACGGCGGCGCAACTGAGCGATCACGTCTTTCCTATTGGATTTACTCTTATCCCATGACGGCGGAGATGCGATTCGCCGCCAAAGTGAGAACCTCCGCCACACTGGCCTCGTTCACGTCGTGAGGCAAATAGAGCACGGCGATGGCTGCAGGCTGGCCACTGGCGAGATGAAGCGGCACGGCAATTGACGCAACTCCCTGTATGACCTCGTTTTCGCTCACTTCAAACGGTTGCGGTGGAAATTTATTTGGATCCAGTTGCGACTGAATGACTTTTCCGGGTGCCCCCTGACCGACAGCATGCTTACTGCCAGGCTTCTTACCTAAGGTGGTCTCGAGGTTTTTCGGCTCAGCACTACTCAAAGTGACCGCAGATTCACCGTCGTAGGTCACTAAAAAAGCTGTCATCTCAAGTGCCTCAGCGATTGCCGCAAGTTCGGGAGCTGTCGCCGACAGCAGGTCTTTGGCAACTCGACGGGCGAGGCTAGCCAGCTTGGTGCCGAGGATGAGTCCGCCGTCTGCATCCCGCTCGACAAAGCCGCACTGCTCGAGCGTCTTGACAAGGCGATAACCCATTGAACGGTGGATTTTCAACTGCTGCGACAGTGCCGCAACACTGATGGGGTCAGGCGCACTTCCGATGATCTCTAGCGCTGCAAGGCCTCGGGCCAATGTCTGGGAGCCCCCCTCCGTTTTGAGGGAGCGCGAATTGACTGCTTGAAGATGTGTCATCTGGTCATCCATTGAATACTTGCTTTTAATTGCAGGCCTCGGTTAGACTATCTCTATATTTGATACCTTGTCTCAATTATAGAGACAAATAAGCAAATAAAAAAACCAATTGCGGCCCCTTCAGGCTAACGAGACAGAGGAGACACCCTATGCAGTTCCACCACCGCGGTTACGTATCAGAAGATCCCAGAATCAAAGTAGCTGCCGGTCATGGCATCAACCGCTCAACCGAAATCCCCGACGAGATGGACGTGCTCATCGTTGGCACAGGTCCCGCTGCCGTGACCGTTGCTGCGCAGCTCTCTCATTTCCCCAGCATCAATGTGCGCGCCATTGAACGACGGGAAGGCCGACTGACACAAGGACAAGCTGACGGCATTCAGGCTCGTTCGGTCGAAACCTTCCAAGCGTTTGGCTTTGCCAACGCGATCGTGGACGAGGCCTACCGCAACGTCGAGATGTGTTTTTGGAAACCCGACGATAAGAACCCCCAAAACATTGTTCGCGTCTCGCGCGTGCCCGATGATGCTCATGGCGTGAGCGAGTTTCCGCACATCTATGTGAACCAATCGCGCGTCTTGGATTACTTTTTAGGCCATGCAGAAAGCTCTCCCGGCAAGGTGTTGCCAGATTACGGTGTTGAATTTGTTGACTTGGAAATTGACGAGAGCCAGCCCTATCCTGTTGCTGCACATATCAAATACAACGCAGGCCCACGCATGGGCGAAGTGCGTACCGTGCGTGCGAAATACCTGGTCGGTGGCGATGGTGCACGCAGCAACGTGCGTGCTGCGCTCGGTCACAAGCTTGAAGGTGATGCATCACTGCATGCATGGGGCGTGATCGACGTGCTGTGCAACACAGACTTCCCCGACTTTCAGGTCAAGTGTTCCATTCAGTCACATAGCGCAGGCAACATCTTGCTGATTCCGCGCGAAGGCGGCTACCTCTCACGCCTGTACGTCGATCTGGGCAACCTCGATGAGAACGATGCAGGCGAAATTCGCAACACCAGCCTTGACGAAATCATCCGCCGCGCCAATGCCATTCTTCACCCCTACACCCTCGATGTGAAAAGCATCGCTTGGTGGTCGGTCTACGAAGTCGCGCACCGCGTGACCACGGGCTTTGACAACGTGCCCGCTGAGCGCGTGGGTCAGCAACATCCCCGCGCCTTCATCATGGGTGATGCTTGCCACACGCACTCTGCCAAAGCAGGCCAAGGTATGAACGTGTCGATTCAAGACGGCTGGAACCTCTCCTGGAAACTCGCCGCGGTGCTTGAAGGGCGTGCACCCAAGTCATTGCTTGACACTTACTCTTCTGAGCGCCGAGTAATTGCACAAGACCTCATCAACTTCGACAAAGAGTGGTCCACCCTCATGGCCCGCCCTGTCGACGAGTGGGATGACCCACAAGATTTGGCGCGCTGGTACGAGAAAACGATTGAGTTTCCGATGGGCTTCATGACTCAGTACCCAAAGAATCAAATCGTTGCAGGACTTGCGCACCAACATTTAGCCGCTGGATTTCCCATTGGCAAACGCTTCAAATCAACCGAGGTGATCCGACGTGCAGACAACCGTTGGCGTCAGATTGGCCACTTACACGAGGCAGATGGCCGTTGGCGTGTTTATGTGTTTGCGGATGGTGCTGCGCCTGCAACCTCTGGAACATTGACTGCAGATTTCGCACAATGGTGGCAAAACAACGCAGAGTCGCCACGCGTCAGGTACACACCACTCAATGGCGATACCGATGCCATCTTCGACACCAAGGTGATCTACCAGCAAGACTACACCGAGGTGGAGCCAGGACATGTGCCTGATGCATTCAAGCCCATCAAGACGCCATTTGGCCTCGTCGATGTGAATCAAATTTTTGCCTCAGGCCATGGGCGCGACATCTTCCGTGACCGCGAAATCGATCGGGCGGGTGCCATAGTCATCGTGCGCCCTGATCAATACGTGTCAGGTGTCTTCCCGCTCAGTGCACGCGAAGAGCTGAAGGCGTTCTTTGCCCAGCACATGCTGCCTGTGAAGTAACTTCGGCAGAAGCTGACAGATAAAAACGCGCACCATCGCACTACCTGTGGGCGGTGCAGATCGCGCGCATCTACGAGGAGTTCCCTCCGCTGTGTCAACTGTGCGGCGGGCAGATGCACCTCGTCGCGTTCATCGCGCATAGCGCCGACATCAGGCAAATTCTGGAGCACATCGGGGTGGGATGAGTGCGATGCGCAGGTGGGTGAGGGGCCGCAAATCGAGGGTTCTGACGCGGATCGAGCGCTGTTTTGAGGTGCGACACTTGGCCTCATGCGGTTGAATTGCCTATCCGTTTATCCGTCCCCAGCATCAAGTGCGGCAACTCACAGCGGCACCAAGCGATCAACGAACACGAGTTTGTCTTGCGCTAGGCCATCAAGTTGCGCTCTTGTGATGCGCCCATCGCGCAGCAACCGGCCAAACACCTTTATCAGCTGTGAATAGCGGAAATCGTATTTCTCATCCACATGGATGACGATCAGAAGCAACAACACGCCGGAGCCGAAAAACTGTGTTTGCGGCAACCGGGTGCGGATGAATGACAGTGGCATTGAATGGTCCTCGTCTGGACGATACCGGCCCGTCACGCCACCGCTGGCAGCGTCAGCGCGGCGCGCAATCCGCCCAGCGGACTATCCAGCAACTCGACCCGGCCGCCATAGAGCCGCGCCAGGTCATCGACGATAGCCAGGCCCAGGCCCGATCCCGGCACCTGCTCGTCGGCGCGCACGCCGCGGCGCAGCACCACCGCGCGCTGCCGCGCGTCCAGCCCCGGGCCATCGTCGTCCAGCGCCAGTGTGAACGTAGTGCCGTCGGTGTGGGCACTGATCTCGACCCGGTGCGCTGCCCACTTGCAGGCGTTGTCCAGCAGGTTGCCCAGCATCTCCTGCAGGTCCTGCGCCTCGCCGCGAAACGCCAGCGTGGCCTGCCACGGCTGCACGTTGATCGCGATCTCTCGCTGCGAATGGATGCGCTGCATGACCCGCACCAGGCCTTCGACCACCGGCAGCAGCGCCGTCTTGGCACCGGGCACACGCGTAGTGGCGGCGGCCTGGGCACGTGCCAGGTGGTAGTCGACGTGGCGGCGTGCCACGCCGATTTGCTCCAGCACCAGGCGTGCCAGCTCCGGGTCCTGTTGCTCTTTGGCCTGGGCGGCATTGGCCAGCACACTGAGCGGCGTCTTCAGCGCGTGGGCCAGGTTACCGGCATGGGTGCGGGCGCGCTCCACCACGTCGGCGTTGTGCGCCAGCACGGTGTTGAACTCTTCGACCAGCGGCGCCACTTCAACCGGGAAGTCGCCGGCCAGCCGCGGCGCCTCACCGCCACGGACCCTGGCCAGAGCGGTGCGCAGTGCCCGCAACGGTGACAGCCCGACCGACACCTGCACCACGGCCGCCAGCACCAGGCCCGCGCCCAGCACGCCCAGCGCCAGCCATAGCGCGCCGTTGAAGCGGCTCACCGGCTCGGCCATCAGGTCGGCATCGGCGGCGGCCAGCAGGCGCAGGGTGTGGGGCTTGCCGTCCGGGCCGTCGTCGATGCGCACACTGCGCTCCACCAGGTCCAGGCGCTTGCCTTGCGGACCTACCACCTGGTGTACATGAACGTCGCCCGCCAGCAGCGTATCCACCGGCGCGACCAGCGCCACGTCCCACAGCGAGCGGGAACGCAGCAGCGCCGTCGCGGGAGTCGCGCCCTGCCCCATGCCGTCCACCTGCCAGTAGTAGCCCGAATACGGCCGCCCAAACCGCGGGTCGCTCAGCGGCAGGGCCAGTTGCGCCCGCCCTTGGACGTCCAGCGTGATGTGGGCGGTCAACTGGTCCAGATGGGTGCGCAGCTCGGCATGGAATTGGGCCTCCACATGCTGGCGAAACAGCGTGCTCAAGCCCCAGCCGGCCACCAGAATCGTGCCGAAAATCCAGAACAGCGTGCCGGCCAACAGGCGGATGCGCAGCGAGTGGCGCCAGGCGGAAAGTGTCATGGGCAAGCCATCAGGCGTCAGCGCTCAGCCGGTAGCCCAGACCGCGCACGGTGCTGATGAGCCCCGCTGGCAGCTTCTTGCGCAGGCGGGCGATGAAGACCTCGACGGTGTTCGAATCGCGGTCGTAGTCCTGGGCATAGATGTGCTCCACCAGGTCGCTGCGGGAGACGACCTCGTCGCGGTGGTGCATCAGGTAGGCCAGCAC
>Ga0208398_101162_pt1 | contig 11455 bp, 9 predicted proteins | sample LakWasMe79_HOW10_2_FD_183905 | JGI IMG/M metagenome (GOLD analysis project Ga0208398, IMG submission 183905) | Freshwater sediment methanotrophic microbial communities from Lake Washington under simulated oxygen tension - Sediment Metagenome... | ecosystem: Environmental > Aquatic > Freshwater >... | reverse complement strand
AAACGATGCCTTGGCCACCAATTGGTCCACCAGCGCATGCGGCTCGCCTTCCTTGCACTGCACGTTGAGTTCGGGCGTGGAGAAGCTGGTGGGCAGCGCGTCCAGCATGGCGCTGGCGTCGGCCACGTGGCTGACGATCTCCAGCAAGCGGCAACCGGCATAGGTGCCGTCGTCAAAGCCGTACCAGCGCTCCTTGAAAAAGATGTGTCCGCTCATCTCGCCACCCAGTGGTGAGCCAATTCTGCGCATCTCGGCCTTGATCAGCGAATGGCCGGTTTTGTACATCAGCGGCACGCCACCGGCCGCCGCAATGGTGGGGGCCAGGCGCTGCGAGCACTTCACGTCAAAAATGATGGTGCCGCCGGGCACGCGCGACAGCACGTCGCGGGCAAACAGCATCATCTGGCGGTCCGGGTAGATGTTGTTGCCGCCCTTGGTGACGATGCCCAGGCGGTCGCCGTCGCCATCAAAGGCCAGGCCCAGTTCGGCATCGCCCGCCTTCAGGGCCGCGATCAGGTCTTTCAGATTCTCGGGCTTGCTGGGGTCCGGGTGGTGGTTGGGGAAGTTGCCATCCACCTCGCTGAACAGTTCGGTCACCTCGCAGCCAATGGCGCGCAGGATGTCGGGGGCCGAGGCGCCGGCCACGCCGTTGCCGCAGTCAACGACGATCTTGATCGGCCGGGCCAGCTTGATGTCACCGACGATGCGCGCGCGGTAGGCGTCCAGCACATTGGCGCTCTGGCGCGCGCCGCCGGCCTGCAACTTCCAGGTTTCGGTCTCCATCAGAGCGCGCAGGTTCTGGATGTCGTCGCCGTAAATGGCCCGGCCACCGAGCACCATCTTGAAACCGTTGTAGTCCTTGGGGTTGTGGCTGCCGGTGACCTGGATGCCGCTGTTGCACAGCGTGTTGGCAGCAAAGTAGAGCATGGGCGTGGTGACCATGCCCACGTCGACGACGGTGACGCCCGCGTCCTGCAGGCCGGCCATCAGGGCCTCGACCAGGCCAGGGCCACTCAGGCGCCCGTCGCGCCCAATGGCGACCTTGGTTTCCCCTTCGGCCATGGCCACCGTGCCAAAGGCACGACCCAGGCCGCGCGCCATGTCTTCGTTGATGGTGCTCGGCACGATGCCGCGGATGTCGTAGGCCTTGAAGATGCTGGGCGAAATGTGCATGTTTTTTTCCCTGTGCAGATGGTCGATGGCAAGGGTTGAATGGCGTTCGCCTTGCCTGAGCTTGGGATTGTAGGTGGGCGGCAAACTAGGACATGGCGTTCCCGCTGCCATCCTTTTTAACGGTGATGATTTCGATCAGCGACCAAAGCGTGAAGAGTGCCATGGCCACGAGTGCGAAACCTGTGTAGAAGCGCAGTGAGGCGTCCACGCCAAAAGCCATCAGAACGATTCCAAGCTTGATGGCGCCGCGCACATGGTGGCCCGCGTAAAAGTTATGCAAGCCCACCCAGCCAAACAACAGGCCAAGAATGATGTATACCCCCCTGCTCCTGGATACGGTGACCACTTCAATCCTTCGCCAGCTCCAGGACCTTGCAAACCGTCCTCCAGTTGCGATCCGTCATGGCCACGCCCAGGAGTTTCTCGGCACTGGCCGCAAGCTTGGAGTTCCCCACGCCTTCCGGTGCGTGCAGATAGAACACGCCATCGCCCAAATGAAACCGTTCACTGGCCTTCTTCAGACTGGAGAGTTTGTCTATATCCGGCCGCAGGGGCTTGGAGGCGAGAAAGCCGAGGTGCAAGCTTTTTGGCTCGGCCTCAGCTTCCGGAAAGGGGTTGTTCGCACACACTTTTTGGAGCGCCTCCAGACCAAGAACAAGGGTGAACGGCTCGAACCCATGGTGCTTCTTGATCTCGGCGGCCAGTTGGCTGGACAGTTGCGCGGGGTTCGTTTCCGCGCTCTGAAACACCGCATTGCCGCTCTGGATATACGTCTTGACATTGCGTGCACCCATGCCCTCCAGAATGCCAACCAGGCTCTTCATCGGCAATGAATTCTTGCCACCGACGTTGATGGCCCGGAAGAAGGCAATGTAAACATTCATTCGATCACCGCTTGAGAAAAGGGTTCGGACAGGGCAAGTGCTCTGAACTATAGCCCGCGCCCACACAGTTGAACGTCAGCCAACACCGCCAGGCGTGGGCGGGGCAGATGCCTGGGGCTCATGAACCTGCGGTTCCGAAATCGCCCCCAACATCCGCCCCGCCCGCGCCTGGCTTGCGTATCGTCCACACCGGGGGGCAAACACTACATCAGTCATAGGTCCGAAAACGGCTACTCCGCGCCGCCGCCCTGCGTATGATTCAAACCATGTCCACCGCCACCCCCGATCCCATCGCTACGCAAGTCGCCGTCAGCGCCAGCGATGCCTGCTACCTGGCGTTGAAGGCGCGCGATGCGCGGTTTGATGGGCGCTTTTTCACCGGCGTCACCTCCACCGGCATTTACTGCCGCCCGGTGTGCCGCGTGCGCACACCACGGCGGGAAAACTGCCAGTTTTTTACGCTGGCGGCCCAGGCCGAATCGGCCGGCTACCGCCCCTGCCTGCGCTGCCGGCCAGAGCTTGCGCCGAGTGCAACACCAAACCCGGGCGCACCCACGGGCACACCCACCGGATCGATGCTGCCGTGGTCGACCCAGGACGCCGCGGCCATCCTGGCGCAGCAGGCCGCCCGCCTGCTGGACGAGCCCACGCTGTGGAGCGATGGCGCGCCGTCGATGGCCGATCTGGCGGCGCGGCTGGGCGTTAGCGAACGCCATGTGCGCCGCATTTTTGAGACCCACTGGGGCGTGTCGCCGCTGCAATACCTGCAAACCCGCCGCCTGCTGATGGCAAAGCGTCTGCTGACCGACACGCAGCTGCCGGTGACCCAGGTGGCGGCGCTGAGTGGTTTCTCCAGCGTGCGCCGCTTCAACGCCAGCTTTGTCGAACACTACCGGCTGCAACCCCGCCAGTTGCGCCAGGCGCGCGGCCCGGTCGGCGCCCAGCCTCAGGAGTCAGGCATTGTGCTCAAGGGCTCGTACCGCCCGCCCTACGACGTGGCGGCCATGCTGGGCTTTTTTGCCACGCGCCAGATCGCCGGGGTGGAGGCGGTGGACCCGGCGCTGGGGACGCTGGCGCGCACCCTGTCGCTCACGGTGTCAGGAAGCATGCACAGCGGCTGGGTGCAGGCGCGCTTTGTGCCCGACAACTGCACGGTGGTCTTTCACATCAGCAACAGCCTGGGCGCGGTGCTGCCGCAGGTGCTGGCACGACTGCGCGCGCTGCTGGACCTGGACGCCGAGCCCTGGGCCATCAACCCGTGCCTGCAAGACGACTTCCCCGGGCTGGACGGATTGCGGGTACCCGGCTGCCTAGACGGCTTTGAGTTGGGCGTGCGGGCCATCCTGGGCCAGCAGATCACGGTGCGTGCGGCCTGCACACTGGGCGCGCGCCTGGTGGAACGTTTGGGCTCGGATCTGCCCACGCCGGTGGAGGGCCTGCGCCGCCTGTTCCCGACACCGCAGGCGCTGCTGCAGGCCAGCGGTGAAGACCTGGGGCAACTGGGCATCGTGCGCCAGCGCCAGCGGGCCATCCAGGCCCTGGCGCAGGCGGTGGTGAATGGCGACGTGGTGCTGCAGCCCGGCGTGGATATTCCCACCACGCTGGCCGCGCTGCAGGCCCTGCCAGGCATAGGGCCGTGGACGGCGCAGTACATTGCCATGCGGGCGCTGCGCTGGCCGGACGCCTTTGTCGCCGGTGACGTGGCCTTGCAGAAGGCACTGGGCGTGCAAGCCGCCAACAACCCCAAACAAGCGGCCCAGGCGGCCGAGGCCGCATCCCAGCGCTGGAAACCCTGGCGCAGCTACGCCGTGGTGCGCGGCTGGGTCAGTCTGGCGTCGTAGTAGCTATTATTTTGATAGCTATATATCAATATTTCACGAGGGCTAGCGCCATATTCATCATGAAGCATTTTCCCAAAACCGTTCGTTGCACCCTGTCCAGCCCCTGGGGCCCCATGACACTGGCGGCCCACGACGACGCCCTAGTCTGGGCCGGCTTTGATGGCCAGAAGCATGCCGTCGACACCAGCGTCTGGGCGCTGGCCCCGGCCCACCCCATCCTGCGCCTGGCCTGCGACGAGCTGCAGCAGTATTTCGTCGGCCAGCGCCGCCACTTCGATGTGCCGCTGGACCTGAGCGGCGGCACCGCGTTCCAGCAAAAGGTGTGGCGCAGCCTGCAGGACATCGCGCCCGGCGCGACCACCAGCTACGGCGCCATCAGCCAGTCCATCGGCCACCCCAGCGCCGTGCGTGCCGTGGGCGGCGCCGTGGGTCGCAACCCCATCACCATCATCGTCCCCTGCCACCGGGTGGTCGGTCGCGACGGAGCGTTGACGGGGTATGCCGGTGGCCTGCCGCGCAAGGTCGCGCTGCTGCAACTGGAGAGCCGCCTGTGAACGCCAAACCTTCCGCTGCGGCCAAGCCATGGCTTATCGACTTCGTGCTGCTGGCGGCGATCTGGGGCGCGTCCTTCATGTTCATGCGCACCGGCGCGCGCGAGCTGGGCGCATTCGCGACAGCCGGTGTGCGGGTCGGCATTGGCGCACTCTTTTTGCTGCCCATCCTGCTGCTGCGCGGCCACGGCGCGGGGCTGCGCCAGCACTGGAAGCTGACCTTCGCGGTGGGCATTCTGAACTCTGCCATTCCGTTTGCCTGCTTCAGCTATGCACTGCTGTCGATCTCGACCGGCCTGTCCTCCATCCTGAATGCCACCGTGCCGCTGTTTGGTGCGGTGATTGCGTGGCTCTGGCTCAATGATCGACCTACCGGCTCGCGCATGGTGGGCCTGGCGGTGGGCTTCATGGGCGTGGCCCTGCTGGCCTGGGACAAGGCCAGCTTCCAGCCCGATGCATCAGGCAACGCCAGCGGCTGGGCCGTGCTGGCCTGCCTGCTGGCCACGCTGTGCTATGGCATTGCCGCCAGCTTCACCAAGCGCTACCTGAGCGGCGTGCCCTCGCTGGTGTCGGCCACCGGCAGCCAGCTGGGGGCCGCTATCGGACTGCTGCCACTGGCCTGGTGGTTTTGGCCGGACCACGCCGTGTCGCTGGATGCCTGGCTGGCCGTGGTGGCGCTGGGTGTGCTGTGCACCGGCGTGGCCTACATCCTGTACTTCCGGCTAATCGAACGGGCTGGCCCGGCGCGCGCGCTGTCGGTGACCTTTGCCATTCCGGTGTTTGCGCTGATCTACGGCGTGTTGCTGCTGGGCGAGGTGGTCACGCCATGGATGCTGCTGTGCGGCCTGGTCATCGTGGCGGGGACCAGCCTGTCGACCGGCCTGGTGCGCTTCAGCCGCAAGTAGCGCCACACGCAGTGGCAACCGTGGGGGCTTTATTGGATGGCGCCGGCCATGACGTTGATGCTCAGCGCCAGCACCAGCATGTTGAAGGCGAAGGCGGTCACGCTGTGCGCCAGCGTCAGGCGGCGCATGTGGCGTGCGGTGACCACCACATCGGACACCTGGGATGTCATGCCCACCACGTGGGCGTAGTACAAAAAGTCAAAGTAATCGGGCGGTAGCTTGCCGGGGAACTCCAGCCCGGCCCCCTGGGGGTGGTCATGCAACTCGCTCTGGTAGTAAAGGTGCGCGTAGCGGAAGGCAAAAATGGTTTGCATCAGCAGCCACGACGCCGCCAGCGCCGCCATCGACAAGGCCAGTTGGCCCATCCGCTGCGTGGCGGTGAGGTCTTTGACATGCTGCAGCATCAGCACGATGGCGCCCGCGCTGGCGAAAACCGACAGCAGCAGCAGCAGGAAGAGGTAGACGCCGGTCTGGTCCTGCGCCTGCGCCCGCTCTCGGGTGCGCTGGGCATCAAAGGCCACGGCCAGCCACCAGGCCAATACCAAAAAGGTCACCGTGCCGGCGCACCAGGCCAACAGCATCTGGGAGGGCCAGGCCACGGGCAGCGGCAACGCCGCCACCAGAGCGCCCACCGACGCGCCATAGACCAGCCGCTGGTGGCCCGTTGTGCCGGAAAAGTGGTTGCGCATGCGGCATTGTCGCGCTTTAAGCGCCGCCGGTTCCCGCGTATAGTGCGGCGAGTGGTTCCACGTCGACAGAGGCACACGGTGAAAGGCATGCGGGATGCGGATTTCGGTTTGGATTGCTGTCATGGGCCTGCTGGCGTCAACTGCTGGCACGGCCGACACTGTGGCGGCCGCGCGGTGGGTTGACCAGGAGTTCAAGCCCTCCACCCTCACACGTGAGCAGCAGCTGCAAGAGCTCCAGTGGTTCATCCAGGCTGCTGAACGCCTGAAGCGCCAGGGCATCCAATCCATCCGCGTGGTGTCCGAGAAAATTGACACCCACGACTACGAGTCCCGCACGCTCAGCCAGGCGTTCACCGAAATCACCGGCATCACGGTGCAGCATGACGTCATGCCCGAAGGGGATCTGGTGGACAAGCTCTACGCGGCCATCAAGAGCGGCAAGTCCGAATACGACGGCTGGATCTCGGACTCCGACCTGATTGGCACCCACTACCGATACGGTTCGGTGGTGCCACTGTCCGATTTCATGCAGGGCGCCGGCAAGGACTACACCAACCCCGGCCTGGACCTGGCGGACTTCATTGGAACATCCTTCACCACTGCACCCGATGGCAAGATGTACCAGCTGCCCGACCAGCAATTTGCCAACCTCTACTGGTTTCGGGCCGACTGGTTCGCCCGCAAGGATTTGAAGGAGCGCTTTCGCGCCCGGTACGGCTACGAGCTGGGCGTGCCGCTGAACTGGTCGGCCTACGAGGACATCGCCAATTTCTTCAGCAACGATGTCAAGGAGCTGGACGGCAAACGCGTCTTCGGCCACATGGACTATGGCAAGCGTGACCCGTCGCTGGGCTGGCGTTTCACCGATGCCTGGCTGTCCATGGCCGGTGCCGCCGACCGCGGGCTGCCCAATGGGCTGCCGGTGGACGAATGGGGCATACGCGTGGCCACCGACCAGTGCACGCCGGTGGGCGCATCCGTGGAGCGCGGCGGCGCGACCAACTCGCCTGCCGCCGTGTTTGCACTGACCAAGTTCGTGCAGTGGCTCAAGCAGTATGCGCCGCCCGAAGCAGTCAACATGACGTTCTCGGACGCCGGTCCGGTGCCGGCACAAGGGCAAATCGCCCAACAGATTTTCTGGTACACCGCCTTCACCGCACCCCTGACCCAGCCCGGCACGGCCGCCGTCAACAAGGACAGCAGCCCCAAGTGGCGCATGGCGCCATCTCCCCACGGCCCCTACTGGAAGACCGGCATGCAAAACGGTTACCAGGATGTGGGTTCCTGGACGTTCCTGAAGACCACGCCTCTGGCCAATATGTCCGCTGCCTGGCTGTATGCGCAGTTCGTCACGTCCAAAACCGTGTCGCTGCGCAAATCGATTGTGGGCCTGACCTTTATCCGCGAGTCCGATATCAAGCACGACTACTTCACCCGCAATGCCAGCCGCTACGGCGGGCTGGTGGAGTTCTACCGCAGCCCGGCGCGCGTGGCCTGGACGCCCACCGGTACCAACGTCCCGGACTACCCCCGCATGGCACGGCTGTGGTGGGCCAACGTCGCCACCGCGATCAATGGAGAGCGAAGCCCGCAGGCCGCCATGGACAACCTGGCCCTGGCCATGGATGAGGTGCTGGCCGACCTGCAGCGCACCGGCATGCAGCACTGCACGCCCCGGCTCAACCCGCGGCGCGATGCGGCGAAACGCCTGACCAGCAAAGGCGCTCCGTGGAAGAAGCTCGCGGACGAGAAACCCAAGGGGGAAACGATTGCCTATGAGCGGCTGCTACAGGCCTGGAAAGAGGGCCGCGTGCAATGACGCAAGCCGGCATCTCCGCGAGAGCGCTGCCCCGCACACGCCTGGCGTTGCTGCTCTTTGTCGTGGCAACCAGCGTCACCATTGCCGCGCAGACCTGGTGGGCGGTCGCACAGGACAAACGGCAAACCCTGGCATCGGAGACCACCAATGGCCTGGTCGCCGTACGCCTGCTGGAAGAGCATGCCAGCCAAACCCTGCAGGACGCCGTGCACACCCTGGACCGGGTGGCACGCGCCGTGCGCGCGGCCACTCCGACCAGCAACCCGGACCAGATTCGCAAAGTCGTCGCCAGCCATGACATCGGACACAGCCGCCATCTGAAAGCCCTGCAATACGTGACGCCACAGGGCATGAGCTGGATCAGTTCCCCGGACTACCCCACCCACACGACGCAAGCGTCCGAGCGCAGCCACATCCAGTACCTGCTCAGCCATCCGGAAGACCATGCGGCGCAAGTCGGCCACCCCTATGCCAGTGCCTATGACAGCCAATGGGTGATTCCCGTGGCCCGCACCCTGTACAGCCCGGCCGATCAGCCGGTGGGCGTGGTGAGTGTGGACATCCGCCTGTCGTATTTTGGAACGCTGTACTCCCGCGTTGCCAAGGAGAACAACGCCAGCGTAACCCTGCTGTCGGACGAGGGCTTCATCCTCGCGCGCTCGCCGTTCGAGGCGCGCTACGTGAACCGGGACGTGGGAGACGCCCCGCAACTGGTCAACCTGGGTGGCAGCGCGGGGGAAGGATCCTTCAATGACGAGTCGTTCGTGGACGACGACGAAGGCCTCAAGCTCTACACGTATCGGAAGCTGAGCGGCTTTCCGGTTACCACGGTCTACGCGCGGGACTACGAGAGCGTGTTGCAGCCCTGGGAACAGCGCACCGCCCAGCGTCTGCTGCTGGCCGCCTTCAGCATTGCGCTGGTCGTGGTGCTGACCTATTTCCTGCTGTTCTATATCCGCAGCCTGCAACGCACCCAGCGTTCCTTGCGTGACAGCGAAGCCAAATTCTTCGGCATGTTCCGCCAGTCTCCGGTGCCCCATACGCTGGTTCGGGACATCGATGGGCAGGTTGCGGAGGTCAACGACGCCTGGCTGCAACTGTTCGGCTACCAACTCGACGAGGTTGTCGGACACACCGCCCTGGAACTGGGCATTTGGCAGAACCCCGCACAGCGCCAGGAGGTCGTGACCAAAATCTCGACCCTGGGCAGGGTGGACCGCATCGAAGTGGTCCAGGTGCGCCGCGACGGCCAGGCCATGATCTGCCTGATGTCCGGACGCAGCTTTCAGGCGGGTTCGGAAAAGTTGATCCTGTTCAGCCTGATGGACGTCACACGCCAGCGCGAGGCCGAGCTGGAGATTCGCAACATGAACCAGCAGCTCGAACGGCGGGTGCAGGCACGCACCGAGACACTGGAAATTGCCAACCATGACCTGAGCGAAGCGCTGGCCTCGGTGCGCGCCATGCAGACCGAATTGTTGCGGTCCGAAAAACTGGCCGCATTGGGGTCATTGGTGGCCGGTGTGGCCCATGAGCTCAACACCCCCATTGGCAATTGCGTGACCGTCGGAAGCACGCTGCAGCACCAGGTGGCCGAACTGGCCCAGGCATTTGAAAAAGGGGAATTGCGCCGCTCTACGCTGCAGCAATTCACCGACAACGCCAGGCGCGGAACCGAAATCCTGATGCGCGCCCTGACCCGGGCCAGCGAGCTCATTCGCAGCTTCAAGCGCGTGGCCGTTGACCAGTCCAGCGACCAGCGTCGCATGTTCGATCTGAAGACCACGTTGCAGGAGGTGTGCCTGACGCTGGAGCCCATGTACAAGAACACGGGCTATCAGTTGCAACTTGCCGTGCCGGACGACGTCGGGATGGACAGCTTTCCCGGCGCATTGGGACAACTCATCACCAACTTTGTCAGCAACGCCCTGCAACACGGATTTGACGGCCGGGCAACCGGGCAGATGCGGCTGTGGGCGGAAGTCCATGCACCGGACCGGGTGGCACTGCATTTCAGCGACGACGGCGTCGGCATGTGCGACGACACGCGCAACCGGGTGTTCGATCCGTTCTTTACAACCAAGCTGGGCCAGGGTGGCTCCGGTCTGGGCATGAATATCGTCTACAACATCGTCCGGGACGTATTGGGGGGCGCAATCGACATTGCGTCCAGTCCAGGTAACGGCACCCACATCACGGTCACCTTGCCGCTGTGTGCGCCGCAATCGGGCTCGCCCGATACCTGACGCGCCTACTGGCGGATCACGTCGGCACCAGCCGGTGGTTTGAACTGGAAGCTGGACGGCTCCAGCGCTGCGTTGGCTTGAAAGCCCGTGAACCGCAGGCTGGAGCGCTGGCCAAAACTGTCGACCATTTCCAGCACCGCCAGATCGCCGGACCGAAAGCCAACGCGCACACTTTGCAGAGCGCTGTCCTTGGCCTTCGGAAGCGCCAGCACCCACTCCAACCCGTCGCTGGCGGCATCCGCAGTCAGCGAAAAATCGGCCTGCAAGGCCTTGACATCGGCGGCCGACGCAATCAGCGCGGCTGGTGTGGACCCCAGCGCCTGGGTCTGCTTGCGCGCAGTCACCTGGTTCAGGTCCACGTCGTACAGCCACAGCGTCTGGCCGTCGGCCACGATGGTCTGCTCGAACGGTTTCTTGTAGACGAAGCGAAAGCGCCCGGGGCGGGAAAATTCGAACGTGCCGCTGGACGACTTGGCGCGCGCGGCCTGCCCGTCCTTGGCCGGCAACGTAACCACCTGGGTAAAGTCGGAGCGTCCGGACTTCACCGATTTGATAAAGGTCTCAAGACTTTCCATGCCTCCAGCCCTCGCGGATAGGGCACAAGTAGCTATCAAAAACGTAGCAACCAAAATTTTCTTCACAGGCACTTTCGTCATTCGGTGCGGGCCGGCACCAGGATGTCACGCTGGCCGTTGGTACTCATGGAGCTGACCAGGCCGGCCTTCTCCATGTCTTCCACCAGGCGCGCGGCGCGGTTGTAGCCAATCTTCAGGTGGCGCTGCACCAGCGAAATGCTGGCCTTGCGGTTCTTCAGCACGACTTCCACTGCCTGGTCGTACATCGGGTCTTTTTCACCGCCCCCATTGCCATCAACGCCCGACTCGCCTTCGCCGTCGACAGAACCGCCCTCCAAGACACCTTCGATGTAGTTGGGTTCACCCTGGCTCTTGAGGTAATTCACGACGCGGTGCACTTCCTCGTCGCTGACAAAGGCGCCGTGCACGCGAATCGGCAGGCCGGTGCCACTGGGCATGTACAGCATGTCGCCCATGCCCAGCAGGGCCTCGGCGCCCATCTGGTCGAGGATGGTGCGGCTGTCAATCTTGCTGGACACCTGGAAGGCGATGCGGGTCGGGATATTGGCCTTGATCAGGCCGGTGATCACGTCCACGCTGGGGCGCTGCGTGGCCAGAATCAGATGGATGCCGGCGGCGCGCGCTTTTTGCGCCAGGCGGGCAATCAGTTCCTCGATCTTCTTGCCCACCACCATCATCAGGTCGGCCAGTTCGTCGATGACCACCACGATGTGGGGCAGACGGTCCAGCGGCTCGGGGGATTCGGGCGTCA
>Ga0208398_101157_pt1 | contig 11515 bp, 9 predicted proteins | sample LakWasMe79_HOW10_2_FD_183905 | JGI IMG/M metagenome (GOLD analysis project Ga0208398, IMG submission 183905) | Freshwater sediment methanotrophic microbial communities from Lake Washington under simulated oxygen tension - Sediment Metagenome... | ecosystem: Environmental > Aquatic > Freshwater >... | reverse complement strand
TCGCGTGCCGAGGCGCGCGAGGTGGGCGAGGCCTGGGCCCCCTACCGCTCGGTAGCCACATGGTACATTTGGCGCAGTTTGGATCCGCTGCCGGTGGACTACTGAGCCCGTCAGGCGCCCTCGCATCGTGGCCTATCAGGCCTGCATTGCTGGTGTCGAGGCCATATCATCACTGAGAGAGACCCACGCAGGATGAGCAAGAAACACTTCCTCGAATTCGAGCAGCCCATCGCCGAGCTCGAAACCAAGATTGAAGAGCTGCGCTATGTGCAGAGCGAGTCGGCCGTCGACATCTCCGAAGAGATCGACCGCCTCTCCAAGAAGAGCCAGCAGCTCACCAAGGACATCTATTCCAGCGTGGCCCCATGGCAGACCTACCAGGTCGCCCGCCACCCGCAGCGCCCGCAGACGCTGGACTACTGCGCCGACATCTTCACCGAGTTCCAGGAGCTGCACGGCGACCGCCATTTCGCGGATGACGCGGCCATCGTCGGCGGCATTGCCCGCTTCAATGGCCAGGCCTGCATGGTGATCGGCCATCAGCGCGGCGCGGACGCCAAGGAGCGCGCGTTGCGCAACTTCGGCATGCCGCGTCCCGAGGGCTATCGCAAGGCCCTGCGCCTGATGAAGCTGGCCGAGAAGTTCGGCCTGCCGGTGTTCACCTTCATCGACACCATGGGTGCCTATCCCGGCATCGGTGCCGAGGAGCGCGGCCAGTCCGAAGCCATCGGTCGCAACATCTTCGAGATGGCGCAGCTGGAAGTGCCCATCATCGCCACCGTGATCGGCGAAGGCGGCTCGGGCGGCGCCCTGGCCATCGGCGTGGCCGACCAGGTGCTGATGCTGCAGTTCTCGGCCTACTCGGTGATCTCGCCGGAAGGCTGTGCCTCGATCCTGTGGAAGACTTCGGAGCGCGCCCCCGAGGCCGCCGACGCGCTGGGCATCACCGCGCACCGCTTGAAGGCCATGGGCCTGATCGACAAGATCGTCAACGAGCCGGTGGGTGGCGCGCACCGCGACAACAAGCAGATGGCCTCCAACCTGAAGCGCGCGCTCTCCGACGCGCTGCGCCAGGTCAGCGATCTGAAGACCAAGGAACTGCTGGAGCGCCGCTACGAGCGCCTGCAGGCCTATGGACGTTTCAGCGACACCAAGAACCGCTGACCAAGCCCGCCGCGTCGCCGTTGCCTACAGCGGCGGCCGCGATTCCACCGCCTTGCTGCACGCCACGGCCGCCCAGGCCCGGGCTCTGGGCTTGCATGTCTTCGCCCTGCATGTGCACCATGGGCTGAGCCCGCAGGCCGACGCCTGGCTGGCGCATGGCCAGCGGCAATGCGCGGACTGGGCCGCGGCCGGCCTGCCTATCAGTTTCCATGCGCGGCGCCTGAGCGGCGCGCCCGCGCCCGGCCAAAGCATCGAGGCCTGGGCGCGTGGCGGGCGTTACCAGGCCCTGGCCGAGATGGCGGCGGCGCAGGCTTGCGGCCTGCTGCTGCTGGCCCACCATCGCCGCGACCAGGCCGAGACCTGGTTGCTGCAGGCTCTGCGCGGTGCCGGCAGCGCCGGGCTGGCGGGTATGCCGCGCGCGCAGGCGCGCGCCGGCCTGGTCTGGGCACGGCCCTGGCTGGACCATCCCCGTAGCGCCATCGAGGCCTATGTGGCGGCCCATGGCCTCGCGCATGTCGAGGACGAGAGCAACCAGGATCCGCGTTATGCGCGCAACCGCATCCGCTTGCAGCTGTGGGAGGGCCTGAGCGAGGCCTTTCCGCATGCCGAGGCTAGCCTGGCCCAGGCCGCGGCCTGGGCGCAGCAGGCCCTGAGCCTGCAGCAGGAGATCGCCGCCGAGGACCTGCCCCGTTGGACCGACGCAGAGGGACTGCAGCAAGCCGCGCTTGATGCTCTCTCGGCAGCGCGCGCCAGCAATCTGCTGCGCGCCTGGTTGCTGCGGTGCCTGGGCCGGGCCGCGCCCGCCAGCCTGGTGCAGCGCCTGCTGGATGAGCTGCCGACGGCCCGCTCGGGCTATTGGCCGGTGCCGGGCGGGCGCTTGCAGCTCTACCGCGGTCGCCTGAGCTTGCAGCCGCTCGGGCCGGCCACCGTGATGGCGGCGCCAGAGGCGCTGGATTTGAGCCGACCCGGGCAATATCGGAGCGCGCAATGGGGCGGGCATTGGCTGGTGCAGCCGGTGGCGCAGGGCGGCGTTGCGCCGAACACTCTGGCCGCGCTGAGCGCGCGTGCACGCCAGGGCGGCGAGCAATTCCTTTCTCATCCGCAAAGGGTGGCTCGCAGTCTCAAGAAGGCTTGGCAGGCGGCCGGCGTGCCCGCGTCGGCGCGCCACGGGCCCTTGCTCTATGCGGGTGCGCAACTGCTGCATGTGCCGGGCCTGGGGCTGGATGCGCGCTGCTGGGCCGAGCCCGGTCAGCCCCAGCTCAGCATCAGCTGGCATGCTGATTTGGCTGCTCGCTGAAGCTCGCTGTAACCCGCATGAACAGGGGTTTGTTGCGATGCAACAGCTAGAATCCACGGCTGCGACCGCGGCGCACCCCGAGCTTTCCGAACCCACCGCGCATGCAACAAGACATCCCATGGCTTTGATCGTTCACAAGTACGGCGGCACCTCGATGGGCTCGACCGACCGTATCCGCAACGTGGCCAAGCGCGTCGCCAAATGGGCGCGTGCCGGTCACCAGATGGTGGTGGTGCCCTCGGCGATGAGCGGCGAGACGAATCGCCTGCTGGGCCTGGCCAAGGAGCTGTCGCCCGCCTCCACCAGTCCCGAGCTGATGCGCGAGCTGGACATGATCGCCTCCACCGGCGAACAGGTGTCGGTGGGCCTGCTGGCCATCGCGCTGCAGGCCGAAGGCCTGGAGGCGGTTAGCTACACCGGCTGGCAAGTTCCCGTCTCCACCGATTCCTCCTACACCAAGGCCCGCATCGAGAGCATCGACGACACCCGCGTGCGGGCCGATCTGAGCGCCGGCAAGGTGGTGGTGATCGCCGGCTTCCAGGGCATCGACGAAGAGAAGAACATCACGACCCTGGGGCGCGGTGGTTCGGACACGTCCGCGGTGGCGATTGCCGCCGCGATGAAGGCCGACGAATGCCTGATCTACACGGATGTGGACGGCGTCTACACCACCGATCCGCGCATCGTGCCCGAGGCGCGCCGCCTGCACACCATCAGCTTCGAAGAGATGCTGGAGATGGCCTCGCTGGGCTCCAAGATCCTGCAGATTCGCTCGGTGGAATTCGCCGGCAAGTACCGCGTGCCGCTGCGCGTGCTCTCCAGCTTCACGCCCTGGGACATCGATATCAACGAGGAAGCCAAGTCCGGCACCCTGATCAGTTTTGAAGAGGACGAAAAAATGGAACAAGCCGTCGTGTCGGGCATCGCCTTCAACCGTGACGAAGCCAAGGTGACCTTGCTGGGCGTGCCCGACAAGCCCGGCATCGCCTTCCAGATCCTGGGCCCGGTGGCGGACGCCAATATCGACATCGATGTCATCATCCAGAACGTCTCGCAGGACGGCAAGACCGACTTCTCCTTCACCGTGCATCGCAACGACTATGCGCGCACGATGGAACTGCTGGAGAAGACGGTGGGCCCGGCCACCCATGCCGCCAAGGTGATGGGCGACCCGAAGATCTGCAAGGTCTCCATCGTCGGCATCGGCATGCGTTCGCATGTGGGCGTGGCTTCCAAGATGTTCCGCTCGCTCAGCGAAGAGGGCATCAACATCCAGATGATCTCCACCAGCGAGATCAAGACCAGCGTGGTGATCGACGAGAAGTACATGGAGCTGGCGGTGCGGGCCCTGCACAAGGCCTTCGACCTGGACCAGGAAGTCGCCTAAGAAAATCCGTCGAAAGATGGAGTTTCGCTTGAGCAGCCAAAAACTACTGCTATACTGCGAGGCTCTGCTGGAGTCGTGACCGAGTGGCCGAAGGTGCTCCCCTGCTAAGGGAGTATGTGGGCAAAACCTGCATCGAGAGTTCGAATCTCTCCGACTCCGCCAACAGTATGCAAACCCCCGTGACGCAAGCCACGGGGGTTTTGTTGTATCCGGGCCGCTGTCTTGTGGGGTCAGGCCTTGCGCCAGGCCCTCGCCAGGGTCTGCACGGCGCTGCGGATCTGGGTTTCCGGCACCGGCGCAAAGCCCAGCACCAGGCCGGCCAACTGGCTCGCCGCGGGCACGGCGCCGATCTGCCGCAGCGCGCCCAGCTCGATGCCTTGCTGCTCGGCCAGGTGCAGATAGAGCGCCTCCTGCGCCGGGCTTTCCAGTGGCAGCAGGGCATGCAGGCCGGCGGCCACCGGGCGTAGTGGCAAGGCCTGGCCAAAGGCCCGCTGCCAGCTCTCCAGCAGAGCGTCGCGCCGCGTCAGCGCCGCGCGGCGAACGCGCCGTACATGGCGCAGGAAATGGCCTTGCTCGATGAAGTCGGCCAGCACATGCTGATCGGCAATGCCGGAGTGGCGGTCGAGCACCGCGCGCAGCTTGGCCAGCGTTTCGGCCCAGCCCGCCGGTGCCACCAGATAGCCCAGACGCAGGCCCGGGAACAGCAGCTTGGAAAAGGTGCCCACATAGAGCGTGCGGCCGCTCGCGTCCAGCGCGGCCAGCGGCGCCAGCGGCACGCCGCTGTAGCGGTACTCGCCGTCGTAGTCGTCCTCGATCACGAAGGCATCGTGGCGGCGCGCCCAGTCCAGCAGTTCGAGCCGGCGCGCGGGCGTCATCGTGACCCCGCTGGGGAACTGGTGCGAGGGCGTCACATACGCCAACCTGCAGGGCCCCAGCGCCTCCAGCGCGCCCACCCGCAGCCCCTGCTCGTCCAGCGGCACGCGCAAGACTTGGTTGCCCAGCAGGCCCAGGGCCGCTGCGGCAGCGCGGTAGCCCGGGCTTTCGGTGGCGACGCGGTCGCCCGCGCGCAGCAGCGCCAGCGCCGCCAGGCTGATGGCCTGCTGCGAACCGGTGGTGATGATCACCTGCTCGGGCTCGCAGTGCAGGCCGCGCGCATGGCTGAGATAGTCGGCCACCTAGCGGCGCAGCCGCGGCAGCCCGGCCGGGTCCGAGTAACCCAGTGCACGGCTGGCGGGGTGGCGCCAAAAGCGGGCCTGCAGGCGCGACCAAACCTCGGCCGGGAACAGATCCAGCGCCGGCATGCCGTAGCGGAAGGCGCGCGCCGGCCCCTCGGGCATGCGCGCGGGCTGGTAGGCCTGCAGGCGCTGCCACAGCGGGCCGTCCGGCATGCGCGTCGGCTCGGCAGGCTTGGGCGCATGGGCCGAAGCGCCGTGCAGTTCGCTGACATAGCTGCCATCGCCGGTGCGGCCCTTGATATAGCCTTCGTCCAGCAATTGCTCGTAGACGCGCACGATGGTGTTGCGCGAGAGCCCCAGCGCGCCGGCCAGGGCGCGCGTGGTGGGCAGGCGCGCCTGCGCCGCCAGTTGCCCGCTCAGGATGCGTGCCTTGAGCTGCGCATGCAGTTGCGGCACCAGGGGCTGGCTGCGATTCACCGACATGCCGGCCGGATCCAGGGCCAGCGTACCCTTGGACATTGGTACCTCGATATTGCAGGAAATTGGAACTTTCATCGTACCAAGCGTCTGGCTACAGTGGCGCATCACGTTTCAGGGAGCAGGGCCGCGATGTACAACCCGCCGCAATTTCGCATGCAGGACCTGGCGTTGGCGCGCCAGCTCATCGCCGAGCACCCCTTGGCCTTGCTGATCGGCCCGGATGCCGATGGTCGCAGCTTTGCCTCGCATCTGCCGCTGAGCTGGGGCGAGGAGGGTGAGCCGGCTGGAGAGGGCAAGGGCGGCTGGTGGCTGGAGGGCCATATGGCGCGCGCCAATCCCCAGCATGCCTGGCTGGCGGCGCAGTCGGAGCTGCTGGTGGTGTTCAGCGGGCCCGGCGGCTATGTGTCGCCGCGCCTGTACGACACCCAGCTGAGCGTGCCGACCTGGAACTACCTGGCGCTGCATGTGCGCGGCCGTCTGGAGCTGGTGGACGAGGCGCTTGCCAAGGATCGCCTGCTCAAGCGCCTGATCGCCCAGCACGAGCCCGACTACGCGGCGCAGTGGATGGGCTTGCCGGAGGATTTCCAGCACAAGCTGCTGGGCGCCATCGTGGGCTTTCGCATCCATGTCCAGAGCTGGGAGGCCAAGGCCAAGTTGAGCCAGAACCGCGCCGCCGGCGAGCGCGCGCGCCTGCGCGAGCACTATGCCCGCGAGGGCGACAACGGCGCGCAGCTGCTGCGCTGGATGGACCGGCTGGGCATTTGAGGGCTATGCATATGAGCAGTTTCGAGATTCGCGCCCCGCGGGTGGGCGACCGCGCCGGCTGGGAGCGGCTGGCGCGCGGCTACAAGGCCTTCTACGAGACCGAGCTGGCCGATGCCGACTATGAGCTGGCCTGGCAGCGCCTGCTGGCGGGTGAGGTCGTACACGGGCTGGTGCTGGAGCAGGGTGGGCAGCTGATCGGCCTCACCCATTACCTGTTTCACGCCAGCACCTGGAGCCCGGCGGTCTGCTATCTGCAGGACCTGTTCGTGGCCGAGCAGGCGCGCGGGCAAGGGGCCGCCGAGGCTCTGATCACCGCGGTGGCCGCACGCGCCCATGAGCGTGGCGCCACGCGCACCTACTGGCTGACGCACCGCGACAACAGCCGTGCCCGCGCGCTCTACGAGCGCGTGGCCCAGCACCGCGGCTTTCTGCGCTACGACTGCCTGCTCTGAGGTCGGTGGACATCAGGGCGCGAAGACCGCGGCCGCGCTTTGCGCGCGCTTGCCCCGGTACATCGCGGCGTCGGCATGGGCCAGCAGCTCGGACAGCCCGCCGCCATCCTGCGGGGCCAGCGCCTGGCCCAGGGCCATGCCCAGCTCGCAGCTGAGCGTGCCGATCTGGAAGGGCGAGCTGAAGGCCTCGAGCAGGCGCTCGCCCAGCGCCTCGGCCTGCTGGGGCTGGCTCAGCTCGGCGCATACCACCACGAACTCGTCGCCGCCCAGACGCGCCACCAGATCGCCCGGGTGCAGCTTGGCCTGCAGGCGGCGCGCCACCGCTACCAGCAGGGCGTCGCCGGTCTCGTGGCCATGGCGGTCGTTGACCTGCTTGAAGCCGTTCAGGTCCAGCAGGAACAGGGCCAGCCGATGCTCGGGGCGGCGCCTGGCCAACAGCTCGTCCATGCGCAGTTGCAGGCCGCGGCGGTTCGCCAGGCCGGTGAGGGCATCGGTGTGCGCCAGCGCATGCAGCAGGTCGCGCTCGTGTCGGGCCTCGGCGGCCGCCTGCTTGATCGCGGCGGTGCGCAGGCCCAGCACGCGCATGAACATCAGCATGTCGAAGGTAGCTCCGAACTGGAAGGCATGCAGGGTCCAGAAGTTGGCGTCCAGGCGGCCCTTGATGACACCGATCGCCACCGCGGTGGTCACCAGGTAGACCAGCCAGGCCAGCAGCAGGCACCAGCCAATCGCGTCGCGCTGGCGCGCACGGCGCAGGGCCCCGGGCAGGCCCATCACCGCGGGCGCCAGACCCAGGGTGCTGACGATGACGGTGATCACGCGCACGTCGATCAGATCGAAGGCAAACACCAGCGCGCTGACCTGGGTGAGCGCTGCGCCGCTCCACATCAGCCGGCGGAACAGCAGCGAGCTGCCCTGCAAGGCCTGCTCGATGAAGAGATAGGAGCCGCAGGCGGCAATCAGCGCCGAGAGGCCGCCGGCATGCTGCTCCATCCAGATCGAGTCGGGCCACAGGAACTGCGCGCCGGTGCCGAACTGCAGCAGCGAGAACAACAGGCTGCCGGTGATCAGCAGCGCGTACTTGGCGAACAGCGGCTCGCGCAAGGAGAGCCACTGCGCCAGGCTGTAGACCAGCAGGGCCAGGCCCAGGCCATTCAGCAGGCCCTGCAGCAGTTGCTCCGAGAGGGCATGACTCTGGTAGGCCGCCGGCTTGGCGAGCGTGATCGGCACGGTCATGGCCCCTTGCGTCTGCACGCGCAGCAGCAGCTCGCTGCGGCGTCCGGGCGGCAGGCTCAGGGGCAGGGCATGGTTGCGCGAGGCCAGCGGCCGCGTCGCGCGCGGCAGCAGATTGCCCAGCTCTGCCTGCTGCAGGATCTGCCCCTGGTAGAGCAGATAGGCCTCGATATGGTTGAGAGGGGGGTAGTCCAGCTCCAGCACCCATTCGCCATCGTCCTGGCTGGCCACTTGCAGCGGAATGCGCAGCCATACGGCGCCCTGGCGCAGGCCCAGCGCGCCCTTGGCGCCATCCGGTTTGCCGAAGTGCCCGGCTTGGGCCGCGGCCAGCGCCTCCTGAGCGCTCAGGCGCGCGCCGGTCTCGGCCAGCATGCTGAGGCTGGGCCAGAGCTCCACGCGCGTGGCACCCGTGCCCAGCTCGGCCGCCTGCGCGGCACCCGCCAGGCACAGCCAGCTCAGCCAGCTCAGCAGTAGGCAGCGCAGCAGCTGCCAAAGACGGTTCGGGGGTACAGCAGGATCGGCCATGGCTCGCGCAGGGAACAGCAGCGCGGATTGTAGGAATGCGCCGGCCGGAAAGGACGATGCAGCCTGGGCGGCCGGCGCCAAGGCTGCGTCAAAAGTCACCGCCCGGTCTGTGCCAAGGCTTACATGCCGGCGTAGTTCGGTCCGCCGCCGCCCTCGGGCGTGACCCAGACGATGTTCTGCGTCGGGTCCTTGATGTCGCAGGTCTTGCAATGCACGCAGTTCTGCGCATTGATCTGCAACCGATCGCTGCCGTCGTCGTTCTTGACGAACTCGTACACGCCGGCCGGGCAGTAGCGGCTCTCGGGGCCGGCGTACTTGGCGAGGTTGATGGCCACCGGCACCGACACGTCCTTGAGCGTCAGGTGCGCCGGCTGGTTCTCCTCATGGTTGGTGTTGGAGATGAACACCGAGGAGAGGCGGTCGAACGTCAGCTTGCCATCGGGCTTGGGATAGTCGATCTTGGGCATCTCGGCCGCCGGGCGCAGCGCCAGGTGGTCGGGCTTGCTGTTGTGCAGGGTCCAGGGCGGCACCTTCACGCCCAGCTTGGGCAGCAGCCACTGCTCGATGCCGGTCATCAGATTGCCGACCAGCTTGCCATGCTTGAACCAGAGCTTGAAGTTCTTGGTGGCTTGCAGCTCGGTGTGCAGCCAGCTGCGCTCGAAGGCGGCCGGGTAGGCGGCGAGCTCGTCCTGCGCGCGGCCGGCTTGCACGGCCTCAAAGGCGGCCTCGGCGGCCAGCATGCCGGTCTTGATGGCGGCATGACTGCCCTTGATGCGCGAGGCGTTCAGGTAGCCGGCATCACAGCCCACCAGGGCGCCGCCCGGGAATACCTGCTTGGGCAGGGCCTGCAGGCCGCCGTTGTTGATGGCGCGCGCGCCGTAGCCGATGCGCTTGCCGCCCTCGATGTGCTTGCGCACGTCCGGGTGGGTCTTCCAGCGCTGCATTTCCTCGAACGGGCTCATCCAGGGGTTCTCGTAATTGAGACCCAGCACAAAGCCGAGCGTGACCTTGTTGCCTTCCAGGTGGTAGAGGAAGCCGCCGCCAAAGCTTTCGTCAGCGATCGGCCAGCCGGCGGTGTGCAGCACATAGCCGGGCTTGGCCCGGTCCGCCGGGATCTCCCACAGCTCCTTGATGCCGATGGCCCAGCTCTGTGCGTCGCGGCCGGCGTCGAGCTGGTATTTGGCGATCAGCTGCTTGCCCAGGTGGCCACGTGCGCCCTCGGCAAACACGGTGTACTTGCCCAGCAACTCCATGCCCAGCTGGAAGCTGTCATTGGGCTTGCCGTCCTTGCCTAGCCCCAAATTGCCGGTGGCCACGCCGCGCACCGCGCCCTTGTCGTCGTACAGCACCTCGGCGGCGGTGAAGCCGGGGAAGATCTCCACGCCCAGGGCTTCCGCCTGCTCGCCCAGCCACTTGGTCAGCGCGCCCAGCGAGATGACGTAGTTGCCCTCGTTGTGGAAGCACTCGGGGATCAGCCATTGCGGCGTGCTGTGCGAGCCGGTCTCGCTCAGGAACAGGATGTCGTCGCCCGTCACCGCCTGGTTCACGGGGGCGCCCAGTTCCTTCCAGTTCGGGAACAGCTCGTTGAGCGCGATCGGGTCCATCACCGCGCCCGAGAGGATGTGGGCGCCGGGCTCCGAGCCCTTCTCCAGCACCACCACCGAGACCTCCTTGGACTGCTCTGCGGCCAGCTGCTTGAGCCGGATCGCCGTTGCCAGGCCGGCGGGGCCGGCGCCGACGATCACCACGTCGTATTCCATGCTTTCGCGTGGGCCGTATTCGGCGAGCAGATCGGAAGAGCTCATGGGGGTCCTTGGGTCTTGGTCTGAATTAGGGCGCGCAGTATCGCCGTCTCGGCAAGCGCTGACACCGGTTGGCGCCGGATTCTACGGGGCTGGCGTCTGAATAGAACGATCGTGCTATTTTTACCTAGAGTTGCCGGTCTAGGCGGTAGCCTGGGTGACGCTCACAGGCGCGATTCCAGCGCGCGGAACAGCAGCAACAGCAGCGGCACGGAAGCGGCCAGCAGCAGCGCGGTCACCATCAGGCGCAGCATGCTCATCGGCGGCATGCGTCGGGCGCGTACCCAGGTGACCATGGTGGTGCCGGGTATCACCAGCAGCGCCAGCACCATGGCCAGCAGGCCGACGAAGGAGCCGCCCGCACTGGGCAGCAGGATGACCAGGGCGAATCCGGACAGTTGCAGCAGCAGGGGCAGGGCGACGGCAGCGAGGATGCGCATGATGGCTGGCCTGGTTTGCATGGCTGCGCGTGTGGCAGCGGAGTGGCCGCATTTTGGTCCAAATCAAGCCGCGGCGGGCGGCTTCGCGCTGCCTGCGTGACAGCGGCGCCACGCCAGCGCGTGCTATCGTTCCTCGCAGCCAATCGAAGGACAAGCCATGAGTTACAGCATCGATCTCGCGGGCCGCGTGGCCCTGGTGACGGGCGCATCCAGCGGCCTGGGCGCGCAGTTCGCCAAGACGCTTTCCAGGGCCGGTGCCGGCGTGGTGCTGGCGGGCCGGCGCGTCGAGCGCCTCAAGACCTTGCGTGCCGAGATCGAGGCGGGCGGCGGCGATGCCCATGTGGTGGCGCTGGACGTCACGGATCTGGACAGCATCAAGTCCGCCGTGGCCCATGCCGAGACCGAGATGGGCACGATCGACATCCTCATCAACAACTCGGGCGTCAGCACGACCCAGAAGCTCACCGACGTGAGCCCCAACGACTACGACTTCGTGATGGACACGAATGTGCGCGGCGCCTTCTTCGTGGCGCAGGAGGTGGGCAAGCGCATGCTGGCGCGTGCGCGCGGCGCCGCGCCGGGCACCTTCACCGGTGGGCGCATCGTCAACATCGCTTCGATGGCCGGCCTGCGCGTGCTGAGCCAGATCGGCGTGTACTCGATGAGCAAGGCCGCGGTGATACACATGACGCGCGCGATGGCGCTGGAATGGGGCAAGTACGGCATCAATGTGAATGCGATCTGCCCGGGCTATATCGACACCGAGATCAACCACCACCACTGGGGCAGCGAGCA